>Ga0272441_10008555_pt1 | contig 16155 bp, 8 predicted proteins | sample SSMProp6N_FD_193582 | JGI IMG/M metagenome (GOLD analysis project Ga0272441, IMG submission 193582) | Marine sediment archaeal communities from Little Sippewissett salt marsh, Falmouth, MA, United States - SSM-Prop-6N | ecosystem: Environmental > Aquatic > Marine > Wetlands > Sediment ... | reverse complement strand
CGCCCGCGGTGCTGTGGTGTGGATGAGCCTCCAGGCAATGCGGAATGGGACCATGCCGCACGATACGGCCCTCATCGAGCGTGCGTACCGGGACGATCTGAGTGCCGCCGACACGATGGTGGCGAGCGGCGATCTCCTCGGTGCGTCACGGCGGCTCCACGCAACGGTCACCGACTACCGAGGTCTGACCGACGTTGCGATTGCTGAAGAACGGATGGCTGCCCTGAACAAGGATCCGCTGCTTTCGAAGGCGCGGTCGCAGGAGAAACTTCTTGATGGCTTCGAGGCGGGTTATATCCGGAGAATGCGGAGGGTGTTTCGAGCCTTTATCGAAACCGATCCTGCCCTACCGCCAAAGAAACTCGTCGGCGAACTCGATCTTGATGACCTCGCTCGGCGCGTCGACCGCGGTGGCGTCGAAGGACAAGCCGCGCAACGACTGCTCTCCACGGTGCTGACGACGACGTCCTTTTACCTGAGCCGAGACCTCATGGCTGCGGGACGACCGAACCACGCCGCTTCGGTTCTTGCGGTGGCCTGTGAGATCGATGGCCAGAATCCTGTGATCTGGTACAACCGCGCCTGCGCGTTGGCTCGTGCGGGCAGACGGTCGACGGCGCTGGACGCCTTGGAGGCCGCAGTCGACAGGGGCTTCGATGATCTCGAAATGATGTCGGGCGACAGCGATCTCGGATCGGTCCGTCGGACCGACAGGTACCGCGAGCTGGTCAGACGCTTGAAGGGGGTTGGGAGAGACCAGTGATCATCCTGCGGGCCTGCTCAGTGAGTTCAGCGCGGGCAGACACCGGCAGGTCGGTGGTCGGGATGGGCACGCCAAAGCAGACTCTCAGCGGGGTGGGGGTAACGAGACGCCCATTGGGTGGCAGGGCGGTCCTCGTCCCCCAAACCCCCACCGGCAGGACCGCCATCCCCGTCTTGAGTGCAAACAAAAAGCTGCCGCGTTGGAACGGCAGTAACCCGCCCTCCGGCCCGTAGGTCTCCTCCGGAAAGACCAAGAGCGATCTCGTGTTCTCGATCCGTTGCTGGCTCTTGAACAGTGTCTGGCTCGCGGTGCGACGATTCAGCCGGTCCACCGGCATGTGGCCGAGAGTCTTCATGGCCCAGCCCAGAACGGGGATCTTGAACAGGCTCTTCTTGGCCCAGAACACGGTCCGCCATTCCGCCGGCAGAACGCTCATCAGGACGGGGATGTCGAGGGCCGATTGGTGGTTGACGACCACGACGTACCGGCCGTTGAGATCGAGGTCTGCCAGTCCGTCGGTGTCCACGGTACACCCGGTGGCCCAGACGCAGATCCTTCCCCAGAGCTTTGCCATCCGAAAGACGGTCAGTCTGAGACCCGGCACGAGGACCATGACCATGGCCGGCAGAGTGAGTCCGACCGTAGCGAATGCTCCCACAATCCAGGCCATTGCGGTTCTCGGGGGGCTGGGATGGCGTTCCATGAATCCATTGTAGGCTGCGGGGATCAGAGTTGGCTGGTGCCGACCCAGTCGTCAATGGAGCTGACGTACTTCCGGTCGCGATACCTCGTGAGGTCGAAATTGGGGGAGTAGTCGGGTGGGGTGTCGCCGGCGATGTGGCACGCCAGGATCTCCGCTGTGCCGAGAGAAGCCATCATTCCGAAACCGGACAGAGCTCCGTGGAGGTAGGCGCCGGCGCACGGTAGAGGGCATGCCAAGGGGCGATTCTCCCGGGTTTTCGTGTAGTACCCGCCATCCACAAAGATCGCCGGGAGATGATCGAGATAGGGCGTGAGCGCAGGCACGAGCCTGGTCATGCCGCGGAGCGCGATCTCGCCGTAGTTCGGTGGTGGTTGGATGGGGTAGACCTCAGACACCGGTTCGGAATGATAGGGCCAGAGAATAATGACGTGCTCGCGACCCTCTGGACGCATGTGGACCCCGGGCGGCATCGGGTCGAGCAACCAGCGGGTTTCATCCGAACTGCCGAGGGCTTCTGCCTCCTCTTTCGACCACGAAAGACGTTGGGGGTCGTCCCAAATCAGAAGCGGGAGGCCTCTCGGCACGACGCCCAGATGGTCCCGGAAGGACATCTTGACGTGGAGCTCCGAGAAAACCGGCAGCTCCAAGCCGAGCATTTGCGCAACGGGTCCGATCATCGGTCCCGCAGCATTGACGAAGCAACGGGTGGAGATGGTGGTCTCTTTCTCCCCGTCCACCACCCGCACCCCCGATACTCCCCTGTGGTCCGAATCGACGCCAACCACTCTGCCCGACTGCAAAATGGTCCCGGCGAGCCGTGCCCTCTCAAGCTGTTCCATTCCGAGCTGTTGGCCCGAGAACCACCCACACCGCCGGGTGTGGAGGATCGCGGACACATCGTCGGCAAGGGCGGGGAAATGCTCATGTATGAGATCTTGGTCCAGGATCAAGTCCGCGCCATCGGGCGCACCCTCCCAACCTGTGGGACGGTGCCGGTGGTAGATCGGGTCTTCAGCTTGTCCCCTGTGGATCCGAAGCGGCCCGGCGCCTTGCGCCGATGCCAACCTGCCGGAGGCCAGGTAGGCATCGGCGCGGTCCGGGTCCGCCGTGGCGTAAAGATAGCCCCTCCGGTTGAGCATGAATCGGTTGTCGCAGTTTGAGGCGAGTTCTTCGATGAGCTCGATGGAGCGGCCCATCATTCTGATCATCGCGTCGTCGGGTCCGGGCCACCAATTGCGATAGGCCTCGGTGGACTTGTCGCTTGTCAGGGTGAGGGGCGCGCGGTCGTCAATCAGGACGACGTTCCGTATTCCGAATCGGACTGACAGGACATACGCCGCTGACACCCCCGCAATTCCAGCTCCACAGATGACCACGTCAGCCGAGCGGACCATCATGATTGAGAGCCGTGGGATTCCACGGGATGGGGTCTCAGGGCGTCCTCCCGGCAGGTCTCAGCAGTGGACGTCGCGGAGATCCCACGAGAATCCGGTTTCTCAACCATTTGGGTCGATCTGGATTCCCGCTGCCGAGGAACGTGAATTCCGATTCCGGTTCGCCGTCGAGATCGAGGTCGGCGAGAAAGATGTTGAATCCGACATGGGTCAGGGTAAAAAACTCATTGAAAGGCGATCCCGGGTCCCAGATGAGGAACATCAGCTCGCTGTCGTTGACGACGATGATGTCTCCGCCGAGGACGATGTTCTCGCGATAACTGAGTTCCCATTCGCCCTCGTAGCGGCTCCACTCCGCCGGATCTGCCGGGTCCTCCCAATCGGGCCCGAGTCCGGGTTGAAGGACCGCGTCGGCAATGCAGTAGGCGGCACTCGGGAGCGACTCGAAGGTGTTGGCGAGCACGGCAACGGCGAACCGGCTGTCGATTTCCCAAACCAGGTATGCCCCCCAGCCCCAGATGTTGCCACCGTGCTGACGAATCTCGAGGTCGCCGAATGGCTCGACGAATATGCCGTAGCCATACCCCTGGCCCGGCAGCAGATCGAGGTCCGTGTGGACTTTCTGCATCATCGAGGAGGAGGCTGGGGTGAGAACTTCTCCACCGCCGTCCATCAGGGTGATGGCCCAATGGACCAGATCACCGGCGGTCGAGAACGCGTATCCCGCCGGCGCAAAGACCGCGTTGTCGTAATCGTCCGGCGCGTAGATCAGCTCTGCTCCCCCGGGATATCGAAGATGACCGAAGGCGTAGTTTCCATCGGCCATCACCACCTCGGGGTCGAATGTCGTTCGGGTCATCCCCGCGGGCCCGAAAACTCGGTCGTGCATGTAGTCGCGATAGGGGGTACCGGAGGCCGTCTCGATAACACGTCCGGCGAGATTGAAGTTCGGGTTGGAGTAGTTGAAGAATACACCGGGTGGGGCATGGAGAACCACATCGTCTTGTCCGCTCGCCCACTCCGCCAGCGCCGCGTCGTCGGTCGGTCCCATGGGTTGGAAAGGAAGATCGGGAAAGCCTGATGAGTGGGTCAGGAGGTTGTGGATGCTGATCCGAGACGCGGGGTAGATTCCTCCGAGCTGGAGCTCGGGGACATAGACGGTCACCGCGTCGTCCAGGAACACCAGGCCCTGCTCGACCTGCTGCATCACAGCCGCCGCTGTGAGTTGTTTGGTGACCGAACCGATGCGGAAGTAGGTATCGACGTCGACCGCACCCCCCTCGGTTCGGTGTTTCAAACCGTATCCCCGCTGGTAGATGATCTGCCCGTCCATTGCCACGGCCACCGAAGCCCCCGGGGTTCCAACTCTCGCCATCTCATCTGTGACGCACTGGTCGATCGTCTCCTCGATGGTGAGAATTTGACCGTGATGTTTGCGAATTGGAAACGGGCGCACGAGGGGCCCGGGGCCCGGAACCGGCAGTTGGATCATTCGTAGCGGATGTGCCATATCGGCGGGCACGACCGGGGAAGGTGACGAAACTGTCGGCATATCCGCCGCGGTCACGCTCTGCGCCGCGAGCACGATTCCAAGGATGAGCGGTTGAAACCTGTGGACCATGGGGCCTCCCGTCGTAGCCATTATTAGCAGATACGTGCAAACCGCTCGCGCTGTTCCCTGAGGTCGGAGATTCGCGGCGACATGATCCGCGACGCGCCATCCTCGCAGATAGGGACGCGGTCCGCGAATGTTCGACTTGCCGTCTTGTGGTGTGCCAATCTCCTGTTCTGTTTGTGGTACCATCCACTAGTTCGCAAGATCATGATTTGGGGTGAGCCGATCGTCGCCAGGGGGCTTGGGCCGTTGCGGTCTGAAATCGCGGCCACGATCGCATTGGAAAGGAGACGTGAAGGTGAAACACATCGTGGGACGGCTGATGATGGTTGCAGTGGCGGCGGGTTTGGTCGGCGCGTGCTCGACGGCGCAGCCGGAGTACACAGCTGGATCGATTGACGCCGACTATTGGGTCAAGAAGGTGGATCAGTTCGCGATCATCGGTGACGGGTCGCTTTCCATGAGCGACAAGCACGACAAGATGCGGAAGCTGGACGTTGCCCAGGCTCTGCTGGACAGCATGAATCAGACGATTCCGGAAGTCGGATACGATGGTGCCTTCCGTGCCTTCGGCCGCGGCGAGTGCGGTACGTCGGGCAAAACCGTGTTGGTGGTTCCATTGCAGGAATACACCACAAGTGCATTCGGCGGGCCGATCGACAACTTCAACTGTGCTAATGGGAACAGCCCGTTGGGTATGGCGATGGACGACATCAGCAAGGATGTCACGACGCTGGCCGAGCCGACGTCGGTCGTGATCGTCAGCGACGGCCTCAATATGGGCAAGAAGGCGGTCGAGTCTGCGGGCCGCATGACGTCTGCCTTTGGGGACAATCTCTCGGTCTACGCTGTGCAGGTCGGTGACGACAAGCGTGGCACCAAGGTGCTCGAGGGGATTGTCGAGCAGGCCAACGGCGGATATGTGGTCAACGCCGATGATCTGACCAGTGCCGCAGCCATGGAGAAGTTCGTCCAGGACGTCTTGCTCTATCCCGACGAGGATGGTGATGGCGTGCCTGATCACCTCGACAAGTGCCCAGGAACGCCGAAGGGTGTCACGGTGGACAGCGTGGGCTGCCCCATCGACAGTGACGGCGACGGTGTTCCCGACTACCTTGACAAGTGCCCGAATACTCCGGCCGGCACCGCGGTGAATGCCGAGGGTTGTCCCCTCGACAGCGACGGCGACGGAGTGCCCGACACTTTGGACAAGTGCCCCAACACTCCCAAGGGTATGGCGGTGGATGCCAACGGCTGCCCCGACACCGATGGTGACGGAGTGCCCGACAACCTTGACAAGTGCCCGAACACCCCCAGAGGTGTGCCGGTGGATGCGACGGGTTGTCCGATGGCGGGCATCACAGTGATGGGCGACGAGTGGACGGTGCGAGGGGAGATCCTCTTTGCCCTCAACAAGGCGAGCCTCACTCCGCACGCTGAAGAACTCCTGGACAGGGCTGTGGACTTCCTCAAGAGGAACCCGCATTACCTCACGGAGATCCAGGGTCATACCGACAGCACGGGTCCGCTGGCTTGGAACATGGAGCTGTCCAAGCGGCGTGCCGAATCGGTGAAGTCCTATATGGTCAGCAGGGGCATCCCGGCTGACGCTCTCACAACCAAGGGCTTCGGGCCGAACGAGCCCATCGCCCCCAACGACACCGCGGAGAATCGCGCCAAGAACCGGAGAGTCGACTTCAAGCCGATGCCCAAGTAGCGCGGATCTTCATCACACAACGACCCGGCCTTCGGGCCGGGTCTTTTTATTGTGGGGACGCGTCGAGGTCTTCCGCTGAAGCGGACGCGGACTGGGACCGCGCGGTCCCATCGAAAAGGACCCGACGTACCGTATCGGCCAGGGTGTCGGCGCCGAATGGTTTCTGTAGGAAATCCATGCCGTCCAGTTTTGAGTCGGGTCCGACGGGGACGTCCTGTGCATACCCCGACATGATCACGACCCGAATCGATGGCCATCGCGTGCGAAGCTCCTGAGCGATCTCGGTTCCCGATCCGTCAGGAAGGACGTAATCGGTCAACAGGAGGTCGAATGACGGTGTCGGTGGAAGATAGACCGACTCCTCGCGACTCCCGACCGTGGTGACGTTGTAGCCCAGAACTCCGAGGATCTCGCGGAGGCCTGATCGGACTGCTGGGTCGTCCTCGACCACCAGGATCCGTTGACCGTCACCCTGGGTCGGTGCCGGACTCTGAACCAGGGTGGGGGCTTCCTTCTCGTCCGCCTCCACCGAAGGGAACGCGATCCGAACATTTGTGCCCTCGCCGACACGGCTTTCGACATCGATTGTGCCGCCGAGCCGTGTCACGATCCCCTGCACAACCGAGAGACCGAGGCCGGTGCCTTTGCCGGGGTCCTTGGTGGTGAAGAAGGGCTCGAAGAGCTGGTCTCTGATGTCTTCGGGGATTCCCTCTCCTGAATCGGAGACCTCGATCCATGCGGTTTCCGCGTCCCGACCCGTGCTCAGAAACAGGCGACCGCCTTTGGGCATGGCGTCGCAGGCATTGACGGCGAGGTTCATGACAACCTGCTCGATTTGTCCGCGGTCGGCCAGCAGCGGCAGGTCGATGTCGGCCGGTACAAAGACCAAATCGATATTCTCTCTGAGCAGACGGTGGAGGAGCCGTACGGTTCCGTGGACCACGTCATTGAGATCGAGCCGTTCCTGGCGCTCGGTGTCGTGCCGGGAAAAGAGAAGGAGTTGTCTGGTGAGTTGTGAGCCCCGACGGACATGCTCCTCGAGCTCCGACAGTCTCGAAAGGGAATCGTCCCGAAGGGTCTCCTGCTGGCGGAGCAGATCGGTGGCGCCGAGCATTGCCTGAAGCAAATTGTTGAAGTCGTGCGCGACCCCCCCCGCCAACCGGCCCACAGCCTCCATCTTGTGCGCTTGAAGAAGTTGCTCCGTCATTTGCTTGCGTTCACTGATGTCCTGCTGGACCGCGATCAGGTGTCGGATCGTGTTGCCGTCCCCTCGGACCGGAGTCACGGTCATCTCTTCGGTGTAGAGCCTGCCGTCCTTTCGGCGGTTGACCAGCTCACCCTGCCATACCAGTCCGTCTGACGTGGTCGACGTAATGTCCTCCACCGGCGCCTTTTGAGATCCTCCCGACTTCAAGTTCCAGAGGGAAGTTTCAATCAGCTCGGACATGGAGTACCCGGTAAGGTCGGTGAAGGCTGGGTTGACCCATTGGATGATTCCATCGGGATCGGTTATCGCGATGGCATTCGCTGCAGCCGCCAACGCAGTACTCTGAAGGAGCAGTCGGTTTTCGGAGTGTTTGCGTTCCGAAATGTCGACCATCGTGCCCTCGAGAACGGCGGATTCACCATCTTCGTTTGGTTGGAGGTTCATGTTCGCGAGCACGCAGATGTCGGTGCCGTCCAACCGTCTGAGAATGATTTCCTGATTTCGGAGTTCACCGTGTTCTTCGAGGGATCGAATGAGCTGCTCACGGTCATCCGGGTTGCTGTAAAAGTCCGAGGCGTTGCGGGAAAAGACGTCGTCAGCGGAGGAACAGCCGAGGATTTTGTAAAATGCGGGGTTGCACTCGACGAAATCGCCGTCCAGGGTGGATTTGAAGACCGCAGCGAGGTTCCGCTCGAACAGGGATCGGTACCGTTCCTCGCTTTCGCGTAAGGCCTGCTCGGCCCTCTTTCGATCGGTGATGTCGAGAAAAACCACCGTGACCATTCTCGGAGCCGTCTGAAATGCATGGACCTCATAGGCCCCGTGAATCGTGTCGTCGTCGTAGTGAATCTGTTCCGTATGCCAGGGGGTGCCGTCAGCGGCCGCCCTCCGATAACGGTCGGGAACTTCGGTGTCGCCGAGCGGCGGAAATGCCTCTTCAAGGGTCTTGCCAATGAAGTCCTGGCACGCCACACCGAGGATGGCGTCCGCTGCTGGATTTGCTCCGGAGAAGATCAGCCGGTCGTCCTCGTCAAGCCGGTACATGAATAGGCCCATGGGTATCGCGTTGACAACGCTCCGAAATCGCTCTTCAGAGAGCTGAAGTCGGCTCTCGGCGAGGTTGCGGTGGGCGTTGGTCAGGGTCTGGGCCACTTGATCGGCGACCTCCCCCGCAAACGTGATCTCGTCAGACTGCCAAATTCTCGGGTCTCCGGTGTGCTCGAAACATACGACGCCGACCACCCGGCCACAAACCCGTATGGGCGCATCCAACAGCGACGTGATGTGCAGAGGAATCAAGTACGGCTCGGCGAGTTCGGCGGTCCGCGTGTCGGATCGCGCGTCGTCTGCATCGAGGACGCGATCTGTTTCCAAAGCCTCGAAGTATGAGGGGAAGGCATCGGCCGCCAACTCCAGACCAGAGCTGTGCTCGCCGCTATCCGTCGTCACGAGATCGGTACAGCTCAGCACCAGGCGATCATCGTCAAACAGCCAGATGCTGGTCCGCTTCACTGACATTGCAGATGACGCGCGGTCGGTAATCGCCGGGAAGGCGTCAGCGAGATGCCCGCTCACAACGGCCTCATTGGTCGCAATGGACACGATGGCGTCCCGCTGGCTCTCGAGGCGACGGGTGCGGAGGATCTTGTCCTGTTCGGCGATGCGCTGTTCGGAAATATCCTCGACTTCACAGATGATATGCCGGGGAGATCCGTCGCCATTGTCGACGACGGAAAGGGTGACGCGGGCGGAGATCCAGGGACCGTCGCTGTGAAGAGCCCTGATGACGGCAGCCGTGGATGGGACTTCACCGGAGAACAACTTTCGGAGTTCAGGCATCAAAGCCGAGAGGTCATCGCGGTGACCAACCCGGCGCCATGACAGTTGCGCCAACTCATCCGAGCTGTACCCCAACATATTCTGAAGAGCCCGATTACTTCGCATGATTCGCCCGTCCGGGCTCCACAAGACCTTTCCGATGGCGGTGTTTTCGAAGGCACTTCGGAAGCGTTCCTCGCTCTCGGCAAGAGCTGCCTCCGCCCGCTGCTGTCGGGTGATGTCAGTGATGTTGACGAGCAGGCTGAACGAACCGTTGTCCTGGTGTGCCACCCCGCGCGCTTCCATAATGCGCCAGCTTCCGTCGTTGTGACGGACGCGAAGCTCGATGGATTCCGGCCGGTCCGGGTTGACGAGGCCCGCATCGATGGTCTTTTGGACGGCGGAGAGGTCCTCGTGATGGACCAGATCGAATGCAGGGGTATCGATGATATCGATGGGCCTCAGACCCAGGATGCGCTCGACCGATGGACTCACGTATCGGATGACTCCCTCCGAAGAGAGAACGCAGAGAATGTCCGACGAGTGCTCGATAAGAGGGCGAACAAGGTCATCGGTCCGTCTCGTGGACGGGGGTGCGGACCTGTCTTGGTGCAGGCCCGTACACACGACTGTGGCGTCCACCCCCGTCTTTGAATCATCGACGGTCTCGAAGAACCAGCTCACCAGCTGGCAGGTATCACCATCCCCGTTCACCATGAGGTTCCAAGGTGCAAATCGATCCACGGTTTCGCAATCCGCGATGCACCTTCGAAGTTCCGCGAGACGTTCCCCGTTCAGAAACTCCCACAGATGACGTCCTTCGAGTTCTTCGGTTGATCTCCCCACCGTCTCGGAGAATCTCCGATTGCAGCTGTGGATGATCCCGAGGCGATCGATGACCACGACAGACGCGGCGATTCTGTCGAGAAGACAGGGATCCATGGAACCCGTGTCGGGATCCATGGATCCCCCAGGCGCAGTCGATGTGACCGGCATTCAATTCACCTCAAATGATGGTGTCGTCAGGGTCCCGCAGAAATACGCCTTCCCGGGGTATGCATCGGCGCGTCGATATGCCGGAAGAAAAGGGAGTGCCGGTGTTGAAATCAAAACGGGCGCCGTTGAGTTGAAGATGGTGTGCCATAATGAGCGGCCATCATGATGACCGGCAAAAACGGCGGTTGAACCGTCAGAAACTCGGAGCTGAAAATGGAAATTTCGAAACGACAGGTAGAAGATGTCTCGATTCTGGACTTGGATGGCAAACTCACCATCGGCACGGGTGACGTGGCCCTGCGAGGAGCCATGCTGAGCGAGATCGACGATGGCCACAAGAAGTTTCTGATCAACCTCAAGAACGTGACCGCGATTGACTCCTCGGGTCTTGGAGAGCTCATCCGCTGTCGTGCGACCGCCGCCAGCAACGAGGCAGAGGTCAAATTGCTCAACGTCAACCTGAAGGCGAGAAAGTTGCTGACCATGGCGCGGCTGGTGGGTGTCTTCGACATGTTCGACGACGAGGCCATGGCCGTCGCGTCGTTCGGTTGATCCACCGGCCGTCGAGATATTCCTGCGTCGCCGATCGGACCGGAGCTGGCGCGAGTCGAGTGCAGTCTCCCTGACAGCATCCCCCTGGAGCCGGGTCTTCGCCAGAAGGCTCCGGCTGGTGTGTGTTAGGTTCACGGCGTCGGAGGTGGACATGCGGCGTTCCGTCGTGCGGTTTGTTTGGCTGGCCTGGCTTGGGTGCGTGTTCTGGCCCTGCGGATCGGTCCTGGCGACAGAGGACTACAGCACCCCGACAGCGATCCGCATCCTCGGTCCTCTGTCTGACCCGAGCGGAGAATCAGTCGAAAAGGGTCGTCTCTCGCCGGCCTTCTCCACAGTGCCGGAGATTGACCCGGCCAGCGACGGGCCCTGGAGCGGGAGCGGAATCCAATTGGTCCCAGGAGTCGTCCAGCGCTGGGAGGACGCCCGACTTTCGGACGGTGTGATCCGGCTCGACGCCGGCGCGGTGTACTGGGTCGCGGCGGTATTCGGTCTCGACCGATTCAGCGAGGTTTCGATCCGGTTGGAGGGTGTCTCTACCGCGACCGTGTTCCTCGACGGACGGGCCCTGTCCGAAAGCCACGGCAGCGGTCTGTTCAAGACGCCTCTGCCTCGTGGCGAATACTGCCTGCTCATGCGACTGCGCGTTGACGAAGGATCATCGGTTCGGATTCGTGCGGCGGCAGAGCGAGCGGCGACCGTGACGTGGCAGGTGAGTGGCACGAGGGCCCCGACGTCATACCAACAAGCCCGCCGTCTCGTGGCCATCGATGCGGTCGCCGTCAACGCCAACGGAACAAGGATCGCACGACGTCTGAGCAGGCGTCATGCCACCGGGGAAGACAGTGAGTCGGTGGTTGGGATATTCGACCAGACGGGCCGACCTGTCGTCTCCGAGGTCGGAGGGCTGGACGCCAAACCGCTGGCCTTTTCGCCGGATGGGGGGGCATTGCTGTTGCGGCGGGCCAACGGGAATCTGTCGGACCTTCTGATTTTCCGAGAAAATACCGGCGAGTTGCGGACGGTCGTTCGAGAGGAACCCGAACTCGGCGCGGTCGTGTGGCATCCCGGCGGATCCCACCTGTTGTTGACGTCATCCCGGGGGGTTGACGAAGCGAAGGCCGAGGGCGACCTGGCACATCGACGGCTGGCACTCCGCGAGCGAGTGACGGATTACACAACAGGTCCCCATCTCCATCTGCTGGACATCCAAAGCGGTGCGCGGCGCAGGCTGACCACTCCCGGCGACTGGGTTCTCGACGACGCGACATTCAGCCCAGACGGCGGATCGGTTGTCTATGCGCGCACTGTGCCGCGCGCCGACTACCCGTGGTTTGCCACCGAGATCCGAACTCTCGATCTCGGGTCGGGCGACGACAGCCTGGTCAACACGTTCACTGGGGGTTGGGAGAACCGTCCGAAAGCCCTCACCGTGTCACCGGATGGCGGTCGTCTGGCATTTTCGGGACCACCGGAAGAGGTCGTGGAGGGTCGTGCGGGACACAATACTCTCCACTCCGCCCTCTATGTTGTGGATCTGGGCAGCGGCCTCATCGAGAAGATATCAGGCGACGCATCATGCGCATTCACTCTCCGCGACGGAGACATGTTGGAGTGGACCCGTGATGGCAGGCAATTGGTGGCTGCAGTGACCGACAGGACGTCGGCGGGCCTGGCAGCCATTACGGAGGGTGACAGCGGATGGACAGTCGAGAGGGTTCCCGATCCCGATGGTGACGCGACGAGGATTGCAGCGCTGTCCGGTGACGCCACCACAGCGGCACTGGTTGCCTCGAACCCCGAGCGCCCGGAGCGTCTGTACATGATGAACACGCAAACGGGGGCGGCGACCGTGCTGGACGACCCCAACGCCGATCTACTCGAAATGTGGCGCCTGGCCTCGGTTCACGACGTCTCCTTTACCGGCCCCGGAGGTGATCGTATCGACGCGTGGTGGTACGAACCCACCGCGATTGCCGGTTCCGGGAAGATCCCATTGATCGTGTACTACTACGGCGGCGGCACTCCGACGATGCGGCGGTTTGCTTTTGATCACCAGTTTCTGGCCGCCAACGGGTATGCGGTGCTTGTGATGACGCCGCGCGGCGCGCTCGGTGCCGGGTTGGATTTCGCGGACTCGCACGTGAACGACTGGGGACCCAGGTCCTCGGCCGATGTGCTGGCGGGGGTCGATGTGTTCCTTGAACACCATCCCCAGATCGACGAGGAGAATGTCGGAATCTACGGTGGTTCGTATGGTGGTTTTTTGACGGCGTATCTGCTCACGATCACGGATCGATTTGCTGCGGCTGTGGACATGTACGGCATTTCGAACCTGGCGTCGTATTGGGGTGATGGTGCCTGGGGTTACACCTACGGTGATGTGGCCGGATTCGGGTCATTCCCATGGAACGCGCCGGAAATCTATGCCGATCGATCACCGCTGTTCCGCGCCGATCGCATTGACACGCCGCTGCTCCTGCTGCACGGGACGGCGGACGTCAACGTGCCTACCCATGAATCCGAACAGCTCTACGCGGCCCTCGAGGTTCTGAACCGTCCGGTGGAGCTCGTGCTGTTTCCCGGGGAGGGTCATGGGATTTCCGGAGCCTGGAGCCGCAGGGCCGAACACCGCACCATGATGTTGGAGTGGTTCGACATGCACCTCAAGGACGAGCCGGGCGCCTGGGATCACCGCTGGGCCGATTGAACATCGGACTCTGACGGAGTCACTCCTGGAGCTGAAACGGGATGCGGATGTCCTCCTCCTCGAGGTCGATCATCAGAACCCACCTGCCCGGCTGCACCCCTCCAGGAACCTGGAAGACAAGCGGTCCGAAACAGCCGCGCTGGGAGTTGACGTAGATCGCGTCCTGACTCAATCCTCTGCTTGGATCCACGAAGAACCAGCCGCATGGGATCAGGCGTCCGATATCGCCCCACGGGTCACCGCCGATGAGCTCCGACTCCAGGAATGCGGTCCGAAACTGCGAATAGGACAACCGAAACTCCTCCCTGGAGATGAGTGGCAGGCGGTTTCCGTTGGGGTCTCGAACCGAGATGTCTTTTCGACGGAGCTCGACTGACCCGGAACGTGCCACCAGCGACGTCTGCAACACGAGCCACCGTTCGCCGAGATTCCGGGTCGCGTAGCGTGTGCTCACACCGGCGTCCATGGATCTGCCGTCGTAGCTGACGAAAGTGGACCCCTTTTGCTGCGCGCCCATCGGAGGAGCATTCGATGAACTGGAGCACGCGAGTCCAAAGAGTACGGTTATCATGACGAGGCTTCGAGGCATCTGAACCATGACCCAAGAGTATATCTGTGCGTGTTGGAGTGCGGAGAACTCGGTCTGGAGAAGGCGAACCTTCGGTGGAGTGAGAAGATCCGATCGTTTTGCGCCGCCGGTTTTTCCGAAGCCGGGCACAGCCGCAACAACCGCGGGTCGGGAGCGTAGTTCAACGATAGGCATGCGCGACGTGAGATCAGATGTCTCAGATTGGATGGCGCAGCGTGAAAGCTGAATCGTGAACTCGGACCTGCACCGACGTGCAAAAGAGATCTTTCTCGCGGTCTGCGGGTTGTCGGGCGACGAGCGCGACACCCGGCTCGCCGCCGAGTGCGGCGACAACACCGCCCTGGCAGCGGAGGTCGAGTCCCTGCTCCGGTTCCATGAGACATCGGAAAGTGTTGGCGGATTCAAGCCGTTCGCCAACCTCGATGGCGCACCGCCCGATATGATCGGTCACTATCGGTTGCTGCGAAAAATTGGCGAGGGCGGCATGGGCGAGGTCTACGAGGCCGAGCAGGAACGACCGGTTCGTCGTCGGGTCGCGATCAAAGTGATCAAGTGGGGTATGGATACGAAGGAGGTTGTGGCTCGCTTCGAATCGGAACGCCAGGCGCTCGCCCTCATGGACCACCCCAACGTGGCAAAGGTGTTCGACGCCGGAGCCACTGAACACGGCCGCCCGTACTTCGCCATGGAGTTCGTGAAGGGTGTGCCGATTACCGAATACTGCGATACCCACCGTCTGGCCACCGATGACCGATTATTGCTCTTCGCGACGGTCTGCGAGGCGGTCCAACATGCCCACCAGAAGGGCATCATCCACCGTGACATCAAACCCTCGAACATCCTTGTGGCCGTGCACGACGATCGCGCCGTTCCCAAAATCATCGATTTCGGGGTCGCCAAGGCGACGTCACAACGGCTCACCGAGAGGACCATCTTCACCGAACTCGGCCAGTGGATCGGAACACCGGAGTACATGAGTCCGGAACAGGCGGAGATGTCCGGGCTCGACATCGACACGCGGACCGATGTCTACTCGCTGGGGATCGTGCTCTACGAGCTCCTGGTCGGCGCGCAACCCTTCGATGGATCGACGCTGCGACAAGCCGGATTCGACGAGATGAGACGACGGATTCGAGAGCAGGAGCCGCCCCGGCCATCGACGCGTGTGAGCAGCTTCGGTGAGGGCTCGGATGTGGCGGCAAAACGGCGTCGTCCGGACACGGCCGCTCTCGCCAGGGAACTCCAGGGTGATCTCGACTGGATCGTGATGAAGGCGATCGACAAGGACCGGACCAGGCGTTATCCGACGCCCATGGACCTCGCCGACGATGTGCGTCGCCATCTGAGCAACGAACCGGTGGAGGCGAGTCCGCCGAGTGCCGTATACAGGTTTCGCAAGTTTGTCCGCCGGAATCGATTGGCTGTGGCCGCGACTGCGGTTGTCTTTCTTGTCATGTTGGCTGGAATCATCGGGACGACAACGGGGCTTGTCCGCGCTCGACGAGAAGCCGAGGCGGCTCGGCAAGTGGTGCGGTTCATGTCGGGGATTTTCTGGGGGATGAACCCGGGCGCTCCCTCTCAACAGGCTTCTTCAATTGAGGGTGTGCTGGATTCAGGTGCCGATCGAATCGACCGCGAGCTCGGGGGGCAGCCACTCGTGGCGGCGGAGCTGAAGACCATTATCGGCCAGGTCTACGCCGGCCTTGGACACCACAGGAAGGCGCGCCCCCTGCTGGAAGAAGCCCTCGCCACTCGGCTCGAGGAGCTCGGTGAAGAGGATGTTGATGTCGCCCGAAGTTTGTTTCTGGTGGCGAACAACCGCCTCAACCACGGCGATCCCGCAGCCGCCAAGCCGTTGCTGCAGAGCGTTCTGTCGATCGACGAGGAGCAGTACGGGCCGGACAGTGGGGCGGCAGGAGTTACCCTGGGCCTGTTGGCCATCGCCGATTGGCGCATGGGCAATTACCACCAGGCGCTGGAGACCTGTGATCGTGCCATCGCCAACCTCGAGCGCTCGGCGGGGCCCGACAGCACCCAGTATGCGGACGTCTTGATCTACAAGCTCATCATATTGAGGGAGTTTGGCGAGCTCGA
>Ga0272441_10008554_pt1 | contig 16156 bp, 12 predicted proteins | sample SSMProp6N_FD_193582 | JGI IMG/M metagenome (GOLD analysis project Ga0272441, IMG submission 193582) | Marine sediment archaeal communities from Little Sippewissett salt marsh, Falmouth, MA, United States - SSM-Prop-6N | ecosystem: Environmental > Aquatic > Marine > Wetlands > Sediment ... | reverse complement strand
CCACTCCGTAGAGATCTTCTGCAACGGTAGCATCAATGAGACTGATGGCGGGACACTTATCAAGAAGACCCTGGTATCGTGTCCGGTTCGCAGAATATCCATGCAGTATCCGGTATACCCGATTATATGAAAATCCAAGAGCGTCCTGGAGCTGACGGACGGTGAATACCTGCAGGTCCATCTGTGTTATTGCTTCAAGTGCAGCATATTCGTTTTTCGCCAGTTTCGTCTCCTGACTGCCCCCCTTACCATTGATCGCAAGATAGAGCCTGCGTGCATAGCAGAAGTCATCATGGGTAGCAATGACGGTGCCATTCTCATCCACATCACGCTGGAAGATGTGGAGCAGGGCGTGGCACTTGATCAGGTCAAAGAGCATGCCCGGATTACGCCGGTTCTGCGTTACCGAGAAATTGATACGGCGGGCAAAGGGGATACGCACCAGACGGGATCTCTCTTTGAGTATCTCCCAAACTGCACGGCAGATATAGACATCCTGATCCTCCTCCACACAGCAGCCAACATCTGATTCTACGTCCTTCAGATGGTCAAGCACCGCCACATCCTGTTTGGTCGTATCATCAATCCAGACAGTGAGCATCCGGTTCATCACCTGGTCGTCCCCGATACTCTCGACCTTCGCGAGCCACCAGACGCACCGTTCGGGGATCGTGCAGACCTTCAGCTGCCGTTCACGGGTGAGCGTCCGGTGCTCTATGGGCTCCCGGAAGTTCGCGGTCGCAGACTTGAGGAGCTCCTGCATGTCATCGGAGAGACTGACGTCATCGAAGAGGAGGACGGTGCCTGCCCGGAGGGAGTCGTGGTAGAAGAGCGCCTTGTTCGATACGGTGCCCTTCAGCCGGTACTCCTCCGGGAGCAGCCGGATCATCGTGTTGCAGGCATGGGTCTTGCCCTTGCCGGAGTTCCCGGAGATGGCGACATGCAGGCCGGAGGTGTTCTCGACCGACTGGGAGGCAACAGACATGATGAGGCATTCCGCGACGGTCCGGTCCCCGACGTGTTCACGGTGGAAGACATCCAGAAGGAAGCCAAGCGGGTCGCCTGTCGTGAGGAGTTCGAGGGCCTGTCTCCGATATTCCTGCCCCTCGGCCTGTCCCTCGGCAGGCGTATCCGGGAGAAGTTCAACCGCCGGCAGAGGGGAGGAGGAAGAGGATGCATCCGGCGGATCTCCCGGAGGAGCGGCGGCGGCCCGGTTCGCCTGCGACGGTCCGGAGGTCTGCTTCCCGCCCACGTTCCCGGGTGCTCTCCCGGTGCTTCGTACCGGTTCTCTCTCCTGTTCATACATCGCCCGGAGTTCCGGCCACCGCTGCCTCCCGCCGCCGCAGGAGTCATGATGACACCCGGCGAAGACCGCACCGTTCGAAAACTGAATGGCAAACGCCCCGTCGGTGTGTGCGGAGGAGAAGGGGCAGCGGGCGAGCGAGAAGAGCGTCCCCCCATGCCACGGTTTTTCAGCGGCGACCGGGATCTCATGGTAGTTTAGCCACCACCGGAGGTCAAGGGAACTTTTCCTCCGGCCCCGGTCCTCTTCAAGGGGTTGTGTTGGCAGGAAGCCAGCGAGGCGGCAAAGGTCTTCCTCGGAAACGACTTCGAGGTGCTCCGGCACAGACAAAATGCGGGCCATTCGGTGAGGCCGCTCCGGCGTGCTGTCACCCTTGCAGGCGGTGGTGCCGTAGAGCTTCCAGATCCGCCCGGCGTTGAAGTTCGCCGTGTCGCAGTGGACGGTCTCGTCCGAGAAGAACCCGTCGAGGACACCAAGGCATCCCTTGACAAGCCGGGTTGCGTCATCGTCGTTCGGGAGATCAATGGCATACAGGAGGTGGGCACCGTTCCCCGAGTCGGCCCGCACCGGGTCCGGGAACCCCTGTTCGGTAAGCCAGGCGGCGATCTCTTCCGCCCTCCGGAGCGCCGCTGCATGCTCCGCATCGGTCGCAGAGACGCCCGAGGGACGGACCGGGTCGAGGTCGATGGGGAGCCACCGGCGGCGAATGATGTCAGCGTCCGCGGTCGTCGCATCCGTCCGGGACAAGCGGTGCTTCACCCGGTTCGCCCGCCGGGAGAGGAGCGCCGGGTCCACCGCATTCAGGGTGACATACACCCCGGTCACGTCAGAGAATGCGTCCAGCGTCCGTGCCCGGTCGGCAAGCATTTCAAAGTCCGTGAAGTAGCCGCTCTTCACCCCGCCGTCCCCCAGGGCACGGAGTTCGACGACGTCTCCGTCTGAGAACAAGAGGGAGAGGGCGTGGGGGATGGTGGTGGTTTTGGTTGTGGTTCCATCAGAAGTCATGTTGGCGCATGGTCGTGTTGCGGGGCTGCCGGTTTCGGGTTTCGGCCCGGATTCCGGTTCTGATCTTTTTGGTTTGGTTTCGTTTTCATTTTCAGTCATAATTTATGTCTCCTCTGTTCGAGACAGAGAGTGTCCACTATTCACAGAGTATGAGTGTGATAGCAGCGGGGTCTGAGGGAGAAGTCTGTGGTGGTGGTGGCACCTGCGGACATGGATTCACAAACACATGTTCGCACTTCTGCCAGCCGGTTCCCCAGTGGCGGCTGACATATGAAGATATTACTTTTGGTAATATATGTCTGTCCTATGAAAGGGAGATTTGGAGAGAGAGAGATGGAGGATGGACCACTTCTCTGCAGTTCAGGACCGAAGAGATTTCGAATGCATGGGAATGGCTGGGACCAGAGTGAATGTGATATGGAGTCACCTTTACCCAAATTTCAGGCAGGCGAATCCATTCATGAAATATTTCATCCTGAAGTGGTGATACAGTAGAACCAATGCCCACCGAATACATTCCCGCAAATTTCGATTTAAACGGGATTTAATACCAGATATGGGCGTTTTATTGAACAATTTCAAAATGAATCTACTGTTTCATACAATTTTGCAGTAAAATGAAACAGTAACTGTCTATCGTTTCATATTCGTTTGGAATGCGTGAAACAGTAACCATGGATTTACGATAAATGAGTAAATTTCTTATTGACTTCTACCGCATTTTTGTGATACTCAAAGGTCATCATGCGGGGATACCATGAAGGCATACCGGATCACACAAACAGGCTTGCCCTGTAAAAATATCATAGGAACACACCTTACATAAAATTAAATAAGATTATTTAAGATTACATAATCAGGAGAAATACAATGGGTGTTAAAAGCTTCAGCATATCAGATGCTGTCTATGAGAAATATTCCGCAGAATGCAAACGTCTTGGCCTCAACATGAGCAAACAGATTGAGAATTTCATGACGTTCCAGCTGGAAGAAGAATTTGCCGTGAGAGAAGAATATATTGAAAAGCTGGCAAAAATCCGAAAAGAGCGGTTCGCCCCGGTTGCGGATTTCGAGAAACACTTTGAAGTATCCGAATAATCTTTTCCAGAAGAGGATTTGTCTGTATCATCTGTATATATCCGAAACACTCGAAGCCAAACTCACCAGACTCAGAAAGACGGATAGGAATACCTTCACCATTATTTCAAAGAAAGTGCGTGAGATTCAGATTAATCCGTACCATTTCAAACCACTCCGTCATGATCTGAAGGGAATGCGGAGAGTCCATATAAACAAATCATTTGTTCTGATCTATGAGATCATTGAATCTGAAAAGGCTGTTCGCCTTCTTGATTTTGACCATCATGATACGATTTACAGGTAGGTATCAACGCTGTTCTTCATTGTCCAATTCTGACTCGTTTTCACCCACCTCTGCTGATATAAATGAATTTCACGTAAGGACAGGCGTTTGAGTGATCGCATGACTGTGCCCCACTACGGTGAAATACGAGGTCGATGGGGAGCCACCGGCGGTGGATGATGTCTGCGTCTGCAGTCGTCGCGGTCGTCGCATCCGTCCGGGACAGCCGGTGCTTCACCCGGTTCGCCCGCCGGGAGAGCAGCGCCGGGTCGACCGTGTTGAGGGTGACGTACACCCCGCGAACATCGGAGAATGCGTCCAGCGTCCGTGCCCGGTCGGCAAGCAGTTCAAAGTCCGTGAAGTAGCCGTTTTTGACCCCGGCGTCCCCCAAGGCCCGGAGTTCCACGACCGAGCCTGAGGGGAAGAGGAGGGAGAGGGCGTGGGGGACGGTGGTTTCCCGTTTGTTTTCGTTCGGTTTTTCGTTTGTGTTTTCCTTTGTGCTTTCGTTTGTGCTTTCCTTTGCGCTTATGTTTGCGCCTGTGTTCCTGTTTTCGTTCATCATTTTACCTCCTCCGTTCGAGACAGAGAGTGTCCACTATTCACAGAGTATGAGTGTGATAGCAACGGGGGGCCTGAGGAAGAAGTCTGTGGTGGTGTTGGCACCTGCGGACATACATTCACGAACACATGTTCGCACTTCTGCCAGCCGGTTCCCCGGTGGCGGCTGACATATGAAGACATTACCTTTGGTAATATAAGTCTGACTTTACCGGGGAGGGTGATGGGGTTGAAAAATTGGTGGAAACCGTTCTCATGTGGCAGCCCCCCATCAATCTCTGCCTGAAGTTCAAGAGTGAGGGCTTCTGGACCGCGACCATCATCAGCACTGGAATCAATCTCATCGGTGCGGGACTGGGGCATATCTACGAGATGTCCGCAAACGGCAACTTAGCCCCGAACAACACGGGAGTGGTGATGGATATGGATCTCTACTATCCGCTGGAGCTGACGGGGCTTCTGATCTGGCTCTATTGAAAGAAAGAAGCGGAAGAGGCAAGATGTCGGTGAAAAATATCATTTTTGGTGCGTTCATTATTCAAAAAATGGTCCTCATGGGGGAGAATGATTTTTGTGGGCAGTTGTTGAGGTGTGATTCTCTGACACTAGAGAATCCCTCTCTTTTTGAGTTCAAAGAAGCAACGCGCACATGCATTTACATCAACAAGAGCATCGTGTGCATCTTCAAAGGGTTCTCCAAACAATTTTTCATGTAATTCAGTAAGTTTGGGCCATTTATAATCACCAAACCTTCCTGGTAATGCACAGAACTCTTTGACAGCTCGCGGTTTCATTGTACAAATGGATTCCTTCCCATTTATTTCATTTTTCAGACCATATCGGACAATTTCGGCACTCACAGTCGGATAATCAAAGTCAAAGTTATGAGCTACGAGATATTTTGATTTTAGGGCTTCGTTCGTAAATGCAGTAAATACTTCATTACCAGAAATACCTTCATTCAGTGCTCTTTCCTTAGTAATTCCATGAACATCCACAGTCTCTTGAGGTATTTCAAAATCATCAGGATACACAATTGCACCATAGGAGCTAACTTCATCTCCATCCTCAGAATATCTAGAAAAAGCTATTTGTACAACTCTTGGCCAATTATCCACATCATCAATTGGAGCGTTATAGCGTTTCGGAAGTCCATTTGTTTCAACATCGAAAAAGAGATACATAATTTCATATATGTGGTCATCCCATTTGTGGCTTCCCACAAAGATATAACATAAATATTTAACCCCCAACATTTGGAAATAATTACTTTTTCAAAACGAATATTTATTCAGATTTTTGTCTTTTAACGTCCAATTTGAGAAAATTTGGCTGCTTCTTCAAACGTGGATAGACAATACAAGACATTCTCCGAATAAGAGATGCACTTCAGAAGTAATATCCCTAATAAACCCAAGTTTCATTAATCTCAGACATACTTTCAGGTGAAATCATGCAATTCATTACAAAGGATATATTCCTCAATACAATTTTTTGCACAACATTAGGATGGAGATTACGGAATCAAAAAATCCAGACAGATTCTTCACCAGGTCAATTATTCCGTATGGAACAGGGAAAAGAGATCGGTAGGCTGGCCCGCACTCTGTATCCTGAAGGTATTTTTGTAAATGAATTCGAACCCCATACTGCCGCCATATATACCAATGATATCTTGAAAAATTCAACCCACCGGGTACTATTCGAAGCCACATTTCTTGCAGACAATTACATCACAAAAGCAGATATTCTCATAAGAGACGAAGACAGATGGGAACTTATCGAAGTAAAATCAACCGTGGCAGATAAGAAAGAATTCATTGACGATATGGCTTACACCACAATGATTGCACAGGCAGCCGGTTTATCACCTTCTGTGGTCAGTCTCATGCTCATTGACCGAAATTATCGTTTCGGTATGCCCACTGAACAACTTTTTGTGAAACTCGACATGACGGAAAAAGTCCTTGACAGAGTTGAAGAATTCAAAACGGTATTTGATTCCGTTGATGCTATAACCGGCACACCAAATGAGTCAAAACCAAAGCTTACCTTCAATTGCAAAAACTGTATTCAGTTCAATGAATGCCATGGAGAAGATACTGGAGCACATATTTTTGAGATTCCAAGAATTCGGCAGAATAAAATTGAAGACCTTATTGCATCAGGAATCACTTCGATTCATGAAATTCCTGATAATTTTCCATTGTCTGATAACCAGAGACAGGTGGTCAAATGTGTTCAGTGTGGAGAGATGGAAGTGGATTCTGATCTCCAGAACAAATTATCAGAAATCCAATGGCCTGCATACTATCTTGATTTTGAGACAATGATGGCAGCACTCCCTCTTTGGCCAGATATTGCGCCATATGAACAAATCCCAGTCCAGTACTCTCTCCATGTCTGTGATGATCCCGGAACCATTATTTGCCATGCAGAATACCTAGCGGATCCACAACGTGACTGTCGCCGTGACCTTGCTAAAAGACTTATTGAGGATTGTAAAGGGAAGGGATCAATCATCTCATACAGCAGTTTTGAAAAAACAACAATCACAAAACTAATCAAGACATTCCCCGATCTATCCGAAGAACTGCAATCCCTTATTGACCGGATTGTCGATCTCGAAAAGTGCATAAAATGTATCAATCATCCTGAATTCTGCGGAAGAACATCCATCAAGATTGTCTTGCCTGTCCTCGTACCGGCTCTTTCCTATAATGGATTGGAAATTGCAGATGGAGATACAGCACTTGTGACCTTTGCGAAGATGGCACAGGGAAAAATGGATACAGAAGATATGGAAAAGAATCGTGCTGACTTACTGGAATATTGCAAAATGGATACTCTTGCGATGGTGAGGTTGCATGAAGTTTTGGATGGATTTTCAACTCGTAATTGCGAGACAATCCATGAATTATCTGACATTTAGGAATATTTTGAATAAATTTGTGAGGAATAAAAAATTCAAAGATATCCTGACTGTTGAGGTACTGAAATAGTAACGTTAACCTACCTTTACCTACAGTTATTGCAACCAATGCAACATCTTATAATCAATTTTCACAAATTCTACAATTCGTGGATAACAACATCAAATCGTGAGATTTACGATAATGATGTTATATTTTGAATTTGCTTCAGGATAATAAACACACTACCACAGTCAATTGATCGCACAAATAGATCTCTGAATATTCCGAATATATGAGGCAAAATACCGATAATCTCTGTATATCACTTATCTCTTTCTTTTTTTATCTAAGCAACTTGTTTAAAAAGAATAAAAGAAATTATCTTAACAGGGTGTGCAAAACCTTAAAAAATAGGAGGTTTTTAATCAGTAATTACTTGGAAAAAGGAGATCAATAACATTCTGTTTGGCGATTTACTGATATTAACAAAATCATTATTCAAATGGGTATGAATATGACACTATCTGATCTTAATTTAAGCTATATCTATGATAAAAAAGACTGTAATGTTGCAGATAATTTTTATCTTCCATGTATGAGAGCCGCTAATAGATATGATCGTCTTACGGGTTACTTTTCCAGTGGAATCTACATTATTGCTTGGGAAGCATTACAGGAATTTATCGAAAACAATGGAAAAATTCGCATCATATGCTCCCCTCATTTGAGTAATGAGGATAGAAAAGCCATGTTGGATGGATTTGATTCTCAAAACAACGAAAAATTATCTAAATATCTTCTATCTGAGTTTGATAAACAACTTTTAAATCCAAGTTTATCGTGCCCTGCAAAACTTCTCGCCTGCCTAATATCTAAGAATATTTTGGATATCCATCTTGCTGTTATGTCAAATAACGCGTTGTTCCATGATAAGGTTGGAGTATTTGAAGATAATTATGGAAATCTGGTTGGTTTTAGAGGAACAATGAATGAAACATATAACGGGCTTGCATCTGATGGAAATGGTGAATCCATTGATGTGTATTGGAATTGGTCAGAAAGTGAATCAGATCTAGTTCGAGCAAATGAGGCAAAGAATTCATTTGAGTCATTATGGAATAATAGAATCCAAAATGTATGCGTATATGATCTTCCATCTAGTATAAAGAAAAAATTTCTGGAAATCTCACAGCAAGAAAATTTTGAAGAATTATTGTATAAAGTTATAGAAACAAAAAAAGAAATTAATCAGACAATTCCTTTCAAAAAGCCAAGAAAGCATCAGAAAGATGCACTTGATGACTGGGATAAGAACAATCGGAGAGGTCTTTTAGAGCATGCTACTGGGAGTGGAAAGACATTTACAGCAATTTGTGCAATTAGAGATTCACTTGAAAAAGGGGAGATTCCATTTATACTAGTGCCTTCTGTAGAATTATTACAACAATGGCATATTGAACTTAAAGATTCATTGAATGATATCTCTCCATCTATATTTCTTTGCGGCGGAGGAAATAGCAAATGGAAACAAAATTTAACAATAATCACAAGTTCTTCCCCAAATATTGACAGGAAACGTATTATTCTTGCAGTAATGGCTACTGCATCAACAAAAGAATTTCTTGAAAAATTTAGGGGGGGAAAACACATCTTTTTTGTTGCAGATGAAGTTCATAGACTTGGTAGCCCAAAATATAGTAATACTTTTACAATAAAATCTGGCCCCCGTCTTGGATTAAGTGCTACCCCTGAACGATTTGGAGATCGAGCTGGAACTGAATTAATATTTTCATATTTTGAACGAGTAATTAATCCTGTATATACATTAAAGGATGCAATTTCCGATGGAGTACTTACTGAATATAAATATTTTCCAAAGACAGTTGTTCTTACGAAGACTGAACAAGACGAATGGGATGAATATACTTTAGAAATTAAGCAGAAAATTGCAATATTAAAAAATTCTAAGGCCAATGAATCATTCATTTCCAATAAAAAAATAAAAAATCTCCTTATAGCTAGATCTCGTGTGATTAAAAGGGCACAAAACAAGGTCAATGCCACTGTTGAAATTATTTCTAATAATTATAAATCTGGTCAAAAATGGATAGTATACTGCGATAGTATTGAACAAATACATCTCCTAATGGAAAAATTACATAGTTTTCCAGTATTAGAATATCATTCAAAACTAGATTCGAAAGAGCGTCATAATGTGATGCAATATTTTAACACTAACGGGGGGTTAGTTTTTTCAGTCAAGTGTCTTGACGAAGGAGTGGATATTCCTTCAGTATCTCATGCACTTATTATCGCCTCCTCAAAAAATTCTCGTGAATTTATTCAGCGTAGAGGGAGAGTACTCAGAAAAGCTAAAGGAAAGCATATAGCATATGTGCATGATTTAATAGTTCTTCCATATAAAGCCAAAACAGAAGAGGATTCATTAGAAGATGTGGCAAATTCGATTATTGAGGCTGAACTTGCCAGAGCTATTTTATTTGGGGAGGGATCTTCATTTCCAAAATGTGTAGCGGATTTAAATAATATTGCACTAGATTTCCATATAAATATTAACAATGTTAGAAATCTGGGATATGATGATGAAAATGAAGAATGAAGATGAGATGCAAAACATGTTCGATATCGTTAATCAAATTCGTGAGACTGATTACCCAAATATACCTAAAGAACTTGTTGAGAAAATATTGAAAATTGAAAGGAAAAACTTAGGTGATCGAGATAAATCCCTATCCCTGATAAAAGATGAAATTAACAAATACATCCCAACAGATGTAAAATAGGGCGAAATATGCTAACTTTTAAACAATTGACATTCGAAAATTTTGGACCTTACAAAGGAGTTCAAAAGATTACATTTCCTACAGAAAGAGGCATTGTAATCATACGCGGAAAAAATGGACGTGGAAAAACATCTATTTTAAGTGGATTAAGATTTGTTCTGTTCGGTTCTGTCAAATTAAATGGAAAAAAATCTGTTGAACTCGTGAATTATATTAATATTCTTAGTAAAAATGAGGGAAATTATAGTTATAAGGTTATTTTGGACGTCGAACTCAATGAAAACACATATGAAATAACTCGAACCTTCTCACCTAGACCTGGAGTTCTTATACCAGAAACAGATCGAGATTATCTGCCCCCACAGGTAATGATTAAAGAAGTCGATAAATCAGGTAAAATACGGATTTTACCAGACATTGAGATAAAACGCATACTAAATCAGATCATGGATGAGCATGTTGCAAGATTCTATTTGTTTGATGGGGAGTTATTAAAAGAATATGAGAGTCAGTTAATGGTAGAGCCAGATGTAGGAGCGACTAAAATCAAGGAAGGTATTGAAAATATTCTTGGAGTACCAATATTAACTAATGCTAAAGATCACGTCGATTTTTGCTATAAAGAACTTCATCGCAATTTTGAGAAAATAACTAAATCAAATAATAAAACAAAAGAAATTGGTAATGCCATTGAAACTGCCAACAGACATAAGGATGAATACATAATAGATATCGATTTATCAACTAAGGAACTGAACTCTATTCGTGATGAATTAGACGACATTCAGAATCGATTGGAAAATTCAGCGACATATAAACAAATATTTGAAGAACAAGTTCAAATCGAGAACAATGTTAATTCATTAAAAAAGCAAATTGCTGAAAAAAAGGAAAAAAGAAACTCAGAATTACAAACTGCTTGGGAAGGATTACTGTCTCCAATACTTAAGAATCAGAAAAAATCAATTCTCTCAGAAATTAAAACTATTAACGATTTGAAAACAAAGAAAAAAGCTAAAGAGGACACCATTGCTAAATTAAAGGCATCAATTGATACAAATCGATGTGATTTATGCAAACGTCCACTTGATGAAAAAGCATATAGTATTCTTTGCTCCCTTTTAGAGGAACAATCAAATGAATGTATAGAAGAATACGATCCTAATTATTATGCTGATCGCCTTCTTATGCTGCAATCCCAATCTAAATACATTGATACATTTGCCGATTCATGTTCTATTTCAACAATTTGTGAATTAGAAACTGATATTGAAAAAAAGGGTATTGATTTAGTTTTCGCAGAAAATGATTTGGAAGAGATCAATGAAAAAGTTAAAACTGTTAGTTTATCCCGTGAAGAGTTTAAAAATCTGACCAACCATAGAGATGAGTTAAAACAAAAAGAAATTAACACACTAGAAGGTTTGAAGAATACCAAAAATGAACTAAAAAATAAGGAGGATTTGTTGAAAAAATTGGATACTCAATTAAAGAGAGTCACAGGTGAGGGAGAAGTCGAAATTGCTAGAAGGCAAAAAGAATTTGCAATGCAGCTGTTAGAACTAATAAAGCACAGTATTTCTCGTTATCAAGAAGATCTAAAAATACGGGTTCAAGATGACGCAACACGTCTTTTTACTCAGCTTAGTAATGAAAAAGAATACATGGGTTTAAAGATTAATGAAAATTATGGGCTAGAAATAATCCATCAAGATGGAACTGAAATACCCCTCCGTTCCTCTGGATATGAACATCTTGTTGCATTTTCATTAATAGGAGCCCTTCATAATAACGCTCCCCTCCCCGGTCCTTTATTTATGGATACATCGTTTGGAAGACTTGATCAAGAAAATTCCCAAAATTTAATCCAAATAATGCCTAAATTGTCAGAACAGGTAATTTTGCTTGTACATGACAGGGAAATTGATGAAGAACAGGTAAGCTGGTTAATACCTGATGCAGTAAAAGCAAAGTACATTATCGAAAGGGTTTCAGCATTAGAAAGTCATATCGTGTTAATAGAAGGAGATATTTAAGCCATGGTTACGATTGGACTAACTAATGAGGCAAATGTAATTAATGAAGAATTAAAAGAATATTTCGGATTTAAAAATTCAAAAGATATGGCAATATTTGCATTCTCATATGCTGTTAGTAATAATCTTCAACGAAAACCTGTTTCTGGCGCTCAAACAAAATGGGGTACCTCGACTTTTGATGACACAGACTTTGAAGAAATTATTAGAATATGTTATCCAAATATTGATGAGGAACCAGTAATAATATTTCGAGATTTGATGCATGCAGGCATTTATAAAATTGGGGAATTAAAGAAAAACAATCCTGATTTAAAAATATCAAATTTAATTACAAATGAATAGTCATTCGTTTTTTGTATATGTATTTTTTTATTTTTCATTCGGACATTCTTCTTCAATCCTTAATCTTGCTAATTCACAGTAATCGCAGTTAGCTTCGATTCCAATCCAATATCTATTAAGTTTCTGAGCTACAACAGCTGTTGTTCCTGATCCCATAAAAGGATCCAGAACTACATCTCTTTCATTAGTGCCAGCTTTAATAAAGAATTCCACCAGTTTTTCTGGATATCTTGCGGGATGTTTTATTCCTTTTTCAAGACAGAGCTTTTTAAATGAATTTTTACTTCCGGTATTGCTAATTGTAATTACATCACCCGGTTCATTGATAACCCATTCATCAATAAGGTTAAGATCACAATCAGGTGCTTCAATGTGAAGCACACTTCCTGGGTCTGCACCTCCGTTATTTTTCCATACTTTTTCACAATCAAATGTATGCGTACTAGGTCTTGTATTATGGTAACGGTTTCCTTTTCCTTGACCTTTCAGATATGTTTGCATGGCTCGAGAATATGGTCTTCGGATACTATCCATGTTAAATACCCAGTTATCACTCTTACTAAACCAGAAACAATACTCATGGGATTTTTTTGTACGACCAAATTTTCCAGAGGAAAATACATTTGGGGGTGTTGCAGGGTTAAACCACACATAATCCCTAACAAGATTGAACCCAACTTTTTTTACGAGTGCAATAACTAGTTCATAGACGTATAGATGTTGTGAACCATTTATTGTTTTATCATTTATATTTAATACAAAACTACCACTTGGCTTTAATACACGGAATAATTCTTGCGCTTTTGGTAGGAACCAGTCAACATAACTGTCAGGATGAAGAGATTGAAGTTCATGTTGGTCAACAATTCCATATGTCCTCTGATTTGCATAAGGTGGTGAAGTCACAATAAGATCAATACTATCTTTTTTAATTTTCTTTAAGACATCTTCACAATATCCACATTGTATTGTATTGATATATTTTTTATTTTTCATGATACAAACCTAAATAATGAAAATACAATGTCTATGACCATTTATTTATGTGAAAATAATATTTAATTTAACCGAGTTTAGGGCATGTTTGCAATAAAATGATTTATTCTGAAATCAACTTTTGGATATAAAGAGAATATCTTTGCTCTAAAGCCTGTGATAGATTGTCAGGAGATGAAATAATGATAATTTCTTTATTTTTTAAATATGCTTTAAAAACTTGTGGATTAACTACAGCTTCATAAATTTTTGATGCTGAAATATCTATTCTCTTTGCATAGACAACATTTTTATAATTAGATGCATCAAATAAAATGAATAAATTTAATTCAGAAATATATCCACAAAACAACACATATGAAACTGATTCATTGTCAAAATTCCAGATATCATCCCTTTTCTTGTGATAAGTAATTCTGGTCCGGTATGTATCTTTTGAAGGAGACAATTGCATTATCGTTAAATATACTCTTATTAACTTAGGGTGTGGAGATTTTAGTTCAATCACAAAGGATCCATCATTTAGACCAGAATCTGAAATTATAAATGATTTCAGTCCCTCAACAAACAAGCTATAACCTTCTTCTAGGATGATCCCATAAGGTAATACTGTATCTTCATAATTGAATGGCTCATAGTCATCTAATTCAGAAATTACACTTTTTATTTCAGTTAAACTCTGTTTAGTATTTTCTAAATGATTTAATACGTACTCTATAACAATCTCATCTAATGGTTTACTGAGTGAATATCTTTTATCTGAGCGTTTAGTTCCCCCATGCTGGAAATCCTCTGCAGCTATCCATTTTATTGCATATAATTCTCTCATAAGTTTAGTAAATAAAGGCTGTGTGAATGAAGAACCTACTTCAGTTCTTAAATCATTAAATATCGCATTACCAAAAGTTTCCGGATGTAACTGCAAATATACCAGAACTCTTGCAGCATAGACCTCTATCCCAATAAATGTTAAACTATGAACAATATCTTCTGATTCTAAATCTAAAAAATCATTCCAATCTTTAAGTTTGACCAAATCATATAATTCTTCGGCATCCACTTTACATTTTGATTCAATATATTCATATATCTGCTCAGGAGAGACGTTTAGCTTATAATATGTATTATTTCTTTGATTTTTAGAGAGTTTATTATATGAAATTACGATCCCTTCATTAAGCAAATTATTAAGGGATTTTTCTCGATTTTTTTTATTATTTAAATGAGGATTCATTGCAAACTTCGAAATAGGAACTTCATTATTCAGCAATAATATCTCTAATATTGCAGCCTTTCTTGTATTAATTCCTAATTTTTTAAAATTATTTACTAAATCAGGTGGACGACCATTTGAGATTTCAGTCTGTGGTAACAGCAAGGATTCTTGCATACTAGGATGAATAAACAAAATAACAAAAAGTCGCTCAGAAATTTCTAATAGTTGAGAATATATCCCATAATTGTCATTGTTTTTATAATAGCGTAGTGCATAAGATAAATATCTTATGTCTGCTTGTAGTCCAAATATTGGCAAATCTTTTGGGTCCGATAAAGATTCAATTAAATATTCAATCGACTCTAAAAAGTCTCGGCATATTCCAACAACATCTTGCCTTATAAAATGCCTAGAGAGAAATTCATCAGGTTCTTGAAACTGATGTGCAACGTTCTCCAATATGGATAAATCATCGGGAACTAAAATTGGAAATATATTTGATTTAAGAATTTGGGGATTTGGCATAACTTCAATAACGCTTTGAATATGCGCCATATCGTATTTTAAATATGATGCGAGGTTTTCAAGTGCAAAACAATAGTCATTGCTATCTGATGAATAATTTAAATACTGTTCATATTTTTGAAAAAAAACTTTGAAATTCAACAGACTTATCCCAAGTGTTATATCATAAATTTGAGTTACTAAAGGTATCTTTACTAAATAATATGCACTAGGTGGCTTCCCTCTTTTAACTTTAATATTAGATTTTTGAATCATCAATCCAAGGTGTTCATTTAAGAGTTCAGGGCTTTGTGAAAGAAATTTTAATATAGAACTTGTATTTGATTGAGTTATATTATATTTTTTAGAAATGTCATCTTTGGTTAACTTTGAGCTCTGGAGATCATTGATTAACTGATCAATTAATTCATCTTCAACCATGGACTCTCAATATTAGGTATAAATATTATTCTCTATGACTATTTTGATTTAGCATTGAGCAGAGATATGCAAAATACATCAAAATCATATGAGAAACAATCATGATATTCCTCGTAGACGCTAAAGTCTGATAAATGACTGCAAATGTCCCATGCACACGCCGAGAATGTAGGATCGGTGCGATGACATACTGAAAGCATATCACCTAAAAATGCAGATACCAATTACCAATGACTCAGTTTAGCGTCATCATTGAAAAAGACAAAGACGAAGACGGGTATTATGCTCATGTGCCAGCACTTCAGGGATGTTACGCTCAGGGTGACACCTTTGAAGAAGCGCTTAAAAACATCAAAGACGCAGCAAAGCTTCATCTCGATGAAATAACGGAATCAGGACAGGAAATCCCAAAATCAGGTCAGATATTTCTAACAATATTAGATATTCCAGATTAAAACAAACAAAATCAACGGATCAGCAGGAATCCATCTCACTCTTCGCCAACCGCAATGCTTCCCTGATGAGCTCACGACCGGCTTCGGTATCATCCGGATGCTCCATATACTCATGGAATGCACGTGCATCATCCCCTTCCAGGGACAGACCAAATTCAATTTTTGTTGCCATTGTTATCCCAACCCGCCAGAATGTAAATTTAAGTCAATCGAAT
>Ga0272441_10008553_pt1 | contig 16157 bp, 17 predicted proteins | sample SSMProp6N_FD_193582 | JGI IMG/M metagenome (GOLD analysis project Ga0272441, IMG submission 193582) | Marine sediment archaeal communities from Little Sippewissett salt marsh, Falmouth, MA, United States - SSM-Prop-6N | ecosystem: Environmental > Aquatic > Marine > Wetlands > Sediment ... | reverse complement strand
GCCGAGAGGAGGATAAAACAATGGAAAAGTCGTACGATGATTGAAAAAGTTATATCCGGTGAGATTGTGGTTTAGCGGCTGTTATCCCGACGAGTCGGGATGTAGGTTCGAGTCCGGTGTTTGGAGCCAAAGAGAAGCAGACGTATAAAAAAGCGTCTGCTTTTTTTATGTAGATGCCATTTGCCGAATTTCTGATCTGTCAGTAACATTGTCTTCGATTGTCGCAGGGGATTTGCCTCTTGTGTGCGGCTTTGTTAGCTTTACAGCACAATGCTGATTGGCAGCCAACAACTGTGTTTGGCGTTTTTCAATGATAAACGGGGATGATGATCATGCGCAGATTTCGGCTTAACATTTTTTTATTGATGCTGTTACTGCTCGGCAGTTGTTCTCGGGGTTACAAGCTTCCTGTCCAGCCTGATCGTCCTGCTGAACCTGAGCCTTTGACTCCTGTGGCCAATGTTACCTATTACGGTGAGATCCCCTGCGCAGAGTGCAGGGTGCAGAAGCTCACGGTGTCGCTGTTCGATGATGATTCCTTCAGGGTAAAAAGGGTTTATGTCGGGCTTGCGGGAGGCAAGAACAAGGTTGAATATGATCTCGGGCGCTGGCAACGCCGGGGCGACAAGCTTGTACTCAGGGGGAGCGGACGTTTTCCATTGCAGTTCCGTTATGAGTCTCAATCCGAAATCCGCTTGCTTGATCAGCTGGGAAAGGATATTGTTTCCAGACTGAATTACTCTCTTTATAAACGCGATGTTCCTGATTTTCTTGCCGGGCCAATGAGTCTGACAGGAATGTTTTCTATGGAAAACGGCAAAACGCTTTTTGTCGAATGCCTTACAGGCAAGACATTTTCTCTTGTTTTTGAGCGTCCGGACGCTGAGATTACGCGTGGATACGAAGCTTTGCGTTCAGCGCCGGGAAAAGGAGTTCTTGCCACGCTTCATGGACGATTTGAGCTTAAAGCGTCCGGTCAGGGCAAGGCGGCTGCAGAGCGTATCATGGTTCAGAGGTTCAACAGTTTTCTCCCCGGCCGCGACTGTCGGAAAGTCGAAAAACGTAACGCATCGCTGGAGAATACGTTCTGGCGCCTTCTGTCTATCAAGTCGTTTCCCTCCTCTCTCAATGCTCAGGCCAAAGCGCCCTATATTATCATGAAATCAGGCGATGGTTCTGTTTCCGGTTTTTCGGGCTGTAACCGGCTTGGCGGGGCTTATACATCGGGGTCGGCCAGGCTTGAGTTCAAGCGGCTGGTGACATCGAGAATGGCCTGTCCCGGAGAGTCGATGGCTCTTGAAAAGGCCTTTGTAGCGGCGCTCGAAAAAACTGCTTCCTGGAGAATCAGAGGCAATATTCTCGAACTTTATGATGCGTCATCTGTACCTCTCATGAGTATGAAGGTCGTTACGCCTCAATGATGTGTTTATGAGGGGTACCGCGGGTTGGATTGTGATGCTGCAATAAGCGGTTGACCTCTATGATGATTTTTGTATATTCGATTAAAGATTTACAGAGAGATTTTCAAGTGAGCTGTTTATGTATGGAATGACGCTACAGAACCTTCAGCTATCAGACGCTCTGCTTCTACAGGAAGAGGGCTTCGGGGAAGGTGCGTTTTAAAAAAATCCATGCTGTACGATAAAGGCATTCTAAAGCCACCTGCCCCGCAAGGGTCGGTGGCTTTTTTGTTATAAGCAAAATCAGGAGACACGTGATGGCAATGATGCAGAGCAGCAAATACGCTGCATACCCGGTGGTTGACATTTCTGACAGAACATGGCCGGATAAGCGGATCACCCGCGCACCCGTCTGGTGCAGTATCGATTTGAGGGATGGAAATCAGGCGCTTCCGGTTCCCATGAGTGTTCAGGAAAAGATCGAGATGTTCAAGCTGCTTATCGGGATCGGCTTCAAAGAGATCGAAGTGGGTTTTCCTTCCGCGTCGGCTGTTGAATTTCAGTTTGTCAGAACGCTGATCGAGGAAAACCTTATTCCTGACGATGTGACCATACAGGTCCTGACTCAGGCCAGAGAACATTTGATTCGTAGAACTTTTGAATCGCTCGAAGGGGCGAATCGTGCTATCGTTCATCTCTATAATTCAACGTCAACCGTTCAGCGCGACGTTGTGTTCCGCAAGAACCGCCAGGAGATCAAGGAGATTGCGATCCGGGGAACCGCACTGGTCCGTGAGCTCCGCGAGGCTTCCGGCAACAAAGGGATCCGTTTCCAGTACAGCCCTGAAAGTTTTACGGGGACCGAGCTCGAATATGCACTTGAAGTATGCCAGGCTGTGATGGAGACCTGGGGAGCGTCTGCTGATGAGAAGGTTATTGTCAACCTTCCGTCTACGGTGGAGATGTCTACACCCAATATTTTCGCCGACAGGATAGAGTGGTTCTGCCGCAACCTTTCGGACCGTGATGCTGCCATTATCAGTGTCCATACCCACAATGATCGGGGAACGGCCGTTGCTTCCGCCGAACTGGCCATGATGGCCGGCGCCGACAGAGTTGAGGGGGCGCTCTTCGGGAACGGTGAACGATGCGGAAACCTGGATATTATTACCATGGCGCTCAATATGTATACGCAGGGTGTCGATTCCAGGCTTGATTTTTCAAATCTGACCCATCTGACCGAGGTCTACCGCGAATGTACCCGCATGCCTGTCCATCCCCGTCATCCGTATGCAGGTGAACTGGTTCATACCGCCTTTTCCGGTTCTCATCAGGATGCTATCAATAAAGGGATGAAGGCTCGTACCGAAAGCGAAAACGAAGTGTGGTGCGTACCCTATCTGCCGATTGACCCGAAGGATGTCGGTTTTTCCTACAAGGCGATTGTCAGGATTAACAGCCAGTCAGGGAAAGGCGGCGTGGCGTACGTGATGGAAAAGGAGTTCGGCTACAGTCTTCCAAAATGGCTGCAGCCGGATTTTGGCTTGGTGGTTCAGGCAATTGTTGATCGGGAGGGCAGGGAACTTTCTCCCGAGGAGATCCGTGACCTTTTCAGTCGGGAATATGTGCGCCTCGAGAGACCCTATTTGCTGAAAAAATGTCATATCAGCTGGGAAGATGAGGACCCTGATAGAAACGACGAGGTCGCTACAACGATCACAAGTGCGTTGCAGGAGGGCGAACGTGAATTCGGCTTTACCGCGAGAGGAAACGGTCCGGTCGATGCTTTTGTGACGGGATTTATCCATGATAGCGGGATAGACTTCATCGTCAGCGAGTATTCGGAGCATGCCATCGGTCATGGCGCCGATACGCAGGCTATTGCCTATGTCAAGATTACTCTGCCTGACGGCACTGTCTCCTATGGTGCGGGGATCGATTCCAATATCAGTCTGGCTTCGATCAAAGCCGTCATGAGTGCCGTTAACAGACTCGATACTCAAGCAAAAAAGTAAATCTTAAAAAACCCTGCGCCAAAAGCGCAGGGTTTTTTTGAAACTTCAACAAATCAATAACTCTTTGTATTTTGCAAATAGAAATAATTTCTATTAAGCCGTGAACGCATATCTCGAAAAACTTCGTGAAGGCGGGCTTAAGGTGACGGCGCGTCGCAGGGCGATTATTGAACTGTTTCTCAACCGAAACGGCGCTCTTTCGCCGCAGGACGTCCAGTCCAGCCTGAAAACCCGATTTTCACAATGCGGGCTTCCAGGTGTCTATCGTAATCTCGACGCAATGGCTGCCTGCGGCATCCTTTTCAGGATTGTCAGCTTTGGCTCAGAGCGTCGTTATGCGCTTTGCCGGGCGGCTGACCGCTCGAAGCATCATCACCACATTATCTGTGTCTCCTGCGGCAAGGTCGGTAATGTGACAGAGTGTGCATTTCATGATGGTATGATGGTCAATGGTTTTGAGCTGCTGAACCATGTCGTTCAGTTGAACGGGTTATGCGCATCATGTGCTGAAACAATGAGGAGTGATCAATGAACAAAGCGTTGTCTGCGGTTTTTATTACGATGCTGTTTTTGCTGGCCGGTGTTTCCCGTTCCGATGCTGTCTCTCCGGAGCAGGACGGGGTGAGCCGTTCGTTTAAAAAGGTTCACGTGGTGGCATCCATTGTACCGTTAACTTTTTTTGTGGAGCGAATAGGCGGTGACAGGGTAGCGGTCAGCGTGATGGTTCCCCCTGGCGGCAATCCCCATAGTTATGAGCCGACGCCGGGTCAGATGGTGGCACTCTCCAATGCCTCTCTTTTTGTCAAGGCAGGATCAGGTGTCGAGTTTGAACTTGAATGGATGGAGCGTTTTGTCCACTTGTGCCCCTCTCTTGCGGTCTGCAATGCGTCGCAGGGAGGAACACTTCTGCAGATGAAACCCTTTGCTGCCCACCCTCATCATACAGAGGATACTCATGCCAGAGAGCGTATCGATCCTCATTTCTGGCTTTCTCCCATGAACGGTATTCTGATCGCATCCAATATCGAACGGTCGCTTTCAGCGCTCGATCCTTCAGGCGCTTCAGTCTATCACAGGAATTTTCTTCAGCTGAAAGCCGAGCTGCTTGAGCTCTCTTCCGAGATCCGTCAGACGTTATCGGGTATTGGTAACAGGGCTTTTATGGTGTTTCATCCGGCATGGGGGTACTATGCGGCAGAATACGGCCTGCAGCAGATCGCTGCCGAGGCGGAGGGCAAGGCGCTGGCTCCGAAATCAATGGTGCGTGTTATCCGGCAGGCGAGAGAGCTCGGCATCAGGGTGGTTTTTGTTTCTCCTCAGTTCAGCAGGGTCCAGGCGCAAACTATTGCAAGGGAGATCGGTGGAGTGACGCAGAGCGTAGACCCTCTTTCAGCGAGCTATATTGATAATCTGCGACAGGCGACCGCTGCGTTTTCAAGGAGCATGCAATGAAGCGTGAAATTGTTCAGGTTATTGATCTGTCGGTCGATATCGGAGGAAGTGCAGTGCTTCAGCATGTATCACTGGTCGTCTATGAAGGAGATTTTCTTGCGATTGTTGGGCCAAACGGCGGAGGAAAGACAACGCTGTTGCGCGTGATTCTTGGCCTGCAGAAGGTCAGCGGAGGCAGTGTCAAGGTTTTTGGTCAAGCCCCTGCAACGGTTCGTGAACGTGTCGGTTATGTGCCTCAGCGGCTGTTTTTCGACCGAGACTTTCCTGTTACGGTTCAGGATGTCGTGCTGATGGGACGGCTTTCGAAAAAAAGGATGTTTGCCCGCTACAACCGCAGAGACCTCGATATGGCAGGAGAGGTCCTCGATACGGTAGGGCTGCTCTCTCTGAAAAACCGTTCTGTAGGTGGCCTGTCGGGTGGCGAGCTGCAACGTCTTCTTATAGGCAGAGCTCTTATGGGGGAACCGGACCTCTTGCTGCTTGACGAGCCGACTGCCAGTATCGATCCTGAGATGAAAACATCGATTTACGATCTTCTCAACAGTCTGAAAGAGCGAATGACCATTATCCTGGTTACGCACGATACTGGGGCTATAAGTCGTCATGTTTCACGCATAGCCTGCCTGAACTGTTCTATGGTGATGCACGACAACGCAGAAATAACCGGGCGGGACCTGCAGCAAATCTATCCCTATCCGGTTGACATGCTCGTGCATGATGACCCTCAAATCAGAACCCTGAAAAAACATTGATCCTCATGCCAGAGATCCTTCAGTACGAGTTTATGCGCAATGCTATTCTGGCAGCTCTCTTTTCCAGTATAGCCTGTGGTATTATCGGCAGTTATGTGGTTGTCAATAAGATAGGTTTTATCAGTGGAGGTATCGCCCATGCCGCTTTTGGAGGTATAGGTCTTGGGTACTATCTCGGCATCAATCCACTGTTCGGGCTTGTGCCGTTCAGCTTGCTCTCGGCCATGGGTATCGGGTTGCTGAGCAGGAAAGCCAATGTGTCGGAAGATACGGCGATCGGTGCGTTCTGGGCGGCAGGAATGGCTATCGGGGTTATTTTTATCGGATTGACTCCCGGCTATGCTCCAAATCTGTTCAGCTACCTGTTTGGCAATATTCTGACCGTTCCCTCGTCTGATCTTCTGATGATCCTTGCTCTTGATGTCGTCATCGTCGTGTCGGTCTTTCTGCTGTTCAAGGAGTTTCTCGCTCTTTCCTTCGATGAAGAGTATGCGGAAGTGTCGGGGGTAAAAACGACGCTGGTCTATCTGCTGCTGCTCGGTCTGATTGCGCTGACGGTTGTCATTCTCGTGCGGATCGTGGGTATTGTTATGGTCATTGCTCTACTGACGATCCCGGCTGCTATTGCCCGGCGCTTCAGCAGGAATCTTCTGTCCATGATGGTGCTTGCCTCTTTGTTTTCTGCGCTTTTCTGCCTCGGAGGTTTATGGATATCCTATCTTCTCGACATTGCTTCAGGGGCTTCGATTATCCTGATTGCGGCAGCAGTTTTTCTTGCTGTGCATCTGTTTAAAGGCGAAGCCGGATCTCGTTGAGTGCAACCGACAGGTTTCTGTTGTGGGGTGTTTTTTTGATGAATTTGTTGAAATATGCCTATTTTTAAAGGACTTGTCTGACGGATTAAACCCCATTATCCTATGTCTGATGCTGAAGAACAGTCCTATGCGCTATTGAACGGCGAGCGGAATTTTCTGTTCCCGACCAGGAATTTTTACATTCCTGAAATCGATATTAATCTTCAAAAAGTCTCATCGTTAAAGGATCTTTTTCATCTCAAGGCGCTGACGCGTGTTATTCGCGCTCCAATCGTCAAAAACATTGTTGCGGCCAGGGTTATCAATCTTCGTTCACTTGAGTCTCTTCGTAACGCGCGCCGTTCTCTGGAATTTGTCTGTTACAAAGATCAGGATAGCGGTATGTTCACTATCGATCCGCAGCACTCTATCCGTGTCGATCTTTCGTATGAAATCAGGGAGCTGAAAAAAGATACCTACTATCTTGAGCACGGTGAGGACTATTTCATTGATTATATCGGTCAGTTCTACAACGATTTCGAGCGGCATGTGCTCAATGGGATTGAATTTCTCGATTCACTCCATTTCAACTGTTTTATTACCGATCGCGACGGAACAACCAACAACTACTGCGGGCACTACCGTTCGTCGATTCAGCCTATCTACAACGCGGTATTTCTTTCCCGGTTCGCGTCGCTGTGTACCCAAAACCCTATCTTTATTACGTCAGCTCCCTTGAAGGACTTCGGTATCGTCGATGTTTCCGTCAATCCGGAAAATGTGTTTATCTACGCTGCTTCAAAAGGCAGGGAATTTCTTGATTATAACGGAGAAGAGCACCGTGCTTTCATCGATCCCTCCAAGCAGGAGAGGCTTTCGCTGTTAGTCCGGAAGATCGGTCAGCTTGAACATATACCTGAATTTGAAAAGTTTTTTTATATCGGTTCCGGATTCCAGATCAAGTTCGGCCAGTTGACACTGGCCCGTCAGGATGTCTTCAACTCAATTGCTGAGGATGAGTCGCAGGAGGTGCTCAATACTGTTGGGGCAATTGTGCGTGAACTTGACCCGGAAGGAGATATTTTCAGGATGAACGATACCGGACGAGATATCGAGGTGGTTCTGACTGTTGACGGACAAAACGACCGTCGGGATTTCGATAAGGGGGATGGGTTGAAGTATATCGACAGCTGTCTTAACCTGCATCTCGACAAAGGGCCTCATCTCGTGTGTGGCGATACGTCGTCAGATGTTCCGATGCTTGAGGCCGTGCTGACGTTTAGCGATGATGTCTATGCTATTTTTGTGACGAGAGATCCGGATCTTGCACAAAGAGTCAGGAGGCTATGCCCCCATACGCTGATCGTGCCCACTCCCGATATTCTTCTCAGTATTCTTGGCCTTTCTGCGCTGACGATCAAAAAGAAGCCTGCCCGCAAAGCTCCGGGTCTTTTCCTCTGAACGTCATCACTCTGCGCTAAAGAGCTGCCAGTAAAACAATCCGTAGCAGCATAGCAGGGTGAAGCCCGACCATCGTCCGATGATATTGCGGTGAAAACTCATCGGGAGCAGGAGCAGTCCGAACGCGATCATGATCAGAAACTGCATGTGGGGAAACGATGGGGTGATTGCTGCATCGGCAAGGAGCGGCTCGATAACCGAAACGGGTTTGATCATGCTGACCCCTCCCAGCACGAAGAGAATGTTAAAGATATTGCTTCCGATAAGATTGCCGACAGAGATCTCGCTCTCTCTCCGGATAGCCCCCACAAGCGATGTCGCCAGCTCCGGCAGCGAGGTTCCGAGAGCGACGATAGAAAGCCCGATGTAGAGCTTAGGGATATTGAACTGTTCGGCAATCCATACCGAGCTTTTGACAAAAGACCACGCCCCTGTTGAAAGCAGAACACTTCCAGCACCGACAAGCGCGATGCTTGTTGCAAGGGGCAGTATATCCTGACTTTCGGGTGCCTCTTCAAATGATTCTTCAGCAATTTCAGGGGTACGGTACATGACGAACAGGTAGCCGCAGAGCAGCGTGAAGAGCACGCCTCCCTCCGCCCGGGAGATGGTTCCGTCAAGGGCGAGGAGATAGACGATCATGCTGATGCCGAACAGAAACAGCGACTGGTTGCGAATGCTTTGAAATGCGATGTGGATAGGGAAGATCAGGGCGCTGAGGCCGAGGATAAGACCGATATTGGTGATGTTGCTGCCGATGACGTTGCCCAGTGAAATGCTATCCGAATCTTCAACGACATGAGCGAAGAAGCTGACGACAAACTCCGGCATAGATGTGCCGTAGGCCACTACCGTGAGACCGATCACGAACGGTTTGATGCCGAATTTTCCAGCCAGATCGACACTGCCCCGGATAAGCCATTCTGCCCCAATGAAGAGCAGAAGGCCGCTCACGCCGAGGATGGCGATATTACCGGACAGGCCTATGTGATTCATGACATCAGGCAACATGGCTCTTTCAGATAGGGGGGCAGGTTGTCTTATGAGAATTCGTTTCTTATTATAAAGCTACAATGATAAATTTTAAAGGCGATATCGATACTTGTAACTGAAGGCTTTTCTATGAAACCAATTGTCTACTTCATCGGGGCGGGTCTGTCAATTCTGCTCTCCATATATCTCTTTATCTTCGGAACGAGCGCCAATCACGAGAGTATGGCTATTTTTGTCGGTCTCTGGGCTCCGACCATCATCGGGCTCGGTGTTTTCAATACTCTGCTCGGTATTCTTGATGAAATGTGCTGCGCGCATCGGCGTATAGAAGACCGTCAGACGAGGCCTCATGATCATTGAGGCCGCACTGTCAGTAGAGCGATCCATTCCGGAATTACATGCCTCGGAGTTGTAGCCTATGCAGGAACGTTTCTCAGCAGTCTTGCTTGTCGGGGCAGGCGGGTTTGCCGGTGCGTCAGCCAGATATCTGATTGCGGTAGCTCTCTCTTCGTTCGCAACAGGGTTTCCGATGGCGACCATGCTGGTCAATGTGCTCGGCTGTTTCCTGATCGGTATGATCAGTGAGCTGTCCTTGACGACATCCCTTCTTCCTTCGGAGCTGCGGTTGCTTCTGGCAACAGGTTTCTGCGGCGGATTTACCACGTTTTCATCGTATATGTACGAGATTTCAGCTCTGCTCAAAGATGGAGAACTGTTCTATGCTTCGCTCTACCTGATCGGCAGTCTCGTCGGCGGTATGGTCTTTCTCTATCTCGGCATGGCCCTGGCGAGAGTGTGGTCGTAATGGTGCGCTTATAGCGGTGTTGGGTCAGACAGGGTGAATATCAATTTTCAATCAGAGTCATCATGCGGTTTGAACAGCAGCAGCGGCTTCGCATTTACATGAGCGAACAGGCGAAATATGGTCACCGGCCGCTTTACGAGCATCTTGTCGATGAGGCCCGTTCGCACGGCATTGCCGGCGCAACTGTTTTCAAAGGGGTGCTCTCTTTCGGTATGAGCGGTAAGGTGCATACGGCAAAAATTCTGGAACTCTCTCCCGATCTTCCTGTGGTGATCGATCTGATCGACTCACCCGACATGATCGCTTCATTTCTTCCCCTTCTCGAGACCCTTGTCACTGATGGCCGGGCCGACGCGCGCGTGACGCTTGAAGAGGTTCTTTCCGCAGTCGTCGGGCGACCAACGGCATAAAAAAAGCGGGAAACGCCATAAGACGTTTCCCGCTCCGGATGTTTCTGTTTTCCTGAGGAATATCCGGTGTTTTACTTCTGGGTAGCCTGGAGTGCGACGTAGTTGGCCTTGACGGTTTTCTCAAGATCCTCGTCGGTCATGACTGCGCTGGTGAACATCGCTTCAAACTGCGATGGTGCGAGGTAGATGCCCTGATCGAGCATGGCATGGTAGTAGGTGCCGTACTTTTTCAGGTCCGCAGTGACCGCGGTATCGTAGTCGGTAACCGGAGTTTCGGTGAAGAAGAGACATGCCATGGATCCGACGCGGTTCTGTACGTAGTTCAGGCCGAGCTTGTTCATGTTGTTGCGGAAGCCCTCTTCGAGGAACGCTGCTTTTCTTTCGAGTTCCGGGTAAGGGTTTTCGTCGCGCAGAATCTTGAGCGTTTCCAGACCGGCTGTCAGTGCGAGCGGGTTGCCGGAAAGTGTTCCTGCCTGATAGACATCGCCGAGCGGAGCAATGCGTTCCATGATTTCACGTTTTCCGCCGAAAGCGCCGACAGGAAGACCGCCGCCGATGATTTTACCCATGGTGGTCAGATCCGGGGTGACGCCGTAACGTTCCTGAGCGCCGCCGAGCGCTACGCGGAAGCCGCACATGACCTCGTCGAAAATAAGCACGATACCCTCTTCGGTACACAGATCGCGCAGCGCCTGCAGGAAGCCGGGCTTGGCAGGAATCACGCCGGTGTTGCCTGCAACCGGTTCAATAATAATGGCAGCAATATTGCCTTTGTTCTCATTGACGAGCAGTCTGACAGATTCGATATCGTTGTATTTCGCGTTCAGCGTATCGTTTGCGGTGCCTTTGGTGACGCCGGGGCTGTCGGGAGCGCCAAGCGTCAGAGCGCCTGAGCCGGCTTTGATCAGGAAGCTGTCTCCATGACCATGGTAGCAGCCTTCAAATTTGATGATTTTGTCACGGCTGGTATAGCCTCGCGCAAGGCGCACAGCAGACATGGTCGCTTCGGTTCCGCTGTTGACCATGCGGACCATTTCGATCGACGGAACGATCTGGCAGAGCAGTTCTGCAATCTCGATTTCCATTTCAATCGGGGTGCCGAAACTGGTGCCGATTTTGGTCAGGGTGTGCTCGAGTGCGGCAGTGATTCTTGGGTGCATGCTGCCGAGAATGAAGGGTCCCCATGAGCCAACGTAATCCAGATAGGTATTGCCGTCAACGTCGGTCATGTAGGCGCCCTGGCCCTTTGCCATGTAGATAGGGGTGCCGCCAACCGATTTGAAGGCACGTACCGGGGAGTTTACGCCGCCTGGAATAAACTGCTTTGCTTTTTCAAAGAGTTCTGCTGATCTGGTTAATTGAGGCATATTCACCAATTCGATTAAAGATTAAATGAAGACATGATGCATGAGTATTAAACCTTCAAGATAGAAATACTCACGAAGATATAAAACCCGGAAACTCACTGCAACGGGATTTGAGGCGGAAAGGAATTCGTTGAACAATCAATGGTACATGTCCGTCGGACTGTATTGTCGGGAGTGTCGGCGAAAATCGCGATATCAGGTGTTGTCCGGACGGATCTGGGAGATGATGCGGCGGTTTCTGACAGGCGGGTTATGATCAATATGAACAGCGCAGTAGTCCTGCAGGAGTTCGCAAAGGCGGCGAGGATGTTCTTCGGGGATGCGGATGTCGGGCAGTGCGTCGATGTTCTGGCGCGACAGCCAGCGCAACAGCCGGAAGGAGAGTGCGGGAAGAGCCCTTTTCTCCGATCTGATCAAAGCGGAGGGGCCGGCAAATGCGATGCCGCCAGGGTCAAAAAGGAAGTAGAGATTTTCGTCGGGAGCCATGGCTTCTGCTGCAGGGATGAGCGGTTCGCCGGAGATGACGCACTGTTCGAGTTCCGGCTCAAAGCCGAGAACGGTGACAAGGCGGATCAGAAACCAGGCGAGCACTAACTGATAGTCCCTTTCGGGTTTGCACAGCTCTTCAATCGTTGCCGCCAGAAATCTGAACAGCACGGGATGAGGCTCCTCGCTGCCGGTCACCTGCTTCAGTGTTTCAATGAGCTGATAGATTGTGGTAAAGCGTTCCATATCGGGCCTGGCGCTCATCGGGCTTTGCAAGAGCAGCGCGTCGCTGACAAGGTGCAGGTCGCGGTTCTGTTTTTTGTAGATGACAAGCTCGACCATGTTGCCTGTGCTGAACACTCCCGAGAGTTTGTTTTTGGGGTTTCGTACGCCTTTGAGGATAACCGAGATTTTTCCGAAATGTTCGGTGAAAACAGGGCAGATCTTCGATTGGTCCCTGAATTTGATCTCTTTGAGGATAACGCCCCTTGTTTTGACGAGCACAGCGCCTGCTTTTTTATTTTTGAAAATATAGCTATATACTAAACTTTGATTCCAAAAGGAATGTTTATAGAGGAGCAAACTCCCGGGGTTGCTTCTTCATTACAATTGACTGAAAGATATTTCAAGGAGGAACATACGATGCCAACCTACCAGTATCGTTGCAGAAAATGTGGTTATGAGCAGGAGGTATTTCAGCGTATGTCGGATGATTCGCTGACAAAATGTACCAAATGCGGTGCTGAGGAATTTGAACGGGTGATCAGTGCCGAAGGTGGATTTATGCTGAAAGGCTCAGGCTTCTATAAAACCGATTACAACAAGAGCAGCTGTGAAAGCGCCTCTTCAGGCTCATGTTCGACAGGCAACTGCCCGCTTGCCCAGTAATCTGATCCACCATATCTGCTTCATAGATTGACAAAAAGCCTTCTTTTCATGGAAGGCTTTTTGCATTGCGCTTCGGTCAATGCTCATAATACCGGTTTTTCTTCATCCCTGATCCGGAATCCCGGAAGGTTGATGCCGCTCTGGCTGCGCATCGAAGCGGGATACTGCTTGCCGTTAACATTGCGATAGGCCATCACCCGCTGCAGGGCGTTGTCGGCAAACTGCATGACAATGCTATTTCCGCTCGTATAGTTCACGCCTGAGGGTGTTTCGTTTTCAAAAGTATGGTAGAGAAGTTCCGCCTGCGTGTTGACATCGATGCGTGAAAGGTTCTGCTCCCTGTCGAGTGAGATCACCATCGTTTCCCCGCTGATCTGATTATAGAGGCCGGGATCCTGTTGCACGCTGTCGCGAAAAGCAAGAAACGCTCTGCCTGTTACGGTAATTGACTCGACGCGTTTCTTGCCTTTTGAAAGCTGTACCATGATCGTGTCGCCGCTGAGCTGTTGTGTGTCGTGCCAGGCAACGGCGTTCGTGATAAGCCGGATGCGGTTGTTGCGGTTATCTATGTCGGCTTTCGATGCTTTGAAGGTCAGGCCGCTTTTCTGCGTTTTGCCTCTGACGTTGTCCAGAAGTTTTGCTGTATCCGACAGAGGGTAGTAGATGCCCCGGTTGCTCCGGATGTCAAATGACGGGCTCAGGATAGACAGGCCGCCTTCGAGCGAGATAAGGTTGCTTTCCGAAAACTCCGTCGCTTTATTACAGCGAAGAAGGATATCGTTGTGCTCGAACACCACATTGCCCGATACCGAGCGAACGGTTTCAAGCTTTCCGGTGATCGGGGAGCGTTCTTCGCCTCCGGCCAGGGAGTTTGCCTGCTTTAAAATTATTTTCTTTTTTTCGGCGCAGGCCGTATTATGCTTCAGTCCCGGAATGACCGGAAGCAACAGGGTGAACACCAGAATAAGCGGAAGGAAAATCCTTTTTTGTTGTGTTTTCATGCTTTTGTTCGGTTATGCGGCAAGCTCGGCCGGATGATCTGTCCGGGATCCTCTACAAATGTAAAAAAGCTTTCAACGGTGAAAAAAATTCTTTTGGCATCCGGAGACAATTCCGGTCTGCTGCGCACTCTTCCACTCTACCGTAGATTACAGGCCAGTACAAGCTGTGAGGCGGTCATCGCCGGAGCAACCGGCCCTCATGAAGAGGACCTTTCTTCACTGTTCGAGATATCGGATTCGTTTATCACAATAGCGGTTGGCCAAGGTTCGGTCGTCGAAAAGACTGCATTGGCCCTGACCGGTTTTGCCGATATCATGGTCCGTGAAAAACCCGACCTGGTCATCGTTGCAGGCGAAAATGACATATCTCTTGCAGCAGCACTCTCCTCTTCCCGTCTCGGTCTTCCTTATGCAAGTCTCGAAGCCGGTATGCGCAGTTACAACCGGAACGCTCCGCGAGAAGCAAACCGTCGCCTTATCGATGCCGCCGCTGATATGATGTTTGTCAGCGAACACAGCGGGACCTACAATCTGATCAGCGAAGGATCCGACGAAGAGCGGATATTCTTTGTCGGAAACATGCTTATCGATGCGCTGGCGTTGAAGATCGCCGATTCCAACAGTTCGTCCATCATTCAGGAACTCGGCTATACATCCAAGCAGTACGCTCTGGTGCGTCTCGAATGTTTGCCAGCGGTTGACACCCTCGAAGCGATCAGGAAGGTAGAACGCCTTGTCGGTGTCATCGCCGCAACGCATCCTGTACTTCTGCAGCTTGCGCCCGACGTCAATGCGCTCATAGAGCAGCATGCAATGCTCTCAGCCTTTACCTCGATCGACGGTGTGACCGTCAGACCTCCGGCAGGCTATGTTGACCAGCTTCGACTGATCAAGGACGCCGTGTTCATTCTGACCGACACCCGCGATATGCAGGCCGAAGCCACCGTCATGAAAGTTCCATGTCTAACCATGAGCAGCGACACCACAAGCCCCGCTTCCATCGAAATCGGCACCAACATGCTCGTCGGTACAGAAGAGGACGATATTCTCATGCGTATCCAGGATGCCCTTGAAGGCAAACTCGCAAAGCACGCCAAAATCCCGGAAAAATGGGACGGTGCAGCCGCTCAGCGAGTCGTCGAGGTGCTGGAAAAGGTGTTGGCCGGGTAAGATCGGTTAGCCGGTCGGCTTCTTGGCTTGATGGCTGGATAGCAATGCTTTTCATTTCCCGTAGGGGCGGGCCCCTGTGCCCGCCCGTTTTCGTGTCATCAGAGACCGAGATTTCATGAAACTGAAAGAAATCGTTCCCTGGGGGCGGTCGTTCTGCGAGTACCGCGATATGTTTTTGCTGACCGATGACGACCTGCAACGGCGTATCCTCGGTTGCGGCGACGGCCCGGCAGCCTTTAATGCTGAACTGACAGAAACCGGCGGGAGCGTTGTCTCGGTTGATCCAGTCTATCGCTTCAGTGCCGATGAGATCCATTCAGGGGTCGATGATGCCCGGTCTCAAATCGTCTCCGAAGTCACGAAAAACGTTGAAAACTACATTTGGGATTCGATACGCGATGTCGATCATCTCGTCGAGACGAGAATGGCTGCGATGGAGCGGTTTTTCAACGACTTTGAACAGGGAAAAAGTTCCGGTCGATATGTCGAGGCATCGCTTCCGGAGCTTCCCTTTGAAAACAATGTTTTCGATCTGGCCCTCTGCTCCCATTTCCTCTTTCTTTACAGCGACCATGTCAGCCTCGAACAGCATATCCTTTCCATGAAAGAACTCTGCCGCGTTGCCAGGGAGGTGCGGGTCTATCCCCTCGTGACGCTTGACGGGAAACGTTCGCCCCATATCGAACCGGTCGTGTCGGACCTGAGGAGTGACGGGTTCGACGTTTCGTTTGAGAACGTCAGGTACCGGTTTCAGAAAGGGGCGGAGGAGATGATTGTGGTGGCATAGGGGCGAGAATACTTTGTCTCCCGTTCGATCGCCAGGGAGGAATGTGCTATATTTTCGGGGTAATCCGGGAACCCTGCAGCAAGAAAACAGAACATCGTTATGCGTATCGAGGAAATACTGAAGAAAAGACGTTCGGGTGAATCGCTTTCCAGGGCGGAACTGGTCTATCTGCTGGGTCTGCCGACGGATGCGCTTGAAACCTACATGGTCATGGCCGAGGCGAACCGCCTTTCGACGAAGCTATCCGGAGGCAAGGCGGAAGTTCACGCGCAGTATGCCCTCAATCTCGCGCCCTGTTCCTGCGACTGCCTCTTCTGCTCCTTTGCGAAGATCAACGATATTTTTCACGAGGCTACGGAACTGACGGTCGAGCAGG
>Ga0272441_10008551_pt1 | contig 16161 bp, 30 predicted proteins | sample SSMProp6N_FD_193582 | JGI IMG/M metagenome (GOLD analysis project Ga0272441, IMG submission 193582) | Marine sediment archaeal communities from Little Sippewissett salt marsh, Falmouth, MA, United States - SSM-Prop-6N | ecosystem: Environmental > Aquatic > Marine > Wetlands > Sediment ... | reverse complement strand
CGTGGCGACCCGGAACGCCCTGGACTTTCAGGACACCGCCCAGGTTCTCTGGACGATCACCGACGACCCCGGCAACGACGAGGTGGACATCCAGGCCGGGATCGCGCCGGGAGTCCTACTCTCCCAGGAGGCCGACATCGTCCCGCCCGGTTCGTTCTCGAGCAGCGGGGCCCCGGCACGTCAGCGGGCCACCGTCGTCTTCGTCGGGACCTACGTCAGCCCGGTGGTCACCGTCGCGTGGGAAGACAGCAACCGACGCTTCACGGTCGAGAACCTCACCGCTACCGGGATGACTCTGAGAAGCAGCACGAACGCCCTCCACTCGGGGGACGTGTACTATGACGTTCACGAAGAAGGAGCAATGTAATGGCGACTGGCGACGACCTCATTGCAGATGAGGTAGAGATTCCCGTAGAGCTTGCGACCGATCTCATCGTTCGCCGCGTTGGTCCGATTGTGGTGGACGGCGTCACCATCGAGGACCATTCGGCCCGACACGAAGACGGCGGCGCGGACGAGATCAATGTGGGCGGTCTGAGCGGAACCCTCGCGGATCCGCAGACCCCGACCGCTCACGCTTCGACTCACGAAGACGGCGGGTCCGACGAGATCAACGTGGGTGGGTTGTCCGGTGAGCTTGCCGATCCGCAGCCACCCAAGGCCCACGCCTCGACGCACTCCGATGGTGGGTCCGACGAGATCACGGTCGAGGACCTGGCAACCGGGTCCGTGAACACCGCCCACGTCCTGAAGCCGGACGGGGCGGGTGGCCTGGTGATGGGTCCGGCCCCGTCCCCGACCGGGCTCTTGACCAAGGAGGCGGGCAAGGTCTCGACCGCTTCGTTCGCGTCCACCGGGTCTCCCAGCCGGAAGAGATACACCCTCTCGTTCGCGGAGACCTACACCGATGCGATCCCAACCCTGACGTGGGATCGTGACGTGAAGGCAACCTTCACCGTCGAGAGCGTGGGCGCGACCAGCATGGTGATCGTCGCCTCGACCAACGGCACCCTGGGGACGGGCGACGTCTACTACCACATCATGGAGGCCGGGTCGGAGACCTAAATGGCCGGTGATGATCTGAGGATCGACAGCCTCGACACGGGCGAGCTCACCGTGGACGGGGTGGCGGTGCGCCTCGAGACTCGCCTGATCGAGGAGCTCCCCACCAATGAGGGTGACACCTCGAAGGTGCTGGCCCCGGACGGGGTCGGAGGGGTGACCTTCGTCCCTGGTGGAGGAGGAGGTCCCCCCGCGTGGCCGGTCAGGACTGAGGTTGCCAACTACACGGTCCAGGCTGCGGACACGGTCATCCTGGGGGACGCTACGGCGGGGACCATCACCATCACCCTGCCCCCCGCGGCGGCGAACACGGGGAAGCTGGTCATCGTGAAGAAGGTCGCGCCCGCGAGTGCAGGACGGCGGGTCATCATCGACGGGAACGCGAGCGAGCTCATCGACGGGGACCTGACCCAGGAGCTCCGCTTGATCTACGAGGCCTTGCAGATGGTCTCTGACGGCGTAGGGTGGAACGTGGTATGAGCCTGATCCGACAAGTCGAAACGGTCCCGGCTGACAGCCCGGCCCAGGACGCCTTCGGGCGTTCGCGGGTCTCGAACCCTGTCAGCCTCTTCAACTACCAGCACCAGTACGACGAGGGCCCGATTCAGTGGGAGTACTGGGATGTCGGCGGCGGCGGCTACACCCATCTCCCCAACGAGTCGGCGGTGCGCCTCGAGGTGGGGACGGGGGCCACCGACGCCTCGTACAAGCAGAGCCGCCAGTACTACCGCTACCAGCCGGGGAAGTCCCAGCTGATCCTCCTGACCTTCGTGCTGGGGTCTTCTCAGGCGAACACCACGAAACAGGTCGGCTACTTCGATGACGACAACGGCCTGATCTTCCAACAGGTCGGCAGCGCCCTCCAGTTCGTTCGGCGCTCGGGAACCTCGGGGAGCCCGGTGGACGAGGTCGTGAACCAAGCCAGTTGGAACCTCGACACATTCGACGGGAACGGCCCGAGCGGGATCACCCTTGACCCCACCAAGAGCCAGATCCTCGTCATCGACCTTGAGTGGCTCGGTGTCGGGCGCGTCCGCATGGGCTTCAACGTCAACGGGGTCACCTACTACGCCCATGAGTTCCTGAACGCCAACAACCTCGCCACGGTCTACATGACCTCCGCGAACCTCCCGATCCGCTACGCCATCTTCAACACGGCGGGGACCGCTGGTGCGGAGACGATGCTGGCGATCTGCTCCTCGATCTCCTCCGAGGGTGGCTTCGAGATCGAGACCGGCAACCCGTTCTGCGTCTCGAACGGGGTGGTGACCGAGGCGGTGGCCGCAGCGACACCAGAGATGATCCTCGCCATCAGGCCCAAGGCCACCTTCAATGGACAGACCAACCGGGGCCGCATCCTGCCCACCACTTTCGAGACCTACGGTCAGGCGAACTCGGCGCATTGGGTTCTGAGGTACGACGTGACCGAGGTCGGCGCATGGACATGGAACAGCGTCCATCCTGACTCGCTTGTGGAGTACGCCATCAACGAGGGGACCGCCTTCTCCGGTGGCATCCCGGTTGAGTGCGGCTATGTCCCGGTGAGCGGATCAGGGAACAAGGCCAGGGCGGGCCAGCGCGGTGGAGCCGAGGAGCTCTTTCTCTACTACCCCTTGTCCCTGGATCACCTCGGGGCGAACCCGATCATCCTCGCCATGACGGTCGAGGGAATCTCTGGCACCGCCGAGGCGGCGGCGGCCTTCTCTTGGTTGGAGTTCAGATAATGAGTCCTGCGTACTACGAGACCATCCACACCGACAAGCTGGTCGGGCCCGGCATCACGAAGCTGGCCGACGATCCGGGGTACGCTTCCCGCGTGACCGGCATGGTCCTGTCTGCCGATGCGGGCTGTCGGGTCCAGTTCGCCTCGGGGACGGACATCTTGGCGACCTTCTTCCTCGGGACGGGAGTGCCGTGCGTGCTGCCCTACAACGAGGAGGGGTGGTTCATCTTCCCCACCGGCGGCGACATCAACATGAGCGTGGTCGGGCCGGGATCCCCGAATGTCTCCATCGTGGCGGTGTGGATTCGGGAGGAGTGATGAAGGAGCACAAGGGAGTGTGGGCCAGTCTCGCCGCTCTCCTCCCGGCCCTCGTCCTGGCGGCGACGGGCTGGATGGAGGCGAAGGCAGCCACGGCCAAGAAGTACGACGCCCTGGAGAGCTACCGGGAGTACATCGAGGACAGGATGGAGCGTGATGCCGCCCTGGAGAAGGCCCTGCACAACTGCATGGCCCTCCTGCCCGCCCGGCCCGCCGGGGCAACGGAGCTCGAGGAGGCCCTGGGCCCGGTCCTCGATGCGGGCCCGAGCTCCTACGCAATGGGCCCCCCGCCCGCCGCCGACGTGGACATCGATGAGATTGCCGAGGAGTGGGGCTACGAGCAGAAGGTGGCCCCGAAGTGAAACCCCCTCGAGGCGTAGACGAGCTCCGGGCCCTCTACGGGGACCCCCGGCCCTACATCCGGGACGACGGGACCGTCTCCCCCATCTGGGAAGCCCGGATGACCACGGTCAAGCTCCCCTCACCGCTCCCCCTGGGGTGGAACCGGGAGCAGTGCGCCACCAGGGTGCGGGTGAATCAGGCCATCGCGGACGTGGTCGAGGACACCCTTCGGGATCTGGCGTCCCTCGGGGCCTGGGCCAAGCTGCGGACCTACGACGGGGGGTACACGTTCCGGCTCACCAGGGGCGGCTCGAAACTCTCCATGCACGGGTACGGCGGGGCCCTGGACTTCGACGCCCCCTGGAACAAGTTGGGCCAGAAGCCCACCATGGACCGGGAGGTGGTGCGGATCTTCCGACACCACGGCTGGACGTGGGGGGGACAATGGAAGAGGCCGGACGGGATGCACTTCCAGTTCGGTAGAGGCTACTGATGATTGAACCGATCCTCGTCACCGTGTCGCTCACGGCCCTGGGGACCTGGGGCATCCGGGTCCTGCGCCAGCTTGACTCCCTGCACGGGAAGGCCGACGACCACGGTGAGCGGCTGGCACGGGTCGAGGGCCGCCTCGGGAACGGCCTCGCTACCGAGCTCCGCAAGATGACCGAGGTTGACCGGGACGTGCGGAGCATCCGGGAGTGGTTCCAGGGCTTCGTGGACAACGACTTCACCCCCTTCCGAAAGAACGTCGAGGATCACATCAAAAACGAGGAGTTGAGGATTCTGGAGTTCTGCGAAGCCCGCCGCCGGGAGCAGGAAGAAGACAAAGGAGAGAGACGATGAGGAAGTTCATTCTGGCCCTGGCGGTCCTCGCCCTGGCGGTTCCGGCCCTGGCCCAGCAACCCACGAGCCGAAAGGCCGATTTCGCGGTTCGCTATGATGTGGCATCCGCCCTGAAGACGTACTGCGTTCTGGGTGGCCGCACCGGAAACCCCCTCGAGTCGGGAACCCAGGTGACGACGCCGGTCGAGACTGCCGGACTGAACATAACGATCACGGCGGTCACGGCACTGTCCGCACCATTCACGGATGTGTCCGTGGGGGACGTGCTGTACTTCGACATCTTCGGGACTCTCTACCCACGAGCGGTGGTCACGAAGGCCGACAACGACACTGTCACTGTGGACCAACCCATCGACCTGTCTGCGGGCGCTGGGTATCAGTTCCTCTACCGTGAGCCCGTCTGTGGGACCACGGACAGCTTCGGCTGGGTCAACGTCGGGGGATACCCCGTGGTCAACCTGACGGTGGACTACAAGGCCGGGGATCTCGGCACCCTGGATGTCGTGTTCGAGTGTAGGGACTCGAGCACGGACGGAAACATCGTTCAGGTCTACCCCGGCGCGACCTCCTCGTGCGGCTTCGGGGCGTTGAGCGGTGATGTGTGCCAGTTCAGCACGCCCGGGACGCTACCAGTGTCCACCCTCTCGTTCACCGTCGAAAACAACGTCTTCGCCGCCTGTCGAGTGGGGCTGAAGTGGGGCACATCAGACGGTGCTGCCCGCGAGTCGGTGAACGCCTTCGTCTCGATGTGGAGGTACTGATGCGAAGACTCACCCTGGTTGCTTTCTTGGTCGTGACTCCGAGCATCGCCCTGGCCCAGCTGGCGTACCCGCCGGACCCCGATGGCGGCGGCTCGTCCTACGACGGCGGCTCCGTCACCAACCCGTTCCTCGCCCCTGACGGGTGTACGAACCCGGGATACGCCTTCACCAACTCGCCCACCCTCGGAATCTGCCGGGTGCCCGACGACGCGAGTTTCGTCAACAAGCTGGAGATCCACAGGGCGGCAAGCGTCAACGGGGTCGCCGGTCGCATTCTGGGGTTCAGCCAGCAGGACGCGCTCGGAACCACCAGACAGTTTCTGAGGATCTACGATCCCGATAGGCCGTCGCCAACCACTGCCGTGCTTCAGCTTCAGAGTTCGAGCGCTACGCTCACCACCCAATTCTCCATCGACAACTGGAATGCCTCGGGGCCCGCGTTCAACGTGACCTCCTCGGACCCCCTGGCTCCGTTTTCTCCGGGCTGGACCGAGATGAACCTCGGCGGGTCGGCCTTCTCTGCGCTTCCGGGGCTTGCGGGTGTCGGAGGGTACGCCTCGTACTGCACCGATTGTCAGCAGACCAACCCCTGCACAGGAGGCGGTGGAGGTGCTTGGGCGTTCCTGAACAACGGGGTCTGGCAATGCGGAGCGGGACGGACCTGGGATCCACTCCCCTCGGAGCCGACGTGTGACGCAACGACCCGGGGGCAGATCGCCTTCGTTCAGGGCGGGGCCGCGGTAGCGGACACCTACCGGATCTGCGCCAAGAACTCCAGCGACACCTACGCATGGTACGCGCTGGCGACGATCCCGTGATGCTCTGCCGAGGGTGTGACGCGGATCTCGAGGGCCGGGCCGCCTACTGGGCCCACACCAGGGGTCCCTATTGCCGCCGCTGCTTCGAGGAGGTGGAGGCCATGCAGGAACCCGGCCCCCGCACCCCGCTATGGCGGTGGCTCCTGGGGAAGATCTTCGGGTGAAGAAGCAGATGACCCAGGAGCACTGGGACCGCCTCTTCTGGCTGCACTTCCGACAGCAGCGGAAGATGAACCCCACCATGGACCTCGAGCGCATCCGGTCCCTGGTGTACGAGTCCATGGTCGAATCGTTCGGCCCGCGGCCCCCGGCCCCCCCGAAGCCGCCGCTTCCGGCCCGGGTGGGGCTCTGGGCCCTGGGAAAGAAGCTCAGGGGACTCCCCCCTGTGGAGGTGCCTATGTTCGTGAAGAAGCTCATCGTGTCAGCGGTCTACGGGATCGGGGCCACCGCGGCCACGCTCCAGTTGGCCCTGGCCGACAGCGCCATGTCCGGTGACGAGTGGGCCGCCGTCCTCTCGGCCTTCGTCGCCGCCTTCTGGGGGAAGTTCTCCTCCAACACCACCCTGGTGAAGCCCTCCCGTGAGGGGGAGACGATCCACGGTACGGGAGACGGATCGTGACCTTCGGAACCATGGGCACGACCCAGAAGAAGGACGCACCCAAGCCCGCCAAGAAGCCCGCCAAGAAGACGACCTCAAAGAAACCCGCCAAGAAGTAGGGTCCCAGCCCCGGAGCCCCCGGTCCCGAAACCGTCACCACGGAACCGGGCTTGACCTCCTTCTGCATCTTCATATAGGCTAGCGCCGGTTAAAGGAGGTCCCATTGAATCGACCGAAGCAGAAGTGGGTCGTCATGGTCAACGAGGACTGCCCGTGCCAGTTCCGGCACAACCTCGTGGACCCGGCCAAGAGCGTCCTGAAGCTCTGCACCTACCACGAGAAGGTGAGGGTCCGCTGGGGCCAGTGGAGCTCCAGGCCGAAGCCCCTCGAGGCCCCGCCGAGCAAGCCCCTCCCCTTCGAGGCTCCCGACGATGACACCGCCGAGGCGTAGGGCTGAGGCGTACCTCAACTGGCTGGCGCAGCAACCAGGGGACTGGAGGATGAGATTCCACGGGGCCCCGGTGGTTGCGGACGACGTGATCGACAGGCTGGCCGAGATCATCGCTGACGCCCAGGACGAGGTGCGCGAGGGCTTCCTCCGCAAGCCCTCGGGCCGGGACCCGCACACCCACCACTAGGAGGCCGCGTGAGCGTTCAGGAGGTGCTCATGCTCCCCCGGGCGAAGCAACTGCCTGACGGGAGTGCCATGATCCCCTGCCCCGTCCCCGGCCACGGGAAGGGTCAGGGCGACAAGAACCCCAGCTGTCACGTCTGGTACGACATCGAGAAGGAGCGCATGGCCGCCGCCTGCTTCTCTGGGTGTGACCCGGAGCTCGTCCGCGAGGCCCTGGAGCACCTGGGGGTGTGGGACAACCCCAAGAAGGGCGAGGGCGGGGCCCCGGGGGACCGCCAGGAGTGGACGATCTACAACGCGGACGGCCAGGAGATCGTCAAGCACATCCGCTTCAAGCAGAAGGACGGGACCAAGACCTTCCGCTGGGGGACCCGGGGGGTGAAGCCCGCCTCCATGCTCTACGGCATCGAGAAGCTGAGGAAGGACCCGAAGGCAGGCATCGTCATCTGCGAGGGCGAGAAGGCTGCCGACGCAGCCCAGGCGGCCATGGAGAAGGGCATCGCCCTGGGGACGGTGACCGGGGCCTCGGGCTGCCCGGACGACCAGATCCTCTCGAAGCTCGAGGGCCGCCACGTCGTCCTCTGGCCGGACAACGACGACATCGGGCGGCAGCACATGACCAGGGTGGCGAAGCGGCTGCAGGGGGTGGCCGCGGCCCTGCGGGTGGTGGCCTACCCCGAGGACGCCCCGGAGAAAGCAGACGCCGCCGACTTCGAGAACGACCAGCGCCTCGAGCTCATCAAGGCCGCGAAGCCCTACGACCCAGGCCAGCAGATCGAGCGCCCCGAAGTCCTGGCGGTCTTCACGGACGTGGAGCGCGAGGTCTTCCGCACCCTGGACGAGTACGCCTCGGGGACCCGGAGCGACGTGGTCACCACGGGGATTCGCCGCCTGGACGGCCCCCTCATCGGGGGCTGGCAGCGGGGGGCCATGTCCGTGCTCGCCGCCCCCTCCGGGGCAGGGAAGACGACCCTCTGCATCCACTTCGCCGCCGCCGTGCTCCCGGCCCCGGTCCTCCTCGTGGCCCCGGAGATGACCGTGGCGTCCCTGGCCCGCCGGGAGATCCTGCGCCGCTCCGGGGCCTCGATGCACGACTACCGGAAGAAGCCCAACGCCCAGAAGCGGACCATCGAGGCCGCCATGGAGCTCACGAAGCTCCCCCTCTACTTCATGGAGAAGCTCGAGCCCAACGAGGAGGACATCCGCGTGTCTGCCGAGTGGATCAAGGACCACCACGGGGACCTTCCCCTGGTCCTGCTCGACTACGCCCAGTTCCTCGTGCCCATGGAGGAGCAGAAGCGATACCTCGCCCTGGCCCGCTACGCCCAGTTCTCCATCGAGCTCGCCCAGACCCTCAACACCGCAGTCGTCCTCACCTCCCAGGTCAACGTGAACAAGGACACGAAGGAGTACACCCTGCGGGAGAGCGCCATGCTCAACCACAAGGCGCACCTCGAGCTCCACTTCTACGCGAACCGCGACAAACGGAACCCCGACGCCGACACGGTGGACTGCCATTTCTGGCTGGAGAAGCAGCGCGACGGACCCTGCAAAATCAAGATCGACGGAATCCGTTGGGAGCCAGCACGTTACAGCATCTCAGAATTGGGCTTGACAGACCAGCGTCAGGAAGTGTAGATTACACACCAGCGTTAACGTCTGCGGGCCCTCCCCCGTAGCCTTTTCAAAGGAGGTTTCGTTGAAGAAGCTGATTCTCTTGCTGGCGGTCCTGGCCGTCGCCGTCATGTTCGTCGCCTGCGGGGCCGACAGCCCCACCGCCCCGGCCCGGCCCACGAGCTCGACCGCAGTGAGCCCGGCCCCGGCGGCCCCCACCGCCGCCGACACCACCACTCCCGAGCCCGCCGCCGCCGCCCCCGAGGACCCCTGCGAGGGTGACGCCAGCTGCGGCAAGGGGGTCACCGCCCGCTTCCTCGAGGATCTGTCCCTCGAGGTCACCTCGACCAACACCGGGCACGACAACACCGGAGTCGTCTGCGCCACGGATGGCTTCCAGGGCCCCAACCTTCCGGCCACCCCGTACCCCTGGCACGTCAAGGCGAAGTCCACCAGCGTGACCCCGTTCCCCCAGGAGCAGATCGCCGCGGCCATCGAGTGGGGGCCCCGGGAGTGCGAGCGCACCATCAACGTCCAGATGGACGCCTTCCGGGGGGAGACGTGCGAGGGCCACAACCTCGCCGTCGTCTGGCCCCAGGACAACCCCGTGACCTTCTACCGTGAACCCGGAGAGTGGGAGTGGGGCCCGGAGGCCCGTACCCTTGAGGAGGACTGGTCCGAGTGTATGTCTCGGCAGGCCATCGAAGACATGGGCATGGAGATCGACGCCGACCTCCTCGAGTCCAGCACCTGTGCCTCGGGCGTCAGCGCGTCCTGCGTGCCGCAGTGCTTCCGCTACCGCAAGGTCACCGTGCAGAAGATCGCCACCCGACTCTGCTCCGAGGACACCCAGGTGAAGACCCGCAGCTTCGTGGAGTACGAGCGGTGCAAGTGCCCGTGCGAGGACACCGGAGTCTGGACGCTGGAGAACACCGGGCGGGACACCGAGACGTTCCGCGTGTTCATCTTCGGGTCCTTCCAGCCCGAGTTCGAGGTCCGGCTTGCCCCGGGCGAGCAGCACACCTTCTACGGGTACGAGGGGAACACGCTCACCGCCTGGGTGGGGCTGCGCCACATCGACACCACCGAGAGCTACACCTGTGGCCCCCAGGTTGGCGACGTGTCTGCCGCCACATGGAACCGCCCCAGGGGCACGCTCAGCTACCACTGCGAGTGCATCATCCCGGGTCAGGAGCCCCGATAGGTTGCCCGACAACTCCAGGGAGGAGCGCATCAACCTCCACGGTCAGTACCTCAAGGCCCTTCTCCACATCCTCACGATGTCCATTCAAGACTTCGAGACGGTGACCTTGGTGGTGAGTCTGAAAGGGAAGCCTCCGATCCATCTCCTCGAAACCATGTCCTCGGTGAAGCAAGAGCAGGACCCGGAAGTGCTCAACCGGCACTTCGGCTCTATCGCCATTCGCCTGCAGCAATTCTTCGGGGCCAAGTCCGAGGAGACACCCACGGAGCATTGACGTCCCATCCTTGGCAGGAGCGGGGGGGCCTCCGGGCCCCCCCTTTTTACAGATGCGTGAGCCCTACGAAAAGCCCACAGTGAGGAGGGTCAAGATGGTGAAGGCGCGACTGGAAGTGACGTTCATCGTCCAGGGGGCCATCCCCGACGTGATGGACGAGGACGAGGGGAAGGCCGCCGTGTTCGACGAGGTGGAGGACTACCTCAAGCAGATCGACCTCCCCGTTGGGATGAACGCGAAGAACGTGTCCCTGGAGTACAAGGGGATGACGTCCCACCGTTGGAAGTCGAGTGAGTCCGTGAGGGACGAAGATGTCTGGGACTGACCATGAGCGGAACGTCCTCGTCTGGCTCGCCGCCAGCCCGCAGAGGTGGTTGGTGCTCCTGGTGGCTCTGGTGATCCTGTCCCTGACCTGGGGGTGCGGGCACGCCCCCATCACTGCCTCGAGCTCGCCCACGACGGAGAAGGAGCGGCTGGCTGTCGCCCTGGTGAACTGCCACGTCGAGTATCACCAGACCTCCCCCATCGAGGTGGTTTTCCATGACAGCCGCCGCCGCCAGGACGAGGCGCACGCCTGGGCCGACTACTTGGCCCGCCAGATCCACGTCGCTCGCCCGTCCCTCGAGTCCTGGGCCCCGGTGGACATCGAGATGGTGATGGGGCATGAGGTGGCTCACATCCTCGGGTTCGTTAACGAGGATCAGGCCACCCTCATCGCCTCTATGGCGTACTACAACGCAGGCTGTCATTGACCTTCGGCACCGAAAAGCCCCCTCGATCCGTTGAAAAGGCCGCCCATGAGGCCCGGATCCGGCGTCTGAAGGAGTCCCTCGAGGAAGCGAAGGCTCTCCGCAACCGCGCCGTGGTCAGGCTCGAGGACATGAGCCGGGAGAATTCCAGGCTCCGGCAGCGGATCGCGGAGATGCAGCAGATCCCGGCCCCGGCCCCCAAGAGCGCCACATTCAGGGAGGTGCTGGGGCTCAAGAAGGGGTATGCTTGCCCGCACTGTGGCTCTACGATTCCCGAAGGCGAGGACTGGTGCGAAGTGGCGAAGGCCAACATCGCGTCCTGGGCGCGGCCGCGGCCCGAGTCAGTACGAGGTTGAGCTCGAGCGCCGCCTGGGCATCCTCCATACGAAGATCCCGCCGTTCGAGCGGGAGTTCTACTTCGCCAAGTCCCTGAAGGGTCCCACCGGGAGGGCCCGGATGTTCCGGTTCGACTTCGCGTGGCCCGACCGCAAGATCGCCGCCGAGGTGGACGGGGGAAGGTTCCTGGTGAGGAAGGGGAAGGACGGGAAGCCCGTGCCGGTGGGGTATCACGGGTCCGAGGCCGACTATGCCAAGCTGAACTCGGCGGCCCTCCTAGGGTGGAGGGTGTTCCGCTTCACCCCTGAGATGATCCGCAGAGGTGAAGCGGAGCAGATGCTACTGGCAGCCCTCGGCCTCGAGGGTCCGTAGGCAGACCGTCTCCCCCGTGTCGATGTAGTTCTGGCTGCAGGCCGAGTGACCGCACTCGGGGCCGCGACGACCGCGACGATTCTCCTGGGCCGCGGCGTCCCCCTTGTTCATGGCGTCGGCGTAAGCCTGGGCCCGCTCTCGGCCATCCGAGCCCCCGACCACCGCCACCACCTCGGACCCCGTGATGGTCTTGACCTGGGTGTCTACGATCTGAAAGGTGGGCCCCAGGGTGGGGTGGAGGTGGGGCCGGACCTCGTACCGGCCCATTACTCGGCCTCCTGGCCCGCTGGGGGCCCTGGATTGACCGGGGGAGGGGTAGGGGCTGCCCCCGCCGCAGCGGCGTCCTCCTCGGGGCCCAGGACCCCCTTCCAGACCCGAAGGACGTGCTGGTAGCACAGTGCCGCCCACCACGCCCGCCGCCAAAGCTCCCGATTCGTCTTCCACGCCTCCCAGGTGGCGTTGACGTGCAGGCGGGCCTGATCGCGGGCGACGATCTTCTCTGCCATCGCCTCGGGCGACTCCGGCTGCCCCGCGTGCCCGGTCTTCTTCAGAGCCTCCAGCAGAGCCTCCTCGTTCCCGTGGGCGTAGAAGTCCCGCTCGGCCTCCACCCAGGGCCGCCCGTGGGTGTACTCATTCGTCAGGAACTCCGGCATCTTCCCCGGTCGTTCCGGGTGGGCCCCCGCCAGTAGCTCGGGGGGATCCCACTCCTCCGGCGCGTTCCCCATCGCCTGCACCGCCAGCGCGAGACGCTGGCAGACCTCAGTCTGATTCGGCTTTTCTGCCACGATTCCTCCTCATCCGAAGAATGGACCGGGCCCAGCGCGGGGGATCCACGTCTGGGTCCGGGTCCTCGAGATACGCCTTCAGCCGCTCCCCCCGAGTGATCCCCAGCTTGTTGGCTCGCTCGTCTGGCTCATCGTCCTGGCCGGTGATCGGCTCGAAGGGGTACATCTTCGTGTTCGTCACAGCAGACCTTTCGCCTCATGGGCCAGGGCCCGCGCCTTTCCATAGGCGTAGTCCGAGGGGATCATACCTCCCTCGAGGTGCTGGATCAGGTCCTCGGCAGCCTCCTCCACGCAGGCGTAGCAGGCGTAGCCTTCCGAGGGCCACGTCCCCGCGCCGCACTCCGCGCAGGGGACCGCCAACTCCTGATCCTCGGGCCCGTCCGGGCAGTCGTCGGCATCGTGCCCCTCGTTCCCGCAGTATTCGCAGAACTCCAGGGGCTGCCCCCCGCACTGCTCCGCGCAGTCACAGGTGTAGGGGTGTCGGCATCGTTCGTCGGTACACATCACCTCTCCTCCCGGACCCAGCCCCCCGCGCAGGCGTAGGCATGGGCCATCTTCCCGGCCCGGTAGACCGCGTCCAGCGGGAGGGTCGATCCCGGCTTCGCCCCCGACAGCGCCGCGAGCCCGTAGGCTCCCGCGTTCTTCCGCATCTCCTCCTCGATGTCGGCCTGGGGGAAGCCTAGCTCCCGCAGTTCCACGCAGCGGCGCGTCACCGCCAGGGCCCCGCTCTTGACGTGTCGCATCAGTCCCTCCCTCCCATCTCCCGGAGTTTCTGCTCCCGCGCCACCAACGTCTCGTTCCGGCTCGGCCAGGGCAGATCCGAGAATTCCAGCAGGGACCACCCCTCGCGCCAGCCGCTCGTTCCGTACATCTTCAGGGCTGCCGCCACCCGCTCGCGGGCCCAGCCCTCGCAGAAGTGGTGGGGGTAGTAGTCCGAGTTGGGGGCTCCCCGCATCGCCTCCCGGACGGCCTCCTCGAGCCAGACCACCCCGTCCCGGCCCGCGATGGACTCCCAGGAGTTGAGCATTCCGCCAGGGCCCCGCAGGGACAGCGTCACGTCGTCGAAGGTCTGTCCCCTCCGGCACGTCAGAAACAGCCCACCCGCTCGACCGTCGTCTGGGGGGTGGACCAGCACGAATCGGATTTCTCTCATCTCGACTCTCCTCTCAGGGACCGCAGCCCCGTCACGACCGCCGGAGCCCCAGGGGGCCCCGGCAGCCGTAGCTCGGCTACGCCGCCCTCCGGCGTCCGGCCCGGACGGCCCGGTACGTCTCCACCTTGGGGACCAGCTTGCAGACGCCCCGCCCGTAGCGTGTCGCCTCGCGCCGCGTCACGAAGGTGACGTTCGACCGGATCTCGGTCCCATCGTTCAGCCGCAGGATCACTCTCCACCGCTTCACTTCGTCCCTCCCTTCTTGCACTTGCACGCGGGCTCCGGGGGCAGCGTCGAGAGCCAGCTATCCGAGGCGAGGTGCATCTTCAGCCGCGCCAGGGCCCCCAGGGCCTCGGTCTGCACGTCCGGGTCGATCCGGTCCATCTCCACCTGAACGATGGCACCGTCGTCCCACTCCAGCTGCCCCGTTCGCGGGTCCTCCGGGACCCACATCAATTCGTAGTCCCCATCGCACGCGGGGCAGGGCACGCGCCCCGGATTCTGCTCGTACCAGACCGGGTATGTGGCGCGGGGGCCCAGGAAGTAGGCTCCCCCCTCCCCCTCCACGATGGCGACGTGGACGCAGACGCCCGTCTCATGGATCGCCAGGGCTCGGCGGTGCATCTGGCTTCCGTGCTTCTCCCGGTGGACGACGTAGTCGATGGCGGCGTTGTCGTCCTCGAACCTTGGAGTAATCTCGTCCCTCTCGATTTCGTGACCGTGGGCCCCGGCGTCGAAGATGTCCCAGCCCTCGGCCTGGGCCCGTGCATGGTCCTGGGTGGTCCAGACGAGGTAGGTCCCCTTGTACTCCCCCGTGGAGCGGTGGTGGCAGTCCTGGCAGACATCACCCGTCTCGATCTGCGTCGTGCAGATGACGCAGCGATTCGGCTCCCCGCCCCCGAATAGCTTGACGGTCGTATCCTCCTGGGGGTCGTACCAGTTGACCGAGCCCGTCTGGCAGTCCAACTCGAGGGACCCCGCCAGCTTCCCCTTCGCCCCGAAGACCGTGGGGTGGAACACGTCGAAGTGCATGGATCGGCTCTCCAGCCGCTCCCGCTTCACCTCGAGGCGTAGCTCCCCGTGGAAGAACGTCTCTTTGATCTGACTCATCACGCCTCCTCGACCAGAGCGAAGGCCCGCTCGGTCTGGTTCTCATAGAATCGCTCGTCGTTCCCCTGGATGAGCCGAGCCAACTCCAGCTTGTTCGACTCGAAAACCGGCGTCATGCTGGTGTGCGGCGTCCAGCCCCCGGCCAGGATCCCATCCACCCGCATCAGGACGACGTGCCAGCAGTCCGTGACGTGTGCCTCGGCCTGGGCCTCGGCCTGCTCCATCGTTCCATGGGACCGCCACCCGCAGTGGGCACACTCGACGCCGAAAGTCTCGTTGATCCCCATGTCAGTCCTCCACCACGTCGCAGCCATGCTCGTTCGCGTAGCGGATCTGGGCGGGGCTCACCTTCGGCAGCGTCTCCGACTCCGTGGTTCCCTGGCGCGGGCAGTCCGGCGAGTGGCTGAAGGCCCGACCGCAGTCCAGGCAGGCCCCGGCACGCTTCAGCCGCTCAGCCCTCCACTTCCGCTCGGCCTCCCCCTCGAGCCGGAGCCCCTTCGTCCGCTCCAGCCAGGACAACGGGCACCCGTAGTAGAAGGGCCCCATCTCCAGCCCCATCGGCTTCCAGTTGTAGAGCACCGTCCCCGAGTGGGCCCGCGACGGGCCGTCGATCAGGTGGCAGCAGATCCAGGGCAGCCCATCGTGGGCCGACCGGCTCAGGGTCCAGACCTCGATCCGCTGCGAGCCCGTCTCCGGCGTGGCGAACCAGGGGTCCTCGATCAGATCCCACCCGTCCAGGGCGATCTTGATTGCCTCGTCCCGATCCTTCGCGTAGAAGCCATCCCATCCCATGTTCGACTCTCCTCTCCGGGGCTCGTTCGCTCCCCGCCTCGCGGGCCCAAGCTGGTTCGACGCCTGGGCCCGCGAAACTGAGCTACGACCGCGCCGCTTCGGCCTCGGCCTCAGAGTCCCGAGGGATACGCTCCCACTCGCTCAGGATCCACTGCCGCAGCCGCTTGACCGCGCCCGAGTCCCCCCGGACGTAGTCAAAGTACCGCCGCTCCCCGCCCCCGCCGATGGGCCGCGAAGGGACCGTGACGAAGACCTCGTTCTCTGCCGACCGCCACAGAGCGAAGCCATCGAGCCGGAGCCCCTCCAGCATGCCACCACCCGTGAACACCAGGGCCGCGTCCGCGATCAACCGCTCCGGCCCGTTCCGCCGTTCGTGAAACTCGACCCTGAAGAACGTTCCCACATCTGCCATCTCGACTCTCCCTCTCGCGTGCGCTCTTGCCGCGTCAGGACCCTCGGAAGGCCGAAGCCCCCCGAGAGCCCTAGCTCGACTCAGAACAGCCGCTTCAGCTGCGTCCCCCGCACGTCCACCCACTCCGCAGTCCACACCTCGGAGCCAGGATGCTCCTCGAGCCACTCCTCCATCGCCTCCTCCGAGGCGAAGGTCCGCATCCAGTGGCTCCCACCCCCGTACACCCCCGACGCCTTCACCCGCCGACGACCCTGCCCCCGG
>Ga0272441_10008548_pt1 | contig 16164 bp, 15 predicted proteins | sample SSMProp6N_FD_193582 | JGI IMG/M metagenome (GOLD analysis project Ga0272441, IMG submission 193582) | Marine sediment archaeal communities from Little Sippewissett salt marsh, Falmouth, MA, United States - SSM-Prop-6N | ecosystem: Environmental > Aquatic > Marine > Wetlands > Sediment ... | reverse complement strand
CAGAGAAGCAGAAAAAAAGAGTTGGTGGTAAATGAGATTTTATCCGCGGTGAAAATGGGCATAAGCGAGATAACTCTTCTCGGCCAGAACGTGACCTCTTACGGCTCCGACTTAAAAGACGGTCCGGATTTTGCCGGCTTATTGGATGAGGCGCACAATATAGAGGGCCTAAAAAGAATAAGGTTCGTAACCTGTCATCCTAAAGATACGACCGGGGAGCTTTTTAAAAAGATGCGCGATATGCCGAAGGTCTACAGGCATCTGCATCTTCCTTTGCAGTCCGGCTCAGACGGCATTTTGAAGGCGATGAAAAGGGGTTATGATTCCGCGCGTTATCTGAAGTTGATAGATGAGCTTCGCGGATATATGCCGGATTGCAATATTACCACGGATATAATCGTCGGGTTTCCCGGAGAGCGCGATAAGGATTTCGAGGATACGTTGTCCGCGATGAAGAAAGTAAGATTCGACAGCGCCTATATATTCAAATATTCGCCGAGGCCGCCCGCGAAATCAAGCGAGCTGGACGATGACGTGAAAGAGGAAATCAAAAAAGAGCGCCACGCCCGCCTGCTGCGCCTGCAGAAGGATATATCCCGCGATAAGAAGGATTCAAGGAAAGAAAAAACCCTGCCTATGGCGTAGTGCGTTCCCGCCTCGTAGGTGGGAAGGGCCGGCTCACCGGCTGATCTGCCTAAGTACCTTCGTCGTACGTATTGCGTCGTGCGTGATGCGCAAAAACCCGCTGACTGGTTAACCAACCCAGGGTACACTTTCCGCTTTGGGGCCCAGACACTTTCCGCTTTGGATTCCAGACAGCTTCCCGATTGAGTTGGTAAACGTCTCCGCTTTGGAAACGGGACAGCTTCCTCTTTGGATGGTAATCCTTGAATAGACAAGTCGGATATGGTAAAATCGGCTATTATGAGAAAGACAGGGCTTTTTTATTTAGCGGCCTTTTTGCTGATTGCGGGCACCTCCGGTTACGCCTACGGCGGCATACATATGTTTAGAAAGGATGCGCCCGAGAGAAAGCGCGGGGACGCCAAAAGCTATACCCTGAAAAAGGCCGAACAGGCCTTTATAAAAGGCGATTATGAACGGGTCATTGTTCTGGGCAGCGGACAGTCGGCCGAGCGAAGCAATCCGGATGAGGGCCTGTTGTACCTTACGGGCAGGGCCCTTTTGAAGCTCGAAAGATACGACGAGGCCCGGAACCGGTTCTCTAGGATACTTAATGACGGCGACGACAATGATATTTTGGATGAGGCGTATATAGCGCTTGCCGATTCGTATTATCTCGAGGGAGATTATGAAAAGGCGAACGCGCGTTACGAGGAGGCGATAGAGTATTTTCCGGAATCGGACAGTATTGCCGAGGCCTATTATAAGCTCGGTGAATGCTGTCTCAAGTCGGGCAACAACGCGGCCTCGAAAGAATATTACAGTAAGCTGCTTAACGGTTACCCCGACAGCCTTGAGGCGGGCCTTTTGGCCGGCGAGGGAAGGGATTTCGCGCTTTACAGCGTTCAGGTAGGCTCCTTCGCCGAATGGAAAAACGCCAAAAAACTATACGATGAGTTAACTAAGGGGGGCTTTGAGGCGAATATACATACCGCTATCATCGGGGATTCCTATTTTTACAGGGTGAGAGTCGGGCGCTACGGCCGCAGGTCCGACGCCGAAGGCGCGGCCCGCGCCCTGCAAAACCGCGGTTACTCGGTAAAAATATTTCCTTAAGGCGCGTCGATATCAAAATCTTAAAAGCCGCGCGGGAGACGGATGATTAATTTTTACATAGCAGCGTTTTTAGCCGATCTGGCGTTAGGAGCGGTCCTGCTTTCACTTCCGCTCCTTCTTATTTATAATTTCGGCGCCTCCTCCCTTACGCTGGGGTTGTTCGGGGCCCTGGGCGCGTTTGTGTACTGCTCCGGTGTTATAACGGCGGGCAGGCTTTCCGACAGGTTAAACAGAAAGGGCATAATCATAGCGGGATGCCTTCTGTTCGCGGCCGTTTATTCCGCGGTTCCTTTCCTTCGCCGTATAGAGCATATTTTTTTGATATATATCTTTGGGAGCATTTCGATGTCCATGTTCTGGCCCACCATCCAGTCATGGATATCGCAGGGGCTTAACAGAAAGGACCTGGTAAGATCCCTGGCCAATTTCAACATATCCTGGAGCATGGGGCTGATGCTCGGGTTTCTTTCGGCCGGCGCGCTTTTTTCCTTCGGGAAAGAGGCCCCGTTTTTATTCGGGGCGTTTTTTATCCTGATAGTCATCCTGTTTTTGTTGAGGCAGCCCGTGTTTTCGGAGATGCGGGACGAGACGGCGAAAAGGGCCTTTCTACTTACCGAGAAGGAAAGGCCGCCCGCGGCGAAACGGTTTTTATATATTGCCTGGATAGCCAATTTTATGAGCTGGTATATATTGGGCACGGTCAGGAACATGTTCGCGAAGCTGGGCACCGAACTCGGGTTTTCGGCGTTTGTCATAGGCGCCCTCGTATTCCTTTTTATACTGGCCCAGTCGGTGATGTTTTTTGTCCTCGGCAGGACGGCCGCGTGGCATTATAAAATCGTGCCCATAACAGCCCTTCAGATATTCGCGGCCCTGGGCCTGATAGCCCTGGCGCATTCGTCGCGGCCGGCCCATATCGCGGCGGCGATGGTGTTATTAGGCCTCTCCGGAGGGATGACATATTTTTCAAGTATATTTTACAGCTTGTACGGGTTTATAGACAAGGGCAAAAGAAGCGGCCTGCACGAGGCGGTCATAGGTACGGGTTCCTTTTTCGGGCCGCTTGTCGGCGGTTTCGCGGCGCGCGGCTTCGGTGTCCGCGCCCCGTATCACACAGCGGCTGTTTTACTCGCGGCCGTGATCGCCGTTGAGCTTTTTTTGTACAGGAAGAGGCGCGGGTAGAGCGTCAAAGCGTCATAACCGGAGCCCGTTCTCACCTACGAGGTGGAAGGCCGCAACCCTTTTATATTTTATGAAGACGAAGAGTAAGAAGAAAAGGCCCGTCGTTATATTTATACTCGGACCCACGTGCGCGGGTAAAAGCGAGCTTGCCGTTAAGCTTGCCCGCAGGATAAAAGGGGAGATCATATCCTGCGATTCTATGCAGATCTATAAATATATGCCGGTGTTGAGCCAGCGGCCCTCGCCCGGGACGCGCAGGGGCGTCAGGCATCACCTGATAGGCGCGCTTGAGCCGTCGCGCGAGTGGAACGCCGCCCGTTTCGTAAAAACGGCCTCCGCCGCCGCGAAGGACATCATACGGCGCGGGCGCGTCCCGATAGTGGCCGGCGGCACGGGGCTGTACGCGCGCTCGCTTATAAAAGGACTTTTCCCGTCGCCCTCGGGAGACAGAAAAACGCGAAGGAGGCTTTATGCCGAGGCCTCATCCGGCGGCGGCGATAGGCTTTACGCCCGGCTTATGAAAATAGACCCGTCCTACGCCTCCGTTATACATCCCAACGACCTGCGCAGGGTCGTCAGGGCCCTGGAGGTCTATGAGCTGACCGGCATACCGCTCAGCGCGCATCATAAAAGGGCCCGCGGCATGCAGGATGAATACGACGTACGGATTTTTGTATTGACGAGGCCGCGCGGAGAGCTCTACCGAAGGATAGAGGCCCGCGTCGATAGGATGTTTAAGTCGGGCATAGTGCGCGAGGTAAGAAGGCTGAGGCGCGGGAGGATGGGCCGGACGGCGAAGGCGGCCCTCGGATATAAGGAGATAAACGATTACCTTATAGGAAGATGCGGCCTGCGCGAGGCAGGAGAGACCCTCAAGAAAAATACGAGACGTTACGCGAAAAGACAGCTGACATGGTTTCGTAAGGAAAAAGGCGCCGTATGGCTGGACGCCGGCGCCCCGGGCGTATGGAAGAGGCTATACTCGTTACTGTAAGACACGCGAAGGAAGACAGGGCCTGGAGCGCCGAGGACCTTTCGGCGGAGCTCAGGGAGCTCGCGCTCTCAAGCGGCATCAGGATATCCGGCGAGGTGACTGCCGCATGCGGGGAGTTTTCGCCCAAATACCTTATCGGCAAAGGCAAGGCCGGGGAAATCGCCGCCCTGGCGGGCGGGAAAAAAAGCGATGTCGTTATATTTAACCGCGATTTGAACGGCACCCAGCAGAGGAACCTCGAGGCGCTTTTCGATATAAAGACCATCGACAGGACCCAGCTTATCCTTGACATATTCGCCCGTCGGGCGCATTCAAAAGAAGGCAAGATACAGGTGGAGCTGGCCCAGCTTATGTATCTTTTGCCGAGGCTCACCGGGAAGGGTATTATACTTTCGAGGTTGGGCGGCGGCATAGGGACCCGCGGCCCGGGCGAGCAAAAGCTTGAGATAGACAGAAGGAGGATACGCCTCAAGATAGACCGGCTCAAAAAGGAGCTTGACGCCGCCACGACGCAGAGGGCGGCAAGGAGGAAGGCGCGCGAGAGATTTTCGAATTCCACGGCGGCGCTCGTCGGTTATACGAACTCCGGAAAATCCACCCTTTTTAACGCCCTCACAAACGCGGATGTCTACGTCAGGGACAGGCTTTTCAGCACGCTTGATGCCACGATAAGGAAATATGTCCTTGCGAATAATCAGATAGTGCTGTTTTCCGATACGGTCGGCTTTATACATGACCTGCCCCACCACCTTATCGAATCCTTCAAGGCCACGCTCGAGGAGGCCGTCAGCGCCGATATCCTTATCCATGTCATAGACATAAGCCGCCCCAAGGCGGTAGAGTGCGCCTCATCGGTCGTCGGGGTGCTTGAGGAATTGGGCATAGGCGATAGGCCCGTGATAAACGTGCTTAACAAAAAAGACAAGATAGAAGACAAGGCCATTCTGGCCCGTATGAAAAATGATTTTGAGGCGCCCGTGACCGTATCGGCGCTTAAAAAAGAGGGGATCGACCGGCTCCTTGAGAGGCTCATCAGTGAACTCTCCGGGCTGATGACGGATATAAAAATCGACCTGCCGCATACGGATATGAAAAAATACAACATAATCCACAAATACGGAAAGGTAATTAAGAAGGAATACGGAAAGGACTCTGTATATATAGAGGCCCGGATTCCCTCAAGGATCAAGGGCATGCTTTTTCCCTTGACAAAAGCGCAAAGAATGCTAAAATGATAATCCTTTAGCACTCGCCATAATAGAGTGCTAAGCTTTTAGGAGCGTGTTATGATCGAAACAGACGCATTGAATGAAAGGCAGAAACAGGTCCTTGAGATAGTGGCCGTATCCCATATCAGGTCGGCCTCGCCGATAGGTTCCGGGTATGTATCCCGCATCCTCGATCTATCCAGCGCCACTATACGCAACGTAATGGGCGAGCTTGAGGATATGGGGTATATCTCTAAGCCGCATACATCCGCCGGAAGGGTCCCCACCACATCGGGTTACCGTTATTATGTGAGGCGCCTTTTGCGCCTTAAAGAGATTTCGCAGGAAGATAGAAATTTCATAGAGACCGAATACAGGCGTCCCGCGTCCTCGGTAGAGGCGATGCTGGATAAGGTATCGCATCTTTTGTCGGTGATGACAAAGCAGGCCGGCGTAGCGTGCGTATCAAATCTTAAATTCTACATAGACGGGGCAAGCAATATGATGGATATGCCCGAGTTCAGGAGCCTCGAGAGGATGAAGCTGCTTTTCAGGTTATTTGAGGAAAAAAGGGAGCTTATGAAACTGTTCGAGGAAGACCTCGATAGCGAAGGCGTTAAGATACATATAGGCGAAAAGGACCGGTTTGAGATGCTCGGGGACATGAGCCTTATAACGGCGAATTACAGGATGAAGGACAGGGAAAAAGGGAGCCTGGGGATAATAGGTCCTATGAGGATGAATTACTCCGTGCTCATACCGCTGGTCGACGCCGTGTCCGCTTCTATAGAGGCGGCGTTTGATTATATGGAGACATTATGAGGCCGGAACGCGACGACAGGCATAAGAGGGGCGGCAGGCATAGCAAAGACAGCAAGGCCGCCCGCTCAATAGACAGGCAGCCGGAGGAGGCCAGACGGCTCGCCGAGGAATTCAGGGACAAGTACTTGAGGGCGCAGGCCGAGCTTGAGAACAGCCGCAAGAGGCAGGCCAGAGAGAAGGCGGAATATATAAAATTCGCGAATGAGACGCTTTTGAGCGAGATATTGTATGTGGCGGACAATTTTGACCGCGCCTTGGGGCATCTAAACGGCGCGCAGAATGTCGCCTCCATCCTTGAGGGGATAAAGATGATACAGAAGCAGTTTCACCTGCTTCTCGAGAAAGAAGGCGTGAAGAAAATAGAATCGATAGGAAAAAAATTTGATCCCGCCCTCCACGAGGCCATAGAGGACGTTGATACGGATGAGGATAAAAAGGGTATCATCATCGAGGAGGTCCAGGCGGGTTATACGTTGAACGAAAGATTGCTGCGCCCGGCCGCGGTAAAGGTCGGCAAAGGCAGACGCGCGCCGGAAGGGAGCCGCACGGATAAACAACGCGAAAAAGATAAATAACACATGTTGAAAAAGCGCCGTTAGGGCTCAATGCGGTATATTGGGCGGAAGGCGCGTTCGTAATATAAGAGGAGGCGTAACATGGCTAAAGTCAAAGGTAGGGTAATAGGGATAGATCTGGGGACCACTAATTCATGCGTGGCGGTTATGGAGGGCAAAGAGGCGAAGGTCATCGCCAACGCCGAGGGCGGGCGGACAACCCCTTCGGTAGTGGGATTCGCCAAAAACGGAGAGCGGTTGGTCGGACAGGCCGCGAAGAGACAGGCGGTTGTCAATTCGGAAAACACCGTCTTTTCGATAAAGCGTTTTATGGGCAGGCGCCACAGCGAGGTAGCGGAAGAGGAAAAACTGGTGCCTTTCAGGATTTCCGAAGACGACAAAGGCAACATGACGGCCGAGGTAGGCGGAGGAAAATTCACGCCGCCGGAGATATCGGCCGTGGTGCTTCAGAAGATGAAGCAGACCGCGGAGGACTATCTGGGCGAGAAGGTGACTAAGGCGGTCATAACGGTTCCGGCGTATTTCAACGACGCGCAGAGGCAGGCAACGAAGGACGCCGGTCAGATCGCGGGACTCGAGGTCTTAAGGATAATCAATGAGCCGACCGCGGCGAGCTTGGCCTACGGGCTTGACAAGAAAAAGAACGAGAAGATAGCCGTCTACGACCTTGGCGGCGGGACCTTCGACATATCCATACTGGAAGTCGGCGAGATAGAAGGCGAGGGGCAATGGTCGGTTGAGGTCAAGGCCACCAACGGCGATACGCATCTCGGGGGCGATAATTTTGACCAGAAGATAGTCGATTGGATAGCTGACGCGTTCAAGAAAGAAAACAGCATAGATCTGCGAAAAGACAAGATGGCGCTCCAACGCCTGAAAGAGGCCGCGGAGAAGGCGAAGTGCGAATTATCCACTAACACGCAGACAGAGATAAACCTGCCGTTTATTACCGCTGACGCGAGCGGCCCCAAGCACCTTACTATGACGCTTTCGCGTTCAAAACTGGAACAGCTTGTCGATGAACTGGTAGAAAGGACGAAAGGGCCGTGCCTGAAGGCGCTCGAGGACGCGGGATTGAGCGCCGGCGAGGTGGACGAGGTCATACTGGTGGGCGGCCAGACGAGGATGCCCATGGTCCAGGCCATGGTGAAGGAGCTTTTCGGAAAAGAACCGCATAGGGGCGTCAATCCCGACGAGGTCGTGGCGGTCGGGGCCGCGATACAGGGCGGGATACTCACCGGCCATTCCGAGCTTAAGGACATACTGCTTCTGGACGTAACGCCTCTTTCGCTGGGCATAGAGACACTCGGCGGCGTTATGACGAGGCTGATAGAGAGGAATACGACTATACCCACCCGTAAGAGCCAGATATTCTCCACGGCGGCCGACAGCCAGACAGCCGTTTCCATACACGTCCTGCAGGGCGAGAGGGAAATGGCCTCCGACAGCAGGACGCTCGGCAGGTTTGACCTTGTGGGCATACCTCCGGCGCCGAGGGGCATACCTCAGATAGAGGTCACCTTCGATATAGACGCCAACGGCATCGTCCACGTAAGCGCCAAGGACAAGGCGACCGGAAAAGAACAGAAGATAAAGATAGAATCCTCCAGCGGCCTTTCCAAGGAAGAGATAGATAAGATGATGAACGAGGCGAAAAGGCATGAGGCCGAGGACAAAAAGAAGCGCGGTCTCGTCGAGGCGCGAAACCAGCTCGATACGCTTATTTACGCGGTCGAAAAAAGCCTGAAGGAATACGGAAACAAGGTATCCTCGGATGAGAAGAAAAAGATAGAGGACGCCCTGGCTAAGGCGAAAGGCAGCCTTTCCTCCGAAAGCGAGGACGAGATAAAGAAATCCCAGGAGGAGCTTACCAAGGCCTCGCATAAACTGGCGGAGGAGATGTACAAGGAGGCGAGCAAGAAACAGGCGCAGGCGGCCAAGGACAATGCGCAGGGCGGCAAACAGAAGGCGTCGGAGAAAAAATCCGACGAGGATATAGTGGACGCCGACTATAAAGTCGAGGACGAGGGCAAGAATAAAAAATAGTCGGTGCTTACGCCGGCTTTTCGGGTAATGGATTATGGCCAAGCGAGATTATTACGAGGTGCTGGGCGTGCCAAAGGACGCCGCCGCCGGTGATATAAAAAAGGCGTATAAAAAACTCGCCTTTAAATACCATCCGGACAAAAATCCAGGCGGGGAAAAAGAGGCCGAAGAGCGTTTTAAGGAGGTCTCGGAGGCCTACGAGGTCTTGAGCGACTCGCAGAAGAGGGCCACCTATGACCAGTTCGGTCACGCCGGAATGGAAGGCGCGTTCAAGGGAGGCGGCTTCAACTGGTCGGATTTCACTCATTTTGACGATTTAAAGGATATATTCGGGGATTTCGATTTAGGCGATATATTCGGAGGTTTCGGCGCAGGTATATTCGCGAACGCATTCGGCTCCGGAGGCAGGCGGAGGGGCCCGAGAAGAGGCGCCAGCATAGGATACCAGCTGGAGTTGGATTTCAAGGAGGCGGCCTTCGGGGCGCAGAAGGCGATAGAGCTTGAGCGTTTAGAGGTGTGCCCGGCGTGCGGGGGAAGCGGCTCCAGGCCCGGCTCCGGTAAAAAGACCTGTCCCGACTGCGACGGCAAGGGCCAGGTGATAACATCGAGCTCTTTTTTCAGCGTTTCGCGGACGTGCCCGGCGTGCGGGGGCGAAGGCAGTATCATAGTTTCCCCCTGCCGGAAATGCGGCGGCAGCGGCAGGGTAAAGGCGGCGCGCAAGATAAAGCTTAAGATACCGAAGGGCGTTAACGCGGGTACGCGGCTTAGGATAAGCGGCGAAGGCGAGCCGGGATTAAAAGGCGGCGGCCGAGGCGACCTTTACGTGGATATTTATCTTAAACCCCACGAGTTGTTTGAGAGGCACGGGGATGATGTATTGATAAATGTCCCTATCACATTTCCTCAGGCGGCTCTCGGCACAGAGATAGAGATCCCCACACTTGAGGGCAAGGCCAGGATGAAGATACCGCCCGGCACCCAGAGCGGCAGGATATTCCGCCTGCGGGGGAAGGGGTTCGCGCATTTGAATTCTCACGGGTCGGGAGACCAGCATGTCAGGGTTTTCGTGGAAGTGCCCGCTTCCCTTACGCGCGAACAGGCCAAATTACTTAAGGACCTCTCCGCAAAGCTCGGAGAGGAATCGGCGCCTATGCGTAAATCGTTTCTGGAGAAATCAAAAAGGGCCTCGCGATGAGGAAATTTTTAAAATTCTGGCTTCCGGCCGTATTATATGCTATACTGATTTTTATCGTTTCTTCTTTTGAGTGGCCGTTTACCGCGGGGCTTGAGGCGACAGGCCTGGATAAATTGGCGCACTTTTTGGAATACGCGATCTTCGGTTTTCTTATGGCGAGGGCCGTACGCGGCTCGGATGAGAAGTTATCAAGGGGCCTTGTTGTCTCGATAGCTTTCGCGATAGGGGCCTTATACGGGATTACCGACGAGCTGCACCAGTCCGTGATCCCCGGAAGATGCGCGGCTATATCGGATTTTTTTATGGATGCCATGGGCTCGCTTGCCGGGGCGGCGGCGTTTTTTCTGTTACTGAAGAATAGGCGTATGAGCGCATAAGGCCGCGGAGGAGGCGGCAGAGGCGCAGGTGGAACGGCGCCTTTGACACTTTAGGGCGATTCAAGTCCGCAAAGGTAATTGATGGCAAAAATTTCCCCGTTTAAAGGCGTATTATATAATAAGAAAAAAATAAAAAATATCGGGGCGGTTACGGCCCCGCCCTATGACGTCATATCCGAGAGGATGCGGGATGAGCTGTGCAGGGCGCATTCTCATAATATCGTCCGCGTGATACTCGGCAGGGAGCCGGCCTCCGGGGGCGCGCGGCGTGATAAATATAAGACCGCGGCCGGCCTGTTGTTAAAGTGGATGAGGCAAGGCGTATTGAAAAAGGATAAGACGCCTTCTTTTTATATATACGAGCAGGAATACGCCTACAAAGGCGCCATTAAAAAGAGGATAGGTTTTATCTGTCTTATGCGGATAGAGGACCCCGCCAGCAGCCTGGTCCTTCCCCACGAATACACATTTCCCAAGCCCAAAGAAGACAGGATGAACCTTATACGCGCGACAAAGGCGAACACCAGCCCCATATTCTGCATATTCGAGGATACCGGCGGCGCGGTCACAGGGATTATCAGGTCTTACGCGCGCGGAAGGCGCCCCGAGGTAGAGGTATCCGTCGAAGGTGTAGGCCACAGGATATGGAGGATGCGCGAGGCGCGTTTTATAAGTAAGATAAAAAAGGGGCTTGACGACAAACAGGTATTTATCGCCGACGGCCATCATAGATATGAGGTCGCCCTCGGATTTCGCGACGAGATGAGGAAAAAGATCGGCGCCCGCCGTGCCCGCAAATTTGACAATGTGATGGTGTACCTTTCGAATCTGACGGACCAGGGGCTTACCATATTTTCCACATACAGAGTCGTCAAGGACCTGGGTGCCGCGAAATGGCCCGAGGTGAAGAAAAAACTGGAAAAATATTTTTACGTGGAAGAGGCGAAAGATAAAGACGCGATGTTTAAAGGCCTGGAGGCGGCCGGTGACACCTACGCCTTCGGAGTTTTTTTTAAAAATCGCCGCTTTTACCTCCTGCGGCTTAAGGACGAGGCCGTCCTGGATAAGGTTATAAGCGTGAAGAAGACGCGCGAATGGAGGAAGCTGAACGTAACGGTCCTGCATTTTTTGATTTTTGGGCACATACTGCGCATAGACAAATTTTCCTCCAATGACAGGAATATCATATATACCCGCGACGAAGACCACGCGATAGACCTTGTCGGCTCGGGCGGCTGCGACATCGCGTTTTTCCAGCTTCCCACAAAGATCTCGCAGGTAAAGAACATAGCTGCCAACGGCGACAGGATGCCGCACAAATCGACCTATTTTTACCCCAAGCTTTTAACCGGGCTTGTGCTCAATAAGCCATGAGGGATGGTATGGATTTGACTCCGCTTAAGAAGGCGCTTCACGACGGCCGGATTAAAAGTGTGGCTGAGCTTGTAGGCGCCGCCGTGGATAAAGGCGCCGCCGCGAAAACGGTGCTCGATACCCTTATAGAGGGCATGGACGAGATAGGGAAGAAATTCAGGGACAACGAGATATTTATACCCGAGGTAATGATATCCGCCAAGGCGATGCACGCGGGCATGGATGTGCTTGAGCCGCATCTGTCGAAAAGCGGTATAAAGCCGCAGGCCAGGATAAGCATAGGCACCGTGAAGGGCGACCTGCACGATATCGGTAAGAACCTTGTGGCCATGATGCTGCGGGGCGCGGGATTCGAGATAATCGATCTGGGGATAGACGTGCATGCCGAAAAATTCGTCCGCAGCGTCAGGGACGAAAAAGCGGACGTTATAGCGATGTCGTCTCTTTTGACCACCTCGATGGGGACGATGAGGGACGTGGTGGAGGAGCTTAAACGCAGCGGCCTTTTGGGGCGCGTCAAGACAATGGTGGGAGGCGCCCCCGTTACCCGGGAATTCGCGCTCTCTATCGGCGCCGACGGTTACGCGGACAACGCCTCTTCGGCGGTCGAGGAGGCGAGAAAGCTTCTTGGTTTACTGAAGGATAAAAAAGAGATATAATATCAACGCGGCCGCGGCGGGAAAAGCGCGCCGCTTGAGGGGACGTGGAGATGGCGTTATTCGGCAAACCCAGATATACGATAGTAAAGGTAGCCAAAAAGAAAAATATCCCCGAGGGGCTCTGGACTAAATGCCCGGAGTGCGGGGAGATAATATATAATAAAAAGCTCAAGGAGAACCTTAAGGTATGCCCGAAGTGCGGCTATCACTTCAGGCTCGGGGCGTATGAGAGAATAGATATTACCCTCGATAAGGGCACCTTTAAAGAGCTTGACAAGAATATGTTTTCCAAGGACCCTCTTGGATTTAAAGGCCCCAAGAAATACAAAAGCAAACTCGAGGGCGACATAAAACTTACCGGGTTGAACGAGGCGGCGGTTTCCGGAAAAGGCAGGATAAAGGGCAAGGACGTCATACTGGTAGTGACCGATTCCCGTTTTATAATGGGAAGTATGGGCTCCGTGGTGGGCGAAAAGATAACAAGGGCCGTCGAGCGAGCCACGGAAGCGAAATTGCCCGTTATCATATGCTCCGGCTCCGGCGGCGGCGCGCGTATGTACGAAGGCATGTTTTCCCTTATGCAGATGGCCAAGACAAGCGCGGCTGTCAGCAGGCACAACAGGGCCGGGCTTTTATTCATATCACTTCTAACCAATCCGACGATGGCGGGCGTTATGGCGAGTTTCGCCTCGCTGGGGGATGCCATCATAGCGGAGCCGAAGGCCCTTATCGGCTTTACCGGGCCGAGGGTCATAGAGCAGACCTTGAGGCAGAAACTGCCGGAGGGTTTTCAGCGCTCGGAATTCCTGCTGGAGCACGGCCTTATAGATATGGTGGTCGCTCGCAAAGACATGGTGGACGTGATAAGCAGGGCAATAGGTTATTTTAGTTGAAATTTTTTTTATCTCCCTTATAATATAATAAACTCAAGATGTGTTTGATATAAGGAGTTACGCTATGTCGCAGGTAAGCCTCAGGGGTATCACAAAAATATTTTCCGGAAACGTAAAGGCCGTCAATGACGTGTCTCTGGGCGTGAACAGCCAGGAGTTTCTTGTGCTGGTAGGCCCTTCGGGCTGCGGCAAGTCCACTGTCTTGAGGATAATAGCGGGCCTCGAGGAGGCCACGGGGGGCGAGGTGTATATAGGCGATAAGCTTGTCAACGATGTCCCCGCCAAAGACAGGGATATAGCGATGGTATTCCAGAATTATGCCTTATACCCGCATATGAACGTCTACAGCAATATGGCCTTCGGGCTTAAGCTGAGGAAGATCCCGCAGGAGGCGATAAAGGAGCGCGTGGAAGACGCGGCCGCCATACTCGGCATAGACGATCTTTTAGACAGGAAGCCGAAACAGCTTTCGGGCGGACAGAAACAACGGGTAGCGGTAGGCAGGGCCATAGTAAGGAAGCCGCTCGTATTCCTTTTCGATGAGCCCCTTTCCAACCTTGACGCCAAATTCAGGGTCCAGATGCGCACCGAGATCCATAAACTCCACGACCGGCTCAAGACGACTATGATATACGTTACCCATGACCAGGTCGAGGCGATGACGCTCGGCGACAGGGTGGCCGTTATGAAGGCCGGTGTCATACATCAATGCGACAACCCGATAAACATATACGACAATCCGGTGGATAAGTTCGTGGCCGGGTTTATAGGAAGCCCGCCTATGAATTTTATGGAGGGCGCGATAAAGAAAAAAGGCGGAAGATTATTTTTTGACGAAGGCAGTTTTGAAGTGGCCATCCTTGATAAGATGGCGGCGCCGCTGGCGCGCTACATAGGCAAAAAGATAATATTCGGCATAAGGCCCGAGGATATATACGACAAGTTGTTCGCGACCAAGGCGCATCCGGAGGAAACGATAAGCGCGTTAGTGGATGTGATAGAGCCGATGGGCTCGGAGGTCTATCTTTATCTCAAAACCAACGGCCACTCCTTTATCGCAAGGGTGAGGTCGCGAAGCACGCCCAGGGTATCCGACCGGCTCGACGTGGTCTTTGATATGAGCAAAGTCCACTTTTTTGACAGGGAAACGGAAAAGACGATAATATAAACGGCGGAACCCGTTCCACCTCGTAGGTGGAACGGCCCGAAACCGATATCATGAAAAGATATATTGCCGGTGTGGACTTAGGCGCCACACACACGAAGATAGCCGTGCTGGATTTGCGCGGGCGCGTACTCTCCAAAGATACATTCCTTACTAAGAAATACCGGAAGGACTCGCTGATAAAGGCCGTAGCCGCGGCGTTAAACGGTCTTATAGATAAAAATAAAATACAAAAAAAGGATTTTCTGGGATTGGGGATAGGTGTGCCGGGCCTTGTTGATTTCAAAAGGGGCCTGGTTTTTTATTTTGTCAATATCCCGGACTGGAAGAATGTCCCGCTTAAAAAAGAGATGCGCGGAATAACGGGTCTGCCTGTTTTTGTGGATAACGACGTCAACGCCATGGCCCTTGGAGAGCTGCGGTTCGGGGCGGGAAAGGGGCATAAGGAGGTAATATGCCTTACGCTGGGTACGGGCGCCGGGGGCGCGGTTGTAACCGACGGCCGGATATACCGCGGGGCCGATACGGCGGCGGGCGAGATAGGACACATACCGATAAACGAAAACGGGCCTTTATGCAACTGCGGCAGCCGCGGGTGTCTTGAGGCCTATGTCGGGAAGGACTATTTTCTGAAGGATGTAAAAAGAGGCCTGAGGAAGGGCGCAAAAAGCATTGTTATAAATATGGCGCACGGGCGCCTATCGGGCATAACGCCCGAACTGCTCCAGCGTGCCGCTGAGAAAGGCGATTCTTTCGCGATAGGCAAATGGCGCGAATACGGCCGGCATATAGGCAGCGCGCTCGCGGGTATCGTAAATCTATTGAATCCCGAACTTATAATAATAGGAGGCGGCATGTCCGGGGCCTACCGGCATATTGCCGGGCCCATCAGAGAAGTTATAGACGAAAAGGCGATGCGCATCCAGAAAAAGACGGTGAAACTCGCGAGGGCGAAACTCGGCAATGACGCCGGAGTGATAGGCGCGGCCGAATTGGTGAAGATATCCGCGGCCCGCGGCGCTTAAGTCGCCCGGGGCGGCGGGAAGGGCGGCGGCAGGGGCCTTTCGTGTTTTTTTATCGGGCGTTTCGCGCGCGGCGCCGGCGCAAGGGGTAAAAATGAAGATATTCATAGATACCGCGAACCTAAAACAGATAAAAGAGGCGAATGATTTAGGCGTTATAGACGGCGTTACCACGAATCCGACGCTTGTTGCGCGCGAGGGAGGGGATTTTATCTCTCTTGTAAAGAATATCTGCGATATTGTGGACGGTCCGGTAAGCGCCGAGGTGATAGGGCTTGAGTGCGGCCGTATGTGCGAAGAGGCGCGCGGACTCGCGAAGATACACAAAAACGTGGTGATAAAGATACCGCTTATTCCCGAAGGCCTGAAGGCGGTAAAGATACTTTCCTCCGAAGGCATCAGGACGAACGTGACGCTGTGTTTTTCGGCCTGCCAGGCCCTTCTCGCGGCGAAGGCGGGCGCCTCGTATATCAGCCCTTTTATAGGCCGGCTGGACGACGCGGGCCATAGGGGCATGGGCCTGGTGGAGGACATAAAGGCGATATACGATAATTACGGTTTCCCTACGGAAATAATCGTGGCCAGTGTCCGTCACCCCCTGCATGTCCTGGAGGCGGCTAAGATCGGCGCGCATATCGCCACAATACCATATGAAGCCCTTATGAAGCTGTTCAAGCACCCATTGACGGATATAGGCGTAGAGAGATTTCTTAATGACTGGAAAAAGATGCGCCTGTCCGAAAAAGTATTAACCGAATAAATATATCGTATGCTGAAGCGACTTTTGTTCTGCGCAATTTTTTTGACGATGTCCGCTTTTTCTCTTCACGCGGATGATGGGACGACCGCCCTGCCTATAGTCGTAAACGGCGATAAAGTCCAATACGACCACGCCAATAAAAAGGTTACCGG
>Ga0272441_10008547_pt1 | contig 16166 bp, 18 predicted proteins | sample SSMProp6N_FD_193582 | JGI IMG/M metagenome (GOLD analysis project Ga0272441, IMG submission 193582) | Marine sediment archaeal communities from Little Sippewissett salt marsh, Falmouth, MA, United States - SSM-Prop-6N | ecosystem: Environmental > Aquatic > Marine > Wetlands > Sediment ... | reverse complement strand
TTAAATTTGCAAATTCGACACTTGTGGTCGAATATTTTATAATATAGTATTTATATACCATATTCCGTGGTTGTGTGGATCTGAGTCAGGCTCAAAAAGCACATTTTATGGTGTTGGAGCATATCGAATTTAAAAAAACCGATAGCAGGAAAATTACTGAGCGTTCAAACCGTTAATGCGAAAGGTGCGATTCAAGCGGGTTTTAGGTTTTTTACTCGGATGCAGTGTTTGCATTGCAATATCTCTTTTTCAAAGTCCAAATCAAAGTCAAAGCACAATTTCATCTTCCTTGCGCCACGGCGGATAGACGACGCATAGAAACTCAAGCTCGTTTTCACCAACGTTCTCGATATGTTGGACAGATCCTGGTGGAATGTAGACGACCTCACCAGATTGAACTTTCTTGGATTGATCTTCTATGTGAACGACACCTTCGCCTTCCAGGATGTAGTACACCTCCGAAGAGGTCTTGAGGAAGTGAGGAACTGAAGCCGCCCCTCTTTTGAGTTTCGCATGGGCGATGCTGTAGCCCATCTGCAACTTTTCCCCTTCCTGATCCGGATGGAGCAGCTCGCAAAGGTCAGTCCCGTCAAGGGCGACGAAACGATCGCATTTAGATATGTTTTTTGTGAACAGTTTGTGGATTTCCTCACACTCCTGAGACCTCGACATCGATCTTTGCATCCATTAGCCCCATATCCTCAAAGAACATGGCTGGATCCACGATGTGGCCCATCACCCAAAGGCCGGGCCTGACTATATCACCTTTCAAATACTGTAATACGAAAGAGGTTACAGATATCGCCGTAAATAGGTAGACGTCATGGTGACTCGCTTCTATCCGAACCTTCCTTTCCCGTCCCCCCTTCAGGCCTTCGGCCTCCAGAAGGACGGCCACAGCCTCTTCTCTTGGAGAGAACCTCTTTGAGCCCCAGACCGCAAGATCTGCAAGAACGTCTCTGCCAAACTCTCGTTTCACCTTCCAGAGCAGAAAAGTCGCAGGAGCGACGAGATAATCGACAAACCAATTCAAGCCAGCTGCGTAAAATCCAAGCGCGTCAAGATCAAAAAGGTCAGGCAACGCCTTCATCTCCTCAAGAGTCATAGGATAGCAGGTCTTGGTGCCAAAGGGCGGTCCAAAATCGAACCTGGGCGTATCTCTGTAACCCGCCTTGCGCCATTTCCCCTTCTTGAAAACCTCGGCCGAATAATCTCCAAAGGAATCGACTATCTCGTAAACAGATTCCCTCGTCTCAAACCAGCTGTTCATGGCGACGGCCACTTTTGCCTTTTCATAACTTGAAAAATAGGGTGCTGCCTTCCGTACAAATACTGAAGGCAGACCCGGGTTAAACCCTGCTTGGGTCACGAAGAATAGACCTGACTTCTCGATCGCAGGAGCCATATCTTTGAGTACAGAAACGATCTCCTGTGGATAATAGATATCCAGATAATCTGCCCCTGCATCCAGAGCCGCCTGGGCCACGTTCCGAACGTAAGGTGTGGTGGTAGAGGCCGCAATAACCATATCTGCGCCAGAAAACGCCTCTTTGAGGCTTTTTGGGTCTGAAGCGTCGGCGTGGATGTAGGATGCTCTTTCGCTTGGGAATTCTTCGTTTAAACGTTCGGAAAAGGCTTTGGCCATCTCTTCTCGCCTGCCTGCCACTTTCAAGCAAAGTTCGGTTTTGTCGAGTAGAAGCTTCGATATAGCAGATCCCGCGCCACCATAACCGCCCAGAATCACTGTGGTATTCGTGCCCATATATATCACGTATCACGTATCACATCACAAACTCTTCAGATCATGTACGGCTTTCCACAGACGCGATGAGACAGATCAACGATGGGGTGAATTTGACGTCTCTACCTAAAAAAGAAAAAAGAAAGTTGGGTTGAACCTTAAGCTTCGCTGGTCACGACCCTGACACAAAGTGGACTTTTGACGATGTTCCCCATCTTGGCCCCGATCAGATATTCCAAGTTCTTGTCTGCTGCGATGTCCAGAATTCTTTGAGTGATAACTCCATCAAACACGACTACTGAAACGTCGCCGTTGGATTCTTTCAACTCCTTTGCAAGATCCCTCACAGCAACCTCTCGTATTAAGTTCTGGTTTTTGTCAAACAACCTGGCCGAAAGTGTCCCGTTGAGCTCTTCCATGTGGGGATTATACCATGGATGATGTGCAGCCGGTTCAGGTTCTGAAGCGGCCTCTATCTCGACCTCTGGCTCGGGTTCAGGTTCTGGCTCGGGTTCTTTTTCCCGAAAGGAGGGTTTAGCAGTCCTGTCAGACAACCGGCTCACCCTAACTGGCCTTTCCCTGATCAGGCTCTTTCTCTTCGTTGAGACTTCACGACGGTTTTTGGCAGGGGGCTTTATTTTGTACAGGTCGAGCACCTGCTCTACTGGTATCTTCTGGCGCAGACCCCTCACGATCTCCTTTTGGCTCATGTCTTCAACGCATTTGCCTTCAGGAGCTCTCGCAACGTAATCTATGTCTGCCACCTGGAGCAGCTCTTTGATTATCAGCTCTCCGCCTCGATCGCCATCGGTGAAGGCGGTGACCACTTTCTTGCTACAAAGCTCGGTTATGGTTGAAGGAACGTTTGTCCCACCCACCGCCACGGCATTCTTAATCCCATACTTGAGAAGGTTCAGAACGTCTGCCCTTCCTTCCACTACCAGTATTGCGTCGGAATCGACGACGTTGGGCCCTGCAGGTAACCGGTCGGGTCCTATGTGAGTAATTTCCTCAACCCTGACCGATTGCTTAATCTGCTCGGTGATCTCCTGTGTGTCGAGAAGGTTTTCATCGAACATCTCCATTAGGATCTGCTTTGCCCTCTCAACCACGTACATCCTCTTGGAGGCGCGCACGTCCTCTATCTTACTGATGTTTATGCGAGCAATGCAGGGACCTACACGGTCGATGGTCTCAAGGGCCGAGGCCAGAATCGCCGTCTCAACTTTGTCGAAGCTTGATGGTATAGAGATGGTTCCTGAAGATTTTCCGCCGGTGGATGTGATCTGGACGTCGATTCGCCCAATCCTCCCGGTCTTTTGCAGATCTCTGAGATCCAGATCGCTACCCAAGAGCCCTTCGGTCTGACCGAAGATGGCCCCGACCACATCTGGCCTTTCCACTATCCCATCAGCCGTGATCCCAGCGTGAATTACATATTTAGTGGTATCAACGTTTTGCATCATAACACCTCAAATTTTAAAATAGAGTGATTACACACATATATAGGCCCGTAGTCCTAACGCTGACGTGGCGTTATCTTAGATCCTGACCGCAAAAGGCCAAAAACACTAGCGTGCTGTGATATGACTGACGGATGATCGTGAACATATATGTATATATCAGACTATTTTAGGTCAAACATCGATTATCGTGATTCAGTTAACATCTCTGATTATTTTCATGTTAACTATCTTCGTGATTATATGTGAATCGTTACAATCGGCAGCCCATTCGGGCAGCCTCCTTTCCATCCAAGCACATCACCCGCCTTCGGCGGGCTTAATGATCGTTTCAGACCGCAACCCTTGCGGACGACATTTGTCGCAGAGGGATATGGCAAAACCCGTTTAATAACTTTGTGGTAGATTCTCAAAAAAGCCGGACGTTCTCACGACGTTTTCTGAAAAATTGTAATCATTTGGTATTGATTTGCGTTGTTCAAACACGCTTTTTCAAGCTTCAATATGTGCACAATTTAGACAATAAATCGCACTTAAAGGGAGGGGAGAATTATCATTCCCTCTCTGGATCTGAGCACATCTACTTCTCGTCCCAAAACGTCTTCCATCTGTCTTGGCTTGGAAAGCGAGACTATCTTAAAGCTTTCAGGGTCCAGTATCTCCACAACGTCTCGATCCTCTGCCACCACCATGCTTTTTTGGGCTTCGGTCCGGTTCCCCAATAACTGCGCCTTTTGGGCAATTTCTTCAGATAAAGACCGTCGTTTTCCATCTTCAACCACGACGGTGATGGTATTCTTCCCCTCAAACCCTATAATTTCTAATAAAACGCCCTCAGACCTCACCACGTCCCCAGCGTTCAGTTTTGGCAACCTAACAAGAATAGTTGTTCTGTAAACGTCCTTTCCCTCTCGTCTTCCCACGAGCTTGTAGGATTCTTGGGTATTTCCGCCAAACTCTTCCTGGATCGCCTTGGCGATGGTTCGTCCTTGTTGCGCAGATCCCACTACCACGTCGACCCCACCTTTGACATCCTTCATCTCCTGGATGAAAGAGAGCCGATCGCCTTTTTCCAAGCTTTTCTTGGTCTGGATGCTGGCAATTACCTTACACTGATCCAGTTCCTTGGGGGCCAGTTTTTTGTCCCAGCTTCTGACCTGGACTGTCGCCTCGTAGTAATTTCCTGCCATCCGGCTACATCGATTGCAGGTGTTCTTTTTTATGGAGACCGTGATGTTGCATTCTTCTTTTGCAGGAAGGCCCCTGAAAAGTCCGGCGACTTCGACGTTGACGTAATATTGGTTTGCCGTCCTCTTTTCCAGTCCCAAAGCGACTTTTGGCATCTCCAGCTCTTTGTGGATTCCGACCGCCTTTTCGGCCGCTTCGTATACCAGATCTTCCTCATCGCCCTCGTAAGGTCGCCACCGCCCCTGGACAAAGTGGGCACCGCAAACTGGGCATAAAGTAACCTCGACTTGGTTTGGGCAATCAAGAAACGTTGCCAGTTCCAGGCTACATTTGTCGCACAACCCCATCTTTGAAGGTTGCCCGCATCTTGGACAGACACTGCTCAACATTTACATTCGCACCATTTGGGCGCAAGGGACGCCATCGATTCTAAGGACGCTATCGTCGTTTACAAACTCAAGATCAATGGCACAAGTCACCGTTTTTTCGCCCACCATGTTGGCCATTGTGGCATATTTCAAGGCGGCCTCAAACTCTTCGAAAGATGCCTTCTCGCCACCAAAGAAGTCGGCAGCTACTTCTATGGAGAGTGCACCTTCCTCGAAAGTCTTACCTATGATCTCGCAGTCACATGCTGCCACCAAAACCTCGCCGTTGACCCTGTAGGTCTTGAGGTACATCGTTTCGATAATCTCGTCAGTCATTTTATCACGTTCAAGTTAATTTGAGGAAACCCGTCTTCGGTTCGAAGATGCTTCCGTCTCGCTTAAGCCTGCCTATGATCTCTTCTGCCTTATTTCTATCCATGCCCATCTCAGACTGCGCCCGTTCCAGCACCATCTCCAAAGGTGCGGGTTCCTGGTGTTCTGCGCTCACTTCTTTTATGAGATCTTGTATATATCGGGTCTTATCTCTGGTGCTCTTGTTTTTATGCCTGTGGATCGCCGAGGAATCCCCTCTTCGGCTCGAAGATGTGCCCACCTTGTTTAAGCTTGCTTATGATCTCTTCTGCCCTATTTTTATCGATGCCCATCTCAGACTGCGCCCGTTCCAGCACCATCTCCAAAGGTGCAGATCCCTGGTGTTCTGCGCTCAATTCTTTTATGAGATCTTGCATGTACCGGGTTTTGTCTCTAGTACTCTTGCTTATGCCTGTAGCTATAACGTCGGCATCAAAAAGGCCAGTCTCTGGATCGACCCCTACCTGACGCAAACAGGATTCCACGATCCTGATGACCCGTTCTGCATCCTGGAGCGTAATCTCTCTGTCGAACCTCAACCTCGCGCTGGCCTCGCTCAACCTGAAGAGGGCCTCAAGCTGTCTTGCTGTGACCGGGACTGGTTTGTTGGAGTCTTGTCCTTGTCGTCTCAAGTCCACATAATAGTTCTCCAACCGTTCTCTGGCTTCAGGCGTCAGCATAGGAAAGACGTTCTTTCTCGCGTAGGCGATGTACTTTCTGAGAATTTCAGGCTCGATGATCGGCCTGATAACGTCCATTGCAGCTTCCACTTCCTCGCGTGAGATATCTTTCTGGTGTGCGATCTCGCCTGCGTAGATGGATTGGCCTATGTGGTGTGCGATCTGCGAGTCACGACTGTCGCTGGGATCGTCTGTGAGGATGAAGATCAAGTCGAATCGAGACATGAGCGCTGGTGAGAGGTTGATCTGCTGGGCGATGTTCTCGTACTTGTCGAACCTGCCAAACTTGGGATTGGCGGCGGCGAGAAGTGCGCACCTCGATTTGAGGGTTGCCATGACCCCAGCTTTGGCCACGCTTATGGTTTGTTGTTCCATCGCCTCGTGCAATGCGCTCCGATCGTCTTTTCTCATCTTGTCCATCTCGTCGATGCATGCAATGCCCTTGTCTGCCAGGACCAAAGCTCCTGCCTCGATGGTCCAGCGGCCATCACCCAATTCGTCTTTCACGGCGGTTGCAGTGAGACCTGCAGATGAGGAGCTCTTGCCTGAGGTGTATATCCCTCGTGGAGACAGCATGGTGATATATCTTAAAAGCTGGCTTTTGGCAATTCCAGGATCGCCCACCAAAAGGATATGAATGTCGCCCCTAAGCCTCGTCCCATCAGGAAGAGATTTTGGGACTCCCGAAAATAGCTGGAGTGCGAGAGCTTCTTTGACCTCGTCGTATCCGTAGATCGAAGGGGCGATGGATTTTCTGATCTTATTATATACGTCAGGATCGTTTGCCAAATCCAATAGCGCCTTTTCGTCTTCAGGCGTTATCTCGATCTCCTCGAACTCCTGTTCCATCACTTCAACTGAAATTCCGTCCAGGTATAGGTCAAAGTAGGTGCTCTTTCCGGTCTGGGTCGTTCGCTGGTAGGACCTGAGAATTCCGTTGATCACCAGCCGATCTCCTGGATAGACTATCCCTGTGAGGTCGTCTTCCAGCTGGACGTCTAAGGTCTGAGGTTGTCCTCCGCTTCTCAGGTCTTCGGGAGACTCCTGAAGCCTCACGTTCTGGGCGTCTATGAACTTCGATTTGGACAATGCCAGCTTGAAAGGTCCTCGCCGATCGCAGGCATCGTTGGGACAATCATAGGGTTCCTGGAATTTGGAGCTGTTTTGGGACTTGTAGAATACGTAACCGCATCTTTGGCACTCGAAAGCTGCTGAAGTTATCTTGGGCCTGACTTCTGTTGTGGTCCGGACAAGGCCGTCTATGGCGATGAGCTTTCCGATGTTGTCACTCCTAAGATCACTTGTCTTAAGACGCCTTGGAAGTCCAACGATCCTGACGTGGCATTTCTCCAAAAAGACGTCTATAGGAAGGTCAAGCTCCAGGAGGGCCGTGCCGGCGGCTTCTAGGAGTGTCTCAGGGTCATCTAAGAGCGCGTCTGCAAAATCGGGATCGTACCGGTCCAAATCGGGAAAACGGATCACGAGGCTTTGCCTTGCAGGATACGATTCCGCAAGCTCCAAAAGCTCTTCCCAGTACCTGCTTCTTATGAACTCTTCCCATTTGGCGATCGGTTCTCCATCCATGGCGAAGTGAGACTAATCTAGCATGTAGGCTAAATCCTTATCGGAGAAAGTTCCCGTCCCGAATAGATGTGTGGTTTCTGATACCATATTCGGCTCGACACCCTCGCTACCATCCTATTTGGCAGCGCCGACGGGGATATTTTCGGCCTTTTGGTCAAGTTCGATCGAACGGTCGATCGAGCCGCCTTCCAACGATCTGGTAGCGTTCGATGCGATAGACTTCAGGCGCACTCTTCGCGAGGCTCGGCGGGTTGGTAGAGAAAGATCACAGAAAATCGAAAGGTGGCCGATCATCTGACAGTCTATAGTCGAGAAACGATTAGGCGATACTAATCAGTTCTCGCCAGAATAGATCTTAACGATACGAATAGGCCAAATCAGGCCAAATCTCAAACTCATACGAATTAGAGATTTGGCTAAAAGGTATCGTTAAGAACTATACATGTCATGGTGCCAGGGACGTATTCCGTTGGGCCAGTATTTATATATAAGATTTCTATTTGTCCTTGAGATGATGAAAACTGGCTTTGGCCATAATCTTTAAGATGCATATTTGAGTTGCAGTCCCTACGGAGGAATATCCCTTGCTCGAAAGACTCAAGAAATCTCTGCTGGAAGCCCCAATATACAAACGGGGCGATTATAATTATTTCATCCATCCAATAACCGATGGAGTTCCCGAAGTCAGGCCCGATCTTATCCGAGAGGTTGTGACACACATAATCAGGACCGCAAACTTAGACGTGGACAAGATCGTCACCATCGAGGCGATGGGGATTCACATCGGAACGGCCCTTTCGACCTTCACCGACATACCCCTCGTGATAATCCGGAAGAGGAAGTATGGACTGAAGGGTGAGATAGAAGTCAGCCAGGTTACAGGGTACTCCAAAGGCCAGTTATTTCTCAATGGGATTTTTCCAGGCGATAGGGTGATCGTGGTTGATGACGTGATCAGCACCGGTGGAACTGCTCTGGCAACTCTTGAGGCCCTGAAGTCTGCAGGTGCCGAGGTAAAGGACATGGTGGTCGTAATAGAACGAGGCGATGGTGCAGAGCGTCTCCGAAAAGAAGGCTACAAGATCAAGACTATGTTGAAAGTAGATGTCGACGATTCCGGGGTCAAGATTCTCGAAGAATTATAAATCTAATTAAAACCAGAACATTTTTGGAGGTGTAAGTAGCCTGAACCTCGAAGAAGGACTCAGATCCGAGACAAAAAAGTGGCTGGAAAAGGCCAAGGTTGCCCTGGAAGACGTCTCGCCTTCAAAAGATTGTGAAGACGGTGTGAGATTTCACACCAACATCACCGCTTACATCTCTGATTGCCGCTACTTTCTAGAGCAAGGAGACCTCATCAGGGCTTTTGAAGCCGTCATATGGGCCTGGGCCTGGATCGAGATCGGCCTTGACGTTGGGGTTCTGGTCCGAAAAGAAGGCACTTCCGAGGACTAAGAGGGAATCTGGCCGCAATCAACATCGTTTCTAAGAGTGATAGATGCCTATGATTTTCGGCCTTCTTTTAGCCGAATCGCCCCCGTTCAGGTGAACTGGACCGATACGCGCCCAAACTCTTCAAAGATCGCCTCGATCCTGTCGCCTTCAGTCACAGGAGCTAAAGGGGTCAAAGATCCCGTCAGCACCACTTCGCCCGCCTTCAGGCCAGAGTTAGTCTCTGAAAGTTTGTTGGCAAGCCACGCCACCGATCTTGCAGGATCGCCCAGAACTGCCGCACCTGTGGACGATGCGATCTCTTCACCGTTTTTCTTCAGCACCACGCCAATTCCGGGCAGGTCCAGGTCATGGGCCGAAATTTGTCTTGTTCCCAGTACGAAGTTTGCGGCCACACCGTTATCAGCTATCACTTCTCGCGTTCCGATTTTCCATTCGCGGGTTCTAGCGTCGTTGATCTCAAGAGAGGCCATCACAGAGTCTACAGCCTCCAGAACGTCGGGAACTGTGATGCCCGGGCCTTCCAGGTTCTCTTTGATCTTGAAGGCGATCTCGCATTCTACTATTCTTGAGTGGATGAGCCGGGACGTGGAGATGCACCCCCCTTCGGGAACTTGGTGGCTTTCGAGCAGGTGGCCGTATATGGGCTCGTGGATGTTCATCGCCTTTTGGACGGCTTCGTTCGTGGCACCTACCTTTTTGCCTACCACCCGGTCACCGCCCTGGACCTTTCTTTCCACGATCTCCATCTGGACGTTGTAGGCGTCTTCTAGGGTTAGATCTGGGCATAGGGCATCTATTGGGTCCAGGACGGACCTTTGGCGTTCGGCGGCCAGGTACATTTCTGCCAGATCATCTATTATTATGTTCTTTTTTATTTGCATATGGATAAACTCCCCCTTTCACTCAAAAGGTGGTCAGAGATTGTTCGGCAAAGGTGGCTCGATCTTCTATTGGGCCAAGAGTCGATTTTTAGGGCAGGGTGACTCAAGTCTTTAGAGGAAGGCGCGTCCTAAGACATCTGACATTAGTTGTACATCTAATAAGATTAATCATATTAAATTCTGTCGTTTTTGATCATTTTTCATCAATCGAGTTGGCAAGGTTTAATTGTTGGGGTTTGAGATAGGTTCGTCCATGAAGATCAAGCTGGTTTTGACGTTGTTGATTCTTGCTTTGTCCGAGGGGGCCTTTGCCCATCCCACAGAAGTTTCTGGCGTGGTTCGCCGCGTGATTGATGGATGCACGTTCGAGTTAGACGGCGTTGGAGTCGTCAACATGGCTGACGTTAAGTGTCCGCCTATGGGAACCGCAGATGGCGTCCATTCCAGGGAATACTCTATGGAGAGGCTATTGAACGTTCAGGTCTTCTTGGACGTTGATAACAATACTGGCAGTGATTGCGTGGTTTACCTCTACGGCGGGATGGGCAAACCAAAGCTGGTTCCCTGTTTCAACAGGATGGTCGTGGATGCGGGATACGCATGGGTCAGTGACGATCTCTCTAACGAGTTCGATCCAGACGACTGGTGGAACACTTCGAGTTGAAGGGGCGTTCGGTGGCGCTTTGGGGACATGTGACACCGAACCATTGGATTCCCCTGCTCATCTCCCCGATTCATCGGTAGAATATTTGTATCGAGGAGACGATTCTTGGGCGATGAAACCTTCTGAGAACAGCTTCGATCCTGGCGCCTTAATAGAAGAGGTCGCGCCGCTATATCGTGGCGCAGATCCTGCTCACGATTTTTCCCACATACTGAGAGTCTACAAGAACGCAAAAGAGATCGGCAAAATGGAAGGCGCCAACATGCAGGTCCTCCTTTTGGCCGCCCTTCTCCATGACGCAGAATCCGGATCAAAACTTGCCGAAATATCTGCAGAATCGAACGCAAAAAATCTGAAGACGGCCGAGGATTTCTTAAAGAGGAAGGGCTTTTCTGAAGTGGTGATGGAAAAGGTCCTGTACGCAGTAGAGGTTCACAGGTTCTCCAAAGGCATAACCCCCACCACATTGGAGGCGAAGATCCTTCAAGATGCAGACAGGCTCGATGCCATGGGTGCTATAGGTATTGCAAGAGTTTTCATGACAGGAGGCGCCCTTAATAGAGAGCTATACAATCCAGAGGATCCCTTCTGCAGGACAAGAGAGCCGGACGACGGAAAGTGGAATTTGGATCATTTCTTCAAGAAGCTCTTGAAGCTGGAATCTGGTATGCACACAGATGCCGGAAAGGCACTTGCCAAAAAGAGGGGGTCAGTGCTGAGACGGTACCTTTCGGATCTTGAAGAAGAGATCGGCAACTCGATATGATATTATAAACCTGATGTGAAGAGAAAAAGCAGAACAGAACCGAGAAGACGAGACGGGAAGGGAAAGATGAGGAGAGGGAGATGAAAGAATGGAAGTTACTTTGCACCCCAAGTCAGAGATCGACGCCAGGATAAAGAGACTTCAGCGCGAGATGGGGGATATGACTGGAGCAATACTGTTCCAGGCCCCTGACATGCTATACTTTTCAGGCACTGCACAAGAGGGGCTAGTCTACGTCCCGAGGGATTCAGAACCCCTCGTGATGATAAGAAAGAGCTTTGAGAGGGCGAAGGAAGAATCCCCGATGAAAGTTTGGCCGCTCAAGAGCTTGAAGACACTAAAAACGGACCTCGACATCCCTTCGGGCGCGTTGATAGGTCTTGAGCTTGACGTTCTTCCGTACAACAATTATTCGAGGGTAAAGCGCGCCCTTGGGGATGCGACGTTCGTTAACGTCTCTGAAACGATCAAACAGATTCGCGCCACGAAATCTGATTTCGAGATCAACCTGATTCGGAAGGCTGCGAAGATGCTGGACAAAGGAATCGCGTCCACCGCTGAACACCTAAAAGAAGGGGTGACCGAGATCGAGCTTGCATCCAAGGTGGAAGCCAAGATGCGAGAGCTTGGGCATCAGGGGTCTTTGCGTTTTCGCAGGTTCAATCACGACCTTCCGATGGGACACCTAATGTCTGGCCCGAACGCCGCGGTTCCAAGTTTCGTTGCGTCGCCCACCGGCGGAAGAGGCGTTTCGCTTCTTCAGCCTCAGGGGCCTGGATTCAAGAAGATCAAGCGAAACGAGCCGGTGCTCGTGGACTACGGCGGGGTTTACAACGGTTATATCGCCGACGAGACTCGGATATTCTCGATCGGAAAGCTATCCAGCCAGCTTGAAGACGCGCACCTTGCAGCCCTGGACATCGAGCGCGTGGTGGCAGAGGCGCTTTGTCCTGGCGCGATCGGGCGCGAGATATTCGCGTTATCCGAGGCGAGAGGCGAGCAGCTTGGGTACAAGGATCATCTGGGCGGCCCCCCCAGCGCCAAATGCGGGTTTGTGGGTCACGGCGTAGGCCTTGAGATCGACGAGTATCCGGTGATAGGGCCAACGGATCATCTGATCCAGCCCAACATGACCGTCGCCGTAGAGCCAAAGATGATCTATCCTGGGCTTGGCGTTGTCGGGATAGAAGATACATTCCTCACCACCACAAACGGGGTCGAGAGGCTAACAGAGCTTCCGCAAGAGATATGGCAAGTGTAAGTGGCCGCCCGTGAGACGCGGGCTCAGATGCAAAGGCGGAAAATCGATATGGCGCGATGCCATAATCATGCGAAAACAGATCACATTGAGAGTCATGAAAGTTTCAGCATTGATAAACGTCCTGCAGGATTGCCCCTCACACCTACCTTAAGCGATGGGCAGTGATTTGGTTACCATTATCTGGAGGTTGGGTACGGCGCAGGTTAGCGAGTCGGGGAATGGGGGTTGCAAAGGGCTACTTGTCCTACTACGTGCTTGGGTGGAACTGTGCAAAGTATTGGGGCTGATGACCGAAAGGGAGGACATGTTACGGTTCCCACAACCATGAAGATCTATAAATAATCCAACTTTTATCAAGCCATTTGTAATTACGTCTCTCCCACATGTCTTTATTCTGTTGCCCACCCTTTTTTGCCTCCTCATTTAACACATTGAATATATTTTCTGTAATATACGAATTATAACGAGGCTCTCGGATGTTACTCAGCTTTGCAGCAAGGTTCGGTGATCTTCCAACCCAAATGAGATCATTTGATCCACGCTGTCCTGCCCGGACTGCGAGTATGCTGCTAGTATCGACACCTACTGCGTGGTCGATTTCGTATGGGGTTTCTTTCATGCTTGTGAAGTGAGCTTTCACCTTAGGCTTTATGACCTTCTCTACGGCATATTTGATCTTGAGGGCAGTCTTGGCCGCGTTTGTATCCTTTGAATTACCAATAAATATGCCCATCACTCTGTCGCCATCAAAACTAGTAATTTTGCCATTGTGTGCAGTGATTATTTTCGTACAGCATAATAGGAATGCTTTGATGATTTTTGCCGCAGTCCTTTGTTGAAAATCAGTCGCCAGCTGTGATGATTGGGCCAGGTCTGCATAGAGAACTGTGCCGTCAAACCGCACACCACCACCAGCAAGCAAAACATCATCGGAAGATGGAACTACACGACCTTCTCGGATACTCCATGATGTTCGCAAAATGTCATCAACACCAGATTCCAGATCGTCAAGAAGTGCCATAACTATTTCTCCTTGTAAAGGATGAACACAAACACTAGCCAGGGAATTATGCTTAAGAATAGAGACACCATCGCTATTTTCAAACGAAAGTATTTACTACTCGCGATTTCAGCGTTGCGATGGCATTGTTTCGCCAAGTCAACGGAATATCCCGTCGTTGTCATTTGTTTGATCTTATTCAGATAGGCATCGTAATCTAGTGCTTTAATCGTCTCAAAATAGATTAGCGAATCCGTTGGACCGTCTGTTCTTGGGAAGCACGCAATGGACAGGAAGAAAAGACAAACCAAAAGAAGTACAAGGGCAAGGATTCCAACCAAAGCGGATAGGGACGTCCAATCAGAAACTTTTGGGACGAACACCGCCATAACCCCTAGCATTGATGTGGAAATGGCGAGTACGGGTGGTATTTTGGAGTCTGCAGCACGAATCCACTCCAGTAGCCTCGTCAAGGTCTTTTCTAGGAAAGCGACGCTATCTTGCTCTATTTCCTCTTGCTTCATATTACCTTCATCCGAAATCACATTCTCCTTTGGGTGATCTGCCCGCCTCTGTGCCAGGTCTACAATGATCAAAGTGCCATAACCATTCCGGCAACATCCAAGCTAATATTTATATATAGTCCTTTCGGAAACCGGGAAGATAATCACCTTCGGCTGAATCTGGCGATCCTAACGATCCGTATTCGGGCATCTTTTTGCCAGACCGAAACACTTGGCCCCTAAAATCTGCACTTGGACTAGCGGAGCAAGCCAATCCTCTCCGTCCGTGTCCTTCGCGTCCCCTGCCCCAAAGACGATGGCAGCAAAAGCCTTGCACCCACCCAGAAAACCGCCGACAGAACAAGAGTGCATGAATACGTGCGCAACATCCAGAGCCCCCAAACCCCTGTGCCCTTTCTGCCAAGATTCAGCCCCCTGCCCGAAAAGCACCGAGGGCGAGAAAACCAGGCGCGAAGTCGACGGATCGATGGAAGCCGCGCTCAGGATCGCTTTGTTCAAGGATCGAGGGCGCCGACCGGCCGATCGACGAGAAAATAGCGCGCGCCGCCCTCACACGCAGACGAAGAAGCGCAGGAGCGCGACAGTCAAAAGCGAACTCGCCGCTCGCCCCTCCTGCTTCGGACGCATCGAAGACCCCTCCTGATATTGCCTATCCCGTCTATACGGCGACTGGCCGGTTTCTATCGGAGAAACACGTATTTAAAATCTCAACACAAAATAGTCGAGAGATGAAGGCCAAGTTCAACGTCCTCGTCGAGCGGGACGAAGACGGATACTACGTCGCAACCGTGCCCTCCCTTCCTGGATGCCATACCCAGGCAAAGAGCCTGGACGAACTCATCAAACGGGCGAAAAAGGCGATAAGAAGTCTACCTCGAAGTAGAAAAAGACATCGTGTGTGGAGTATTTTAGGGCCCCAAGCCCACGCGCCCTTTCCGCCAAGATCCGACACCCTGCCCGAAAAGCACCGAGTGGAGAAAACCAGGCGCAAAGTCGACGAATCGATGGAAACCGCGCTCGGGCCCGCAACTTTTCAAGGATCGGGAGCGCTGACCGGCCGATCGACGAGAAAATTGCGCGCCCACCCTCACACGTGGGCGAAGAGGCGCAAAGAGCGCGACAGTCGCAAGCAAACTCACCGCTCGGCCAAGTGGCCGTCTGGAGTTTCGGGGCGGAGTCGCAGGCGTCTTACACAGAAATTTCGATGCTTCTCGCAAAAGTAATTGGCTTGGGTATGGGGTGATTGTCTTCTTTTAGGCCCTCCAGATGAAACTCTATCGCGTCTTTCATCAGCTCTACGGTCTCCTCTTCGGTCTTGCTGGCTAGCGACAACACCAGGAAGGTCTGGGCAGTATGCAGAGTAATTTCTTTCGCCCTTCTCGATGATAATTGCATATCTAGTCATCTTCGATCCCCTTTAGGCCCGCTTGCTTTAATATATAGTGTTTGACGATACATTTCGGACAAATCTCAAACTCTTACGAGTCAGAGATTTGGCTGAACGGTATAGGTATCGTTAAGCACTATATGCACAAGATCACATCAAGTGATGTGACGCATTACCTTCAACGTCTCCTTCCTAAACTCACAGAAGACGTTTGGCGTTTCTGTGACGTCATAATAGGTCCGAGAAACGCCTTCGGGATAGACTACAGTGAGCTTGGGCACCTTCAATCCCAAGGGTTTTGGATCAAAGAGGCAGTATCCGCCACTCTGCTCGGCAGCGTCCCGAGCCACCAGCACAGCCTCGTTAGAGCCCGCCTTTTTTATGGTTACGTCATCAAAACCGACGAGAATCTCAGTCATGTCCCGCTCGATATGCTTGCTTCCCAGGGCCAAAACGTAAAGCCGGGCCAGCCGGTCCAGTTCGAACTGCACTTCAAAGACAGCATCACAGTCTTCAAGCACCATCGTCACCTCTTGGACCTGAAGGTAATCTCTCCCCATGTTAGCTGAACTGATCCCGACCAGGAAGACCAAAGCCAGTGCTGTAATCGCCACAAAGACTGCCGCCAACCTCATACGATTCCAGCCCTTTCGTTCAATTTTTCTCAACCCTGATTTGAGCCTACCAAAACCGGCAGAACTATTATGAGAATCAAAAGTATCACGAAAACCGCAAAAAACAACATCTGGCGCCGCTGAGCTGATTTATACTTGGACTCGCAAACCTCGTCGCAGAAAGTCTCCTCTTCGCCGACTGTCTTGCCGCAGACTAT
>Ga0272441_10008546_pt1 | contig 16167 bp, 15 predicted proteins | sample SSMProp6N_FD_193582 | JGI IMG/M metagenome (GOLD analysis project Ga0272441, IMG submission 193582) | Marine sediment archaeal communities from Little Sippewissett salt marsh, Falmouth, MA, United States - SSM-Prop-6N | ecosystem: Environmental > Aquatic > Marine > Wetlands > Sediment ... | reverse complement strand
ATGAGGGACTGGTGTCAGACACACTTTTGGGGTCCCTGGGGCAACGGTCCGTGAGGGACTACTCAACAGAGATGCCGTGTTCCGACGAAGAGTACCAGATCATCAAGCGACAATTTGAGTACGACCGAACGCCGTTAAACGCCGTGGTCGAGAAGGTTGACGACAGTTCACCTTTCTGGCGAAAAGAGGAGATCACGTTCGATGCAGCCTACGGTGGTGAAAGGGTGATTGCATACCTGTTCATCCCACGATTCGTTGAGCCGCCGTATCAGACGGTTGTCTATTGGCCAGGTGGCGGAAAGTCGGAGATTCCCGCGTTCACAGACTTGCCGGACAGAGATTTCACGGAGCTTATCATTACCAGCGGTCGAGCATTGTTGTTTCCGGTGTACAAAGGCATGTTCCAACGTCGTCTTCCTACGTGGCCTGACCCCCGTCAGACACCACTGAGATTCCGTGATTTGATCATACAGGTATCGAAGGACCTGCAGAGATCAATTGACTACTTGGAGACACGGGACGATATGGACGAAGAGAGAATCGCCTACTACGGCATGAGCGGCGGGGCAACCTTCGGCCCCATGGCGTTGGCGGTGGAAGGCCGGTTCAAGGCGGGCGTCCTGGCCATCGGCGGGTTCTATGTCTGGATGGAGCTGCCTGCGGCTAGCGATCCCTTTAACCACGCCCCGAGGGTCAAGACACCTGTTTTGATGGTGAATGGCAAGGAGGACTTCTTCTTTCCTCTGGAAACCTCACAAGTACCGATGTTTGAGCTCTTGGGTACGCCCGACGAGGATAAGGAGCACAAGGTCTATCCCGGTGGTCATGGCTTGTTAGGACTGTTTAGTAAGCAGATTCGAGCCGATGTGCTTGGCTGGCTGGATCGGCATCTCGGACCCGTTAACGGAAAGAGGGGCGGTACGGAGTAGTCTGACGTGTGAGAGCACAAGGGCTGGTGAGTCACTTGATGTCGGCCACATCCTCACCAGCCCGTACCCATCCCGAGCGGTTGGTTTGCCCGTCCGGGAAAGTACATAGTCATCCTAGCGCAAACCAGGAAGGATGTCAAAATGAATGCGATACGCATCAACAAGGTTGTGATAGTGGCGGCACTCTTAGGCGCGACGATTAGATGTTCCGCCGTGGAGGGCACATGGGCAAGAAGGTCTGATTTGCCTACGGCAAGATTGGGTCTTTCTACCTGTGTAGTGAATGGGAAGATCTACGTCATTGGGGGCGGATACAGCATCGAAGGGCCACATTCTCGGATCGTGGAAGAGTATGACCCAGCGACCGACACCTGGGCAAGAAAAGCCGATATGCCTACTGGAAGACTTGGACATGCCGCCAGTGCTTTCAATGGCAAGATCTATGTCGTCGGCGGCGACCTGCATGGGGAGGTATCCGGTGCTACTGTAGAAGAGTACGATCCGGTGACGGATACCTGGACCAAGAAGGCCGATATGCCAACCCGCAGGACTTTCCTGTGCAGTTGCACAGTAGACGGGACTATCTATGTCATTGGTGGTATCACAGCTCCGGAGATGCACACGCCTGCGCGTGTAGAGGTGTACGACCCGGCAACAGACACGTGGACCAGGAAGACGGACATGCCAACCGCCAGATCCATGGCGGCCGCGTGTGTTGTAGATGGGAAGATATACGTCATTGGGGGCGTAATAGGCAATGTCGGCGGAGCCGGGGTCTCGACCGTGGAGGAATACGACCCGGCGACTAACACTTGGGCGAGGAAGGCAGACATGCCGACCATAAGGAAAGCGCTCTCCGCCAGTGTGGTAGCTGGGCGGATATATGCCACTGGGGGTGGGGCTGGTTACGGCGAGCCGTTCTCTGCCCTGGAGGAGTATGACCCGGAGACGGATACCTGGATCCGGAAACCCGACATGCCCATGACGAGATACTTTCATTCCACCGCTGCGGTAGACGGCAAGATGTATGTTTTTGGCGGGGCGGTGCAATTTCCGCCTCACGCGTCTACTGCGGCCGTGGAAGCATATGAGCTCACCGGTCCGCCTCCTGACTTCAACGGCGACGGCAAGGTCGACGGGAAAGATGTTCTGATCCTGGCGGCGTCCTGGGGGCAAGATGACCCGTCCTGCGACATCGGGCCGACAGTTTTCGGCGACGGCATTGTCGATGTCCAGGACCTGACCGTTCTGGCCGAATGGATCGGGCAAGATATTAGTGATGCCACCCTCATTGCTCACTGGGCATTCGATGAAGCGGAAGGGGTGGTTGCTTATGATGACGCCGGTGACCACAGCGGCACGGTGATAGGCCTGCCCGTGTGGCAGCCTGTCGGTGGCACTATAGGCGGGGCACTGGAACTTGACGGGACGACCTTTGTTGTGACAGACTTTCTCCTGAATCCCGAACAAGGACCTTTCAGTGCATTCGCCTGGGTTCAAGGCGGTGCCCTCGGCCAGGCAATCATCTCCCAGCAGGCAGGCTTCGACTGGCTGCTGTTGGACCCGGCCACGGGCACACTCATGACCGAACTGAGAAGCGGCGGTCGAGTTAGCATGGCGTTGTACTCAGAGGCGACCGTCGCTGACGGCCAATGGCACCGCGTTGGCTTCACCTGGGATGGCTCTAATCGCAGGCTCTATGTGGACGACATTCTCGTCGCCGAAGACACGGATGTTGCCTTGGCAGAATGCTACAGCGGGCTGAACATCGGCTGCGGGTCAATCATGGCCCCCAACACCTTCTTCACCGGCCTGATCGACGACGTCCGCATCTACAACCGGGCCGTGAAACCATAGAGCAGCATTGCTGTGACAGAGATAGACAATGGGCTGGCAGTTATGGACGCTGCCAGTCCTTTTCAATGCACTCAGCGAAGGCCATTGAAGGCGTTCTACATGAAATCGGCGTTTTTAGGGCAAAATCAAGGGTCGCTCGCTACTGTTTGCGGTCATCCCAAACGGCGTTTTTGAGCGTTTTTCGCGTCCTCTCGTCGCTGATCATACCGCGCGAGGGCGCGCTGGTAAGGCGTCCAAATGACAAGGCTTTTGCCCTCCGAGTCGCCCTCGTCGAACCCTATAGGAAAAGCCATCGGCGCAACCGGTCTTCGCGCTTAATCTGCCTTCTTGTGTGCACCCGGCCCATGATCGCCAACCCTTTGGTGCAACCGAAAAATATAAGAATAGGTGCCTCTGAATTTTAACAAGGTCCCGACACACAGGTCACGCGTCGAAGGCCATATCCTGAACAAAAAGGGCGGGGTGAAAATGCAAAGTGGCACAACCAACGAAGATCGACTTCCAGCACAGGCGAATCAGCCAGCTCTCGGACTTCACGGAGCTGATCGAGATGCTCTTTCCTGGCAATCGCAATCAGCAGCATGCGGCAGCGTGCATATTCTTCGAGTTGAAATGGACAGCTATCATAGTGCCTAACCTCGGCTATCTGGAATCCAGGTACGATATCTCACGTCGCGTGCTGCAACGAACGCGGGCCAAGCTGTCACGGCTTGGGCTCATTGAGCATGTGAGCTATTTGAATAGCCGGTACGGCGGGCAGCATGGGTGGAAGTTGTCGAGTCGGTTTGAGACGGCGTTGCGGCAGTTGGCGGAGAGGTGTTCTGTGCTTCGCGACAAATCAATGAGTTCGACGGAGAAGGATAGGGTGATGTTGGAGCTGATGGCTGGGCGGCGCGGTTAAGTTGTCTCCGGGGAGTGGTCGCGAGCGGTATGAGCTTCGGATAGGGAATTTGTAGCTCACACGTTTGAATCCTGCGTTACGTCCTCGACAACAGTGATTCGAGTGGGACCGACCGCTGAACCTCACACGTTGCCTTACGGGCCGGCTGATTGCACCCTAATCCCCGTGCTACAGGCCGTCCCATTTCGGCCTTGTGAGCAGGGGGGCTGCCAACATTTCAGGAGCCTAACAGTTCCTCCAAAGCACACCGCTGACTCCCTTTTTCCCGTCGGATCAACAGGGTCGGAGCACTGGCACGCTGCTACTCCTGCCCGCAGGCCATCTCTTTCAGGGAGTGTTTGCGGTGGATTCCGCCTTCCCAGAGTGGTCCGGTAGCGGCTTGACACGTACGGCCGGCCCCAAACGCAAGCGACAAAATCCTTGTAGAAGGGTCAGCCCCATCGCAGCCCAAAGGTGCGCGACTGCGGCAGATTGTGCTGCAAATCGACCGACCCGTCTCACACTGTTCTTTTATGGGAATTCCTGCAATTCCTCACGTTTTGGCAGTAGCCACCTCTGCGCCTCCAGTGCCTCGCGGACCGCCAAGTCCACTTCGTCCATAGGGTCAATGTACGCTGTGTTGTCGCGGCTCCCTGGAGGAGCGCCCGCTAGGCGTAGGTCCCAGTCCCACGAGTAGAGGTCAAGGGTATTCGCGCCCTTGAGTTCAGGCGCGAGTTCGACGCGGGCCGCCCCAGCTATCCACCGGAAGTAGTCCTCCTCTTCAATGACCCCATTCCAGTCGCCCATTGCTGGTGCTTCTCCTTGAACCTCTCGCGCCAAGGCGTAGAGCTCGGCGAAGGGTAAGACGGTATACTCATCCGCGCAATACAGACCTTTCTGGATTCGATTCAAGCTTACGTGACCATCAAGATAAGCCATGTTGAAGCACTCGGGCTTGCCGTGCCACTCCGCCTGTTTCTTTTGTGCTAGGTTCGTGTGTCGGGGCGGAGCCCATTGCAGAAACCACCCGTAATCACCCATGAGCAGCACGTGAGATGGATTTGAGACCTTTTGAATGCTCAAGTATGGAACTCTCGTGCCAATTGCCCGATCCAATTCGCTGGTTTGCTCACTGAAGGCAGGAATACGATTTGGCCCGACAAGAAAGATATTGGTCAGATAGCTCGTCCCGTAGACCCAGTAAGCGCTTGTATCAGGAAAAGCTCCTGGCACACCGCCGCGGTCAGCCGGACACAGGAAGATTCTAGTCAAGTCCCAAACTGCACCATGTCCATTCGGGAGGCGCAGGTATGCGTTCAGCGGGCGCGGCCACCACCCCTTGAGCCCCTGCCAACCCCCATAGCGGACATTCGCGTTGATTCCCCGGTAGAAGACACCTTCAGAGTCCTCAAGGTACGCGCCCCATGCAACGGAGATCTGGCGCAAATTGGATGCGCACGTCAGACGCCTGGAAACGCCTTTGGCCATCTGCGATAAAGGGAGAGCAAGGGCAAGAAGCCCCGAGACAATGGCGGAAGTAATGAGAACATCCATTCTGCTCAGGCGTCGCACACCGCGGCGCTCGGTAGGAGAGGTGGTATTATTGCTTTGCATCTGGTTGCTCCTGTTGTATAATCACTTCTGGCCAAGTGCCTGCCGTGTCTTCAACCTCAAACACGGTGATAGTCCTCATCGCTCGAAACCTAGACCAGTGGTCCAACTCGGACAACGAAAAGACCGTCAATTTCTGGCACTGGCGATATGCCTTGATGGCTGCCTCCTTCTCCTTGTTCCGCAAGTGAGATTCACCCATGATCAGCCAGAAGAAGCCAGGGCGATCTGTGCGTAGCGCCTCCAGACGCGCTTCATTGTAAGCATTCCGATCTAATAGAAAACGGGCACCTATCTCCTCGACGGATCCCACAGGAAGTTCGTCAAGAGCACTTCGCGCACGCTCCACCTCGCGCCCCCACCAGCTGTCCAGGAAGTGTGACAGATGGGCCAAGCGTACGCTCTCCTGAAACCGTTCCGTCTGTTGCTGGGTCCTGCGGACCATACGACCCGCATACACTACGGTGAAGGCCGTGTTGGCGACCGTTACCAGGAAGAGTGCGACTGCCAGCCAGCGAGAGCTGTGCTTGCGCACGTACTTTCGAACCTGGTAGATCATAGTCGGCGGGCCCGCGACCAGCGGCGTTCCCGCGAGATAGCGACGAATGTCGTCTGCAAGCTCGGAAGCGGTTTCGTATCTTTGTGCAGCTTCCTTTCGCATTGCCTTGAGCGGAATCCACTCAAGTTCCCTATGCAGACATCTAATGAGCAACTTAAGCTTGGTCTGGCGGCTTGTGGCAATCTCAGTCGCCTCGCGTCCTAGACTCGATAACCGGGTACTTGGCTTTGGTGGGTCTTCCTCCCGTATGATTCTGCGGATCTTGTCAGGGCTAGCATGAGTGAGTTCCCGCCGGTCAAATGGCAGCGAGCCACTCAACAGTTCATAAAGGAGCACACCGAGAGAATACACGTCGGAGCGAGCGTCGAGTTCCTGATTGGTCATGGCGGCTTGTTCGGGGCTCATGTACTCGGGAGTGCCCATCATCTGACCTTGCTCGGTGAACAGTGTCTGCTCTGTCAGCGGCTGGGCCAACGCCTTTGCTATGCCGAAGTCGATGATCTTTGGTATGGCTTGTTGGCCCTCAAGCGAAACAACCACGTTAGAAGGCTTGATATCACGGTGGACAATGCCCTTTTGATGAGCGTGATGGACGCCATCGCACACGTGAAGGAAGAGGTGGAGTCTGTCCTCAACTTTCAACCTGTGTTTATCACAATGCTCTGTAATTGGAACACCCTTGACATGCTCCATCACAAAATATGGCCGCCCTGTTTGGCTTATGCCTCCATCATAGATCTGCGTGATATTCGGGTGATCGAGGAGGGCCAAGGCTTGCCGTTCGGCCTCGAAACGCGCCAGGATCTGCTTGGAGTCCATTCCGAGTTTGAGAACCTTCAAGGCAACGCGTCGTTTGACCGGATGGTGCTGTTCCGCCAGATACACGGTGGCAAACCCCCCTTCACCCAGTACCCTGAGCAGTTTGTAGGAGCCGATTCGCCTGCCGGAAGTCACATTACCACCGGGCATGCTTGCCGTCGGCATGGACTCTTGCTTGTTCGGGTTCTCTATGTTGTCCTTTGGGTCTTCGCCCATCTGGGGCTCTCCACGAGAACAGGGCAGTGTGAATCGTACGCATTCTACCATCCGCCGTGTGGCGCTGCAATGTCAGGTAGTCTGCCGTCAGCGGGACGAACGACGAACTTGCCGAACCGGTACGGCCAGCGAACTAACATGAGGTCGGTTGTTTGCTGCAACGTGAGGGGCGCCTCGGCCTTCCAGGCATTCCTGCTCCAGCGCCTCCACCTGCGTCGGGCTTTGGCGTTGGTCTTGGCGTAGATGGCGGTCGTCGTGGGCGAGGCGTGGCCGGCTTGGTCCTGGACGAATCTGAGGTCGTGTTCGACGTTGTAGAGCCGGGTAGCGTCGTCTCTATTCCATAGTGGCATACACGTCTCTGCAACAATGAAACCATAGCTGCACAATAACAATCTTTATAAACTCTCCCGTATTACCACTGCCCAATCCTCACAAAATGAGTTGATTCACACATGGCGAGCCGTCCCACGGGACATGAGGGTTCGCCCGAGGATTCCACGTGAAAGGAGCCGCCACGCGGTGTCATCATGAAGCGAAACCTCGACGAGAAACCAGGATTGGCCAACGGCCAGCCGCAGACCAAAGTAGTGCTATTTCTACCATATGGAAAATAAACATTGCTCGACGAGAACGGTTTTAGGCCCCGCGAGTCTTCTGTCATCCATATGTCAGCGAGAAATCGCTGCGAGCGAAGGATGTCTTCCGGTTTGAGCTGTATCATGGAGGCAGTGACTCACAGCTACTTTGTGAAAGGACGCAGCTATGGCTATCCCACGCAGTCTGGGAAACGAACTGTTTAGATACCGAAGGCGCAAGCGAAGGCCCCTCGATGGCTCGGTTCCCGGGCTTCCACAGGAGCGCTTTCACCGGTCGCGCCGGTATGTTTCTGGTATGCCGTACATTCCGCGGCAAAGAGGGGCTCATCATGATCTATACAATTGGGGCCTGCCCGGCGAATATCACCCGCACGTGCGTGCCCCTGCCGTGCAAATCGATGAATACTTCAATGCTCCTGAGTGGGAATCGCACCATATCCCGCCTTCTCCCCAGGACAAGCTGCTGCGGCCATATCCAGAGCCGGAGCCTGTTGAGCAACCCTTTGACTACGAACACGGCCAAGCCATGGACGAGTTCTTCCTGAGGGCGATGGATGTGCAGTATCAGCATTTCGAGGAGGGCCAAGAGGTGCCGTCGCTTGCTGATATGTGGGAGGGACATACCGCAGACAGTCTCGGTTCGAACTTAGAATCCGGCATCGATACTGATAGCCCGGCAGATGACTTGCCGACTGACGAGGTTCCGTCAGAACCCATAGGATTGCCCGATGTCGAGGACATGACCGACGCCCTCACACAGTTACGCCTGGTGCTGCCGGAAGACCATCCTGATATCCTGCGCTTAGAGACAGCGATTGAGATGGTGAGCTACCACGGTCTGACATCCGAGACAACAGAGCCGGGGATGGGGCCGTCATACAGTGCCGTGGAAGCTATGGGCAACTTCTACGAGCACGATGCCTTTGAGCACCAGGAAGCAGCATTTGAACAGCACGCGCAGGCATTGGAAGACATGCTGGCGTCACTTGAATTTGGCCCTGGTCCATCGCCGCCCATGGACATGCCGGTTGAGCCTGCCATGGGGCTGGAGGCCACACTCGGGGAACCTGCGGCGGCAGAAGGATACAATCATAGCAGCGGACTTGAGCAGTTGGTTGAGCTGGAAGATCCGTCTGCGGTGACACCGCCCGCGCCGATGGAGAATAACATGATGCCGGCTGCAATGGCCCCTGACATGGGCGCTCCTGGCATGGCTGAGACTGTTGGCTCTGAGGCAATGACGCCGGAAGACGAGATCAATCAGGCCATGGACGCCGTTGTTGCACAGCCGCTGCAAGAGACGGAACCAGAGCCCGATCCGTTTCAGATGCAGCATGATCCATTTGCGACAGCCCAGCAGATTTTTGAGGAGCAGATGCAGTACATGCACAATCCCTTCATGATGCCCGGCATGGGGCCGATGGGGCCGATGCCCGGTCCGGCCCCCGGCATGTAGCCGGTTTCCACATATTCGTGACAGAGCCCTCGGGTGTTCCGGGGGCTTTTTTTATGCGCAGATGGCACGCCCATGGATTGAGGCGTGCCATCGCCTTTGCTGATTGGAGGTGATCTATATGGAAGTAATACAGGCAAAAGTCCACGAGCGATTGCTGTCCAAGGCCGACAGGCTCTTCACTGGCACCTTCGACGGCAGAATCATCGAGATCTTGCAGAATGCCAGAAGAGCCGGCGCCACCGAAGTGTGTATTACAAATAGTGACGGCCGCGTCACAATCCGCGACAACGGCCATGGCATTGCAGATTTTGCTGCGTTGTTGGACCTGGGTAAGTCTGGTTGGGATGACCACACCGAGAATGCCGAAGACCCAGCCGGCGTCGGTGTGTTTTGCCTGGCCCCACGCGAAGTCTGCATCGCTTCGGGCCAGAAGAAGGCCGTCATCCAGGACAAGGGCTGGACCGGCGCCCCGGTGCAGGTGTTGGCGACAGAAGAGTGCATTCAGGGAACCACGCTTGTGTTCCAGGACGAACCGTGGACCTTCGAGAAGGTGCAGAAGCATGCCGTCTTCACGGGCCTAACGGTGATTGTGGACAGCCGGAAGTGCGACGGTGAGGCGTTTGTATCCAAACAGGCCGCAGCACATCCCGAGCTGGGCTGCAGGATTGAGGTTAGGGAGCGTTCAGCGCTCAGCCAATGGCACACGAACTGGAAGAAGTGTTACTACTCTGACAACGTGCTGGTCAACTTCCACGGCCAGGTAGTGCCTTTCACCTACGCACCGGTGAGCGAACACCTGCAGTTCCTGGTGGACCTAACCGGAGAGCCGACCGGCATACGCTTGATGCTGCCGGCGCGGACACAGCTCGTGGAGAATCAAGCCCTGGCGAGACTGAAGGCGGTCATCGAAGAAGAGGCGTATCGATACATCCAGCAGCGCGGCTCCCACAGACTCAAGTTCAGCGAATATTGCCGGGCGAAAGAGCTGGGTGTTGAGCTACCCGAGGCGGAGCCTGTGTTCCAGGTAGGGCTGCTCACTGGTGAGCCCGTCGAGCCGATTGCGGTGGTCAAGCCGCAGGATTTCCCGCTGGCGAAGTGCTATCGCTTGAGCAAAGCATGTAGAGACGCAGACGAGTGCAACGAAGCCAATGCCCATCTGCTGTCGGCACTGGGTACATTCAAGCAGCCGTTCGTCGTGGTGGATATTACATCTGACTACGAGGGATACAGCTGGGCCAAGCTGCCCACCGTTGACCGAATTCAGCTGAAAGTGGGAAAGGAGTTGCATCGGGAATACCTGTGGTGTGAAGCCCTGGCGGCAGTGGAGAGCCTGGAGATCACCGCCCACACAAGCGACGGCAAGACGTTTTCTTCTGTTGTGCCGTTGGCGGTCCGCTTTGACGAACGAAAGATGGGCAGCAGCCGCTGGGTGGGCACTGATGTGTTGGTGACGCTTGCGGCGCGAGAAGAGCTGGAGACCACAGACATCTGGTACCACCTGGGCGGCTGGTCCGAGGACGGCGACACCTACGATACGCAGTTGACGGATATTGAAGAGCAATTGAACCTGTTCTGGTCAGATGTCATCGGCCCGGGTGAGTATCTGCGCCAGAGACTGTTTGATTGCCTGCGAGATTTCCGCATCGATTGGGAGCGCATCGAGATCCACTGCAATGGCAAGGTCTGGATCTCGCACAAAGACGGCAAAGCTGAAATGCTCCAGCCGCCGGAGCTTTCGGCTGAGACGTAACCCACACACCGAACGTAACACTCACTTGGCATGGCACGCCTACAGATTGAGGCGTGCCATCGCACGTTTTGGAGGTGAAAAACATGGCATGGAGACCAACACATTGTTTGATAGAAGGCGAGCTCGATAATACCCATCTGGGCAAGGTCACTGGATGGATGAGGTTCGCGGGAATGAATGACAAAGTGACCTTTTGTTTGGAGGGCGACTTCCACCGAGACATAAGAGGAGCGAAGATTCGCTTCACCGGAGACGCAGCCGAGACAGAACCACCGGCAGATGCAAAGCAATACATGGAAGGTTTTGCGTTGCACCACACTGGCAAGGTCGGCGACATCACAGCCGGACTGCCGCCGCATGACTATGGTCAGGCGCCGTATGTAGAAATCTACTCGGAGGAGAACGGCAGGATTGTCATCGAACTGGAGCCGGTTCAGGTGGAGGTGATTGGCACACCCATCCCAGCCCGGGAGTCGTATCCGATCTCGCGAGAACAACAGAGGTGCAACATGGCCGAGTTCCTGGGTGGTATTGCAACTGAGATGAACCTGCCGGCACAACGCGTGGTTTGTGTCGGTGGCGACACAGCAGTCGCAGCCGACAAGCGCGCGGCCGACAACAAGATTCGAGGGATGAAGCTGCTGCCGAAAGAGATCCGGAAGAAACTGCCGCCGCTGTACTCGCAGGACGGCAAGGGTAGCAAAGCAGTAGCGTACCTTCGGCTATTCACGCCTGATGCCGCATGGACGTGGCATTTGACCGAGGGATCCCCAGTCACAGACGCCCAGGGTGTCGAGGTGGATTTCAAGTTCTTTGGCCTGGTTGACGGCCAGTGCAGAGAGCTCGGCTATGTGATGCTCTCAGAGCTCGAGAGCGTTCGCGGCCCCATGGGTCTGCCCATCGAAAGGGATCTCTGGTGGAAGCCAAAAACGCTCGAAGAGATTGCTCCTGAGATGTTCAAAGACAAGGTGGTGGAGGGATGAACCATGGCAAAGGAGACGCAAAACAAGAAGACTATGCCGTCGAGTACGTTCATGATTGAGCCTCCACCAACGGAGGCTGGGCCTGAGCCGCTCTACCGTGTTGTCTACATGATCGACATCAACGCAAAAACCCCGCGGCAGGCTGCAGAGCGAGTTCATATGCTCATGCAAGACCCAGAATCCATGCCGCCAGTGCTTGATGTGCTCGATTCACACGGGCGACGTACACGAGTGGATCTCTCCGGGGTGTGAGCCGGCAACAAAAGGCACTGCTAAAAAAGCCACGCGACACATCCCATCTCTAACCCACCCACTACCCAATGAAAGGACATGACATGCATAGCAAGGGGCATGGTGCGCGCAGTCCGCCAAAGCAAAGGCTGTATCAAGAAGTTGCACGCGTCGTACATGCGAATTGACAAACTAGTTGATTGAAAGGAAATTACGATGAGAATACTCTACATTAATAACGATGGCGGGGGCTTCGCGGATTACGTAAATGTCGCCGAGGGCCAGACTGTGGGGCAGTTCTTCGAGAAGCAAATGCCCGGCCGAGAACCGCACGACTATCTCATTCGGGTCAACCGTCAACCGGTGCCGCGCGACTATGTGCTCCAGGAAAACGACCGCGTGACACTCACGCCAACGAAAATCGAGGGAGCAGCGTAACCGTCATACGCTGCGCATGTGTGCAAGGGCATCTGTCTGCCTGTTGTGGACAGGTGCCCTTTGTTTTTGGAAAGGACAGAAGATGAACGACAAGCAAATTGTGCAGGTTGCGGGCATGATCCAGGAGGTGCTGCTGAAGCTACGCAAGAGCCGGTACGTTGAATGTATGCAGCGGCTCAGCCTGTTCATGAGCAAGGTCCAGAGCGTGACGCATGATTCACGAAGACTGGCACTGGCGCTATCCCGTGATTGGTTTGCCGCAGCCGAGCGCTGCTGCAAGAGTGTCAGCAGGCAACTGAATGAGATTCCGTATGCTGTCTGCACGGTCGAGAACATTTTGAACCGCCGGGACGTGAAAGTGCCGAAACTGTCGGTAGTCGCCGAGGAGATCAGGGCCCTGCGAGACGAGTTTGGTGACGTGGAATTCAACTGGGACGAAAAGGCCCTTTGTGCCGTCACCGAACCGATCACCCTGGAAGAGGTCTATCTGGGGCGGTTTCGCATTGCCCTGTACGTAGAAAGACTGGGGGAGTTGTATCACCAGGTGCCGTACTGCGTGATGGCCATTGATCCGCATCCAGCGGCTACGGACGAAGCAGTAACGCATCCCCACGTCAGCAATGAGCAGGTCTGCGAAGGGGATGGTGGCGCCGCCATCAGGGCAGCGCTGGAAGCAGGCCGGCTCACGGACTTCTTTACGTTGGTCCGCAGTATCCTGACCACGTACAACCCCGAAAGCCCGTATGTACCCCTCGCGGACTGGTACGGTACCCCGTGCTACGAATGTGGCTATGTCATGGACAGCGAGAACTCGTATTACTGCACCTACTGCGAAAATGCTGTGTGCGACGAGTGTTCGGCGGTCTGCGAGAGTTGTGCCGAGGTGGTGTGTAAGAGCTGCGCCCACACTTGCGAGATCTGCGAGCGGTCGTTGTGTCCGCATTGCGCCAAGACCAAATGCAGCCAATGTGAATCGGTATGTTGTGCATCCTGTCTGGATGACGGCCTGTGTCCGGACTGCAAAGAAGAAAGGGACAACCATGAAGAAACAGATGATGACAAGCAAAACGCAGAAGAAAAGGAAAGAACCGCTGTTGGAGGACGACTGGCTGAGCGAGGAGAGCGAACCGGCACCGCTTACCCTGCGGTTCAGCCCCACGGCCTGGGCCAAGCTCCTGTACTTTCGGGACCTCTCGGGCAATGAGGTTGGTGGCTTTGGCATCACCGATGCGGACGACCTGCTGTTGGTGAAGGAGTTCGTCACGGTCAAACAGGAAGTGACCTGCGTCAGCGTCAACTTCGATGACAATGCCGTGGGCGAGTTCTTTGATGCCCAGGTGGATCTGGGGCGAAGGCCCGAGCAGTTCGGGCGAATTTGGCTGCATTCCCATCCCGGTGACTCACCGGAGCCCAGTTCGGTTGATGAAGAGACCTTTGATCGGGTCTTTGGCCATTGTCAATGGGCGGTGATGTTCATCGTCGGCCAGGACAGTAGTACGTATGCGCGCCTGAGCTTCAATGTCGGACCTGGTGGCCAGGTGCTTGTTCCTACCGCGCTTGACTACTCCGAGGAGTTCGGTCCGGCTGACCACGAGGCGTGGGAGGATGAGTATGCAGAGAATGTCACGGCTCTGGATTGGCTCAGCAGCGCGCCCGCAAACGAGACCCAGAGAGACGAGAGCAATGTACACGCTCGTGCCTTGCCCTACGATCTCCTGAGCGAATTCGAAGACATGGACCCAGCCCAGCGGCAGGTTATTCTGGACGAGCTGGCTGACCGGCCAGAGCTGTGGGACGACGAAAGAGAGGTGTTGTGCTTATGAGTGAAGACGGAAGATACAGTCGACAGAAGGACATTGTGCCGCCCGAAAGGATTGCCATATGCAAAGCCACTGTGATTGGTGTCGGTGCGATTGGTCGGCAAGTTGCCCTGCAGCTTACGGCCATGGGTGTTCCATGGCTTCAACTTGTGGACTTTGATGTTGTCGAAACGAGCAATCTTGCCAGCCAGGGTTACCTGGAAGAAGACCTGGGTAAGTTGAAAGTTGAGACGACGGCCGCCTTGTGTAAGCGGATCAACTCTGGGATCGAGATTGTCGCGGTTGCAGAGCGCTTCCGCCGCAGCATGGAAATCGGCAACGCGGTGTTCTGCTGCGTGGACCGGATTGATGTGCGGCGACTCATCTGGGAGTCAGTGGGGCACCAAGTGGGTTTCTACTGTGACGGCCGGATGAGTGCCGAAGTGCTGCGGGTGTTGACGGCGTGTGATGTCGAATCCCGCACGCACTACCCGACCACATTGTTTCGCACCGAAGATGCTTTCGTTGGTCCTTGTACGGCGAAGACCACGATCTACTGCGCCAATATCGCAGCAGGCCTGATGGTCGCTCAATTCACGAAGTACCTGAGACAGCTTCCGGTAGACGCTGACGTTCAGATGAATCTGCTGGCTTCGGAGTTGAGCGTTTGTTGATACGCCCGAACAGCAGTACCGTGATGGACTGCTGTTCGAGCATGTCCGAAACCGGAGGTGATGCATATGCCCAAAGAGGACAAGACCATAATGACAGTCGGCAGGCTCAAGGGTCTCCTGGCGTATTTCAACGCCCAGGATGACTTTGAGGTATGGCTGTCGTCAGACGAGGAGGGGAACGAGTTCTTGCCGATGCTGGCCAATCCCAAGTGGAGTCTGGCTGTTGAGGACGACGACAAGAGAGTCACGCTCTTTCCCTCGCACCGGTGATTTCTTCACTTCTTTTCACCGCAGCCGTTTTCTTCTGGCTGCGGTTATACCCGTACTAGCTAGAGACAACTCTAGGGCACTGGTTCATTGGTCAACAGCGGTTCTGGTTCGGTAGGCCCAGACGGTTGATCGTGAACATCTCCTCCAGGCCTTCGCGAAGACTGCCGGCCGCCGAGGGATACTCCCGATCCAGCCACTCGGCCAGCTTCCGGAGTTTGGCGATCCCCTCATCGGCTTGCAGTTTGAACGCCGCTTTCATGGCCGCCTCGACATCGGCCTTGCGTTCTTGCGGCAGATAGCTGAGCACATTGCGAGCCTTATGGATGCGGCAGCGTTGGACCGGCGTTCGAGAGCCAAAGACACGGTTGATCCCAGCCCGCAGCGCCTTGCTGCCGTCGATCACAAACAAACGCCGACGCTCCGGCGTCAGGCCTCGATCCACCAGGTCGGCCAGGAGATCCTTGACGACCTCGGCGTTCTCACTGGCGCCTTCGCGGAGACCCAAAACGTGCTTGTACCCCTGCGTATCGACGCCCAGAGCGGCCAGGACGTGAATCTGGCCGTATTGGATGCCGTCGATGTAGACGATCGCGATGTCCTTGTCCTCGAACCGGCGTTCACAGAGGGCTTTGAGGGTTTCCTCGCTGGCCTCGATGAATTCCCGGCTGACCGCCGATTTGCTCACGCCGACGGTTTCGGCCATCCGAGGCAGGATCCGCTGGTAGTTGCGGGTCGAGACGCCCATCATGAGGATCTCCAGGATCCGGGAGCCCAGGTGTGAGTTTTCCAGGATGGCTTCGTAAGCCGGGATCGCCAGCTCCTGGTTGGGGCCGGCTCCCTTGCGACGCAGCCTTGGCTTATCGACACGGAGTTTGCGATTCGATAAGGGAATCGTCGTGCTCTGACGTCCATGCCAGCGGACCTCCCCGGCCTTCTTGCCCGGATGCTTGGGCCCGGCCACCTCTTGGGCCGAAAGGGTTAGCACCGCCTCGATGGAAGCCCGACCGGTGATGTCGATCAGTTCGTCCAGGGCCATCTCCGTGTCGGTGATCAGCTCAACCAGAGGCAGGAGCAACTGCCCTTCCTTGCAGAGGAATTC
>Ga0272441_10008545_pt1 | contig 16167 bp, 13 predicted proteins | sample SSMProp6N_FD_193582 | JGI IMG/M metagenome (GOLD analysis project Ga0272441, IMG submission 193582) | Marine sediment archaeal communities from Little Sippewissett salt marsh, Falmouth, MA, United States - SSM-Prop-6N | ecosystem: Environmental > Aquatic > Marine > Wetlands > Sediment ... | reverse complement strand
TTCGAAGTAGAGTTTGTCGCTCGTGTCGTAGTCGGTGGAGACGGTCTCGGGATTCGAGTTGACCATGATGGACTGGCACCCGAGTTCCTTGACGGCGAAGGAGGCGTGGCAGCAGCAGTAGTCGAACTCGATGCCCTGTCCGATGCGGTTGGGCCCGCCGCCCAGGATGAGGATCTTTCTCTTCTCCGAGATGCGGTTCTCGTCGATCGCCTCGTAGGTGGAGTAGTAGTAGGGGCGGTCGGCGTCCGTTTCGCCGGCGCAGGTGTCGACGAGTTTGTAGGCGGGCTTCAGGCCGCGGCGCTTGCGCTCGGCCTCGGCGGCGGCCTCGCCTGCGCCGGTCAGGTGGCCGAGTTGGACGTCGGAGAACCCGGCCCGCTTGGCCCGGCGGAGGAGGTCGGTGGGCATTTGCGCCAGTCCCTCGGCCCCCTGGTAGGCGGCGAGTTCATGGGCCATGTCGAGAATCTCCTGCATCTCGTGGATGAACCACGGGTCGATGTGGGTGGCGTCGGCCACCGCCTCGGGCGTCCAGCCCTGCTCCAGGGCGTAGGCGATGTAGTAGTGCCGGGCGTCGTTCGGCGTGACGAGCCGGGCCCGCAACTGGGCCTCGTCCTGCGGCGGGGGCACGAGGTGGTCCTTCCCGTCGAACCCCAGGCCGTACCGGCCGATCTCCAGGCTCCGGAGGCCCTTCTGGAGCGATTCCTTGAAGGTGCGGCCGATGGCCATCGCCTCCCCCACGGCCTTCATCGACGTGTTGATCGTCGGGTCCGTCTGCGGGAACTTCTTGAACGTGAACCGCGCGATCTTGAACACGCAGTAGTCCACCGTCGGCTCGAAGAACGTCGTCGTCTTGCCGGTGACGTCGTTGGTGATCTCGTCCAGCGTGTAGCCGACGGCGAGTTTCGTCGCCACCCGCGCAATCGGAAAGCCCGTCGCCTTCGAGGCCAGGGCGCTGGAGCGGGACAGGCGCGGGTTCACCTCGATGATGACCACCTCGCCCGTGTCGGGGTTGCCGGCGAACTGAATGTTGATCCCCCCGCCGGTCACGTCGATCTTGCGGATGATGCGGCGGCAGAGGTTCGTGTAGTGGGTGTACTCGCGGGCGGTGAGCGTCGACGACGGGGCCACGACCATCGAGTCGCCCGTGTGGACCCCCATCGGGTCCACGTTTTCCATCGAGGTGATCATGATGACGTTGTCGGCCGAGTCGCGCATCACCTCGAACTCGATCTCCTTCCACCCCAGGACGGACTGCTCCACGAGCACCTGGTGGACGGGGCTGGTGTGGATGGCGTGGGCGAGGGCGTCGGCGAGTTCCTCCCGGTTGTAGGCCGTGGCGCCGCCCGAGCCGCCCAGCGTGAACGCCGGTCGCAGAATCAGCGGGAACCCGATCCGCTCGCCGATGGCCATCCCCTCCTCGACGCTCTCGGCAATGCCGCTGGAGGGCACCGTCAGGCCGATCTCCTGCATCGCCTGCTTGAACAGGTCGCGGTCCTCGGCCCGGGCGATGGCCTCCGGCGTGCACCCGATCACCTCCACGCCGTACTTCGTGTACACGCCCTGGCGGTCGAGGAAGACGGCGATGTTCAGGCCCGTCTGGCCGCCCAGCGTCGGGAGGACGGCGTCGGGGCGCTCGGCCGCGATGATCTGCTCGACGGCCTCGGCCGTGATCGGCTCGATGTAGGTGCGGTCGGCCATCCGCGGGTCCGTCATGATGGTCGCCGGGTTCGAGTTCACGAGGACGACCTTGTACCCCTCCTCCTTCAGGGCCTTGCAGGCCTGCGAGCCGGAGTAATCGAACTCGCACGCCTGGCCGATGATGATCGGCCCGGAGCCGATGATCAGGATCTTTTGGAGGTCCGTTCGTTTGGGCACGAGTTACTCTCTGCCTTTTCGAGCCGGCTGCGGAAGCAGCCGGGTATCTCCATCTGCCATGGCACGTGCCACGGCGGGTGAGGACGACCCGCCGCTCCCGCGCCGGGCTCGGCGCACACCTTACGCCTTCAACCCTTCCCAAAACGCCCGCAGCACGGGGCTGGGGCGGCCCATGTCGTCGCGCGTCGGATGCCACTGGATGCCTTGGGCCCGTCCGCCGCCGGCGCGGATGCCTTCCACCGTCTTGTCGTTGAAGTTCGTGTGCGTGACCTCGACGCCGTCGCCCAGGCCGTCGGCCGAAACCACGTACCGGTGATGCTGCACGGTGATCGCCCCGCGTCCGCCCGTGTGATCGCGGACGGGGTAGTTGAGGCCGCGATGCCCGGACCGCATCGCCTCGACCTCGCACCCGGCGGCGAGGGCCAGCACCTGGTGCCCGAGGCCGATGCCGAGCAGGGGCACCTCGCCGAGGAGGGCGGCGGCCGTCTCGATCTGCGGCGTCAGGCCGCGCGGGTCCCCCGGGCCGCCCGCCAGCACGACACCGTCGGCGCCAGTCGCGCGGACAGCCTCGGCGCCGGCGTTGGCGGCGAGAATCTCCAGCGCGCACCCGAGTTCGACGAGTTGCGCGAGCAGGCTTTCCCCCGCGCCGAGGTTCACCAGGGCCAGCCGACAACACGCTTGGCCGTCCGGCGCGCGGCGGCCGGCCCAGGTGGCGCCGGCAACGAGGTCGGCCGAGGCGTCGGCATCGGCGGCCCGGAGGCGCTCGGCCACGTCGCCGGTGTCGGCGTCGGCCGGGACGATGGCGGCGGCCATTTCGCCGGCCTCCCGCAGGTGGACCGCCACGGCGCGGGTGTCGACCTCGCGGATGCCCACGAGGCCGGCCTCTTTCATCAGGTCCTCGAGCGGCCGGTCGGCCCGGAAGTTGGAGAACGTCCGGCTGGCCTCCCGCACGACGAGCCCTGCGGCCTGAACGGACGGCGACTCGTGGTCCTCCCCGTTGGTGCCGTAGGCGCCGACGATCGGGTACGTCAGCACCAGGAGCGCCCCGCGGTACGACGGGTGCGTCAGGACCTCCTGGTAGCCGACGACGCCGGTGTAGGCGGCGGCGGAGCCGACCGCCTCGCCCGCGGCGCCGAAAGCGATGCCTTCGAACCGCGTGCCGTCGGCCAGGATGAGGGCGGCGTTGTCCATAGTGATGTGTGTGCCTCGCTGCGCGACGAGCCGGCCGCGGAAGCGGCCGGACACCTTCTTCGGCCATGGCACGTGCCACGGCGGATGAGGATGACCCGCCGCTTCCGCAACGGGCTCGACGGTGCGCCCGGCCTAGATGTACTCAATCGTGCTGGGCGGTTTCGGCGACAGGTCGTACAGCACCTTCGTCACCGACGGGATTTCCGCGTAGACCCGGTCCTGGATCCGCATGAGCGTGTCCCAGGGCAGGGCGACCGTCGTGGCGGTAATCGCCTTCTCGGACGCGACGCAGCGGACGGCCACGATGTCACCGAACCGGCGCCGCCCGTCTTCCGTGACGCCGGTGGCCTGGTCCGAGAGGAGGACGCCGAACGCCTGGAACTTCTCGACCGTCTCGGTTTCCTCCTCGACGATCTGGCATGCCCGGCGGACGATCTCGATCCGCTCCGGCGTGCACTCGCCCAGGCACCGCGTGGCCAGGCCCGGGCCGGGGAACGGCATCCGCTGGTACAGGGCCTCGGGCATCTCGAGCGCCTTGCCGACCTCCCGCACGCCCGGCTTGTAGAGTTCCTTGAGCGGCTCGAGGACCGTGAAGCCGTAGCCGTCTTTGGCGCTGACTCCGATCTGGTCGAGCACGTTGTGCTGGGTCTTGACGCCCTTCTTCGTTTCCGCGATGTCGGCGGCGATGGTGCCCTGGATGAGGTACTGGGCGTCGCTGCCCTTGACGGCCTCGGAAAAGACGGTGTAGAAGGTGTCGCGGAACGCCTTGCGTTTCTCCTCGGGGTCGGTCAGGCTCTTGAGCGCCTCGAAGAAACGGTCGGCCGCGTCGATGACCTGGACCTCGATGCCGAGGTCGGCGAAGGTGTCGCGGACCCACTCGGGCTCGTCCTGCCGCATGAGCCCGTCGTCGATGAAGATGGTTTCCAACTGGTCGCGGATGGCCTGGTGGGCCATGACGGTGGCCACGGCGGAATCGACGCCCCCGGAGAGGGCGCTGATGGCCTTGCCGTCACCGACGGTATCCCGGATCTCGGCGATCTGGTCGCGCGCGAACGCCTGGTAATCCACGAGTGCCTCCTTCTTGCGTGAGTGCATCGGCTGAGCCGGCCGCGTGCCGTCCGGCGAGCCGCCCGCATGTCACGGTGGCCGGCGCGCGCGAGTCGGCAGGGGCGGCTCGGCGCGTTACTCTAGGCGGGGCGGACGGGATTGCAAGGAAATTGCCCGGCAAAGGCTCACGCGGGGTGCGCCAGCGCGTTGTGGCGGGTGGCATGGCCACCCGATGTTGGGTGGCCATGAGGTCTCGAAGGGCCCGTGGCCACGCAAGCGTGGCCATGCCACCCCCGTTCGTATGGGTTGCCAGAAAATCCTGGCGCAGCCCTGGCGAGCCGCGCCCCGGCCGTCCGGTTCCACTCAAGAAGCGCGTGGCGCCCGGCCGAAAAGACGGACGGAGCGAGAGTCATCGGGGGCCGACGGGCGGGCTGTTCCCGCCGGTCCTGCTATTCTCTCAAAGAAAAGACTTGCATTCCGTACCCGTCTTCGTGCATAAGGTGCCAACGCGCTATGCACATGCGCGTTCAGGCAAGGGGAGGTCGGGGTCCGGTCGGCGCGGCGCCGGCCGGGGGGAGGCCCGGTCTCAGGGGAATGCGCACGTCTCACCCTCGGGATGGGGGGAGGAAACGTATGACCCGCTTGACCGTCGCCGTCATCGCCGTCGGGGTCACGCTGCTTCTCGCGTGGGCGCCCCAACCGGTGCGGGCCGAGGCCCGGATCGGGGAGCCGTTCTTCACGGAAGAGGACCTGTCGCTGACGCTGGACGCCCTGGCGGCCGATGCCATGACCGCCGAGGCCCCGGCGGAAGAGGCAGGAGGCGCGCCCCCCGAGGGCGAACCGAAGGCCCCTGCCGGAAAACCCCCGCCCCTCCCGCTCCACAACCTCGAAGGCACCGCCGGCGGCGTGAGTTCGCCGATGGCCTACCTCTGCAACCCCGGCCCGCCCGGCACGGAGATCGCCGGCCCGGCCTTCAGCACCACCTTCCTGAAGGCGGGCGACAAGGAAGTCCAGTCGTACGCCATGTCGATGACGTTCTACCGGCGGATCGAGTTCTCCTATGCCGCCAACCGCGTGCATCTGGGCGACTGGCCCAAGGCCATCCGCAACGGTCCCGGCCTCCGCGTCGGTCGGAACCATCTGTGGGTGCACAACCTGAACCTGCGCGGCATGATCGTGGAAGAGACGCCGCAGATTCCCGCCGTGACCGCCGGCGTCCATTTCAAGATCAACGAGGGCGTCCACTCGATCAATCACCGGGCGGCCTATGTGCCCCGCAACGCGGCCGGCTTCGAGCGGGCCAGCGGCGCCGAGTACACCCTGTCGGTCGCCAAGACGTTTCCGAAGCTCCTCTTCGACCGGCCCGTGCTGGCCAACTTCGGCCTCCGATGGACGCAGGCCGCCTACGCCGGCTGGCTGGGCTTCGGCAATGAGTGGAACACGAACATCGAGGCTCACATCGCCTGGGTGCCCACCGACTGGCTCGCCATCGCCTACGAGTACAAGGAGATGAACAGCCCGTATACCCGGGTGGGGACCCTGGTCCGCGAGGAGGACGACTGGCACACGATCCTGGTCGCCTGGATCATCAACGAGCACTGCACCCTGGCCGGGGCCTGGGGACACCTGGGCGCCGTCGTCAACCACCACGAGGACTGTGCCTGGGGCGTGCAGTTCAAGTACGAGTTCTAAAGGCCTCTTTCCATACCCTCTCCCCTTGCGGGAGAGGGCAGGGTGAGGGGGATCGTGCGGCGGGGGGCGGCCGCAAGGCCGAATCGCCGCTATGTGGGACCGCATTCATCATAGACGGCAGGACCGTGCTGCGAAGAAAAGGTCCCGGGAGCACGCGAAGGCTCCCGGGGCCTTTTTCTTTTTCCGGATCGTTACGAGGGGCTTTGCTCCGATGCCAGCGAGCGAATCTCATCCAGCAGCGCATCGAGCAACTCGTCCTCTTTCAATTCGCACAGCGGCCGTCCGTGACGGAACAGGACGCCCCGCCCCCGCGCCGCGGCGATGCCGACGTCCGCCTCCCGCGCCTCGCCCGGCCCGTTGACGATGCACCCCATGACCGCCACCGTCAGCGGGGCCTCGATGTCGGCGGTCCGCTGCTTGACCTCCTCGGCCAGGCGCACGAGGTCCACCTGGCACCGGCCGCACGTCGGGCACGAGATGATCCGCACGCCCCGCCGCGGCGAGAGGCCGAGTTCCGTCAGGATCTCCCGGCCGATGGCCACCTCGTGCACCGGGTCGCCCGTCAGGCTGACGCGGATCGTGTCGCCGATGCCCTCCGACAGAAGCGTCCCGAGGACGATGCCGGACCGCGTCCGGGCCTCCTCCATCGGCCCCGCCGCCGTGATGCCGAGGTGCAGCGGCAGGTCCGACGCCTCCGACAGCAAACGGTAGGCGGCGATGGTGGTCGGGGCGTCGGACGCCTTCGCCGAGAGGACGAGACGGGTGAAATCCTCGGCCTCGGCCATGGCGATCCACTCTGAGAGGACGTCGACCATGAGGTGCGCGAGGTCCTCGCCCTCGCGCTCCCCGCGGGCCGTCCGGACGCTGCCGGAGTTGACGCCGAACCGGATCGGCACGCCTTTCCGGCCGGCCTCGGCCAGCACCTGCCGCAGGCCGTCCGGGTCGTCGATGTTGCCGGGGTTCAGGCGGATCTTGGCGGCCCCGGCCTCCAGGGCCTTCAGCGCCAGGCCGGTCGAGAAGTGGATGTCCGCCACGACGGGCAGGGGCGAGCCGGCCACGACCTCCGGCAGCGCGTCGGCGTCCGGCGGGGCCGGCACGGCCACGCGGATGATGTCGCACCCGGCGTCGGCGAGGCGGCGAATCTGCGCCAGCGTCGCCGACGCGTCGCGCGTGTGCGTCGTCGTCATCGACTGGACCGTCACCGGGTGCTCGCCGCCCATCGGCACGGGGCCGACCTGGACGGTTCGCGTGGACCGACGGGCATAGCATGTGTTGGATGTCATGGCCGCATTATGGGAAGGGCGGGGGAGGGGCCGCCAGAAAAAACACGTGGCGAAAAAGGTTCCAGGAGTCTTTTTCATCCGCCGCATGCCCGGATGCCGCCGGTGGGAAGAGAGCCGGCCCGAAAAAGACGCCGGAACCCTTTTTCTCTTCGGCAGCGCGGCCGCGGGTAACAAATCCTTGACATCCGTGCTACCGGCCGGCTATGATGTGCCACGAAGGAGGGAGGCCAACCCATGAGCGAACTCGTCCGATTCGGGGTCTCGATGGACCGCGACCTGCTCACCGCGCTCGATGCCCTCATCGAGCGGCGCGGCTACGCGAACCGAAGCGAGGCCATCCGCGATTTCATCCGGGCCGAGCAGGTCCGCCAGTCCTGGGAGGACCGGACCGGACCGGCCGTCGCCACGCTGACCCTCATCTACGACCACCACGTCCGCGAGGCCGGCGAGCGCCTGACCGACCTCCAGCACGACCACGAGGACGTCGTCCACTCCACCATGCACATTCACCTCACGCACCGGATGTGTCTGGAGGTCATCGTCATGCGCGGCGAGCCGGCACGCATTCAGAGATTGGCGGACCGGCTCATCTCGGCCCGCGGCGTCAAGCACGGTCGCCTGGTTGCGACGACGGCCGAGGAACTGCCATAGGACGGTACTGGCTATGCACATCGGTCCCGGTTTTCTGTCGCCCGCGGTATGGACGTCGACGGCGGCCGTCAGCGGGGCGGCGCTGGCGGCGTCGCTCGTGGTGGCCGGCCGACGCCTCGACGACCGCCGCGTCGTCCTCATGGGCGTCATGGGCGCGTTCGTCTTCGCCGCCCAGATGGTCAACTTCCCCGTCCTGCCGGGCACCAGCGGGCACCTGGGCGGCGGGTTCCTGCTCGGCGTTCTCATGGGGGCGCCCCTGGCCATCATCGTCATGGCCTCCATCCTCGTGGTCCAGTCGCTGGTGTTCCAGGACGGCGGCGTCGAGGCGCTCGGGGCGAACGTCCTCGTCATGGGCGTGATCCCGGCCCTCGTCGGGACGGCCGTGCGGGGCCTGTGGCGCCGGCGGGCGGGGCCGATTGCCGACGTCGTCACGTTCGTCGGCGGCGTGGCGGCCGTGCTCATCGGCGCGACCGTCGTGATCGTCCTGCTCCGACTCTCCGACGCCCTGCCGGGGTCCGTCAGTCTGTGGCAGGCGATCGGCGTGATGGATGTGGTCCACCTCCTGATCGGGGTCGTGGAGGGGGCGGTCTCGGTGGCCGTCGTCCGGTTCGTGGTCAAGACCCGGCCCGAGTCCGTGTTCGACCTCGCACCCGGCCGGGCGGAGGCGGCGTCGGCATGACCAAGACGAATCGCAACACGTTGCTCGTGGGGCTGGCGGCGGCCGTCGTCGTGGGCGGCGTCGTGTCGTACTTCGCGTCGCCGCATCCCGACGGCCTGGAGAAGACTCAGGAAGACCTGGGCGCCGACGAGGCCCGGCACGGAGGCGTCGAGGCGCCGCCCGTGGCGTTCGACGAGTACAGCCTGAAAGGCGTCGGCGAGGGGTTCTGGGCGAACGCCGCCGCCGGCGTCGCGGGGAGCGTCCTGGTCCTGCTCATCCTGTTGGGCGTCGGCCGCCTGGTGCGACGCCGGCAGGAAGCCGACGCCTCGCCCGAGCCGTAAGACGCCGGCGTCGTCCGTCCGGGTCCGACGCGCCGAGGGCCAGCCCGTGCATCACATCATGCTGGACCATTTCGCCAATCGCTCGACCCCGGCCCACCGTCTGGATCCGGCAGCCAAGACGGTGGCGCTGCTGGCGGTGGTGCTGGCGGTCGTGCTCGTCGGGCGGGACCGGTTCGCGCCGCTCGCTCCCGTCGCCGTCGCCCTGGCGGCGTATCACGCGGTGAGCCGGACGCCGCTGCGGTACACGCTTCGCCGGTTGGCGGTCGTGTCACCGTTTGCGGTGGTGCTGGTGGCGCTGTTTCCGTTCCTGGAGCCCGGCGAGGCGGTGGCCCGATGGTCGGTGGCGGGCGCCGAGGTGGCCGTCACGCGGGAGGGCCTCCTGAGGGCGGGGCACCTCCTGGCGAAGTTCGCCCTGTGCACGTGGGCGACGCTCCTGCTCCTGGCGACCACGCGGTTCCAGGACCTGCTCCAGGGCCTCGCGCGCCTCCACGTGCCGCGCGTCTTCGTGACCCAACTCGCCGTGCTGTACCGGTACCTGTGGGTCCTGATGGACGAAGGGATGCACATGCGGATGGCCCGCGCCGCCCGCGACTCCGGGCTCGGCCCGTGGCGGCTCCGGTGGCGGAGCCGGACGGGCGTCGTGGGCGTCCTCTTCCTGCGGTCCTGGGACCGGGCCGAACGCATTTACCGGGCCATGGCGGCCCGGGGATTCGACGGCACGCTCCATGCGCCGCGGCCGCGGCGGTTGAGGCCCGTGGATGGGCTCTTCGCTGCGGCCGTCCTCGTGGCGTCCGCGGCCCTGGTGCTGGGGGACCGACTGCTCTATGGCTGAGCCGATCGTCCAATTCGACGAGGTCCGGTACCGTTACCCGACGGGCACCCAGGCGCTGGACGGCGTGACGCTGGCCGTCGCCCCGGGCGAACGGGTGGCCCTGGCCGGGCCGAACGGGGCCGGAAAGAGCACGCTCGTCCTGGCGATGGCCGGGTTCCTGCGCGCGGGCGGGACCATCCGCGTGGCGGGGCATCGGCTGACGCCCGGCTCGGCCCGCGACGTCCGCCGGCACCTGGGGCTCGTGTTCCAGGACGCCGACGACCAACTTTTCATGCCGCGCCTTGCCGACGACGTGGCGTTCGGACCGGCCACGATGGGCCTGGAGGCCGACGAGGTCGACGCCCGCGTCCGCGAGGCCCTGGCGGCCGTGGGCCTCGACGGTTTCGGCGACCGTGTGCCGTATCATCTATCGGTGGGCGAGAAACGGCGGGCGGCCCTGGCGACCGTCCTGGCGATGCAGCCGCAGATCCTCGTCCTGGACGAACCGTCGTCGGACCTCGACCCGCGCGGCCGGCGCCGGCTCATCGACCTCCTGAACGGCCTGGGGGCGACGCTGCTCGTCGTCACGCACGACCTGGACCTGGCCGTCGAGACGTGCGGGCGGACCGTCGTCATGGACGCCGGACGCGTGGTGGCGGACGGGCCGACGGCCGAGGTCCTGGCCGACGCGGATCTCGCCGCCGCCCACGGCCTGGAAGTGCCGTATCGCCTGAAGGGGCAGGGGGATGCGTAGGCCGCGGCGTGCCGCGGAACGATCCACCCTCGCCCTTGACGGGAGAGGGATGCGGTGAGGATGAATGCGCCGGGTGGCCATGGGCGTTCCGTTTGTGTGGCCCGGGCGGTCTTGCCCGGCCGGGAGCAGGACGATTCCCTCGCCCTTGACGGGAGAGGGACGCGGTGAGGATGATGCGCCGGGTGGCATGGCCACCCGATGTGGGGTGGCCATGGGCGTTAAAAGTGCCAGGCACCTTTTCGTTTGTGTGCCACGGCCGGTCTCGTCCGGCCGTGCTGCGTGGCGGTGGACGATCACGGCGGGACAAGACCCGCCGTGGCACGTGCAAGCGGCAAGCAACGCCAAGGAGTAAGGAGCACAGCGTGGACTTGTTGACGCGGGCGTTGGTCCAGTCGGCCCTGAAAGTCTTCCAGCCGCCCGAGCCGGTGCTGGAGGTCGGGTCGCTCCAGGTCCAGGGCGAGGCCGTGGGCGACCTGCGGCCGCTCTTCCGCGGCAAGGCGTTCCTCGGGTGCGACATGATGACGGGGCCCGGCGTGGACGTGGCCGGCCGCGTCGAGGCCCTGCCGCTCGCCGACGGGGCCGCCGGGACGGTCATCTGCGTCAACGTGTTCGAGCATGCGTGGGAGGTCCGGCGGGGGGCGGAGGAACTCTGCCGCGTGACGGCCCCGGGCGGCCTGGCCCTGGTGGCGTGCCCGTTCGAGTTTCACATCCACGCGTATCCGGACGATTACTGGCGGTTCACGCCGCGGGCGCTCGCCCGGCTGATGGAGGGCTTCCCGTGCGTGCTCGTGGGATGGCAGGGGCACCCGAAGACGCCGCGTCTCGTCTTCGCCCTCGGGCTGAAGGACCCGCCCGCCGATCCCGACGCCGCCGCCGACGCGTGGCGGTACGAGACGCTGCTCCGGTGGGACGAACGGCCGCCGCTCGGCAAACGGATCCGCGCCGCCGTCGGCGGCACCCTCTTCGGCCGCCGCGGCTGGCGACACATCCGGCACTGGCGGGATCTGGCCGTCGAGGTGGCGGGGAGATGAGAGGAGGCACCACGAGAAATGTCGCGCGGTGGGTCTCCGCACCCACCGCGCGGCAGTTTAGGGGCTAAGCCGAAGGAATACTTTAACCTTACCATCCTCACCTGGATCCCAGTACTGTGGTTTGGCCGGGATGATCTTGCCGTTATCCATTTTGAAATCGAATAGCTCCCGCTCAATGACTGCAAGATTCTGAATGTTCCGTTTCGCGAGGGCCGGGAAATCGACCGTGGCGATCCTGGGATTCATATGGTGTACGTCGTTTCGGAAACTTCTCCAAATACGATTGAAAGCCTCGGCACAATTCTCTGAGATGACCTTTTTCTCAGCGAGAAGTGCGATGACCGAAGGACCATCCGATTTGTTGGTGATTTTCGTTCCATTGCGTTCAACGACGAATCTGCGCATCCCCTCGGCGACTGCCTGGGTTACCATAACAGTGCTGAGGAAGTACCCGTCTGTGTAAAGCTTAATGCATTCAGCCGAAGCGTCCGCGAAGTGATGGTACGGAGTCATGGGCTGATGAGAAACTTGGCGGTGGCGGTTTACACGTTGCTTGATCGTCGCCTCGAATCTGGCACGCAAGTCATCTTCAGTCATGCGGCGCCTGATCACTTCTGGAATATCCGGCATGACGCCTTCTCCTTCTCGGGGCGATGGGTAAAGGGCGTGCAAGGCAAGAGGCCGTTGACATGAACACGGTCATGGATGCCCCCGCAACCAGAGTTTGTAGCATGCCACTCGTGCGACATTGCCAACGAAAAGGACGCCGGCAAACACGAACATTATTGTCCCAAAATCCTTCCTGATCAAAATCCACATTATCTTGTACGGTGAGACGAAGAAGTTCACGGCGGTAAGGACTGCAACGATCAAAGGGAGGATGCAAAATCCTCCATATACCAAGAGATTCATTCTTCGCTTAAGAGCAAATGGAATGTATCTAGCGGATCCGGGGCTGTGTAGCGCGTACATCTTGAACTTGTTGTACGAAGGATTCTTTCGGATGTTCCTGGCCGCTCGTTTGTTCAAGAGATTGGGAATAATGACGAAAACCCAGAGAACGGCATGATATGGGACCTGAAAAAAGCACATGAGAGCCACGATGATGCCAGCCACGATCCCAAACATCCAGATGAAACTGACGAGATAGGCGAAGGCAAAGAAATTGGCGAAGGCCAAGAAGCCGTTCGGGTACGGGAGCATACCTTGTTCGTAAAAGCCACTCAAGTACCGGTGAACGGTGAGGCCAACGAGAATAATCGCGATGATGCTGATGCTCAGCATGGGCTTGCTTTTCTTCGCGCATCAGTGAAGTTACGGGTCAAGGCTGTTTGCAGGAGCGTAATACCTATTTCGGCTAGGCCCCTTGGCCGCAGATGTTTCCCTTTATATGATGGGTGTAGGGTAATGCGAGGAGACATGAGCGTCAAGGTGAATCGGGGCGGGACGAAAGGGCTCCAGGAAAACAGGATGGCACGGTCAGGTGACGACGATTCCGAGTTGCTTCTGGCCGCGGAGCGGCCGAAGAGGGTAGCCCCGGCCGCGAGGCCGGGGTATCGAGGACCCAGCAAACAAACCTCGTGAGCCCCGGAAGGGGCGAAAGGATCTTTCGCCGCTGCCGCGGCTCTCTCGTCGCACGTGCCTCGCGTGGCCCCCGCACTCGCGTGCGGGGCTACCGTCTTCCCGCCGCTGCCGCGGCCAGTGCGACATCCAGCACTGGTGGGCAGGTTCACCCCCCGGAAGCGGGTTTGGGAGGCCGGCGCCTCATGGCGTTGCGTTCGAGGCGTGCGAATCCAGAAAACACTTGATCAATACGACCAAGACGGGAATGACCACGGAGCCTATCAGCAGAAGCAACTCCTTGCAGCCGAAGGCCCAGGACGCCTTGCCGTTCACGATGACCTGCAGGTCGAACAGGTCGCGTAGTTGCCGGATGTTCGCCGCGGTCGGCTCACGTGCGACGTTGTCGAAGGCCGTTTCGATCTGGCCGATGAGTGCCTGCAACTTCTGGGACTTGAGCCGGCTCAACGTCTTGTGCACGTTGAGTTGGGGGCGGATAAAGTAACCGACGATGAATATGCCGAACACACCGCTTAAAATAAGGGTGCCTAGTGGAATCTTGTTATCGGCTAGTGTGACGCCGCCTGTCTGAATCTTGCTATAGCACAGAAGCAGTGAGGAGATTCCAAGGGCGTAAACAAGAGCGGCGACCAGGGCGACCTTCCAGAGGGCCGCGATGGCCATGCGGAGGGGACTCGTTTTCGTGTCGAAGACAGACGGCCGGATGCTGACGTCTTTTCCCAGAGCCGACATCATCCTGGCAATGCCCACCATAGTGCAGAACATCGACCCGCCGGTCAAGCCGATGACGAAATTCATGAGATAGACGTAGGCTTTTCCCGCGTGTGAGGAAAAGTCGTCGGCGAGCCCATGGTTGATGTAGGCCAAGAGTACCCCGAAGGCAACGCCGAAGAGAAGAATCAGTCTGGACCAGAACATCCGTTGGTACCAGTGAGACACCCATGCCTGGACCTTGGCCTCGTCCTCGTCCAACAGTGAAGGCAGATCATCGGCGATGCCGTCTATGATCCTCTCGTAAAAGACGACCGCGTTGCCGATGGCGGCAACGAGCAGCGCCCATATGCCAAAAGCCCATAAATTACCAATACTTTTATCATACCTCTCAAACTTGTACAGTACGGCCCACCCGAGTCCGAACAAGAGCGCGGCAATGAACAACCACGACCACGGGAACCCCAACCGTAGCCAGCCTTGGACGTGCGTTTGCCACGCGTCGGGCACCTTCTTGTGCGAAAGGCCGCGTACGTGCGCCGGCATGACCAGGACCCTTTCTTCAAGTCTGACATGCGGTACGGATTAGGCCGCTGCTCTGCGCAGGAAGCGCCTATGGCATATCACCGCTCTAGGGTAAGCCGATGGGTCATGGGTGTCAAGATGAATCGCCGGCGGGCGGTCAACATCTTACAGTACTGTGTCTGGCCGCGGAGCGGCCGAAGAAGGTAGCCCCGGCCGCGAGAGCCTGCCCTGAGCGTAGCCGAACGGGCCGGGGTATCGAGGACCCAGCAAACAAACCTCGTGAGCCCCGGAAGGGGCGAAAGGATCTTTCGCCGCTGCCGCGGCTGTGTCGTCGCACGTGCTTCGCGTGGACCCCGCACTCGCGTGCGGGGCTACCGTCTTCCCGCCGCTGCCGCGGCGGAGGGTACGCTTGAACGGGAACCTCGCCGTGGCTGTTGGCCGTTGCCGTTCGTTCCGCACTCGGCGTTCCGGATTCGACGTTTTGATGCATATGGCCGTTCGTTGATGTACCGAAAAAAGCCGACAATTCCCGACGTGTTTTCGCGCGTTTGCGCGCGTTTCGATCAAAAGCGATCAAAAAGTCGCGCGTTTTGCCTTACCCATTTTAACATTTGGGCCCCCAATCGTCCCTGGGGCGTCAGAATCGACGATTCGGGTTCCGAAAACGCGCGATTTCGGGGGGTGCGCGAAAACGCGTTTTCTCAGAATATCGATTTCGCGCCCACTTGTGCGACCGTTGAGCCGGCGACCGAAGGTCGCCGGGAAGAGCGAACGCGTGCCGGCGCGCCGAAACGACGCGCGGCCCGCAAGTTTACCCGCCGGCGTTGGCGTGGCGGGCGGGCCGGCGAACACGGGCCGCTCCGCGCGGCTCGGGGCGCTGACGACGCTCGAAAACACGACCGGCGACGTGCCGTCGCCGGCCCAACGCACCCGGCGCAAAAGGAAAGCGCGGCGGGATAGACTGCCCGCCGCGCGACGTTGCCCTAAGCGAAGCGCGGTGGCCCGGGAGGGCCACCGCGCGAGAATCGCATCCATTCGTCAGGGCAGGGGGGTTACTTCTTGGACTTCTTCCCGCCCTTCTTCTTGCCCTTCGACTTGGACTTTTTGCCCTTCTTGCCCTTCTGCTTCGGGGCGTCGCCGTGATTGATGGCGGCCTGGGCGGCGGCGAGGCGGGCAATCGGCACGCGGAACGGCGAGCACGACACGTAGTCGAGGCCGACCTGGTGGCAGAAATCGATGCTGGCCGGGTCGCCCCCGTGTTCGCCGCAGATGCCGAGTTTGATTCCCTTGCGGGCCTTGCGGCCCTTCCTGACGGCGATCTCGACGAGTTGCCCCACGCCGGCCGTGTCGAGCGACTGGAACGGGTCGGCGTCGAAGATGCCGTACTCCTCGACGTACGGGCGGAGGAACTTGCCGGCGTCGTCGCGGCTGAAACCGCAGCCCATCTGCGTGAGGTCGTTCGTGCCGAAGGAGAAGAACTCGGCCTCGCCGGCGATTTCGTCGGCGGTCAGGGCGCCGCGGGGCACCTCGATCATCGTGCCGATCTTGAACTCGAACGGCACCTTGCGGGCGTTCTTGCCGGCCTTGACTTCCTCCAGGGCCTCCAGGATGACGGCTTTCTGGTTCGCCAGTTCCTTCACGTGGCCCACCAGGGGCACCATGATTTCGGGCCTCGCGCCCTTGACTTCCCAGGCGGCCTCGAAGATGGCCCGGGCCTGCATGCGGGTGATCTCCGGGTAGATGATGCCGAGGCGGCACCCGCGATGGCCGAGCATCGGGTTGAACTCGTGCAGGGCGTCGACCGCCTGCCTGATCTTTTTGACACTGACACCCATGTGGTCGGCCATTTCCTTCTGGCCTTCGGCGTCGTGCGGGACGAACTCGTGGAGCGGCGGGTCGAGCAGGCGGATGGTGGCGGGCCGGCCCTTGAGGGCCTTGAAGATGCCGACGAAATCCTTGTGCTGGAGAGGCTGGAGTTTCGCCAGGGCCTTCTTGCGTCCCTTCTCGTCGTCGGCGAGG
>Ga0272441_10008544_pt1 | contig 16169 bp, 18 predicted proteins | sample SSMProp6N_FD_193582 | JGI IMG/M metagenome (GOLD analysis project Ga0272441, IMG submission 193582) | Marine sediment archaeal communities from Little Sippewissett salt marsh, Falmouth, MA, United States - SSM-Prop-6N | ecosystem: Environmental > Aquatic > Marine > Wetlands > Sediment ... | reverse complement strand
TAGAAAAGGTTGTCGAGTTAGCTTAAAAACAATTCATCATTCTTGGAATTTGATTGAAATTATTTAATAAAAAAATAAAATTATTTCAGATTTTAAATTCGATAAACTAAAAGGAGGTGATGTTGGTGAAATTTTTAAGATCAATCGGTTCACTTGCATTTGTAATAGGTCTTTTTACGGCAATATTTGTTGGAGGTATTTGGGAAGTATACAATAGTCCGGAGTTGCCCTGGTGGCTGAAAATTGCCATTTATTTTCTCTTAGGAGGTATTTTACTCGTATTAGTTAGTGTTGCAATAGAGAAGAGAAAAAAGAAAGATAGGGGAGAATCAAATACTTTTGATGATGAAATGGATAAAATATTGATTCAGAATTCTGATGAAATACCGGGATATCAGATTGATAGAAATTTAGGTTTGGTTCAGGGGCATACAATTTATGCTATCTGGATAGGAAGAGACTTATCTGCTATCATCAGACTAGTGCTGGGAGGAGAATTGATTGAATATACCGAAATGATGGGAGGAGCCCGTAAAGTGGCAACTTATAGAATGGTTAAAGAGGCAATGGAAATGGGAGCGGATGCTGTCATTAATGTGCGTTTTATGACCACTAGCGTTATTGGTAGTGCAGCAGAACTTTTAGCTTATGGAACAGCAGTTAAGCTAAGTAAATCAAAGTGATGAGATTGAGCATGTAGAATTAATATATTTCAGTGAATGGAAAGGAGTGGTCGCAGTTAATAAAGTATTCGTGGAGACACATACACATCTTGATTTGATTAAAAATAGTACTGAAAAAGTTGTAAAAGAGGCGGCAGAAAATGGAGTTAAAAGGATGATTACTATCGGAATAGATTTGCCTTCAAGTAGAATTAGCCTTGAATTTGCTTCCCGCTTTAAAGGAGTCTATGCAGCTATCGGATATCATCCCAATGAGAGCAAGCTGATAAGTGAAGAGAAATGGGAAGAAATAGGGAGATTGGCGGAGAATGAAAAAGTTGTAGCTATAGGAGAAACAGGCTTGGATTATTATCGGCGAGGAAGTACGATTAGGCAGCAAGTAAACGTATTCACGAAGCATATTGAATTAGCAAAAAAGTTAAATTTACCGCTTATTGTTCATGATAGGGATGCCCATAAAGATATTTTACAAATTTTAAAAGAAAAAGCCAGCGGACTCAAAGTAGTAATTCATTGTTTTTCAGGAGATATACAGATGGCACGTGAGTGTGTAAAAGAAGGTTACTATATTGGTATTGGCGGTGTGGTTACTTTTAAAAACGCAAAAGCATTACAGGCAGTTACAGAAGAATATCCGATGGATAAAATTCTTTTAGAAACAGACTCGCCTTTTCTTGCCCCTCATCCTTTTCGGGGGAAACCTAACGAACCGAAATATATTCCGCTGATTGCAGAAAAGATTGCTGAATTAAAGGATATTTCTATAAAACATGTCGCAAAAATCACTACCGAAAACAGTAAAACCCTATTTAGTATTTGATAATAAATTTGACATGATTGCTAAATCGAGATATATTATGTAATTAATACTATTTAATCTAATATAGTTGGTTTAGTAAATGAAAATGGAAATAGAAACAAAAAAATATGTTATCAATAATTACTACTATTATTATTACTATTATCTCGAGGGGGTATATGCCTAAGGGATAGATAGTAAAGGTTTAATTACTATTATCAATAAAAAACCATAGGCATGTGTCTCCGGAAGACATTGCCTGTGGTTTTTCTTTTTTATAAGAAGGGTCATAGGTGTTTATATAAAACATTTAACCCTTCTTTTATTTTTATATATACTTCATTTTTTCAAAAAAAATAATGGGAGGAGTGGTAAGTAAGAAAAATATTTTATTCATGTTCAGAAGATAAAATTTAAAAAAATTAACCAAGAAGGAGAAAATTATGAAAAATTCAAGAATTTTGTTATTAGTACTTACAATTTTATTGGTGATTGGAACTTCGTCATTTGTTATGGCAGAACCTTTAGTTGTTGGAGTAACACAGATTGTAGAACATCCGGCTTTGGATGCAGTTCGGGAAGGATTTAAGGCTACCCTGGAGGAAGCTGGATTTGAAACCGGAAAAGATGTTGTCTATGACTTGCAAAATGCACAAGGTGACTTTAATAATGCTATTTCTATTGCTCAAAAGTTTAAAGATGACAAGGTAGATATGATTTTAGCTATTGCGACACCTACTGCCCAGGCTGCACTACAAGTCAACCAGGAAATTCCGATTATCATTGGTGCTGTAACTGATCCTGTTGCTGCAAATTTGGCTGCGAGTTGGGAGAGCTCTGGAAACAATGTTACCGGTATGAGCGATGCTGCACCAAATAAGTTACAGGTTGCTCTCATTCCGCGTTTTTTACCGGAAGCTAAAAATGTTGGTACTATTTACAACGCTGGTGAAGCAAATTCAGTAGTTCAGATTGATGTTGCAAAAGAAGCCTGTGAGGAACTTGGTCTTAATTTAATCGAGGTCACAGTCAGTAATTCAAGTGAAGTATTAATGGCAGCACAATCTTTAGCTGATAGAGTAGAAGCAATTTATATTGTTACAGATAATACTGTAGTCTCTGCATTAGAATCCGTTATAAATGTATGTAATCAGGAAAAAATAGCTTTAATCGTTGCAGATCCTAGCACAGTTGATAAAGGTGCGTTAGCATCTTATGGTATCGATTATTTTTCCCTGGGTAAAAAATCAGGAGAAGTAGCTTTAAAAGTTATCGAAGGTGTCAAGCCTTCTGATATTCCTATGCAAATGATAAGCGATCCGAAGGATTTAACTTTTGTTATCAACCTGGATGCGGCTAAAACTATCGGAATTACTGTCAGTGATGAAATGAAAAAAGAAGCTGATAAAATTATTCAAAACGGATAGGAATTGTGTAAGAAATCATAGGCTAAAAGAAAGGAACAAATAATATGTCGATAAATCTTTTACTGCATGCTTTGGAACAAGGATTAGTTTTTGGGATCATGGTGCTTGGGGTATTCATTACCTATAAAATATTAGATTTTCCTGATTTAACTGTTGAAGGAAGCTTTCCTTTGGGAGCTGCTGTCGTTGCGAAAGTCATTTTTTCCGGAGGAAATCCTTTATGGGGAACTGTTCTCGCATTTATTGCAGGTGCTTTTGCCGGATTAATTACCGGATTGTTACATACAAAATTAAAATTAACCAATCTATTGTCGGGAATTTTAACCATGACCCTATTGTATTCGATTAATTTAAGAATTATGGGAAGACCAAATATTCCTTTGTTGGGAAAAGTTACTTTATTAGGAGAAATAAAAAAATATTTTCCTGATTTATCCATGGATTATCTTGTTCCTTTCTTTTTCCTTATTGTTGTTGCACTATTAAAGTTTATGATAGATTACTTTTTATCTACAGAAATTGGTTTAACAATCATTGCTACAGGAGATAATGAACAAATGATAAAAAGTTTAGGTGTGAATACCGATTTGACCAAAATAATAGGATTATGTATCTCAAATGCATTAGTAGGTTTATCCGGTGCGCTTTTTGCACAATATTCCGGATTTGCCGATGTAAATATGGGATTAGGTACAGTCGTTTCAGGTTTAGCTTGTGTTATTATAGGTATAAGCATTATAAAGATACCAATAATATTTTGGAGGACCATTGCTGTTTTAGTGGGTTCCTTGATTTATCGTTTTTTGATGATTATTGCTTTACGGTATGGTTATAATCTTGGCTTTAAACCTGGGGATTTAAAAATGATTTCCGTTTTACTGGTTATCATAGCATTAACTTTCCCCATGATAAAACAAAAACTTAACTTTAATGAAAGATTCAATTTAGGAAGAAAAGACCTTCAAAATAATAATGGAAAGGGATTATGACCTATGCTTACAATAAAAAACTTAACCAAATATTTTGCAAAAAATACACCCCATGAGACTCTTGCTCTTGATAAATTTAATTTAAGGATTAGAAAGGGTGATTTTATCACTATCATTGGGAGTAATGGTGCAGGCAAATCAACTCTTCTAAATTTAATCGCCGGGACATTGTGGCAAAATCAAGGAGAAATAAAATTATCTGGAAAATTAATCAGCAATCAAGCTGAGTATAAAAGGGCCCGATGGATTGGTCGGGTTTTCCAAAATCCACTTATGGGAACGGCTCCCTATATGACAGTTGAAGAAAATTTATCTTTGTCTATAAAACGACAAGGAAGAGGATTGGGTTTAGGAATAAATAAAAAATTACAAAAATATTTTCGGGAAAAATTAAGTGAGCTTAACATGGGCCTTGAAGATAATATTTCAAAAAAAGTGGGCTTGCTGTCCGGAGGTCAAAGACAGGCAATGACCATGTTAATGGCAACCATGTTTAAGCCAAAGGTTCTATTGCTGGATGAGCATACTGCAGCTTTAGATCCGGAAAGTAGTAAAAAAATATTAAAATTAACACAGAATTTAGTTAAAGAGCGACAGGGTGATTTAATTACTTTAATGGTGACACATAATATGAAACAGGCATTAGACGTAGGAAATCGAACTGTTATGATGGATAGGGGACAAAATATATATGATGTTCATGGAACAGAAAGAAAAAAAGTTACAGTTGAAGATCTTATTCAGCAGTTCTCATCTCTTGGGAATCGAAAAGATAAATATGTGGAAGATAGAATGGTATTAGTATAACTGTATTTTGTTTAGAAGTATCTTTTGTATTATAATGAAACATAGAGATATTGAGACAATATTGATGTAAGGAGAGTACAAGTATTTTGAAGAAAAAGTTATATTACGAAAATCCATATATGATTGAATTTACAGGCAAAATTTTAGAAAAAGTGAAAAGAAAAAACAAATTTGCAATTATTCTGGATAGAAGCTGTTTTTACCCTACGTCGGGTGGCCAGCCAAATGATACGGGATACTTAAAAAATATGCCTGTTATAGAAGTTGTTGAGGAAGAAGATAAGGTGTTGCATATACTGAGTAAAGATATTAGCGAAGGCTGCGGTGAGACGATTACTGGAAAAATTGATTGGGACAGAAGATTTGACCATATGCAACAGCATACCGGCCAACACATCTTGTCTGCTGCTTTCGAAAAATTATGGAATGCCGATACGGTATCTTTTAATCTGGGAAATGAAATATGTTCCATAGATATCCAGAAAAATTCAATATCATCGGAGGAAGTAAGAAGAGTTGAAGAACTGGCTAATGATGTTGTTTTAAAAAATACACCGATTGATTTCTATTTTATTGAAAAAAGAAAAGGTAAAAAATTAAATCTCAGAAAATTACCACCGCAAGATGGAAATATCAGGATTGTTGAAATAAAAGGCTTTGATATCTGTGCCTGCTGTGGAACCCATTGTCGTAATACCGGAGAAGTCGGATTGATAAAAATTTTAAAATGGGAGAACAAGGGAACAAAGATTCATATTGATTTTATATGCGGTAAGCGTTCATTGAAAGATTATTTTTGGAAGAATGAACTTATTAGAAATCTTTCAAATAAACTGACCATTAAAGATTTGGAATTAGGAGAAGCGTTTGAAAGAATTGTAGAAGAGAGAAAAGTCAATAGGAAAAAAATAAGAGAATATAAGGAAAAATTACAAGATTATGAAGCGAGTCAACTCATTAATGCATCTTCTGTCAATGAGAATGGTGCAAGAATTATTAAAAAAATATTCAAGCAAGGTATTTTTAAAGAAATGAAAGAATTGGTTCAGAAATGCATTAATTTAAATGATAATCTAATTGTACTCTCTGGACTAGCTAATGAAAACGAAGGAGCAAAACTGATGTTCGCCTGCTCTAAAAACTTAAAATATAATATGAATAATCTAATTAAAGAAGCAAGCAAGCTTATTGATGGGAGGGGAGGAGGAGCTCCCAATTTTGCCCAAGCTGGAGGGAAAAATATTGAAGGCGTTGAGGATGCTTTGGATTATGCTTATAGAAACTTTCAAGAATTTATTAAATAATTTTTTTAAAAATAAAAAAGCAATCCTCTTATCGAAAATGGCAGGTGAAACCTCATAGATAAATATTTTTTAAAAATAAAACATATAAAAAAATATTACAAAGCATCATCGATAACTGCTTGCTTATTTGTTTTAATCATTTTCTCGCAGTTTATTTTCTTATCTTTCTCAATGGATAGAGATTTACAGAAAGAACAAAAATTAGGAAAAAATATTTCACAAGATATTGAAAAAGAGTATGAATTATTTGATGACCAGATTCAGAACGAATTATTGAATAAAATTGGACAAGAGTTGGGAAAATATTCAAATTTAAAAGGAATGAATTATCACTTTAGAATATTAAAAAAAGAAGGACCCAATGCCTTTTCAATTCCCGGGGGGTATATATATGTCACTTCCGACCTTTTTGATTATACACAATCAGACCATGAACTGGCTGGTATTTTAGCACATGAAATTGCCCACGTTATCCACAATCATGCTTTAAAACAAACCAGAGACAATACAAAATTTACTTTACTGACTATTCTGGGAGCTCTTTTAACCGGAGAACCGGATGTTGCAGTATTAGGAAAATTAACCACGATAACCTTGTTGAATCAATACAGCAGGGAATATGAGGAAGAAGCGGATTTAACAGCCATTGACTTGATGTTCAAAGCGGGATACAATCCGGTTGGATTTTTAACCTATATGGAAAGACAATATAGTAGAGAAATGTTCAAGCCTTCGATAGATTTGGGTATATTTCAAACTCATCCTGACACTATAAATCGTGTGAAATATATAAAGAAAAAGCTTCAAGAACGTGCAGTGGATATCAATAGAAGAGCTACAACCAACTATTTAAAGGTAAGTACAAAATTCACAATTGAAGATTCTTTAAATACAGGCATTATCTATATTGGCGATATCGAAATTCTCAGACTATCTTTAGCGGAGAGAAGGGATACCTATTCAAGAATAATTGATTGCAGTCAAAAATTAGACAAATATCTTTCAATAGATTTATTTCCTTACGAAGTCAGTATACGTTCCGAAATTGAAAGCAGTTCACTTTTTATTAAAAATAATAAAGTTATTTCTTTAGGGGATTCTGAAACAGCTAACTTAAATAAAACTGCAGAAGAAGTATTAATGGGTGCTACGAATAAAATAAATCAAGTACTTTGGGAATTTCAACTTAATGCACCCTTTGATATTAAAGAGGATATAGAGGATTAGACAAAATATAGTTTTATTGTTTTATTGAAAAGTAAAAAAATACCTGCCTTTCAGAAAGGCAGGTATTTTTTGTTTTAATACTAACTGATACGTTTGTTGAGCTTAAAATTCCAAGATTTTCATAATGAAAACCGCACCAACAGCAATAGGAGCAACGTATTTAACGAGGAAAGAATATCCTGAACCTAAAGTGATGCCACTTTTTGCACCTTCGTTACCAGCTTTGATTGCTTTGTCAGTTCCCCAGAACCAACCGATAAAGACCAGCATTAAGAAACCGCCTAATGGAAGGAAAATATTGGATGCGACAAAATCAAGCGAATCCAAGATATCTCTTCCGCCAATAATCTTGATATTTGACCATACACCTAAACCTAGAGAACAAGGAACACCCAATAGGAAAATAATAATTCCCATAATGACTGTGGCTTTTTTACGATCCCATTTGGCTTCATCAATGAAGTAAGCACAGACAACCTCGAGTAGTGAGATTGCGGAAGTAACTGCAGCAAAGGTCAAAAGTACGAAGAAAATGATGCCAAAAAGATGCCCAACGGTTCCCATGGATGCAAATACCGCAGGAACAGTGATGAAGGTTAATCCTGGACCTGCTCCCGGTTCTAAACCGAATGCAAAGACAGCCGGGAAAATCATCAAACCAGCCAGGAAAGCGATAGCAGTATCTGCTCCAGAAATCCAGTAGGCATCAGTAGGAATATTTGTATCTTTTTTAAGATAACTACCATAAGTAATCATACAACCCATTCCTAAGCTCAGTGAGAAAAAAGCTTGTCCTAAAGCAGCCAAAATAGCTGCAGCACTTAACTTACTGAAATCAGGTTTAAGGTAAAAAGATAAACCTTCAGCAGAACCAGGTAGAGTGATTGAACGTATGATTAAAATGAACATCAACACGACTAAAGCAGGCATTAATATTTTTGAATATTTTTCGATTCCCTTTTCAACACCTGCCATAACAATCCCAATACAGATAGCCATAAATATGCCATGCCAGACGAGTGGCGCTACAGGTGAAGTAATAAAGCCTACAAAAACATCTGCAGCCTTTTCACCACCTGAAGCCATATATGCAGCTGATTTAAAGATATAGGATACCGCCCATCCTCCGATGACTGAATAGAATGAAAGAATAATAAATCCGGCTAATATTCCCATAGCTCCGACGAGCCACCAGGAACTTTTTGGAACCAATTGCTTAAATGCGCCAACAGGGTTTTTACCTGTTAAACGACCGATTAATAATTCTGAACTCATAACCGGGATACATACTAAAATGACAAAAAGTAAATAAACAATAACAAATGCTGCACCACCATATTGTCCGGTGATATAAGGGAATTTCCAAATATTTCCCAATCCAACAGCTGAGCCGGCAGCAGCAGCGATGAACCCGATTCTGGTTCCCCAATTTCCTCTTACATTATTTTCCATTTTTTAAAAGTCCTCCTTTTTGGAAAATTTAATAATGTTTAATAAATGTATAAATTTAAAAAATTTCGCAAGTTGTCTAAGACAGTTTACCTATGGCTTATTCTGTATCACCTCCAAACTTGATATATATTTTCCTGCAGGGGGAATATTATGCAATTTATTCCTTCTGCCGGGGAATTGGTTTTATATGTTGATTAAGAAATCACACACAAATATATATTCGGTATATCAATATGAAATCCCTCTTTTATATAAAAATAAATTTGATAATAATCCATTTAGCTTATTTCGCTTTCTAGAACTATTTATAGGATTAAAAAAAAGAAACCCAAAGGATAATTTCTGATAATAGGAAAATGTCCTTCGGGTAATTTACAAATGTGATATATGGTTAAAATATATTGTATTCACTGATCGGTCCAAGATTCTCTTGCCCAAAAGAACGGAACGATAATCTTGCAATTGTGGAAAAATATTTTTAAAATGTTATCATTTTTAATCAAAAAAGTCAATGATATTAAATGATTTTTTTAACAAATGGTCATTTAAAAATCAAAACCGGACTATTTATTAAAAAATGATGATATTTTAAAAAGTAGAAGAAATTTTTATTATTCCTAAATTGCAGATAGAATCATGTAGAAAATTATCAAAATCGAGTGGAAATAAAAATATAAAATTCCTTAATAAAACATTTTACTTTTAATAGAATAATTTTTATGATATATATATTTAAAAGAAAATTATTTCAACTTATTATATGTAAAAAAAGAGTTACATTTGATAAGTTAGATGAAATATTTATGTGTCGGGAGGGAATAGTTATACGTGAATAAATTTATCAGAAATCATCTTTTTATTTTTGGTAAAGTTCAGGGAGTAGCATTCCGTTATTATGCCCAGAAGATAGCCTCTAAACTTGAACTGACTGGTTGGATAAAAAATTGTAATGATGGGAAAGTGGAAATAGTAATTGAGGGAATAACTGAAAAAGTCAATAAATTTAATGATTGGTGTTATACTGGTTCGAGAAGCGCCAGGGTTGAAAAAGTAGTTATTTACCAGGAAAAATTCATTGGAGAATTCCATTATTTTAATATTCACGGATAACCTATAAAATAATGAGTGGAATCAGTTCATTGTCTTTTTTACTAAAAATATTAAGCAATATTTAGTCTTTTTAAGGATGGATAATAGTGGTTAAATAACAATAATAAAAGTTGACAAAAATACTCATATATATTATACTTTTTACGAGATTAAATCAGAGATTCGTATCATTGATTATTGGAGGAACCTAGATGAGAAGAATTTATTTAGACAACGCAGCAACTACACCAGTAGATTTAGAAGTATTAAATACAATGAATCCTTATTTTAATTTAAGATATGGGAATCCCAATAGTGTACACTTTTTTGGGCAGGAAGCCAGAGAAGCAGTAGAGGAAGCCAGGGTACATGTTGCTAATCTAATAGGAGCAACTCCTGAAGAAATTGTTTTTTCCGGTGGAGGAACCGAATCTGATAATCATGCGTTGAAGGGCATAGCCTGGGCAAATCAAGCTAAAGGAAATCATATTATTACCAGCCAGATAGAACATCATGCTGTTTTGCATGCCTGTCATTTTTTAGAGAAACAGGGATTTAGAATTACATATCTTCCGGTTGACAAATATGGCTTAATCGATCCCAAAAAAGTGATAAAAGAAATCACAAACAAAACAATATTGATCTCCATCATGCATGCAAATAATGAAATAGGAACACTAGAGCCAATAAAGGAAATTGCAGAAATCTCAAAAGAGAGGGACATTTACTTTCATACGGATTCAGTACAGACAACCGGACATATCCCAATTGATGTTAATGACCTAGGAATAGACTTATTGACCATGTCCGGGCATAAATTATATGGACCTAATGGCATCGGAGCACTATTTATCAAGAAGGGAACAAAAATCATACCACTGATTGATGGTGGGGGACAGGAGAAAAATCGCCGTGCAGGTACAGAAAATGTAGCTGGAATAGTAGGGATGGGTAAAGCGGCAGAACTTGCAAAGAAAAGATTGATGAATGATGAAGAGAAAAAAATAATTAATCTTAGAGATCGTTTAATCAATGGTATTACCAGTGAAATTGACCATGTCCGTTTAAATGGCCATCCAGTAAATAGGTTACCGGGGAATGTCAATCTCTGTTTTGAATTTATTGAAGGTGAATCTATGTTGTTAAGCCTTGATATGGAGGGTGTAGCTGCCTCGAGTGGTTCAGCCTGTACTTCCGGGGAATTGGAAGCGTCCCATGTTTTATTAGCAATTGGACTTGCTCCTGAGATTGCCCATGGTTCTTTAAGATTGACACTCGGAAAAGAGAATACCGAGGAAGATGTTGACTATGTTGTAGAGATATTACCTCGAATTATAAAAAAGCTAAGAAGCCTTTCCCCATTCCAGGGAAAATGGTAAGCATTCAATAGTTATTATCAGTTTAAAAATTTCAGCGAATTACGAACCGGACTTTAAACTTTAATTTAAAGATATTGCATAACTAATGGAACGAAATCATGTTTATGGCTTGAAAAATGTATGAATAATTTTTGCAGTAGATTTTATTAATGTATTTAGATGAAAATAAGGCTGTAAGTTTAATATTCAATTTATAATTAAGGTTTAGTTTGCAGATAAGGAGTATTTTTGTATGGGTATGTATAGTGAGAAAGTAATGGACCATTTTAATAATCCTAGAAATGTTGGAGAAATCGAGAAAGCAGACGGTATTGGTGAAGTAGGCAATCCCATATGTGGTGATATTATGAAAATATATATCAAGGTAGAGAGTGGTAAAATTGTAGATTGCAAATTTAGGACTTTTGGTTGTGGTGCGGCGATAGCAACAAGTAGCATGATCACAGAGATGGTGAAGGGAAAAAATGTAGAAGATGCTTTGAAGATTTCAAATAAAGCAGTTGCCGAAGCGCTTGGTGGCTTGCCCCCTGTAAAAATGCATTGCTCAAATTTAGCAGCCGATGGTTTAGAGCAGGCAATCAAAGATTATCAAAAAAAGAAAGGTGAAAAACTCGAGGTAAAAACATGATTTCTCTCAACGTTAATGAAGTTTCATTAATGGCTGCTTTTATAGCAGGCTTATTTTCTTTTTTCTCTCCATGTGTTCTTCCTTTAGTACCCGGATATATTTCTTTTATTTCCGGAATATCCTTAGAAGAAATTGAACAGGGAGATAAACAAAATAAAGTCATTATAGGATCTATCTTTTTTATTCTGGGCTTTTCTTTAGTATTTATTCTTTTGGGAGCTACTGCGACTTTTATAGGTAGTTTTCTTTTGGAAAAGGCTTTTATATTAGAAAAAATAGCAGGTATAATTATCATCATTTTCGGAATACATATGTCCGGGTTGTATCGAATAAAATTTTTAGATTATGAAAAAAGATTATATGCAAAAAACAGACCAGTCAATATAGTTGTTGGACCCTTTTTAATCGGATTGGCTTTTGCTTTTGGCTGGACACCGTGCATTGGTCCCATTCTCGCTGGGATTTTAATTTATGCCGGTACTCAAAAAACTCTTTATCAAGGAATATTATTGCTTATGATTTATTCGGCGGGACTAGGAATTCCTTTTTTATTGACTGCACTTGCTCTAAATAAATTTTATATGCTTTCCAGTAAGATAAAGAAATATTTTAAAACAATTGAGATTGTGGGAGGAGTACTTTTAATCCTGGTTGGATTATTAATCCTTACAGATAATTTACACAGGATTACAAGTATTTTTGTTAATTAAATGAAAAAAATAAAACATGTAATGAAAGAAATTGAGGTGAAAGATGAACATAATATTTAATAGTAAATACAAAATCGTCATATACGGACTGTTGTTTGTATTTTTAACATCGAGTTTCATTTTATCAAATTTTGGATTGAAAAAACCATTATTAATAGAAGCCGTAGAAGAGTCAAAACCTTTAATGCTTGAATGGCTATCTTATAATGAAGCAGTAACTAAAGCAGAGAATGAAAACAAATATATGATGTTTTTTTTCTATGCTGACGGATGCGGATGGTGTGATAAAATGGAAAAAGAAGTATATGCAGATGAAAATGTGAAACAAATACTGGCAGAAAAATATGTTTCAGTAAAAATAAATGCAAGTTCAAATAATAAAATCCAAATCAATAGTGAAGAGATGACTGAAAAAGCATTTGCTTTAAAATATCAGGTGACTGGTTATCCGACTACCTGGTTTTTTGAAAGTAAGAATATTGGAATTGCTCCATTACCGGGATATGTCTCTGCAGAACAGTTTATCAGCGTGCTGAAGTATATTGGTGAAGATTGGTATAAGGAAATAACTTTTCAAGAATACATTGAGAAGGATAAGGGCTAATTATGTAAAATAAATATTTTAAAGTATATGATGTTTTTTTATGACCAGGGAAGTATAATTGAATTATAAACTTCCTTGGTCAATTTTTTTGTACATATAGAATGTAAGGTGATGAATGGTTATGGTAAATCCGTCTGGCATTGAACATAAAATACAGGTTATTTTAAAAGAAATCAATGAAATTTGCAAAGGAAAAAAAATTGTTGTTGCTTTTTCAGGTGGTATGGACAGTACAGTTGTTTCCAAGCTTGCTATAGAGGCCTTGGGAAGTAAAAGGGTGAAAGCGATTTCCGTTTCATTTGAGAATTATAGCTATATTGAAGGATTAAAAAATATTCATTCGATTAGCTGTGATTTAGGATTAAAACTAAAAATAATACCGGGAAAAATGTTACAGGAAATTGTATTGCGGAAAGGTCCAGCATGTAATCAATGTACAAGAAAAGTAAAATTGGGTCTAGTAAAAAAGGCTGCTGGAACCAGATTAGTCTTAACCGGTTCTAATCAGAGTGATACTTGGGGTAAAATGGGATTAAAATTGCATAATAATATATATGCTCCTCTTTTCAATATGTGTAAAAAAGAAATCAAAGAAATTGCTGAATATTTTAATTTAGATATAAAGAAAATTGGTGAAAATATATTTAGAGAAGGGTGTAAATTAAAGCATTTGTTAAAACCTCTCGCAAATCCAGATTATCATGGCCGAGCCGCGGATGAAGCAAATGAAATTTTATTAGAAACACTAAAGAAAGAAAAACTGAATCAGGTTTTAGCAAATGTTAAAATAATTGGTCCATTAAGCAAGAACATTGGATTAGTAAATTTACTTCCATTTCCTGATGAAAAAATAAAAAGTAAAATAATAATGAATTTAAAAAAGTTGAAAATTGTTGAAGAAATAGTGTTCCTGGATAATCCGATAAAATTGATTATCAAGGCAAATAGAGGACAATTTAGCAATTTAAGGTCACGTCACTGGTTGGAAAAAGGCAGGCTTCAACCGGATTTTGCCGTACCAATCAATATCGAGTGGCGCTTAACGACTAACAAAAATTTAGGAACATTTCAAGTGGTTGATTACAAAATTGACGGAGAGTATAATAAAATAACATCAGGGAAGATTCATAGTTATTTCGTTTGATTTAAGTAAGTTAGCTTGAGTACGGTAAAAAGGTATTTTTATTTCATTTAGACCAGAGGTTTAATGGAAAACGTGGTAAATAAAAGATACTTTTCAGTAGTTGTGACCTGGAATAAAATGAAGAATAATTGTTAAATTTGTCAGGAGGATTTTATGGATGTCAGATCAAACTTTATCAGATTTTGATATTAAAAAAGCAGTTCAAGAAGTAATTAATTTAATGGGAATAGCAGCTCGCACTGCACCAAAGTCTGCAGGGAAAGACTTTGTGGTTGTGAAAGCAATTTATGGAGATGACATACAAAAATTGTCGAATGAGATGTACCGCTATAGTAGAGAAACAGGAAAACGTAATTTTGATCGTGACGGAAAAAGTGTAAATGATTCACAAGCTGTATTATTGATAGGGATAAAAAATGCTAAACCAGTTGGTTTAAATTGTGGAGCTTGTGGTTTTAGTACATGTTCTGAAATGCATACCCATAGAGGCAGTGAATTTGATGGACCTTCTTGCGCTTTTCGACTTTTAGATATGGGAATAGCTATTGGCTCAGCTGTAAAAACTGCTAGCATACTGAATGTAGATAATCGGATTATGTATCGGGCAGGTGTAGCGGCGAAAAATATTGGTTTGATTGATGCTGATTTTATCATGGGAATTCCTCTATCGGTAACAGGTAAGAATATCTACTATGATAGATAAGCTTAATCGGCTGGGTAAAAAAGTCAGATTAATCAGAGACTGTGAAAAAATTGCCCAATCTATAATAGAAAATGAGAAAAATAGTCCACTTGGGAAAAAAATAATTTATAAAAAAGACGATAACATTTAAAGTTTTTTGAAAAAAGCTTTAAAATCGTTTACTTGAAGGGTTTTTCCAAAAAAATAAAATTTAAGAATAATCTTTGACTATTTAATTAAAATTGGCACAATAATTGCTTCTATATGAAGTTAGGAAATAACCTAAAGAAAGGAGGTGAATAAAATGAATAAAAAATTGACAATTCTAACTTTATTGGTAGTAGCTGTAATATTCTCATGTGTTTTTCAACTATCTTTTGCTCAGGAAATGAAGAATGTCGGGAATCAAAAAAAGATTCACGAAAGTGAAGGTTGGAGTCATAAGATATGGGAAATGAAAAAAATAGAAAATAATCCAATGGCAAAAATGAAAAACTTAATGGAATCGCTAAATCTGTCTAAGGAACAAATAACAGAGTTTCGCAAAATAAATTTAAGTTATCAAAAAGAACAACTGGAACTAAAAAATGAAATTCAATTGAAACAATTAGAAATAAAAGAATTATTATTAGATGAAGAACTTGATTTGATAAAAATAAGGTCAGAATTTCAAAAAATCGCGGATTTAGAAACTGAAATGAAAATGAGTAGCTTGAAAGGGTATTTAACAGCTAAGGAAATCTTAACACCCGAACAACAGGAAAAATTACTCAACAAGTTCTCTTTTGCCATGCCAAATTTTGGAGGATTTAATAGAGTTCCCCGAATTAACAAAAATTTCAACTAGTCTAATATAAATAAAGAGAAGAGGATGTAAATTTATTTCTTCTTCTTCTCTTGGAAGTTTTTTGGAGGTGAAAAAAATGATAAGACTTAACTTATCAAAATATAAGAAAAAAATGATATTGGTTCCAATGTTGATAGTGTTTCTTACACTGGCTTGGACCCAGGTTATAGCTGCAGAAGACCAATTAAATAATGAAGCATTTTCTCTTGAAAATTTTAGTATGAGTATTGCTGAAATTGCGGAAAGAGTTGGTCCGGCTGTAGTGAATGTGGACACTGTAAGAATGGTTACACAACAATCTCCCTTTGGAAATGACCCAATATTTGAACGTTTCTTTGGGGATCAGTTTAAAGAATATTCAAGAACAATTCCTCAAAAGGGAACCGGTTCGGGATTTA
>Ga0272441_10008543_pt1 | contig 16171 bp, 8 predicted proteins | sample SSMProp6N_FD_193582 | JGI IMG/M metagenome (GOLD analysis project Ga0272441, IMG submission 193582) | Marine sediment archaeal communities from Little Sippewissett salt marsh, Falmouth, MA, United States - SSM-Prop-6N | ecosystem: Environmental > Aquatic > Marine > Wetlands > Sediment ... | reverse complement strand
TGAAGTAGCAATGGATCCATTTCAGCATAGGGCGGCACCTGATCCGGCGGGTTGTTGTAAATTTCCAGCAGTACCGTACCACTGCTGTCCGCCAGAAAATGGGTATACGGGGCGTTTTCTGTTTGTCGTACAACTCTAAATCCAAGATGTTGTACATACCATGTGGCCATCGCAGCAGGATCTGCCACGTTCAGAGCACAATGTTCCAGTTTCATATTATAAGTATTCTCCTTTTCACTTTGGTATCAGATCATCTGTACTTTGTTTTGAATGAAAATTTATAGCGGACCGTTTTTTCTTTTCAAATAGTTCTTTAATAATCGAATAATTAACTCTGTACTTCGGATTGAATTGATCGGACAGCATATATTCGGTTAAACTGAAAAGCAATTGTCTTGCCGCGGGCCTTTTATCGATATGACTTTGAAGATCCGCACTGCAGACCATGAGTTTTCCTTTTCCAGCCTGTACTTCAAATATCAAAGCCAGACGGCGGTTTAGAAACCATGTGTCGATTGGCTGTACAATCGGTCTGAATTCCGGCGGGAACAGCTCAATATTCATTACCTGCTGCCGATCGAGAATTTCCCACCATTGTAAATTGCTGTGGAATTCTGTCGGGAAACAGGCAAAAGCCGGGTGTTGAGGATCGCATAAAATGCCCGTTGTATGCGGCGGCCGCATCTTAAACCATGATGTGTTCCAGAATACGGGCCTGAAATACTGAATCACGTCTTTACCGTTTTCAACAATACCTGTGGCGTGCAAGAAAACGGTCCCTCCATTTTCGAGAACGGATTCGGCCTTTTCATCAAGTTGATTGCAAAAATAGATATGATCCGTGTTTTTGACTGGAAGTTCAGAAGGATAAACCCAGAAATTCCAGGTATTGATATGATTTGCAACGGAGACTTCCAGATTCAGTCTTTCAGCTTTTATTATACTAGAAAGCGGCAAGTCGATTGAACCGAGAGATATGCAATTACCAATGGGAATATCCAATTCTTTGAAAAGTCCCTGTGAAATAATTTTTCCGTTCGAATCCGTTACTTTCCATCGCGCAACAATGTTCTTGAGTGGATGACTGCCAAAATGAGCAATTTCAAGTTTTGTATGGAACGTTTCATTGTTTTGATAAATGAATTTTGGTATCCGGGCCAATGGGACAGTCGGTCCGCAAAATTGTTTGAACTCTTTTGCCGATATGTATCCTTTTTCATCCCAAAAAGCATCCAATACACCAACCAGAGCCGTTCCCTGACCTGGGAAATCATTGAGACTGAGCAGCTGGACACCAGCGAATCCGGGAGTCCGTAAAGCGGCCTCGATTTCAGATTTATAGCATAAGGCCTGCAATTTGCCTGAAGCCATCAGAAAGTTTTCAGCCTGATCTCCCATATGATTTTTTATCAGCTCTTCCTGGAATAATTCAAAATTTTTGGCTTTGTAAACACCCGTGTATTTGGAAATTTCATTGAAATTCGGGAAGACGCAATACTGCCCCATTTCATGGGCCACATACGGGACTGTATATTTTTCGATTCGCGGTGCATAATCAAACAGACTTTGCGGGCGCTCTTTCCATGGAAGACCGCGGGGTTCGGCTCGAACAATAAATTCATTTTCAGGTACCAGCGGCCATCTTCCGCCGATTGAGGCTCCCGTATAAACCCTGCGATTGTCTTTTGCTCTCCAGTATTCAACAAATTCCCCGAGATACTTTACCTGATTTCGTCCTGCCGGTTCGTTGCCGTAAGCCATCATACAAAAGGACGGATGGTTGCCGTAAGTCTTGACAATTCGTTCTGTTTCATCATATATATATTGATCAATCGGTAATCCGTCACCCAGCCTCACACCATGGTTCGCCCAGGAAGGACCTTCAACCTGCAAATAAAATCCCATTTTATCTGCCGCAATAAATGCGGCTTCAGGCGGACACCATGAGTGAAAGCGCATGTGATTTAAACCATGATCTTTACAGACGGCAAACACGCGCTCCCAGGAAGCCGCGTCTGCGGGCGGATAACCCGTTTTTGGAAACACACAGCATTCAACCGTACCTCTAAGGAACAGAGGACGGTTGTTTATTTCAAAACGGGTTCCGTTTATGGAAAAAGACCGCATGCCGAACAGGACTTCGCGCGCATCGCTGTTTCCGGATTCATCCTGTATAAGAGCTGTCAACCTGTACAGAGCCGGATTGAACTCATCCCACAGCTGCACGTTTTCACCCATGGGATAACTAATTTCCAGACGTGATTTACCTTTTACCGCAATTATTTCTTTTATAAGTAGCGGGACGGTATGGCCTGTTTTTGAATTAAATGATTTTGCGTTCAATTTAATTTTTACGGGAGCGTCAAGCCCGGTGATATTATCAAGGACAATGACCACTTTAACTGTTTTTTTATCGATATTTGTGAAAAGTTTGATGTCATCAAAACAGACAGGGGAGGTCGATCTAAGGAAAATATCGCCTGCTATTCCGTTCCAGTTCCCCTGTGTATGATCTGTGATACTGTGTGAATCGGGACCCACATTTAACTCTTTAATGCGGTTGTCCACCCTGACAGAAATGATATGACGGCCCGATGTCAGACTTTTTGACAAATCATAACGATGGGGTGTTGAGAGGCTGTTTTGTGTCCCGATCTTTACGCTGTCTACCCAAAGTGTTGTTTCCCAGTGCGGACGCTCCAGGAACAGTTCAATTTTGCGTTCTTCCCAATTTTCAGGGATCACAACTTCCCGCTGATACCAAGCGGGTCCGACATAATATTTATTCGGCGTCAGCCAGAATGGAAACTTCAAATTGTCTTTTTTTCTGTATTTTGCCAGGTCCGGCCGGAAATACCATGAACTGTCATAAATGCTTCCGGTCCATTTTGTGTGAACAGTGAGTTCATCGCCTTTGTTATTTTCTTTCATGGATCCGGGTAAATTTATGGTATCAGTCAATCTGGATTGATACCAGTGCTTTGTAATGCCGATATCTTCCGGATCCATCTGGAACTGCCATTTGCCATTCAGCGGGATTGTGTTTTTATGACCCGAAAAATTGCAGCCTGAAAATATGAAAAGGGATAATAAAAAAGAAGTTATCAATGTTTTATGCTTTTTTACCATTTCTATTTCCCACTCTTGTTATCTGAATGAATAGTAACAGCCCTGACCAGGGGATATGTGGATTAATTAAACTGAATCATCACCTTATATTCAGGAATAAATTGAATATCATTCAAATTAAAGAATTTGCTTGTGTTTTTAAAATCCGGAATAATATCAGATACAAAGTCCTGATAAAATGGCGCGTCTTTGTATAATGGTCTGAAATACAAAACCATTTCATCAGCAATTGTGCTGTCTAAAAAGCGTTTTAGCCCGATATCCCATTTTTTTCCATAAAAGAGATGATCTGCAACAAGCTGTCCGTTTATAAAGGACATACCTGAATCTCCGGTATAATCGATATTTAAAAATATGTCATTCAGATTCTTATCCATTTTGGGAAGTAGTATTTTGTATTTATTATCGGTGATTTTTATGATTTCGGGTACGATCTCAACTTTGGGGAGAGCTATTTTATAATGAGAAAAAACACTTTCATCTGTTGATATTTTTGTGATCCTTCCCAAACTGGCCGTTGCCCCCATGTTCAATTTCGGATAGATTTCAAATTCAATGAGATGCTTGCAACGACTGATTGCCTCAAAACTGTTTTTATTTTGCAGAACAGCTGCATCTGAAAAAATCATATAGTCATTTCCCTCAATAACAGCCTTCCACGCCTGCATGGCTTTTTCACGGTTGACCATTAACAATTTAATGTGTTTATTTATTGTTAATTGGCCCGCTTGATCAGCAGAAAATTCAAAAACAACATGATCGATGTTTTTATTTATTTTACAGTGTGTGGCCTTGTATGTAAAATCCGATGTGGTGTTTATTGATAATTCTGGTTGAATCCCGTCAATGGTAAAAAATATGTAGATGTGATCATTTTTATTTTCCAGTTTTGTCAGCAGTTGAGCAGTAGCATAATTGACATGTATGCCTGACATATTGAAATGAAAAGGTAAAATGGCATTTTCTTCGCTCTTCAATGTAAATGATGAAGATTCCGGGATATGCAGTATACCCTGTTGTGTCTGTAATTGGAACTGAATATCGTGAATATCTTTTGTCTTGATATGATCCTGAAAATTCAACATGCAAATAAAACCGCTGTCACCGGATTTTCTGACCGCGTAGCGTAACGTATCCAGATTTTCTGGCTGTTTATTGGATTGTTCGGGAATAACAACGTCCATGGGTGCAAGCAAATCACCAAAGTCATTGAAAAAATAGTGTAATACCTTTAAACGATAATAAGACTGATTGAGTTGACCAAATTCTTTAATTGGTGCCTGGAAATCATAAGATATTTTGGGATAGCCATATGCTTCATCGCTGAAAAAACCATTTTTACCTCTTGGCGTTGAACCACCGTGATACATATAATAACCAATACCATTTGCGCCGCTGCCGATAAAACGATTAATCAGGGCGTCCAGACTGTTTGGTGGCACATTGGGGCGCCGTTTGTATCGCACCATAATACCGCCGCTGATTTCTGCCGCAAAGTATGGATAATCTTCTGCATGATAACGTACGGGCGCGTAATCCGGATTTTTTTGAAGTTCCGTATGAATATAAAATGGAGAAAGCCTTTGTGGTGCCCACGTGGGATAGGCATAAGCAGCAGTGACCGGCAGCGATTCATTTTCAATTACAGCCGCATTGCCCCAGCCGGTTGCTGTGTAAATGGGCACCTCAATTCCCGCTTTTTTTGCCAATGCTTTCAGGATTTTCATATGTTCATTTCCGAGCCGGGCATAGGGATTTATTATTTCAGCGCTGCCCGCACCGGCCATTGTAAATTTCCTGTCCTGTGCGGATGTGGTCCCGTCATAGGGCTGAGAAGGGTATGTGAGCCCCCACGGCGCGTGGGAATGTTGAAATTCATTTTCCAGTTGAACAGCGATTACAGGACCACCATCTTTAAACAACAGGCCTTTTATTTGTTTGGAGATTTCATGGTACAACCGTTCAACATAATGCAAATAATTTGGATCATTAGAACGAACAATCACTGGTCTGCCAAGAAGCCAATCAGGAAGTCCTCCATTACGAATTTCAGCATGACAGAATGGTCCGATCCTGACAATGACGCGGACATCGTTTTTATGACACAACTGAATAAATTTTCTGAGATTTTTATCACCTTTCCAGTCGAACACACCTTCGGTTTCTTCATGGATATTCCAGAACACATAGGTAGCGATGATATTAATGCCGCCGGCTTTCATTTTTCGGATCGATTCATCCCAATATGCATTGGGATAACGGGCGTATTGAAATTCACCGGTCACAGGAACAACCGGTTGTCCATTGAAAGACATATAAAGGTTGTTCACAGATATTTTATCACCGTACTGATTTTCGCCACCCATTTTTAAATGATCTGAGCGTATGGTTTTTTCCGGTGATGTTAAATCAATTTTATAAACTTTTGAATGCAAGATACCGTTGTTCATAAAACAGTATAAAATGAAATAGATAATTATTTGATAAAGCTTCATAGGTTTAATTTCCCCGGTGTGTAGAACGTTCATTGTACATGGTTTATGGATGAATTGTCATTCTAACTACGTTATTGATTGAATTCCTTCACCGCATCGATCATTGTCGCAATATTTTCAATGGGTGTGTTTGCCTGAACATTGTGAACAGAACTGAAAACAAACCCGCCATTCCTGGCAAAAATATCACATTGCTGTAAAACCGCAGTTCTTACCTCATCGGGGGTTCCAAACGGTAAGATTCTTTGCGTATCCACACCGCCTCCCCAGAATACAATTTGATCACCAAATTCATCTTTTAATTGCTGACTATCCATGTTTGCCGCGTTGTATTGAATCGGATTTAGTATGTCGAATCCTGATTCGATAAAGGATGGAATAAATGATTTTATTGAACCACAACAGTGTTTAAATGTCTTCCATGTCGTGTTTTCATGAATCCAGCTGTTAATCTTCTTGTAGTAAGGCATATATAATTTTTTATAAGTTTCCACAGAGCAAAAAGAGGAGGTCTGTGTTCCAAAATCGGTTCCGCAAATGAATACAACATCGACCACATCTCCAATTACCGGAGCCAGGAGTTTTAAATTATTAATTGCGATTTCAGATTGTATTTCGAATATTTGATGGATGTAATCTTGCCTGATTATTGTTGAGATGTACCATTCCTGAACATCTCTGATTCCTTTAGGGTATTTCAGGTTTACTGCGGGGACAAGTGCAACATCACCAAATGCTGTACCACCAAGATTGCCGATGATTGCCCTTTCATTATTCCTCATATCTTCAATGACCAGCTTCCAGCGGGATATATCTTCAGCACTTAAAATATGAAATTCTTCCGTATTCTCTTCATAATTAAGGGTTGAATCATCAATGGCTCCCTGTCTGTTCAGGGCGTCGAAAAAGAAGCTGGATTTGGGCATTTTGGCACTTGGCGGAACGGTTTTATCGCCCTGCGGAAAAATCAGAATGTCTCCTTTGTCATCCGTCATTGTATTGAAATCACCCGCAACCAGTACAGTCTGTCCCCAGGGAGCTTTCCATTCTTTCCAGTTTTCATTTTTAAAACCAAACATGGTATAACCGATATCAACCGGCTGTGTGTCTATGCCGATAATCTCTCTCAATTCATCATCAATTTCCCCCAGCATTTGATAAGGTTCAATCACTTTGATTAATATTTTTTTTAATCCATAGTATTCCCTCAAGGCTTCCACGCAACTGACATGCATGCCGGTTTGTCCTGTGCCGCCAAAATCTATAGGTACACGATCAGGTTGTTTGTGATCCAATGCCTGTTTGATGATTTGCTTTGATGTCATAGCTGTCACGGTGATTTGATTAAATCATGCTCAATTTTTTCAAGTGTTTTTCCTTTTGTTTCAGGCAAGTGCTTTTTTATAAACAGAAAACCGATAACACAAATTGTCGTGTAAATCCAGAATGTGCCTGATGCACCCAGGGAGCGATTTAAGAATGGAAAAGTATAGGTTAAAATAAAACAGGCTATCCACAAAAATGAAACTGCAATAGACATGGCGGCTCCCCGGATCCGGTTTGGGAATATCTCAGAAATAACCACCCAGGTGATTGGTGCCAAAGACATGGCATAACAGGCAATCGCTGAAACCACCAAAATCAGCATATGAATGCCCTGACTGCCGAAGTAATACCCAAAACCAATTAATAGATATATTACGGCCAGACCCGATGCGCCGGTTAACATGAGCACCCGCCTTCCCCAGCGATCCACTGTAAAAATTGCGACAAATGTAAACAACAGATTAACGGCGCCAGTAATGACAATATTCAACAATATATCACTGATGCCATACCCAGCCTGGGAAAATACTTCTTCCGCGTAATTAAAAATAACGTTTATGCCGCACCATTGTTGAAACACCGCCAGAAATATGCCGATGCCGAGAATTTTTGTCATGCCTGGTTTGAACAGATTTTTAAAATTTACTCTCTGAACGTCTTCGGCAAGTGTGTCCCTGATTTCAGAGAGTGAACGGTTTGAATAGTTATTCCCTCCGATTCGCTTTAGAATTTGTGCCGCGTTATCCTTTTTTGCGTTTTTCACCAGCCAGCGTGGACTTTCAGGGATAAAAAACATCAGAATAAAGAAAAGGAATGCCGGTACTGTTTCAGCGGCAAACATCCATCGCCAACCATGTTGTCCGTTCCATGAATTTAAAATGTATTCAGCTGAAGCGTTCTCGGGCACAGGCCTGGCGATCAGCCAATTGATGCATTGCGCCATTAAAATGCCGATCACAATGGTCAATTGATTAATGGAGACAAAACGTCCCCGTATGTCCGCCGGAGACACTTCGGCAATATACATGGGTGAAAGTGTTGAAGCGATACCTATACCAATACCGCCGATGAATCGATAAATGACGAACAGGGGAAAGGTGGGTGCCAATGCGGTACCAACCGCGGATAGCGTAAACATAAATCCTGCGCCAATCAGAAGTTTTTTTCGGCCGAATTTATCGCTGATTGCACCAGCTATCAGGGCGCCAATCAGACAGCCCGCCAGTGCACTGCTCATGGCCCATCCGATTTCAAATGATGATGTCAGGTTGAAAAATTTCTCATAAAATGGTTTGGCTCCGCCAATCACCACCCAGTCATATCCAAACAGTAAACCACCCATGGCTGCTACCAGGCTGATAAACCAGATGTAATTCATATGATAGCTTTTGTCAGTCAACAGAATCTCCACTTACTGTGTTCATGCATCATCGCTGGGCTATTTATGTTTGTTAATTTGAACCGCATAGACCTGGCTGGCACCTTCAAAATTGGCTCTGAAAATGATCCATTTTCCATCCGGAGAAAAATGAACATTGGGTTCCAGGTCATAATCATGATGCTTCATATTTACCAGTTTTTCTGCTTTCAGGCTGTCTCCTGCAGGGTGGAACAAATAAATCCATTTCCCCTCTTTTGCCCTGGCGACCTGGGTGGAATCTCCGCCGTCACCGCAAAATGTGGTTTGATCCGGCGAAATGTTAAAATGTATGGACCATTCATCCCGTTTCATGGCATAACGCTTTTCCTGCTCCGTTTCAATATCCACACCGGCCAGGTAAAAGGTGTCGCCCCTTGGAATCTGAAGATCAAACCAGATTGTTTTTCCGTCCCTGCTGAAGAATTCATGTCCCGCGATTTCCCGATACACGGTCCGTTTATGCATAAGCCGTATATCCCTGGTTTCCAGATCCATAAGCCATATGCGATCCAGTAAATGCCAGGGTCCCTCATGACAAAACATGAGTTTATCGGGATCTTTCGGTGAAAACTGTATATGATTCAGCCAGGCCGTATCACTGTGCACAAAATGCAGTCCGCCGGTTTCAATGTTGATCGTAAAGAGTGTATGGGGTAATCCGGCTTCGAATATGAGTTCAAAATAACTGCTTTTCTTCGGATTCTTTCTGTATATTTCCCATTTTTCCGGTACACTGAAGGAGCCGGCCAGTAATGTTTCATCCGCGTTCAACGTGGAGATGAATCCCTTAACGGTATCCGGGAACACATAGACCAGCCGTGTCGTATGATCGTCCACATGTGCGGCAAAAATACTGTCCCTGCTCTGATAAAAAACTTCTCTTCGTTTTTTACCAACAATTTCACCGTAAATGCGGCCGGGATGGCTGGTCAATTGATCAATTTCCAGTGTTTTCAGATTGACTGTGAAAAGCTGACTTCTTTCTCCGGATCGCCGGCCGGACTGGCTCCGCGCCCGGGTTCCATAGAAAACCATTTTATCATCTTCATCACCAATGGCGGGGATGAATGGGTTATTGTGAAAGTAAAAACTTCTGTTGTTTCCCTCTCTGCGTGTCAGCTGAATTATCTTATAACCGGTATCTTTATCAATCCATTCAAGCGGCATGGGCCGCCGCGAACCGGTTTCCAGCTTTTCAATATCCTGACGGCCACAGGAGACGGAAATTCCCATCCCTGTGATGATGACCCAGGTTATGAATCTCATATTGATCCCTTCTATTTATCCAAATAGAAAACCTCCATAAGAGGAATGGAAACCGGTGAGTTGTCGGGGTTGGTTTCCATGATATCAGCCATATGGGCCCACCATTTTTGCACAATGTCTGTTTGGCCCAGGTCCTGTGATCCGCTTATGCCGATCACTTTTTGTACAGCGAACAGGGTATTGGTTTCTTCATCCAGAAAAATTGAATAATCCCTGATACCGGCATCAAGCAGCAATTTCTTCAGTTCGGGCCAGATTTCATCGTGCCGTTTTTTATATTCATCTTTGAATCCGGGTTTCAATTTCATTTTAAAAGCATATCGTTTCATGATTTTTATCTCCATCCTTCAGCTTTTTCGAGCTCAGCAAGGTCGGGCTTTTTGGCTGCAATCCTGAGTGATTCCTTATACAATTTATTCAGATCACCCAGATCAATTTCTGATCCCTTTCGAATGAAAATGGGTATTTTGTATGGGGGAGTGTCCACTTCAATATATTCTCCGCCGTCATACACTTTTTCCCTGTTCCAGGCATCCATCCACTTTTCTCCTGCGGGCAGGTACAATGCATGCTTCTCTTTGCCTTTTTCCCAGACGATGGATACCAGAATGTCCGGACCGAAAAAGCAGGTTTGCCAGTCGTTCCACGCTTCAGGCTGTTCCGGACACATCAGGAACAACGGGCGGACAATGGGCGTGCCTGTCTGATTGGCTTCTTTGGCCAGCGCATGGATATAAGGCACCAGTTTCATTCTCGTCACCGCATATAATCTCCAGGTTGCGATCAGCTCCGTATCATAATCGGGTTTATCCGGGGAGTTCCAGAAACCCCGGTCCACATTGGGGCCGTTTTCCATGATGGGAGAAAAACAGCCGAATCCGAGCCAGCGCATACAGGTTTCCCGGTTGAACATCCTGCCGTATCCGCCAATATCGGATCCCCAGATCGGATATCCCATAATGGAACAGCGCTGAAGTGCGATAATCACGGAACGCAGCCCTTCGGGCGTGCCCCGCGGATCACCGGACCACATGGCCCCATATCGGGCGCTTCCTGTATACTGTGCCCGCGGAAATAAAATAAAATCGTTCTCCAAAATGGGTTTTACCGCGTCATAGGCTGCTTTAACATACTGAACAGGATAGTTATTGAAATTTTCACGATAGGTAGTGCCGGCATATGTTTTCAGATGAAGGGAATCCAGCAGTTTTTCACCATCGGCCCTGTCCATTTTAAATCCCTTGATCCCCATCCGGGCCAGCTTTGCGGGACCGTTTTCACCCCACCACGTGCATGCTTCCTGATTGGTAAAATCCATGAGCACCTGACGAGCCTGCTTCCAGATGTTGCTCTTGAGAAAGTACCCTCTCTCTTCTGCAATATCGGCCATATCGCCCATAACAAATGGTGCGATCCATATCATCATTTCAATATGTTTACTGTTGAGCCATTGAATCATCCGGTCCGCATTGGGAAATCTTTCCGGATCGAATTCATAATCATCAAATCCCCTCGGACCCGGTCCCCAGGGACGGTCGAGCCAATACGCGGTACAGGGAATGCCATAGGCCTGCATCATGAGAACATCTTCCACGACTTCGCTGTTGAATGGCGCATGGACCCTGGTTCCGTCATAGTATTCCCTGCGATGAACGTGGTTGTCACGCCATCGCCATGGGCCGCAGGCCCATTCCGGCGGTACAATGGAAGGTCCGGTTTCCAGGGCGTGTTTTTGGACAATCTGCATGGGTGAGGGGCCCAGATAGATTTTGAATGCGAATTTTGGTCCTTCAAAGGCTATTTGTACCATATTTGGATATTCCTTGCAAAAATCAAAAACACCCGGCCAGGTTCCTCTGACAAAAAGTCCGTAATTATTGGATGAGAGATAAAACGGGGCATAACCCGAAACTGTCGGTTTCAGCTTCATTTCGACATGTTCACCCCGTAAATTCATGGCTGTTTCAATGCCTTCTGCCCATGATTTATTCTGCGGACCATCCACGACACGTTCAAAGATGCCAGTGAAATACTCATCCTGTGTCGCAGTGATATTGACAAACCATTGTGCTGCCTCTGATTGATCCTCTGTTTTTAAGGTGAACTTGAATTTGATTTCATCCTCGTTTGTAACGGTCTTAAATACAACCTTTGTGGATGAATCCATTGTCCACACATAGGCTATTTTTCCTGATTTATCACTCAGTATATCCGGTTTGCCTTTTAACCAGAAGACAGCGCTGTCTTTTTCAAATCCGATACTTCCCCTGTCGGAAGATACCGGCTGAATATGAATGGTTTTGCCGGATGGATTATGGATGGACAGGGTCGGGAATCCTTTGTCTGTATCAATGATGAGTTCTGCTTCCGACGTTTGGGCAAATAAATAAAAAGAAAAAATCAGGGTTAAAGCAATTGCCGTGTATGCATATTTCAAAGATTTCATAATAATCCACACTCCATTTTTATAAGATTGTAATTATTGCGGTTCGACAATCTTCAGATATTGATTCAACGAAAATTCTTTTAATGCCTTCAATCCTCTAACCAGGCAGACCGCATTCATCTGCGCTCCCATGGCGTTGGTATGTGTCGTTTCATCTTTATCAAAGTACAGAGCGGTTACCCGTTCCTGTCCGATTTCATCGTAATGATCGCAGATCAATGTGTGAAGATCGATGAATACCGCATTTTCCTGCCGGGCGGCCTGTTCGGCCCATTGGGCATAGCTGTCGACTGAACGATTGATTTTACCGTCGGTCCAGCGGTTCCGTGGAATCAGTGAACAGACAATGGGCACAGCGTCCCTGGATTTGATTTCTTTAATGTACTGACGAATGTACCAGCCATAGCTATGAACCGTTTCTTTCTTGCCTGTGAGCAGGTTATCGATTTCTTCGATTTCCTCCCCATTGCCCTTTATCGTGCCTCTTGCACGGCGATCATCGTTGATCGGACCGCTGTCATTGTGCCCGAATTGCATGATGATATAATCACCGGGTTTCAATTTGTCCAGTACGGATTGCCATAATCCCAGGGTGCGGAATGTACGGCTGCTCGTTCCGCCCATGGCTTTGTTTTCCACATTCAGGCGGGAGCGGTCGAAAAAATCAGCAACGGGCGCTCCCCATCCCCATTGACCATTGGCGCCGTTACCGAGCCGTCCCGTACGAACGGTTGAATTTCCGATCGCGTATAATGTGGGTCTGGTGGAATCAGACGGCAGCTGTGCATCCGGCATCCAGGATGATGTCATCCATTGCCGGACCGGCTCCAAAAGCACATCGGGACCATAGGGCGTCACATGTTCTCCCAGATCCGACAACCTATCAGCCAGGGGGCTGCCAATCGCCTTGAGCCCGGACACGATTACGGCCGCATTAATCAATGCGCCGTCGCGTCCGGTATGTGTGTGATCTTCAGGGAACAGCCGGCGTACACGAATCGGGCCAAGCAGCTCGTACTGATCAGCAACCATGTTGCGCAGATCAATAAAGGCGACGCCGTTCTCTGCAGCCAGTTCTTCTGCCAGTGTGCAGAATGTGTTTTCCCGTTCTATTTTGCCATCGGGCCACACGTTGCGGGCGGTCATGCTCATGACAATCGGAATGGCGCCTTGGGCCCTGGTTTCGTTGATCATTTTGCGCATGTACCAGCCAAACGTTTGCACGATTTCATGTTTGCCGGTTTGCAGATTATTGATTTCCTGTGTCTCATCACCGATAGTTGGAATTGAGCCGCGGGCACGGTGTTCATCGTTAATCATACCGGCATCGTTATGACCAAATTCAAGCATCACATAGTCGCCTCTCTTCAGACTGTCACGGATTGCATCCCACAGGCCTTCGGTGATAAACGTCCGGCTGCTGCGACCGCCTCTTGCACGATTTTCCACCTTTATCTTGTTTGGATCAAAAAATTTCTGTAAATGACTGCCCCAGCCTTCTTCATCGCCGTTTTTTGCAGTTGAATTACCGGCAATATACAATACCGGGCGGTTCATTTTCATCCTGGCCATTTGCCGGCACATGGTTACAAACGCGCCCAGGCCGTGCAAATCATTGACGCGGCGCGGTCGGTGCAGATAGTATTCACAATCGATACGGACCATTGTTCCCTGGGTCACATCTTTTAAATTTGCCGATCCCTGTTCATCGAATGAGAGTTTGTGTTTCAAAATGCCTTCATATCCGCGGATGGCCATTTGCCGATAACGGTCTGGAACGTAGCCTTTTTCCACGGCTCTGGCTGTGAAATAGGTATACATGCAGGAACAGGATGTTTCCGGCCAGTTTTCAGGATCTTTCGGTTGATCGACAAGCTGATACCACAGTCCTGTCTCCGCATCCTGGAACCGGGCAAGTCCTTCGATTAAATCTGATAATATTTGGATGAGTTGCATACGTTTGGGATGATCCGACGGAATGATGTCAAGAATATCGACAATTGCCATACCGAACCAGCCCATGGAACGTCCCCAGAAGCAGTGAGAACGATGCGCATCATTATCCGCCCACGCTTCCGAACCGTCTTCATCATAAGCATGATATAGCAGACCTGTTTCTTCGTCTTTCAAATGACCGGCATAAATAATAATCTGATTGGCCGCTTCGGTATAACATGACGTGTCACCAAATGTCCGGCCATAGTTCACCAGAAACGGCATCGCCATATATACACCATCCAGCCATAATTGCCCTTTTTTGGCCGTGTCGTGATGAAAACCACCGTCCGACGTACGCGGAAAAGTTCTAAGCGTATCACGAATGTGATCTACCGCCATTTTATATTTTTCTTCACCGGTTTCCTGATACAAATACAGGGTAGCCAATCCCGGCTGACAATTATCGAGGCTCCAGATATCCCGGTCAATGTGACCGTCTTCATTCACATGATCATCAATCCAGTCTTTGATATATTGGAGATACGCTGGATTGCCGGTTTCCTTATAAATGCGGTACTGCGCCGACATGTAGAATCCTGTAATATATACCCAGCGTCCCAGATCTTTGGCAGAGGTTCGTTCCATCTGTGATTCAATCACTTTCTGAGCGTATTCCATTTGCGCGTTCAGAGATGAACCCATGGAGAGCAAGACGAATAGAATGATTAAATTGAACCGTTTTTGGCTATTCTTCATTATTCCAGGTTCTCCTTTTTAAGATCATTACAAAAGAATGGCTGGATTGTCATTCTTCTATATTTCAGTCCCTTACCTTGCGATGACAATGAATCGGGTTCCATATGGTTCCAAATCAAGGCTCAGGGTTAAATACCCATTGTCAGATGATGCGCTTCCCATGTTCCGGATTTTCCCGGTCATGGCATTCCATTCCTGGGCCTGCCCGTTCCCGGAAAGCATCACTTTTGTTGCCTGCTTTTCGTGGCTTTCGTTGAAGAAAAAATACACGTCAGCATCAGGAAGATGCCGGTGAACGACTTTAATGGCAGGACAGGCTTTATCCAGCACAACATCCGGCTCAGGCAGGGCAGTGATGACAAGAGGCGTTATATTCCCGGATGGCTCTTTTATGGCCCAGCTCAAATCATGGGGCGGGACAGCATCGCGAAATGTTTTTTCCACAACAAGAGACGGCTCTTTGCCGAGAAAAACGACCTTTCCACCGGAAGCGGAAAATGTTTTCAGGCGTTCCAGCGACTGTTTTGAAATGGTAAAAGCAGACGGAACAAGCACAGTGCGATAAGTCTGACCACTCAAATTTTTAAATGTGCCGTTCTCAAGCTGCATGGCGGATGAAAGCGCTGTTTCGTCGACGAAATCAAAATCGCGCTGCATTTCGAGTAATTGTCGCATCAATTTAAGAGTGATCTTATTTGATTCTCTGTGTCCAAGCCATAAACTGGTTGTGGGGTGATACACGGCAATGTCAGCTGCAGGACGTCCCAGGGACAGCAAATAGCAGGCACGGTGGATATATCCGGCAATGCCGGGAAATTCATCCGTCGCGTTCCAGCCATGCAGGCCGGATTTGCCACGGGTGGAAGCAGGTACAAACATAACCTCAACCATGTTGATACCGCGTACGAGTTGGTGATCCAGTACCCATTTGGCCTGAACAACATCCGGTTCGGTACGGTAAGCGGCAAAACTTTCGGTGAATGAACGCGGTTTTCCGTATACATGGGCCACAGATGATGCGTATTTTGGATAATCGGTCGGTTTGTCGTTATCCGGCCAGATTTGGTTCCAGATCGCATCGATACCGGGCATCTGAACATGACGCATGCATTCAAAGAAGTCCCCTTCATGCGCAACCAGGAGCATCATATCATCTTCTTTGTTCAAATGGACGAGATATTCCAGGTTGTTCCGGCCGCACCAATCCGCCTGAGTCCTGAAGAAGGATTCGCCAAATAAATCCGACCAGACGTCCCGGTAATCCGCCCTGATCCGTATTTGCTCTTCAGTCGGCTTGCCGGCAAAAAACGATGCCACAAATGGCTGTACATCGTATCCCTTACGCTTTTTAAAAACCTCGAAAATTTTCGGGGTCCAGGGAATCCCGCGAATGCT
>Ga0272441_10008542_pt1 | contig 16172 bp, 11 predicted proteins | sample SSMProp6N_FD_193582 | JGI IMG/M metagenome (GOLD analysis project Ga0272441, IMG submission 193582) | Marine sediment archaeal communities from Little Sippewissett salt marsh, Falmouth, MA, United States - SSM-Prop-6N | ecosystem: Environmental > Aquatic > Marine > Wetlands > Sediment ... | reverse complement strand
TGATGATAGTTGTAATGGAGAGAATACATGTTGGTGTTTAGATAAAGATGGGGGAGAGTATATAGATTTTTAATTTGAATTTTAATAAATTTTATAAAGCCCAGTTCTTCAGAATTGGGCTTTTAAAATAGACATGGTTTGGTATAATTACAATAGTAATAAGAAATAAGAAACAAGAAATGAGGGATTTTATGAATAAAAATGAGGCCAAAAATCGCATAAATAAGCTAAAAAATTCGTTGCGAGAAACGGATTATGCTTATTATGTTTTAGATAAACCGATAATGGGTGATGCGGCACGGGATAGTTTAAAAGATGAGTTGGAAAAATTAGAAAAGAAATTTCCAGAGTTTATTACTTCTGATTCACCAACTCAACGAGTGGGTGGAAAGGCTTTGGGTAAGTTTAAGAAAGTGAAGCACGGTGTGAAAAAATATTCTTTAGATGACGTGTTTAGTTGGTCAGAGGTAATCGAGTTTGATGCGCGGGTCAAAAGATTTTTAAAATTACCTGAAACTGAGAATATAAAATATACTTGCGAATTAAAAATTGATGGATTAAATATAACTTTGCATTATAACCAAGGTATTTTGGATAAGGCCGTCACACGGGGGGATGGAGTGGTGGGTGAAGATGTGACGCATACCGTACGCACAATTAAGAGTGTACCATTGAAGTTGAAAAAAGAAGCGAACATTGAAGTGGGAGGAGAAGTTTATATGCCAATTGCGAGCTTTGAAAAGCTCAACAAAAAACAACTAACAACTAACAACTCACAAAAGTTTGCGAATCCAAGGAACGCGGCGGCGGGTACGGTGCGGCAATTAGATCCATCAGTAGCCGCGGAAAGAGACTTGCGAGCTTTTTTTTATAATTTAGACAGTAGGGACAGGTCTAGACCTGTCCGCACCCAATTTGAATTATTAGAATATTTATCAGAATTAGGTTTGCCAGTAGAAGAGCATTATAAAAAAATTAATAAAATTGAAGAAGCTAAAGGTTTTTTTGATTCAATTGAGAAACTACGCAAGCGACTAGGGTTTGGAATTGATGGAATTGTGATTAAGGTGAATGATATGAATTGGCAAGAGAGGTTAGGACGGACAGCTAAGCATGTGCGCTGGGCGTGTGCGTATAAATTTGCAGCTGAACAAGCCACCACAAAAGTTTTAGATATTTCAGTTCAAGTGGGACGAACTGGCAAGCTAACACCAGTAGCGATTTTAGAACCAGTGGTGGTGGCTGGCTCAACTGTGTCGCGAGCGACTTTGCATAATGAAGATGAAATAAAAAGATTAGGTTTAAAAATTGGTGATACAGTTATTGTGCAAAAGGCTGGTGATGTGATTCCGGACATTGTGGAAGTGCTAACTAAATTAAGAACTGGTCACGAAAAGAGTTTTAAAATGCCAGATAAATGTCCCATATGTAATTCTTCGGTTCGACGTCAAGCAGGCGAGGCTGATCATTATTGTACGAATAAGAAATGTTTTTCAGTTCAAAAAAGAGGTTTGTATCATTTTGTTTCGCGGCACGCGTTTGATATTGATGGAATGGGACCAAAGATAATTGATTCATTATTAGACGCAGGTTTAATTAAAGATGCAGCGGATATTTTTACTTTAAAAGTGGGTGATTTAGAGCCTTTGGAAAGATTTGCGAAAAAATCAGCAGGAAATTTAGTGGTGGCAATTGATGAAAGACGAGAAATTGAGTTAGCGCGTTTGATCTATGCTTTAGGCATTAGAAATGTGGGTGAGCAGACAAGCATTTTGCTGGCGCAAAATGTGAGAAATAAGAAATTAGAAATTAGAAATAAGGAAGATTTTATCGAAGTATTTAAAAGTTTGACGGTTGAGGAGTTGAGTAAGGTAAATGATATTGGGAGAGTGGTGGCACAGAGTATAGTGGATTGGTTTAAGGATGAAAGAAATATAGATTTTGTGAAGCGTTTATTTAATAATGGCGTGTTTATCAAGACTCAAGACACAATAAACAATAAACAAGGAAAGTTAAGTAAAAAAATTTTTGTTTTGACTGGCGGTTTGGATTCTATGAGTCGTGATGAAGCTAAAGATAAGGTTCGAAAGTTGGGTGGAAGTGTGACTAGTTCCGTGTCAAAAAATGTGGATTATGTGGTAGCTGGGAATGATCCAGGTTCGAAATATAAAAAAGCACAGGAATTGGGAGTGAAGATACTTAATGAAGAAGAGTTTTTAAGAATGTTAAAGTAAAGCTTGACAAATTATAAGAGTGTTTTAAAATTAATTAACTAGATATTGAAGTATTGAAAATTTATAATTTTGGCTAAAGTTAGTTAAATTTATGGGCGTATAGCACAATGGCTAGTGCAGCGGTCTCCAAAACCGAAGGTTGGGGGTTCGAATCCCTCTACGCCTGCCATTAAAAGAGACACATAAACATTTAAAATCCATGGAGGATAATAAAGTTGTGTCTCTTTTTTCTTTTAAAAATTCTTTTAAATTTAAAACATAGGAGAATGAATTATGAGTACAAAGAGAATCTTGTCTGGTATACGGACAACAGGGGCGCTTCATCTGGGCCATTATTTTGGAGCTTTGCAGAATTGGATTCGGCTACAAGAAGAATATGAATGTTTTTTTCTCTTGGCTGATGTTCAAGCACTGACAACCCATTTTGACCGAGTGGAGGAAATTGAAAGCTCTGCCCGCGAGGTAGTTCTGGATTTTTTGGCTGTAGGTCTGGATCCAGAAAAATCAACCTTTTTTATACAATCTCAGGTGCCGGAATTAACTGAATTGAGTATGTATTTTGGCATGTTCACGCGCATGAAAGAACTGGAACTGAACCCGACAGTCAAAAGCGAACTCAAAGCCCAAAAAGATATCTATTATGGCTTTATGGGTTATCCAGTTTCGCAGGCTGCGGACATTCTGCTTTTCACTACCATACCGCCAGAAAGCGGAGATGAATTACTAGTACCGGTGGGTGAAGATCAGGTGCCGCATTTGGAATCAACCCGCAAAACAGCTCGGAAATTTAATGAGATTTATGGTGAGACTTTTGTCATACCTTCAACTTTGGTGAGTGAATTTCCGCGTTTGCCAGGATTGAACATGGAAAAGATGAGTAAGAGTGCTGATAACGCAATTTTTTTAAAGGATTCCGCTGATGAGGTAAGAACAAAGATTGTGAAAGCCTTTACTGATCCGACTAAAGAAAAGGCAAATTCACCGGGACATCCACATGGCTGTGCTATTTTTCAGTATTATAAGGCATTGGCACCGAAAATTGCGGATGAAATTGAGATTGCGTGTCAGAAAGGCGAGATCGGTTGTGTGGCTGATAAACAGAGATTGATTGAGATAGCCAATGAATTTTTACAGCCGATACGAGAGAGGCGCAAGAAGATTAAAAAAATTCGGCTTATCTGAAAAAGGTTTTGAACGCTGGAAATGAGTGTGCTCGGGAAGTGGGCAAGAAAACCATGAAAGCGGTGCGTTCAGCTATGCACATTGATTACCCAACATTGCTTTGAGATCAGAAAGGATAAAGGTGATTATTATGACAACGGAAAAAAGAAAATGGGGCTGGTCTAGATTGACCAGGCAAGAGGTAAGAGAAGATCTTAAACTGGCCATGGAAGCTAATATTGATTACTCAAATAAGGATGATATCATTATTGGTTTTCCTGGAACAAAGCCGCATTATATAGCAGAGCGTGCTTATAAGATGTTTGTGAAAAGTCATCCAAACAACATATGCACTCATACGAGTAGTGAGAGTGAGATGGGGTTTCTGGGTACTCAAAGACTTGAGAAAGAAGCTATTTTTATGGCTGCTAAAATGTTAGGTGTTCAAAGTCCGGAAGGTAAAATAGAAGGATATTTGGCACCGGGTGGAACTGAAGCAAATATCATGGGGATATACTTGGGGCGTAAGTGGTTACAGTCTTTGAGACCAATGGGTGGTGACGTGTGTGTGTGTTAACTTCTTTAGTAGCACATTATTCAATCCGTAAAGCAGCTGATTTACAACAGATAAGTTATGAGGATCTACCTGTTAAGTGCCCGAAGTGTGGAGATAGAATTCATGGAATTGAATTAATCCATACTGATGTAGCTGGCAGAATTAAGATCAATCACTTGGAAAAAAGAGTGAGGAATCTTCATTCAAATGGTTTGCAAAAATTCATCATTGTATTAACTGAAGGCACAACAGTGAGCGGATCAGTTGATGATACTGCCGCGGTTGGTAATCTAATAAAACGTTTGCAGAGTGAATTGAAGGGGGCATGTTTTTATCTGCATGTTGATGCTGCTTTTGGTGGATTTGTATTACCTTTTTTGTCGGGAGAAAGGAAATATTCTTTTTACGTGCATCAGGTTGATTCGGTGACTATTGATCCTCACAAAATGGGATTAACACCTTACCCAGCTGGTATGTTTATTTACCGTAGTAATAAGAGAAAAAATTTGAGAAAACTGGCTGGTGTTAGGGAGGATTATGTACCGGGCACGCATGGCAAAGATGGCACGATGTGTGGTTCACGCCCGGGCGCTTCTGCAGCCGCGTGTTGGGCAGTGATGAAATATCTCGGCCCAGAAGGTTATCAAAGAGTAGTCGATATCTGCATGAAGAATGTGGAGTATATGAAAAAGAAACTAATTCAATTTCCCGAACTTGGATTGATACCGAATGACATGAATGTAGTTTCCTTTTTTCTTAAGGACAAAGGCAACGAAGATCCGTTGGGTGATTTTCGAAAGAAGGTTAAGTTGCCAACACACATTTTGCCGGTTGGTTTTGGGGATTTTAAGGAGCCCCAATTGGTGTACCGGACAGTTGTAATGCCGCATGTATCTATTAATATGATTAATAGATTTATTAATAGACTACGTGTTGAGCTTGATCGATTAAAGTAAAAACAAACCGAGCCGTTTCAGGGAAATGAAACGGCTCTTTTTTTAATTTGACAAATATTTTAGATAGTATAAAATAGTAAGTACATACATTGAAAATTCTAAAATCGATGACCCAGGAAGAGTAGTTCTGTAATGTATTTAGCTTAGAGAGGTAAGGTATTTGGCTAATTTTAGCCATTTGCTGCAAATCTTACCCTAAATATGCAGAATGAATGGACCTGGTGAGATGTTTGCGGCTATGTGTGGAAAACATATGGTCAAAAGCCGGCTTCCTCCGTAATCAAAGGATAAAGTATTTCCAAACCGGAGTGCTTGAAGTGTCCTAATTTTATATTAGGAAATCAAGGTGGCACCGCGGGGTGTCTTTTGTTTTTTTAAGACCTTTCGTCCTTGAATATGCTTTTTGGCATGTTTAAAGATGAGAGGTTTTTAATTTTAATTTCAAAAAAACAGGAGGAACTGATGTCCAAAAAAAGAACGTTGGGTATTGAGCGCGAGTGGTTTATAATGCGAAATGGAAACATTGTGGCAGGTGTTGGAGATGTTTTACCAAAACTTTGGGAAATAGTAGAAACTCGAGGTTTTAATAAGAGTCAGTTTGGTTATGAGCTTTTTGCTGGTCAAATTGAAGATCGAACAGAACCAGTACCATGCACAGAATCTTTGATTGATTCTTTAAAGAAAAATGAAGCCTTGCTTAAAGAAATTGGAGAAAGCCTAGGACTTCATTTTGTGTGTAAAGATTTCGTGACTGAAGAAGAATTAGGCGAATTAGTGGTTAATCCATTTGATCAACGTCATAAATCTATTTGGGCAGAAATAACTCGAGAGAGAAAGGTTGCGGCTTCCCAGGTGGCGGCCATACACATCCATGTTAGTGTGACTCCAGAAGAAGCTGTTCAGATTTTGAATTATTGCCGTAGGTCAGTAATAGATCGTCTGGCTAAAATGGGTGATTTTTCACAAGGCAAGAGACTGAATGCTTACCGAGTAATGGCTAAAGTCTATGGAGATTCACCTGTCTTCAAGGATGTTGATCATCTAATGAAATACATTAAAGATTCTGGTGGTGAAAGGGATGTTTGGGATATGGTACGTTATAAGCCATCAACTGGAACTGTAGAATTCAGAATGTTTGGTGCAACAGGAGATTTAGAAAAGATAAAATCTTTTGTTTGTGCTGTACAGGAAGTTATTAAGGGGGCATGTGAGAGAGTTGAAGAGCTGCATTAATCGCAGCTCTTCATTTCTTTTTTCGTGATAATTTAATATAATATATATATGAAACAAGATTTAAATAAACCAATAATAAAGATATATGGCCAGGGCAGGCCAATTTTAGTTGTGGTTGGTTGTTTGCATGGCGATGAGCTAGTAGGGAAGAGAATAATAAATATATTGGCTAAGTTAAAAATTAAAAAAGGGACATTAATAACTGTGGTAGCCAATCCAAAAGCTTTGAGTAAAAAGAAAAGATTTATTGATCAAGATTTAAATCGAAGTTTTCCAGGTAAGAAGATGAGTAAAAAATTAGAGGAAAGAATTGCTTTTGAAATAATGCAAACAATCAAAAGCGCTGATTATGTGATTGATATTCATTCAACTTCAACTGACACACAGGATGTAGTGATAATAAAGCGAAGAACAAAGAATATAAAAAAATTATTAAACATTTTTAAACCTTCTAGAGTTTTGCTAATGCCGAGATCAATTGGGCAAAGAGGTTTTGTTAATCATTGTCATGGGATAAGTTTTGAATATGGTGCACATAATTCACCAGATACTTTTAATAAAACATTAAGAGATATAAAAAGAATAATGGTGAATCTAGATATGTTGAGTGGCAAGAAAATTAAAATTAAAAAATACATGAATTATTATACAGTTTATGAAGCAGAGAAAAAACCTAAAGATTTTAAGATGAACAAAGATGTAAATAATTTTAAGTTATTTAAGAGAGGTGGTGTTTTAGGAAAAGTAAAAAATAAAAAGATTTTAGCTAAAGAGAATTTTTATCCAGTTTTGTTTGGAGCGAAAGCGTACGAAGATATAATGGGTTTTAAAGCCAAAAAGGTAAATAAATTATAGATTGACAAAAAGGATTTTTTGAAGTATAATGATGAAGAATGGTGGTAGTAGCTCAATGGTGGAGCATCTGGTTGTGGTCCAGAAGGTTGCGGGTTCAAGTCCCGTCTACCACCCCATTATGAAGGGCAGTCTGAAAGGACTGTTTTTTGTTACCGAGATCCTTCGACTACGCTCAGGACGCATTTTTTAAAAATGCGTTTGACAGATATTTTTTATCATGATATGGTTAAGATAATCATTTTAAATTTGACAAATTCTTAAAAATATTGACTTCTTACTGCCGAAAGTGAGCGGACTTATCCGCTAAGCTTAGCAAAAAATAATGGCAGATTCTACTCAATAAATTAAATATTTAAATTAAGACTCTTCCTGTGGAAAACTAGTATGGAAGAGATATTTTTGTGCTCAAAATTTTCCCCGCCTTGACTAAAGTTACGGACGGGGCAAGTGATTTATCCACATTTGCATGCCTGACGCTTCAAAAAAACGTATAAATTTTAACCCCCGCAAGCATAAAATGCCTTTGCCTGATTTGATTGAAATTCAGAAAAGATCTTATGCTTGGTTTTTTAAAGAAGGATTAAAGGAATTATTTGAAGAGATTTCACCAATTAAAGATATTATTGGGCGTGATTTAGAATTATATTTTGGGAATTATTATTTAGATGAACCAAAGTTTGATGAAGTGCACGCTAAGTCACGTAATACAACTTATGAAGCTCCTTTACGGGTGCAAACTAAGTTGATGAATAAACGAACCGGAGTGGTTAAGGAACAAGAAATTTATTTAGGTGATTTTCCATTAATGACGAATCGCGGAACTTTTATTATTAATGGGATTGAAAGAGTAGTTATATCTCAGTTGATTCGTTCAGCTGGGGTATTTTTTAATTCCGAGTTTTATAAAGGACGTAAATATTATGGAGCTAAAATTATTCCGAATCGCGGGGCATGGTTAGAAATTGAAACTAATTTTAATAATAGTTTAACAGTTAAGATTGATCGTAAACGCAAAGTGCCAGTCACGGCTTTTTTGCGGGCAATGGGATTTGGCACGAATGATGAAATTCGTGAATTGTTTAAAGATGTAGATAAATCTCCAGACATTAAATATATTGAATCCACCCTGGAACGTGATTCAAGTTCGAATCAGGCAGAGGGATTTAAAGAAGTGTATAAAAGAATTCGACCAGGTGATTTGGCGACAGCCGAAGATGCCCAATCTTTGATTGAAAGTATGTTTTTTAATTTTGACCGTTATGATTTTGCGCGAGTGGGGCGGTATAAATTAAATACACGTTTTGGTGAAGATTTTCCATTAACTAAAGAGCATCGCACATTGAAACCGTCTGATGTGGTAAATATTTTACGAGAGGTGATTCGTTTAAATAATACTCAAAAAGATCCAGATGATATTGATCATTTGGGCAATCGTCGAGTGCGGGCGATTGGTGAATTGGTGCAAAATAGATTCCGAGTTGGTTTGGCGCGTATGGAAAGAATGGTTAAGGATAAGATGTCAACTTTGGATATTAATGAAATTACACCCGGTCAGTTAGTAAATGCACGGCCGGTGATTGGGGCAGTTAAAGATTTTTTTATGTCTTCACAGTTGGCGCAGTTTATGGATCAGACTAATCCGTTGGCTGAGTTAGAACATAAGCGGCGTTTATCAGCTTTGGGTCCGGGTGGTTTATCAAGAGAACGAGCCGGGTTTGAGGTGCGTGATGTACACTCGACACATTATGGTCGAATTTGTCCGATTCAGACGCCAGAAGGACCAAATATTGGTTTAGTGGGTCAGTTGGCGTGTTATGCACGGGTGAATGATTTTGGTTTTATTGAAACACCTTATTATAAAGTAAAGGATAGAGTGGTGACTGAAGAAGTAGAGTATTTAGATGCCTTTAATGAAGAACGGCATGTAATTACGGCAGCTACCGCATCGTTAGATGAGAATAATAAGTTTGTGGTGGAAAGAGTTGGGGTGCGTAAGGATGGAGAACCAGTGATTGAGCATACAGATAAAATTGATTATCGAGATGTGGCTTCAAATCAGATTATTTCAATTGCCACATCTTTAATTCCATTTTTTGAACATGATGATGCATGTCGAGCATTGATGGGTTCGAATATGCAACGTCAGGCTGTGCCCTTAGTGCGACCACAAGCGCCATTGATTGGTACCGGTGTGGAAGGTAAAGCGGCTCAGGACTCGGGTCAGTTACTGATGTGTGAAAAAGATGGGGAAGTGGTTTATGTGGATGCTAAAAAAATAGTAGTTAAGGATGAAGAGGGCAAGAAAAAAGAATATCGGTTAGTTAAATTTGATCGTTCAAATCAAACAACTTGTTTAAATCATAAACCATTAGTTAACAAAGGTAATAAAGTAAAAACTGGGCAGGTTTTAGCTGATGGAGCGGCGTGTGATGTGGGTGAGTTGGCTTTAGGTCAAAATGTGTTGATTACTTTTATGCCTTGGGAAGGTGGTAACTTTGAAGATGCAATTTTAATTTCTGAAAGATTAGTGCAGAATGATCGTTATACCTCAATTCATATTGAAAATTATTCAGTTGATATACGAGAAACTAAATTAGGACCAGAAACAGTTACCCGAGATATTCCGAATGTGGGCGAGGACAAATTAATTGATTTAGATGATGAAGGGATTGTGCGCGTGGGAGCCGAAGTTTTGGCCGGTGACATTTTAGTGGGTAAGATTACACCCAAGGGTGAAACTGAATTAACAGCTGAAGAAAGATTATTGCGCGCTATTTTTGGTGAGAAAGCCAAAGAAGTGCGGGATTCATCTTTACGCTTGGAGCATGGCGAGCGGGGCAAGGTAATTGATATTAAAAGATTTTCACGCAAGAAAGGCGATAAATTGCCGGCCGGGGTGATTGAACAAATACAGGTGACAGTGGCTAGTCTGCGTAAAATTCAGGTTGGTGATAAGATGGCTGGACGCCATGGTAATAAAGGTGTGATTTCACGGGTGGTGCCAGTTGAAGATATGCCGCACCTTAAAGATGGAACACCGATGGATGTAGTTTTAAATCCATTGGGCGTGGCTTCACGTATGAACCTGGGTCAGATTTTAGAGACTCATTTAGGTATGGCAGCTCAGACTTTGGGTTATAAAGTGGCTACACCCCCATTAGATGGAACAACTGAGAAGCAGATTAAAGAAGAATTAAAGAAGGCTGGTTGGTCAGAGACTGGAAAAGAGACTTTATATGATGGACGTACTGGTGAGCCGTTTGATCATCCAGCCACAGTGGGTTATATGTATATGTTGAAATTGATTCATATGGTTGAGGACAAGATTCATCAGCGTTCAATCGGACCATATTCATTAGTGACTCAGCAGCCATTGGGTGGTAAAGCTCAATTTGGTGGTCAGCGTTTCGGAGAAATGGAAGTTTGGGCTTTAGAAGCTTATGGCGCAGCTTACTCGTTACAGGAAATGTTAACTATTAAATCTGATGATGTGCCAGGTCGATCTAAAGCCTATGAACACATTATTAAAGGTGAACCGATTGAGAAATTAAATATTCCGGAGTCATTTAATGTATTGGTACGTGAATTAAAATCTTTGGGTTTAGATGTGGAGTTATTGAAAGAAGGTAAAGTGGTTAAGCCGGGAGATAGTGAATTAGCTGATGATGAAAGAAGCACTGAACGTAAATAAAATTTATAAATTATAATAATGTGTGGAGTCCTGTGATGCCTGACGGCATAACACAGGACCCGTTCTCGGTACTTGAAGCAAAGCAGTTTGCTTCAAGTTAAACCCTCGAACTATGCAAGACGATAAATTTTCAAAAACATTAGACTTTGATGCAATTCGATTGCGAGTGGCTTCACCTGAGGCGATTCGGTCTTGGTCGTTTGGTGAAGTGGTTAAACCAGAAACTATTAACTATCGAACTCAGAAACCCGAGAAAGATGGTTTGTTTTGTGAAAAGATCTTTGGGCCGATGAAAGATTGGGAATGTTATTGCGGTAAGTATAAGAGAATTCGGTATAAAGGAATTATTTGTGAAAAATGTGGAGTGGAAGTTACGCGATCTTTGGTGCGGCGCGAGAGAATGGGCCATATTGATTTGGCCACCCCAATTTCACATATTTGGTTTTTGCGCGGTATTCCATCAAAGATTGGTTTAGTGCTAGACATGTCAGCGCAGGAATTGGAAAAGGTAATTTATTTTGCAAGTTTTGTGGTGTCTAAAGTGGATGAAGAATTGCGACAACAAACTTTGCAGCAATTAGAGAGTGAATATAGATCTAAGAAAAAGCAGATTGAAAGTAATTTTGAAAACCAAAAAAATTCAGTGCGGGGTAAAGCTGATATGTCAGCTGAAGATAAGGAAATTAAGTTAACCGAGTTGGAAGTAGCACAGAATAATTCAGTTAAAGAATTGACTTCAATTGCCGAGATGGCCAAAAAGGAATTAAAAGAATTAAGGGTTAAACAGATTATTTCAGAAAGTGTATATCAAGATTTAGCTTTAAAATATGGACATATTTTTGAAGCCAGTATTGGGGCTGAGGCCGTATATTCTTTATTAAAAGAGATAAAGGTGGACGAAGAATTAAAAGTTTTGGAGGAAGAATTAAAGAAGGCTTCACCAGCGCGTAAACGCAAGATTATGAAGCGGCACAAATTATTAAATCATTTAAAGGAACGTGGAGTTAAACCTGAATGGATGGTGTTGACGACTGTTCCAGTAATTCCACCAGATTTACGACCGATGGTGGCTTTAGATGGTGGTCGGTTTGCAGCTTCAGATTTAAATGATTTGTATCGCCGGGTGATTAATCGGAATAATCGATTAAAGAAATTATTAGATTTAAATGCGCCAGAAGTGATTGTGCGTAATGAAAAACGTATGCTGCAAGAGGCGGTCGATGCATTGATTGATAATTCAGCACGGCATGGTAAAACAGTCACAGCCTCAACTGGCCAAAAGAGAATGTTAAAGAGTTTAGCGGATTCATTAAAAGGTAAACAAGGTCGTTTCCGTCAGAATTTATTAGGTAAGCGAGTAGATTATTCGGGTCGTTCAGTGATTGTAGTAGGTCCACATTTGAAGTTACATCAATGTGGTTTGCCCAAGAAGATGGCTTTGGAATTATTTAAACCATTTGTTATTTCAGAATTAATTAAGAAAGAATTGGCGCATAATGTGCGATCAGCTAATCGATATATTGAGGCGGGGCATACGGAGGTGTATGATATTTTAGAGAATATTACTAAGAAATCACATGTTTTGTTAAATCGTGCTCCGACTTTACATAGGTTAGGTATTCAAGCTTTTCAACCAGTGTTAATTGAAGGTAAGGCGATTCAGGTGCATCCATTAGTGTGTTCGGCTTTTAATGCTGATTTTGATGGTGATCAGATGGCCGTGCATGTGCCATTGACTGAGCAAGCTAAAAAAGAAGCTGGTCAGATTATGTTGTCGTCAAATAATTTGTTGCGACCAGGTGATGGTTCACCAATCACTACTCCGTCACAGGATTTTGTGTTAGGTATTTATTATATGACAGTGTGTTATGATGAAGAAGAAAAGAAAAAGGGTAAGTTAAGATATTTTGCTGAACCAGAGGAAGCCATTTTAGCCTACAGTTTAAGAAAAATTAAATTGCAAGATTTAATTTCAGTGCGTTTATCAGACGAATATTTGAAATCATGTATGAATAAGCCAAAAGGTAAATTATTAATAACCACAGTTGGTCGGCTTTTGTTTAATGAAATATTGCCAGACAAGATAAGGTTTGTAAACAAGACAATGGGTAAGAGTGATTTAAAGAAAACACTTAGTTCATTTTTAGAATATTATGATATTCCGACTACGGCAGAGTTTTTAGACCGTATGAAAAATTTAGCTATTAAATATATTACTAAATCAGGCGTGACTTGGAGTATGAGTGATTTACCAGATTTGGAAGCTAAGCAAGAATTAATTGCTGCAGCTGAAGAGGAAATTGATAAAATTGCTGAGCAGTATGAGATGGGTTTGTTAACTAATGATGAGAGAAAGACCAAAGTGGTTAAGATTTGGTTTGAAGTGATTGATAAAGTGACAGATTTGTGCCGTGAAAAATTATCACAATTAAAAAATAGTCCGGTATATGCAATGATTGAGTCAGCTTCGCGTGGTTCTTGGGGGCAGACAACCCAGATGATGGGAATTAAGGGCTTAGTGAGTAATCCATCAGGTGAGACAATTGAGTTACCGATCAAGTCTTCGTTTAAGCAAGGTTTGGATGTGTTGGAATATTTTATTTCAACTCATGGTGCGCGCAAAGGTTTATCAGATACAGCTTTGCGTACGGCGAGTGCGGGTTATTTAACTCGACGTTTGATTGATGTATCACAGAGTGTAGTGATTACTGAAAATGATTGTGGTGATAAAGAGGGCTATACAGTTACTAAGATTGAATCAGAAGAGATGGGCGAAAGTGTGGCTAAGAGAGTTTTAGGTCGGGTGGTGGCTGAGACAGTTAAAGATCCTAAAACAGGCGAGATTTTGGCTAAAAGGGGATCGGTTATAGATAATGAAATTTCACGCAAAATTGAAAAATTAGATTTGGTAGAGGTTAAAATTCGTTCAGTTTTAACTTGTAAAACCAATCGAGGTTTATGTGCCAAGTGTTATGGTTGGGATTTGGGATATAATAAGCCGGTGGAGGTGGGTACGGCTGTGGGTGTGGTGGCGGCGCAGAGTATTGGTGAACCTGGCACCCAGTTAACTATGAGAACTTTCCATACGGGTGGGGTGGCACAGACAGGCGGTGATGTGACTCAAGGTTTGCCACGCGTGGAAGAAATTTTTGAAGCTCGACCAGTGCGTAAGGCGGCTTTAATGTCACCCATTGATGGCCAAGTGATGGTTGAAGAGAATCAAGAAAAGAAATCAAAGATTATTAAGATTAGTGGGCATGAGATTAAAAAACATGAGGTAATTTTACCAATTAAAGAAGTTGATGGTATACAGGTTAAAGATGGTGAGAAGGCTAAGAAAGGCCAGATAATTATAGAGAATAAAGATCGGGAAATTAAATCTAATATTGCGGGTAAAGTTAAGATATTTAAAAGTAAAGAAGAATGGAGAGTAGAGATTAGTTCAAAGAAGAAAGTGGTTAAGGAATTACCGCCAGTGCGGAATATGGTTTTATGGGTTAAAGATGGTGATGAGGTGGTGCGTGGTCAGCAGTTATCAGAAGGTGCTTTGGATTTGCGTGAGTTGTATGAGTTGCGGGGACAGGAAGAGACCCAAAAATATATTATTAAAGAGATTCAGTATATTTATTCTTCACAAGGACAGAAATTAAATGATAAACATATTGAAATTATTGCCCGGCAAATGTTCTCACGTGTGTTTGTGACTGAGCCAGGACAGAGTGATTTATCACCAGGTGAAGTGGTGGAAAGATCAGAGTTTAATGATGTGAATAAAAAGATGACAGCTGAGAAAAAGATATTGGCTCAAGGTAATACAATGTTGTTAGGGATTACTAAAGCATCTTTATCAACGAATTCATTTTTGTCTGCTTCTTCGTTCCAGGAGACGGCACGGATTTTGATTGATGCGGCAGTGTCAGGCAAGATCGATGAATTACGAGGCTTGAAAGAAAATGTGATTATTGGTCGGTTGATTCCAGCTGGAACTGGATTGGAGACGCATAAGAAAAAAGAAAGATAATATTTTAATAGCCGCCCTTCGACTTCGCTCAGGGCGGTTTTGATTTATTAGGATTTGACAATATTTTAGATATATATTAAGATAAATAGGTATCCAATTCACTCTAAAAACAGGAGGCTGTGTATGCGGGTGAATTGGCTGTTAACAGGCCTGGCTCTATTTCAGTCAGGACCTGGACGGGTACGTCCGATTGAAATGTCGCGTTTTGGTATAAACCACAAGGTGGAGGCCTTGGTTAGGTTCCCGAAGGTAAGATTTTGAAATCGGACAAAGAGGCTTTAAACCAACCTTTTCGACGACAGAATAATACAATAAAAAGGGCTTGGTTGGGCCTCTTTTTTATTTAAAAAAAATCCCCCAGCAGAGGAAACATCAGCCACTCTCTCCGCCGGGGGCGCCTTAGGGGGAATATGTATATCAACCCATTAAGTTGACAATCTCCTTGTATGTGTTTGGTAGTGGGCAGGTAATTTTGTACCCGGGGTAAATTGCCCATCCGTAGCCTATAGATTGATTTAATTATAACATAGTTTAAAATAGTGTCAAGGGGTTGAAATTTAGGATGTATTTTTGTAAGATATAAATATGAATACCTGGAAGGAGCCTAAAAATACAGATAAAGTTTTCTGGACTAAGCATTCAATTGAAAAGATGAAATTTTATAATCTCACTCCGCAGAGAGTGTTGCGGGTGATGCGGCGGCCAGACCGGTGTCAGGAAGCTGTGGCACCAGGCTGTGTGGCGTGTATGCAGACGTTAAAAAATAAAGCGCAGAGCGAGATTTGGATGATGTATGTGCCTGTCAAAGACAGGCAACAAACGACAAATAACAAACAACAAACAATAAAGAAAAAGATTATTACAGCGTGGAGGTATCCAACGGTGAGTCCGATTCAGGACCAAATACCAATTCCGAATGAAATATTGGAAGAGGCAGAAAGGATGTTAAAATAAAAGGAGGGAATGTGCCAAAGAATAATGCAGGGTCTATGAAAGAGAATGGTAATTGTAAGAAAAAAGAAACGACTGGGAGGAATGGGAAACACAATCATCGGACTGATAAGTTTATAAAAAAGCAAAGGCGTGGCTAAGCTGCGTCTTTTTTATTTAAATAAAGTAGAGACAAGGCATGCCTTGTCTCTACAATTTTTATATTATTTTGTTTTTATTTTTTTAAACCCCGCTTGACAAATTTTTAAAACATGATAAGATATAAAATATATTAAAAATAACTAAAATTAGGGAATCTAATATACAAGGAGGATAAAGTGGTCTATATAAAGATTCGAGGTTCCAGAAAATGGATGAGTAAACCTGAGGGCCATCATCTAATGGTTTTTTGCGCTCATTATTTTAAAACTGGTGAGAAAAGTGATTTTATACCAGCAAAGATAATTTCTGGTTTGTGTAAGCAAGCAAATCTTTCTTTTGATCAACTAGCACTTGATAAGTTGGTAATGAAGAG
>Ga0272441_10008539_pt1 | contig 16185 bp, 12 predicted proteins | sample SSMProp6N_FD_193582 | JGI IMG/M metagenome (GOLD analysis project Ga0272441, IMG submission 193582) | Marine sediment archaeal communities from Little Sippewissett salt marsh, Falmouth, MA, United States - SSM-Prop-6N | ecosystem: Environmental > Aquatic > Marine > Wetlands > Sediment ... | reverse complement strand
GGCCGATGTGGTCTACGGATCTCGATTCCTCGGCGGACCTCAGCGCGTGCACCTGTACTGGCATTTTGTCGGCAACCGTTTTTTTACAACACTTTCCAATATTTTTACCAACATCAACCTGTCCGACATGGAAACTTGCTACAAAATTTTCAAGGCATCACTGCTCGAACGGTTTTCTATCCACTCGCAGCGCTTCGGCATTGAACCCGAGATCACCGCAAAATTCGCTAAAATGAAATGCCGGATCTACGAAGTGCCTATCTCCTACAGCGGGCGTGATTACACCGAGGGCAAAAAAATAAACTGGAAAGACGGCGCCGCCGCCGTATTCTGGATTTTCTACTATAATCTGCGCAGAAGCCTGCACTAGGCCCACTTCTTTTCTCTCCATCGCAATCCACACTACTGGCAGGCTTTTCAAAAACATTGACCTGCAGAACAGAACATTTTTTCAATTACAGCCCCTTCATAAAGCACGGTCCGTTCGCCCTGAGCCTGTCGAAGGGCGCAACAGATCATGCATCTCAGGCCCCCGTTCATGGTTCGACTAGCTCATCACGAGCGGTCAAACATCTGCCATGGAAGGGTTTAAAGAAACAATAGAACTGCTTGCAGCATGTCACCCCGCACGTGATGCGGGGTCCATTAAAAAACGCTGGATTCCGGCTATCCGCTTTCCATCCTCCGTAGCAGGCTACTGCAGAGGACGGGCGCTCCTGCCGGAATGACACCGGCGCCCGGGAACCGCGCTCACGGACGCACGGCCCGCCCCATAATAATTTCATACGTTGCGGGAATCCGGCCCTCACGTCCGTAGCGTATCTCGTACAGCTCCACCATCCGGCGCCAGATCCGGCGCACCCCCGGCGTTCGATTGCGCCGCGAGGAAGCGTTGCGCGCGCCCATGCCCTTGATCGCCCGGACCAGGTCGGCAACACTTCCGTAATATTCAGTGACCTGAAGGTGGCCGGTTGTGACCGTATCAAATCCGGCTACACGCAGGGCCTGGTCGGTCCCCTCGCGCGTATGCGGCAGGACAAGGGCCTCTCCCTGATCATATCCTGTCTCACTGCAGGCATGGTAAAAGCATTCGCGAAGTTCATGAAATGTACGGGCGCCGAACACCGAGAAAAAAAACATGCCTCCGGGGAGCAAAATACGCAGTGTTTCCCGCAGGGCCCGATCCAGGCTGTTGAGCCACTGCAGGGTAAAGCTCGAGGCCGCAAGGTCAAAACAGCCTGCGCCAAGTGGCAGGGCCTCGGCGTCGGCGACGAAAAGACGCAATGTTTCGGGAGCACACTTGAGCCGGGCGCGCGCCAGCATGTTCTCGGCAAGGTCGCAACCGTCAACCTTCGCGGACGGAAACATCCTGGCGAGACGTTCGCTCAGATTGCCGGTGCCGATGCCGATGTCCAGCACCCGACGCGGCTGCAGGCAGGCGCATTCCGCAAAATCAAGCAGGCTGTCGAGCAGGCGGCGCTGCAGGGCGGCATTATCATCATAGGTCGCCGCACCGGTATTGAAAGATTTTTTTACAAAACTTTTGTCGATCATAGTACACGCGCTGTTTCACTTCCGAGGTCCTGTCCGGCCGCAGAACGTCCTTAGGAAACGCTGTCCAAAAAGTCAAACACCTCTTCCAGTACGCGTTCGCGGCGGGTAACAAATGGCATATGGCCGGTGTCCGGCAGCATGCGCAGCCGGGCGCCGGGAATGGTTTCGGCCAGGCAGCGGCCCGCGCCGCTCAGGCAGATTTCATCGCACTCTCCATGTAGGACAAGGGACGGAACGGGTATGCGCGGCACATGGGGGCGCAGGTCTTCGGTCTGCAGGCAGGCCAGTGTCTCAAGGGCCGCTGCCGGATCAGGCCACCGTGCCGTGTCCATGGCCGCCAGATAGGCCGCATCAGCGCTAAAACGCCCGTGCTCTTCAGCAGTGCACAGCAGGCCCAAAAACGCCTGCATGCCCGCAGCAAAGTCGCGGCCAACCTGCCTGTACAGGCGCCTGACCGCGGCAGGCGCAAGACCGCTTGCATAACCATCACGGCGCACCAGGCTGGGATTGCCGCTTATGAGCACCAGCGGAGCACTGCCGGCGCAGCCAAGCTCATACATCTTCAAGATAATCGAAACGCCCATGGACCACCCGAGCAGTACAGGATCGCGCAGGTCCAGTTGTTCGATCAGGGCAGCCACGTCGCGGGCATGCTGCTCAAACGGAAACGGGCCCGCCATCGAACGCGACATACCGTGCCCGCGCAGATCAGGGGTGATTGTCATGCAACGCTCAGCGAGACGGTCGCTGAAACCCGCCCATACGCCCGCGTGCATGGCCCAGCCGTGAATGAGCAGCAACGGCTTGCCGCTGCCGGCAATGTGATGGTGTAGTATATGCGGCATAAGCCCTGTGCGTGCCTCTTCAGCTGATAAGTCGATGTTTGCGGCCTGTTTTCGCAAGCGCCTTCACGACCTGTTCCAGGTCACGGCGGGTGTGCAGCGCCGTTACGGTCAGGCGCAGCCGCGCGGTCCCCTCCGCTACGGTCGGCGGCCGGATAGCCTGCAGAAAAACCCCCTGTTGCATCATATCATCTGCCATGGCACGAGCGGCTGAAGCATCACCGGCCATGATCGGCATGATCTGGGTCCGGCCGCTGCCCAGTTCAAATCCGATGGAGCGCAGTTCGCTGTGCATGAAATCGCTGTTTGCATGCAGCCGTTCGCGCAGGCCCGGTTCCTGCTCGACGATATCAATGGCTGCCAGCGCAGAAGCCACCGTTGCGGGCGGCAGGGCTGTCGTAAAAATAAACGGACGTGCCCGGTTAAGCAGATAGTCTATGAGTTCGCCCGATCCGGCGACAAAAGCGCCGAAGCATCCGAGCGCCTTGCCCAGCGTACCCATTAAAGCCAGGCGCTCCCGGTCCTCAAGGCCGAAATGCGCTGCCGTTCCGCGGCCCCCGGGGCCGAGCACCCCCGTTGCGTGCGCCTCATCAACGATCAGCAGCGCATCGTATGCGCGCGCCAGTTCCAGCAGGCGCGGCAGGGGCGCGATATCGCCGTCCATGCTGAAAAGACCGTCGGTTACGATAATGCGCCTGCGACAGCGTCCGGCCCTGCGCAGCCGTGCCTCCAGGTTCTTCGTATCCACATGCGGATACACGCTCACGTTCGCACGGCTCAGGCGGCAGCCGTCAATGATGCTTGCATGGTTAAGCTCGTCGCTGAAAATGATATCGCCGGGCCCTGCGAGCGCACTCAAAAGGCCAAGATTGGCCATGTAGCCGGTAGAGAACAGCAGCGCGGCCTGCGTCAGTTTAAAGTCGGCCAGGCGCCGTTCAAGCTCATTAAACAGAGTGCTGTTGCCGCTGATCAATCGTGCAGCCCCGCTGCCTGCACCCCACCGGGCGGCTGCCTGTGCACCCCGGCTGACAAGATGGGGATGCCGGCTCAAGCCGAGGTAGTCATTGGAGGCCATCAGCAGCAGGTCCCTACCGTCAATGCGGATGCGTGTGCCGCTGCGATCTTCTACCCCGGGCAGTTTCCGAAGCAGGCCGGCTTTGTGCAATGCATGCAGTTCATCGTCCAGATCAAACATTGTAACAGGATAAAAAAGGCACACAGGGATGTCAACAGCGATTGTCGCGGACAGGCATCAGAAAGCCCGGCGGATACAGTACGCCGCTAGGGGATTATTCATAACAGGGCGGGGCGCCAACCAACGCCGGCTGAAGCGCGGCAGACGTCTATCCAAACCAGCAACAGGTCAGCGGCCTCAGCGCACGCTCAGTTGGCGGGCAAGATCCTTGAGCAGTTTTCTCTCTCTGCCTGTAAGCTCTATATACATTGGCTTTGTAGAACCGACATCGTCCCTCAGGGGATCGAAAAGCACGAATCCGGCAAAAAGGTCATACAGTTCGATCGGATGGATCTCCGTTCGGGCCGCAACTACCGCTGCCTCGGTCTGCACACCCACAGCCCAAAAATCCCTGACACGCCTGTATCTCTGGTCTGCGGGAAGTTTCACTCCGGCCTGGCCCGACATAATACCATACGAACCACTGGTTGAAGCGCGTGTCTCTCCCAGTATCGAAGCCCCGACAGGAAGCAAATGTATGTATTCCTCAAAGCCGACAGCCGCGGCCAGATGACGTCCGTTGCAGCCGATTGTTGCTTCACCGCCCGAGGCCTGGAAACCGACAGCGGCAAAATCGGTAACCTGACCTTTTACCCCCAGACCGAAGCAGAAACCGACTTCCAGCGTTATGAGGTCCATCACGTCAAAAAGACGATTGGGGAGATACAGAACCAGCTTGCCCCACAAGGGAAAGGACTCATTTGTAACACGATCGGTCAGATTCGAGCCAAGAATAGATTTGTGCAATAAAACAGCGGTTGCGGGCCGGGCCGCGACAGCATCCTTCTGAAGTTTCAGAACTTCTTGATTAGCCGGCTCTGCGTCAAGCAGGGCACGGGTAATATAAACAACTTCCTCATGTTTCCCTTCCGCACCGTAGTATACGGCGCTTTCCTGAAGAGAGCTGAAAGCTTTGTCGTAAACGGTTTTGTCAAAATGGCCGCAGCCTGTGGCGATAAAGGCAAGGACAATACTAACGGCTGTTGTTAACCAGAAAACTCGATATTTCATGTAGCATCTCCCTGAAACAGATTACACGACGTTGCTGCTCAAGCGACATCACATCAAAAAACGCCCGATAAATCAAGCCATACCGCAAAAACAGGTAAAAAACCGGGAACTCTAAGGAGCTTCAAAAATAACCGGCTCGGGTTTGTTCATATGCTGCTCCCCGTTTCAGTGGTATATATGACGGGAATATCGCATGCCTCGAAAACTTCTTTCACGGATTTGGAATTTTCCGCCGTGAACCCGATGCGCCGCCATTTGCCGCGCAGGTGGAGAATGAAGATACAGTCGCGCTTCGGCCTTTTTTTATCACGGGTAAACCAGGTCCTGAAATCACCGGTGCCGTGGATGCGCCATTTGCCGTTCAGCAGCGACGGCTCCAGCGCCTCGACTTTTCCAATTGATGACAGCCCTATCTGCCTGGCCCCGAAAGGGAAATAGTAGCATCGGAATACCAGCGCCTCGTCCGTTACAGTAATAAGGCTGTCTGCGTAGAGAGGCTTTTTCGTCTGCTTCATTGACGCTGCCATACACTGCAAAGAAATCAACTTTACCGTGCATCATGCACGGTCCGCAACAATACCTATAGCAAAAAACCGCTGGCAAAGGTATAGCGTTTATGATTTACCTAATGCAGCGAACAACATACGACTTTTGCCGCATTGAGCAAAGCGCTTTATGGAAATAACGGTTTCTATCGCCCAGACGGATGTCGCCCCAGGCGAGGTCGCGCGCAACATCGAGCGCGGCCGCTCCCTGATCGCCGAGGCCGCAGGCCGGGGCTCCGACCTTGTGTGCTTCCCGGAAATGTGGACAACCGGCCTGGGAGGCACCAGCCTTTATGGCGCGGCCGAAAGCGAAGCAGCGCAAAAAGCCATCGGCGCAGAGGCCGCGCGCTGTGCGCTCTGGATCAGCAGTCCCATGCTGGAGGCACTGCCCGACGGCAGCAGATACAATACGTCATTTTTGTTCGCCCCGGACGGAAGTATCGCTGCAGCCTACCGCAAGATCCACCTGTTCTCCCCGTTTCATGAAGAGCGCTCAATCAGCCCCGGAAGCACCCTGTGCACGGCCGATACGCCCTGGGGACCAAGCGGGCTTTCAGTGTGCTACGACCTCCGGTTTCCCGAACTGTTCCGCTCCTGTGCCCTGAAAGGCGCGGTGATTCAGATATGCTCGGCCGCCTTTCCGCATCCGCGCCGCGAACACTGGCGTATACTGACCCGCGCACGCGCGATAGAGAACCAGGTTTTCATGCTGGCCGCCAACCGCGTGGGCAGCGAAAACATGGCCGCGCAGGGAAGCGTATCGTTTTGCGGCGCATCAGCCGTGATCGATCCCTGGGGGGCAACATTGGCAGAAGCCCACGAGCAGGAATGCCTTTTGAGCGTGCGCATCGATATTAATGTGTGCGCACAGGCCCGCAAAGCCATACCCGCGCTGCAGAACCGCAGGCCCGATACCTATGCACTGTAAGGAGCCGTCATGACCCTGACGCCACGTCCCCGGCCCCGGATACGCCTGTATGCCATGGCAGCCGCGCTGTGCGCGGCAACCGTGCTGCTGCTTGTTGCGACGAGCGATGACATCGCCCTGACCTGTGACGAGGTCTATTATGCACTCTCGACAGAATACATTACGGAGTGGTTTCAGGGACTCGTTGGCACGATTGAAACACCCGGCCTTTCCTTCGTATTTTCACGCGATATCGTGGATGAATACTGGCTGTGGGACAGCAAGCACAACCCGCATCCTCCCCTGTACAAAATATTCTCGGCTGTCACGCTTGGACTGTTCAAGGACAAACTGGGAAGTTTCGGGGCTTTCCGGCTGTCCTCCCAGATCCAATGCGGTATTCTTCTTGCCGCGCTGTTCATATGCCTTGCAGGCAGCCGGGGCCTTGCGGCCGGCCTGTGCGGCGCCGGCTGCCTGCTGCTGATGCCGCGCGTGTTCGGCCATGCGCATCTGGGCACAACCGAAATGCCCTTGATGACCCTGTGGTTTTTGTGCGTATGCGCGTTCTGGCGCGGGCGCATGCAGCCGGTTTTTTCCTTGCTGCTGGCCGTGCTCTGGGGCATGGCCCTGGCAACGAAGTTCACGGCGGTGCTCATCCCGGCTCCGCTCGTCCTCTGGGCCGTCGTCTGCCGCGACCGCGCCTGCCTGCGCAATTTCATCCTCATGCTGCTGCTCTCACCCCTGATTGCTGTCGCGCTCAATCCCGGCTGGTGGTATGACCCGATAGCAAAGATCGGCGCCTTCGTGTCGACAAGCCTAACGCGCCACGAGCATATACCGATACCGACCCTGTACTTCGGGCAGGCACTGCCGTTCAGGCCGCACTGGTCCTATGCCCCGGTCATGACCGCCCTGACCGTGCCCGTCAGCACCCTGGCGCTTTTCGTGATCGGGACGGGAAAGCTTGCCTTCAGGTCGGACGAACGTTCCTTCGACCTGCTGATGTTCATGACGGCTCCCGTCCTGCTTCTTATCGTCATGCTGACAAACGCGCCCGTGCATGACGGCGTGCGCCAGTTCATCTACATCATGCCCTTTATCGCCTACCTTGCCGGATCGGGTTTCTCCGTGCTGGAAGCTGGCCTGGCGCGCCTGCTGACTTCCCCGGGAGTGCGCGCATGTATAAGCGTCATCATACTGTTGATCGCGGTTTCCTATCCGGGCCTTGAAACAGCGCGCAGCCATCCCTTTGAGCTGTCCTACTACAACCGCCTGATCGGCGGGCTGCCCGGAGCATTTCGCAGACGCATGGAAATAACCTACTGGTATGATTCGATCACCGATGATATGCTGCAGGTCATTAACCGGACAGTCCCGCCGGGCGCGAAGATAAGTTCATTCCCGGTGGCAGCCCATTATTTCGAATTTCTGCAGCAGCGGGCAAAAATCAGGAACGACATATCCTTCATCATGCCCGACATCCGGGCAAGCGTTTCGCGCAGCGGCCAGCGCATCACGTTTTCGACGGAAAAACCCGACTACCTCGTGCTTGTGTGCCGCTTCGGCATGTTCGATGACCTGTACTGGCGCATTTTCCGCAAAAACACCCCCGTGTTTCTGGTCGAGCACCAGGGTGTGCCCCTGGCAGCGCTGTACCGCTGGCAGGACATCAGGTTGTAGTTGTTCCGTGTCCCCATGAAGACAAAAAAAATACTGTGCACTGTAGCGCACAGTATTTGTAAAAATCTGGTGTTTGGTGGTGCGGCCGCGCCTGCTATTTCGGCACAACTTTTACGGCCTGCAGCCCCTTTTGGCCCTTTTCGACTTCAAAGGTAACATCCTGGCCGTCGCTCAGGGTCCTGAACCCGCTAGCCTCGATCGAGCTGAAATGCACGAACACATCACCATGCTCAGGGCTTTCGATGAAGCCGTAACCTTTTTTGTCGTTAAACCATTTCACCTTGCCGTCTGCCATAATGCACTCTCCTGAAAAAAAATAACACCGCGCCGCGAATCACCCGTAGCAGCGCACTCTGCCGGCGATTATATCCGTCCAGAGGTAAAGTGCAATCTTTTTTTGGGGCGGGAATGCCGGGCGGTCGAATCAGTTGGCGGACGACACACTTTCATACAGGCCCTGCGCATCGGCGATTACCTCGAAAAAACCGCGGGCATAGGCTGCCGCCTCTGCGTGAAATGCGTCGATGCCGATCAGCGTTAAACGCTCCCGGTACTCTTTGAGTTTTTCAAGCAGCTGCAGCAGCTCGGCCGGTTCACTCCATGTCAGGCCGTTAAAGGTAAGTGCCAGGCTGCCTTCGTGGCCGTCTATATGGCTCTGGAGCTTGCTGCGCGCCATGCCGAAACTCGCCGTATCAAGCACGCCATGCAGGTCGATCACCAGGGTATGGTCCTCAAACGCCCGGGGGCGGGGGACAATGCTGAGGCCCTGCTCGCGGGCCGCTGCCCGGCCGGCGCCTGTTCTATATTCCGTGCGCATGAGTTTCGCCTGGGGATAGGGCAGGTGATCGAGCCTGAACTGCTGCAGGCGCGCGCACAGCGGCACCACTGCCGACAGCACTACGTTCTTAAGGCCACCGCTGCCTGCCCGGGCCCTGATGCGCTGCTGCACCTCGAGCAGCCAGGCCGCGATTTCAGGAGTCGGGGCGGTGCGGATAGCGGTCGGAAACAGGGGCAGGGCCGCTGCGCATTCGCGCCGGTACTGCTCGGCCCGGATACGCAGCAACTCTTCACGCGAGTTCCGGTAACGCAGGTAGCCGTTCAACTGGCGCTCCACATAGCGCAGGACCGACGGCCCCAGGCGGCGGTATTCCTCATCATACATGTCCAGCAGGGCCTGCTCCATATCGGGCTTGCTGATATTGGGATGCCTGAACGTAAGATGAAAGCCGTCCCATTCACGGTGGGGCACACCCTCGATCAGCCGCCCCTGCCCGCGCAGGCGTTCGAAAAAAGGCGTGCTGCAGGCCGGTGTCATGATCAAAAACTGACTCAGGCTCGGCTTAAGCGAAATCAGGTATTCGAGGTCGTCCCGGATCATGTCAACGGTGTGAAAGTCATGGCCGATGATAAGCGAAGCCAGGGTATTGATGCCGCGCTCGTGCAGGCTGCTCATTATTTTCGCGATGTCGAGGCCCCTGAGCTTGCTGTAGTCGGCCTGCCGTGATTCAACCCCGATCCAGACTGCCTCAATGCCCATGCGCACCAAATCGTCGGGATCCCACATGGAAATGCCGCGCGCGCTGGCAAAACAGGAAATTTTGATCGGGTCGCGCGTGTCCTGCAGAACACAGTCAAGATACTCCCTGACCCGCTCGCGGTGTATCAGGAAATCCTCTTCAATGATGCCGATCGGAAGACGGGGATTACCCAGCACACCGTGCACACGCCGTATTTCACGATGCAGGTCACGTCCTGTTTTCAGCAGCGGAATATGGCGCTTCTTGTGAAAATGCGAGGTGGCGCAGAATTCACAGCCGTGCGGACAGCCCAGACCGGCCATGACAACAGCTCCCTTCATTGCCGGAACGCCCGCAATCTTTCCGCGGGTGGGATAGACGACATGTCGCAGCGGACCGTCAAGCGGCTCGCCCAGCAGACGGCGGAAAAAAGCGACGCCCTCTTCGCGGCAGACATGGTCGCCGTAGGGCTCGCACTCCGGCAGCATGGTGCCGTAGCCGCCCAGCACAATTGCACTGGCAGGCGAGAGATCCCTGACCGCGCGGTGCATTGCGCGCATTTTCTCAAACGTGGCTATGACGAAATTGATGCCAACGTAGTCATAGCCTTTTTTGAGCTCGCGCTTGAACTGGCGCATGCTCGGATACTGCAGCACCGTGACCGGGGCCAGCAGGTTTTCGGCTATATACTCGAGGCCGTAGGAAATGTAGGTGACGCGCGGACTGAAAATGCCCTGAGCCCTGGTTACCTGCGCGTGAAACAGCTCGGGCATGATGTGCTCGGTGCAGTCCTCGGTATTGACGCCAAAGGGTCCGCATACCGTAGTCAGGAGAATTTTTTTCGTCAATGTAACTATCCGTGGATGTGTGCCGGTCCGGAATCACTTCCCTGCGTTTGTGCGGAGGTGGTAGCATCGGCAAAAAACGGAGGACATCGCGGCAATGTGTATAAAAAAGCCCCTGAACGAGACTTCCGCCAGGGGCTTGCAATCTCAGAACCTTATTTTGCGGCAGTGCGGTAGGCCTGTCGCGCATGTATAATTATATATACCGCACAACAACGGGCATGTCAAGGACCGGCTGCCACCTATTACAGTACCGGCTTAATGCCGCGCTGCTTCATGGCAGCCTTCATGCCGCTCACCTGCTCGGCCCCGCCGGTTTTTCCCCGCACCAGGTCAATGACCTGTTCAAGGCCGGGCACATAAAAGGCCGACACGCGCGCTTCCCGGCTGCCGAGGCATACGGCACCCGGGACTCCTGCAACGCACAGCGCCGGCGGGTCCCGCTGGATCAGTAGTGTCCGGGCATCGGCGTAGGGGATGCTGAGCACGGTCGTGCCCTTGATCGCAAGGCTGATCGCGCTTTCCCCGGCGGTCACGCCGGCATGCAGCGCTTTTTTGAGTTTGCCGAACTTGATGATAAAAAACGGAATGGCATAGATATAGAGCACGATGAAATTGATGATATAGAAAATCTTCATGCCGCCTTCGTGGTGTGAAAGCGTGATGATGCCGTTGGCTCCCATGGCAAGCAAAAAGAGCTTGAGCACCATCAGGTAGTACATAAGCGCCGGGTTGCGCAGGGCCAGCGTGCAGGTGATGCCCGCCTGTGAGCGTTCAGGATCGCGCGGCCCGAATGCCTTCTCGAACTTTTTCCAGCTCAGCCACCACAGGGGCAGGCTGATCAGCGGCATTAGATAAAAATTAAGTATCCGGATAAAGTCCGGAGCTCCCTTCATGTCCGGACCGGAAACGGTAATGTCCAGTACAAGAAAATACAGAAGGGAATACAAAATAAGCCAGCCCATGAATTTCAAAAAAACCTGCATGCCGTGCCTCCCTGCGCTATGGTGCCTCGAAACCTGTCAGCCTGCCGGTGACTATAGCAGACCTTGAGCCGAAACTCCAGCAAAGAGACCTGAAATCAAACGACGCGGCCTTGATGTTTTATCGCTTTTGGGCTATTACATTGCAGCAAGGCCTTCTACAATGGTACGCGAAACAACGGCCCCGGCATTGGGCCGAATCGTTCCGCGTACCCTGAAAACGCTCTTTCCGGGGCTGCCATGAAATCACTGCATTTTTCCCGTCAATGGAGTTCATTTCTGCTGCGAATCGTGCTTCCCACGGTGTTGACCATCGTGCTGTACGTGGTCGCCCTGTTTACCATCATTATTCCGACCATCGAGCATAACAGCCTCGAGCACAAACGGGAAATGATCCGCGAGCTCACCAACGCGGCCTGGAACGTGCTGGCGAAATTCGAGCACGATGAACAGACAGGGGCGTTGAAACGGGAGCAGGCCCAGCAGCAGGCCATCGAGCAGATACGCAACCTGCACTACGGCGCCCGCATGAAGGACTATTTCTGGATCAACGACATGCACCCGCGCATGGTGATCCACCCCTACCGCAGCGACCTGAACGGCACCGACCTGAGCGACTACAGCGACCCGACCGGCAAAAAACTGTTCGTCGAAATGGTGGATGTGGTGCGGCGCAACGGTGCGGGATACGTAGAATACCTGTGGCAGTGGCAGGACGACATGACCAGAATCGTGCCCAAGATTTCATACGTCAAGGGGTTCGCTCCCTGGGGCTGGATCATCGGAACCGGCATCTACATCGAGGACGTCCGCCTTGAAGTTGCGCGGATCACCAACAACATCATCCAGATCTCGCTGGTCATCCTCGGGGTCGTCTCCGTGCTGCTGACGACCATCATTTTCAACACCCTGCATACCGAGCGCCGGCGCACCCTCGCCGAGCAGGCCCTGCGCGAATCAGAGGAAAAATACCGCACCCTGGTCGAATCCTCAACCGAGGGCATGCTCATGGCCCTGGACGGGCGCTACATGTACGCCAACCAGACCATCTCGCAACTGCTGGGCTATTCTCAGGCCGAGTTCTCCGCCATGCAGCTGCATGAAGTCTTTCATGATGACCCGCGGCATCCGGGTACCGCTTACACGCGCGACCTGTTCGCCGGCAAACAGGTGCCCGAGCAGGCCGAGGCGCAAATGATCACCCGCAGCGGCGAGGTCAAGGATGTGCTTGTCTCCTCCTCGCAGATCACGATCGGCGAGCGCCGGGGTTTTATCTTGGTCGTGACCGATATCACCACGCGCAAGCAGGCCGAAGACGCCCTCGAGGCCAGCGAGGCAAAGTTCCGCACGCTCGCCAACAACATCAATGTCGGCATCTACCGCCGCACCGTCGGCAGCCGCCCGGCATTCATCGAGGTCAATCCGGCCATGATCACAATGTTCGGCTTCGATTCCCGCGAAGAACTGCTGGCCTGCCCCGTGCAGGAGCTCTATCAAAACCCGGAGGAAATGCGCAGGCTCGGCCCGATCGCCGAAAGCGGCGCGCTTGAAGGTGAAATCGTGCGGCTGCGGCGCAAGGACGGATCAATCTTCAGCGGCTCGATCTGGGCCGTGGCCGTACGCGACGAGCAAGGCGAGGTGCAGTATTTTGACGGCATTGTTGAAGACGTAACCGAGGTCGTGGCGCGCGAGGAGGAACGCGAACGCCTGCTGGCCGAAATGCAGTCGGCCCTGTTCTTTTTCGGTCAGCCGCTTGACAGCCTGCCGCAGGCCGACGTGGTTACGTGCAGCGCGGACACAACCGTGCGCGAAGCCTCGCAACTGATGGCCGGCCACGGCAGGGACTGCGCTGTCGTGCTGGCGAACAACAGGCCCGCCGGCATTATCACCAATCGCGACCTCTGCGGCCTGATTGCCGACACCGGCGCAGACCTGGAGCGGCCGGTCTCGCGCATCATGTCGGCCCCGGTCATAACCGCCGAGAGCTGCGCCCGCGTGTTCGAGATTGCCCTGCTGATGGAACAGAAGGCGATCTCGCATGTGCCGGTCGTGAACGAGCACGGAGCCCTTACGGGCATGGTGACACACGCGATGATCACCCCGCTGCAGAAGTACTCCCCGGCCGTGCTGTTGCGCCGCATTCAGCAGGCCGCGGGCCCTGAAACAATCATCGAGCAGCGCACGACCCTGTCCTACCTGGTCACCAACCTGATCCAGAGCGGCGCGCGGCCCGAATACATCAACAATTTGAGCGCGGCCGTGGCCGATACCCTGCTCAAGCGGCTCATTGAACTTGCCGTGCAAAAGCACGGGCTGCCCCCGGTGCGCTTCAGTTTCCTGGTGTTCGGCAGTGAGGGCCGCCGGGAGCAGACCCTGCAGACCGACCAGGACAATGCGATCGTGTTCGAGGACGTTGAACCCGAACTGCTGGAATCGGTACAGCAGTATTTCCTCGGCCTTGCCGGCACCGTGTGCGGCTGGCTCAACGATACAGGCTACAGCTTCTGCGAGGGCGGCAATATGGCGAAGAACCCCGAGTGGTGCCAGCCGCTCTTTGTGTGGAAGCGCTATTTCACGCGCTGGATATCCCAAGGCAGTGCAGAAGACCTTCTGCGCACCAAGATATTCTTCGACTTCCGCAGCGCATGGGGCGAGGCGGAGTTCGCCGCCGAACTGCGCGGCCATCTCCAGGGGGTTATCGCCCAGCATCCCCGGTTTTTCCAGCTGCTGGCCCGCAATGTCCTGCAGCTCAACCCGCCCCTGGGCGTGTTCGGCACCTTCGTTACCGGCTCCCACGGCCGGCACAGCAAGGCCTTCGACATCAAGGCCGCGATGCTTCCCATGGTGGATTTCGCGCGCATCTACGCACTGCAGCAGAAAATCGACGCGGTCAACACGCTTGAGCGCCTTAAAATAATGAACGAGGGCAACAAACTGTCGCTGCAGAACTACAATGAAATGACACAGGCCTACACCTACCTGATGCAGATACGCCTGCGCTCGCAGGCAGCAGCGGTCATCCGGGGCCATGCGCCTGACAATTATATCAACCCGCACTCGCTCTCCAACATTGAACAGCGGCTTCTGAAGGAAATTTTCTCGCAGATCAAACACTTCCAGACGCGGCTGAGCTATGACTTCACCGGCCAGATGGAAGGCCTCACATGATCCTCGTTATCGCCGACACGCACTGCTATTACGACATCGTCAACCGCCAGATCGAGCATGCCGAACAGACGCTGGGCATGCCGGTAGACCTCGTGGTGCACCTGGGCGATTTCGGCATCTACCGTGAGCACCTGCACGGCTACTTTGTCAAGCGCGAAGGCCGCTTCCTGCGGCCCCTGTACTTCATCGAGGGCAACCATGAAGATTTCACGGAGTTCGACACCCTGGTAGCCCGCTACAACGTCAGCTGCTTTACGCATTTGCCGCGTGCGACCGTGCAGGAAATCGGCCCCTACCGCATGCTGTGCCTCGGCGGCTCGGCCTATATGGACGCGCTCAACACCCAGCCCGGGGCGGTGATCAAGGACCACCAGATCGAAGCCTGTCTGGCCCTTCCACCCGAGCAGGTCGACGTTATCATCTCGCACGACTGCCCCGTGGGTATCGGCGTGCCCAACACGCCGGGTCTGGAATATTTCGGCGAAACCGGCTTTCCCCGCAGCAACGAGCTGCTCGAACATTTCAAGCCGCGCCTGTGGATGTTCGGCCACCATCACAAATGGTTCAGCACCGAGGACGGCGGCACCATGTTCCACGGCCTGCCCGGCAGCTGGAAGGGCTACTGTTTACTGGACAACGACTACAAGGTCATCACGGTGGAGAACAGCGTGCCCTGGCAGCGTTCGCGCCTTGTCGACCGCCTGCTGAGCCGGCTGCGCATCATCCGCACCGGCGGCCCGGCCACCTGAGCCGCGAAGCGTCTTTAATAACCACCCGTTTGCCTGCCACTGATATTTTTATCAGTATGCTGATTTACGAAGGACGTTAGACTGGTAACTTTACGGCTGAGGGGCGCGGCGTAATATTTGCGTTGTCGATTCTCAATAGATTTGTTAGCAACAAATTAGGGTGCGGACCGGGTACATATAAATTCTGCATTTGCGGTTACTACCCAGAACTCATCGGCGCGCACAGCGCACCCTACCCACGTGAAGTGTCACCCCATACTCGATACGGGGTCCATCAAAAAAGCCCTGAATTCCGGCCTGCGAGACTGTGTCGTAATAAAAAAAACGCATGTCATCCTAGGTCCTTCATTTCGTTCAGGATAAACTCCGCGAAGGATCTCTTGTTAAACATACGATGTCAATGTATATAAAAACAGAGATTCTTCGAAGCCTTCGGCTTCTCAGAATGACAATTTGCAAATTACGACACAGTCTCTGCGCCGGAGTAAATAGGTAAATAGGGACAGCTGTCCCTATTTTCTATTTACCGCGCTTGTCAGTCATGTCGGGCAAGCAAGGCCAAGCTGGTGATGTTTGTTCCCAGCTTCGTGGGCCAGGGCAGTGTGCCAAACGGCAAAGCGCAGATCCCGGCATTCTCATGTGCAAGTCGCTGACAACCAAGAAAAGGGCCGGGAATAACAGATTGATGGATCATTGAGCCCCGTACTTGTTCTCCTGGCCACAGTGGTTCGAGATTTGGGAAAAAGTCATGTAACAGGATACTGCCGCCTTCCGACAGACGCTCCAGAGCAAGGGGGATCTCGCGGTAGACAGCGGCGGCACTGTGGTCTCCATCGAGAAAAATGAAATCATACGTACCGGTAGCATGTTTGAGGAACTCGACTGAATCCGACACATGAAACGTCACAAGCCGGCTCGCGTCTGCAATCTCCAGCATCTCTCGTGGTGAGTGGCGCGATCCAAATTTCAACCAGGGTTTAAGGTCGGTATCATTGACATCCTTGATATCCACTGTGGTGAGCATGCCGTGCTCGCCGGCATTCATGTACCGCAGTGCGGCCGCAATATACAACGTCGAGGCTCCGATATGCGTGCCGATTTCGAGAACATTTTTGGGCTGCAGATACTGGATGAGATGAAAAATCAGCCG
>Ga0272441_10008537_pt1 | contig 16187 bp, 25 predicted proteins | sample SSMProp6N_FD_193582 | JGI IMG/M metagenome (GOLD analysis project Ga0272441, IMG submission 193582) | Marine sediment archaeal communities from Little Sippewissett salt marsh, Falmouth, MA, United States - SSM-Prop-6N | ecosystem: Environmental > Aquatic > Marine > Wetlands > Sediment ... | reverse complement strand
GCGAACTCCGTTGTGTTCCTGCACGCGGAAGACAAGATGGACGAATGGAGAGATATTATCATTGCCAAGAATCGCGGTGGCGGCCTGGGCGTTGCCAGGTTCAACTGGCAGGGAAAATTCGTCAGGTTCGATGAGCCTGAGCAGTACAAGACGTTCAGCAATTATTGAGGAGGAATTTATGACACTGAAGGAACTTATCAAGATCACCGGACAACCACTGGAGATTGGCGTTGATATTAACGGGAACTTTTACGCACACCTGAAGCACGTCGACGTCGTCAAACCAGAAACACACGGCTTGCTTGGCGAGGTAGGAAGGGGCAACCAGCTTGTTGAGGCAATACAGGATTACTGCAACAAGATCAGCAACCAGACGATCAGGGTCGGTCTGGCCTGTACTGACAAAGCGCCCGAGTTCGACCTGATGACTGTGACGTACTGGGAGGCAACATGAGCAAGTACGACAAGTTTGAAGGGCATACGCCGGGGCCGTGGAAATGTAAAGGTGATGGTAAAATATATGCAGACAAGAATACAGTTGTGGCTATTGCAGTTGATCCACTTATGCATCCATGTGACGAGACAGCATTACAAGACTATACATTACTTAGATCAGCCCCCGCCCTGCTGGCAGCCTGCAAGCGGAAAGATGAACTGTTTAGGGATGTACTGTATAACCTTGAAAAAGGGCGCGATTTTATGTATGAAAACGGCAATGAAGCGGACGGATATGATTTGGCCGTGCATTGCGAGGCTATCGCTCACGAACTCAACAGGGAGGAAATATGACTTGTAAAGACTGCATATACTTCGATCAAATCCCTGGCCTGCAGACGGGCGCTTGCATGGCGGAAGGAGCTTTTAACGGAGCAACGGATCCGGACAACATCTATGCGGATATGTGCCCGGACTTCGAGCCGGCGGTTATGAATAATGATGAACGCGATTGAAAAGACAAAGGAGCAACGATGAGCAGAGCATTTAAACTAAAGGCGGAGATCAGCGCATTGCGAGAAGAAAACAAAGCACTGAAAGAAAAATGCAGGACGAAAAACAAACTACTTGAATTACTGGCTTACGATGTAGAAGTTTTCGCTTGTTTTGAGTGCCCATCTTACGACCTGACGGCGAAAAAATGCGTTTCGCAAGGCAGGTGCGATATCAGGCGCGATTTGGAAAAGGTCAACAGGGAACTTAACAGGACCGGATACACAGCCTTAAACTCAAGGAGCAGCAATGCGACTGATTGAAAAGTTCTTTGGCTGGCTGTGGTATCACTATGAGAGCTGGTGGGTTAAGCGAGAAATCCGGAAGGTCAACCGGTGGCAAAAAAGGAGGATGCGTGATAACAAAGGCACTGAAGATACATTTATACGTCGATGACGAACGTTTGGGAACCATGGTTCTCATAGCGGGGAAACCGCAGAGATTCTTGTGTAACCCGGATTATAAAGGAAAGCCGGTTTCCCCGTTTTGGGAAACAATAACAGGATACGAGGTCCAGGAGGAACAGTGAAACCCAAGAAATATTATTTAGCAAGCAGGCTTCACAAGTGGGACGACTGGGAGGCGCAAATCGGGCCGATGCGTGCGCCCTTAGTTTTTGGCGAAGAAATGGGGGTAGGGTTTATGGTCGTCTATGACGACCGTGATAAATTAATTGAAAACGAACCGCCAGGAACCAAAATTCGTGAACTTCACGAATTTCAAAAGGAGGAAAAATGATTGAAGTGATTACAAGAAAAACCGACAAGATCGCTAAGCCCTTGGCGCCCAACGTGTTTTTTTGCCATGTGATAAAAAGCCAGTTTAACGGCGAAAAGTCCCAGGTGGCGATAAACGACTGGGGGCACTTGACGATCAGGATTATCGACGGCCAGGACGACACGCTTGTTGTTCTGAACCGGGAGACGACAAACCGCGTGATAAACTTCCTGAGGAAGAACAGCGACTTTATTCCGTTTTAAGGAGGAACATTGATCGACAGGAAGACGCCTGCAGAAGATCCAATAACACCTGAAGAGGTTAAAAATATAGCGCGGGTTTTGAGCCGATGTTATGGTAACATTGGCCAGGCGGCAATAACTTTGAACTTGAGCCCAGGTACAATCGAGATTCTTGCGCTCAAGCACAAAGACATTAGGCGGGTGCTCCATTACTGGAGAAACACGCCAAGAACGTAAAACAACCAGGAGGAAACATGGCGAAGAAGAAAGAAACGACAGCAGCAGAAGCTGTAAACGGCAACACGGTACTTCAGAACACTTACCCGCCCGATGTGAACTATCGCGGCGGCGGCGTCCACAGGGAGAAGCACAAGGTCCGCAGGACGGTGCTGAATGAGGCGGAATTCAACAAGGTTCTGTCTCCGTCTCTGAAAAAGGCGCTGGTTCACGCAGGCTTCGACTGGGTTGACAGGGACGACGATAACGGCTTTCCGCTGAACCAGTACCACGAGGGCTCAGAGCTTCACTTCACCCTGATTATCAAGCAGAAGCTGAATAAGTCCAAGGGCGAAGACGACGACGCCCCGGGGCAGATCAGGATACCTTGCAAAGACGACTCTTCCGTTGCGGACCAGGGAAGCGTGTTCGAGGGTGAAGACGACGAATGATTAACAACTGGCGCCCAGGATCTGAGCTAGGGCCGGGAATATGGCTGGATGTTCCTGAGAAGGAATATCGCGCTTACCCTGCCAAGAACAATTCAACGATTGTTCACGCATTGGATCGACCGAACAAGTGCGTCGAAAAAACGAAGGGCACACCCGACCAGTATCTTGGCCGGGTGGCCCATCTCCGGTTGCTGCAGCCTCGGGAATACGAGAAGAACGTTTTTGTTTGCCCGGATCAGTACACATCAACGGAAGCGAAGACCTGGAAGAAACAGGTTAAGAAATCGAATCCCGATGCGCTCATCATCAGCGAGGAATGGAAAAGCATACTAGACCGGATGGCCTATTCCTGGAAGCACGGCACATACTCAGAACGGTTGAAAAAACTCCTGAAGGATGCGCTCCTGGAAGTGGTGTTCATCTGGTATGGAAAGTTCTACGACGGCCTTGGGAAAGAGCACAACGTCCTGTGCAAGATGAAAGCTGATATTGTGAAGAAGATCGGGAATGTGGTGGTCCTCGCTGATTTGAAAACAACCAGGGACGCCCTTCCCGAACACTTCTCTTCTGAAATCGCGAAGAACAAGTATCATTTTCAGCTTGCGTTTTATCGGCGCGGAATCAAAGCCCTCTTTCCCGATGCTCAGGTATATGCTATGCTTATTGCAATCGAGAAGACTGGACGGTGCGATTTTATCCCTCACGAACTGAAGGACGAAGACGGAGATCTCGATGACGGAGACGAGCTTGTGAACGAAGCAATGCAGACGGTGTTGGACTGCGAAAGAAAAAACGAATGGCCGGCTTTTGTGAGAAGGAAAGCAACCTACATCACCAGGTCCGGCTGGGACAAAAGGAGAACAACGACATGACGGAAGCGAAAGAAACAAGCGCTGCAATGGTAAACGCCAAAAACGCACTGGAGGCAAAGCATAGCCGATTGTTGGCTCCGGTCGACGAGAAAACAGTCGAGGAATACATCTTCGGCAGCGGGACGAAGCTAGACAACCAGCAGAAGGCTTTTTTCATATCGTACTGCGTGAGAAACCAGCACGATCCTTTCAAAAAAGAGGCCTACGCGATCCCGTACTACAACAAGAAAACCCAGCAGTATGACCTCTCGATCATCACTGGATACGAGGTATACCTGAAACGTGCAGCTGCGTCAGGGCTACTTGATGGCTGGGCGGTCAAATTCGAGGGTTCCCGCAAAGACAAGAGCCTCAAAGCCGTAATCACCATCTACAGAAAGGACTGGAAGTTCCCTTTCGAGTGGGTAACACACTGGTTCGAATACGTCAAAAACAATCAGATGTGGAACGAGAAACCGTACACCATGCTCCGCAAGACAGTTATCGCCCAGGGCATGCGTGTGTGTTTCCCGAACGAAACAGCCGGCCTTCCGTACATTGCCGAAGAGCTCGGAGAAAACATGGTTCACATGGGCACGATCAACCGGGACGAAGACGAGAAGCCCGAAGGCGTGTTTGAGGCGCTTGACGAAGCGGAAGCCGTGGAGGCGGGTATTCCCGAAGAGGAGAGCTACCACGAGCCAGAGCACGCGCCGCCCAAAGAGGAACCGGAACAGCAGGAGCTTGTTCCGCCGAAATCCCAGACGGCCAATGTGGAAAGCAAGGAGTTCCAGACTGGCTTTACCGACACAGCCTGCGACCTCCCGGTTGTCGTTATCAAGAAGGACGGGAAGTACAAGCTGTATGTGAAGTCTGGCGATGACCTGACCGAGGTCAAAGATGCCCCCAAGAACGCTTCTAAAAAAGAGCTTACTGTGTGGCTGGAAAGCAGCGAAGGGTTTGAACCGGAGGAAGCGTGAACGGGATGATAATAATTTCAGAGAACCACAAATGGAACGTCGGCGTCACCTGGCGGCACTTCGGCGGGAAGGCAACGTGGCCTGGAAGCTACTCTGCAGATGAGTTGATCGAAATACTCAGAAAGCACGAAGAAAGGAGGGACCGTGAAGAACAGAGAGATCTTTGAGTCCGTCATGGCCGTTGTGGCCTTGATGGCTTCTTTCGCGCTTTTGTGGGCGACGTTCCGATGAAGGTGGTAACCTTCGAAATTCCGAACTGTGTAACCAAGGCAGTTACAAACAGAAGAGGGCACTGGGCGAAACATTACGCTGCAGGAAGAAACCAGAGAGAATTCGGCGCGGGATATTCTTTGAAAGCCCTGGTAAAGCACGATCTTTTGCATAAAGCCAGGGACAAAAGCACTCCCCTGCACCTCGGTTTCGTCCGTATATCACCGAGACGGCTGGACAAAGGCGACAACCTTGAGTCGTGTTTCAAACACATCAGAGACGGAATCTTCGACACGCTGCAGCGCAACGACGGCGAGAAGAACCTGAAGTTTTTTCACCGCCAGAAGAAGGGCGAGAAGAACGAACATGCCGTCATAGTCAAGATAGGAGTTGTAGGAACATGAAGAATCCAGTCATCATTATTTACTGTGCGCTGTACCTGGTCGGTGTCGTAACCGGATGGTACTGCAGAAAGGTTTTCGGGCGAAGAATAGACCGAGTTGGTAATCTGGTCAGCAAAATTTAACCATCAAATTTTCCATCCGTCCATTAGTCTTTTGCCCCGGGTAATTCCGGGGCTTTTTTCCATCAAATTGAACTTGACAACTGTTTTTGTTACCATAAAGGCAACAGGGAGGGCAAATGTGGAATCGACCTGGTCCGGATGGACTCACCAAAAAGCAAGCAATTTTCGTCGAAAAGTTCGCGTTAAACTTCGCGAAGACGGGCAAGGAAGAATGGGGAAAGTCCGTCAGGGAAGCAGGGTACAGCGAGAAATCAGTCAACAATACCGTTTACGAGTTTAAGAGGAACGAGAAGATCCGGGAAGCCCTCCGGGAAAGGCTCAAGGAAGCCGCCAAGCGTTGCGACGTTTCCGTCGAATTTGTTATCCGAAGTTTTCTGCAGGTTTATCACAGGGCCATGCAAATAGTCCCCGTGGTAGACAAATTAGGACACCCGATCGGAGTGTTCAAGTTTGACGGGCGAACGGCAAACAGGGCCATGGAGATGGTCGCAAAGGTATCAGGCGTCTATGAGGAAGGCCTGATGATCAAGGACGATTCATACGCAGAAGGTTTGAAGCAAGTATTCGCCAAGGCTGCAGAGGAGGCCAAGAAAAAGGGCGCATACGAAGCCGACAAGGATCCCGACCTCCTGGCTCATGTCGCACAGATGACAGAGAAGAAAGTCATCAGGGTCAAAGATGCGGAGGTTTACGATCCTACCGCAGAGAAACCCGGAACCATATTCGACGACCTTGATAACGGCAACGACGAAGATGAAAGTTAAGGTCCAAACAATCCCCGGAGACAATTTAAGGCCGGTGAAGATGCGAGTCAAAGGCAAGGACGTCGTTTACTTCTACCGGCAGAAAACAGGACAGTTATACCGCCCCATCATCAGGCTCAAAGAAGTTTTTCCGAAGGCTTCTCTCCGGATGAGAGAAATCTCGGAGAAACTGGTAATCATAGGTAATCTTGATTTATGAGCGAAAACAAGGGCCTTCTTAAAACCAAAGATGCAGCAGAAAGACAAATGCTGAAGATTGCCCAGGATTGTATTAACAGCAAAAAGTTCGCAAGTTATTTCTTCTCCAGTCATTTTTATAAGCCGTTCGCTCCATTTCACCAGGAACTCCATGAAATGTCGGACCAGGAAAGGTTCCTCGCCATAGCAGCCCCGCGAGGGCACGCCAAATCAACTGGTTTCACATTCTTAAAGCCGATGAAAGGCGTCGCGTATCGTTTAAACAAGTTTATCCTGATTGTTTCTGATACGTATGAGCAGGCGTGTCTTTTCCTAGAAGACGTCATTAACGAGTTTGAAAAGAACACTACATTCACCCGCTTTTACAATCTGGAAATCACCAAGAAGCGAGACGACAGAATAGTCATCAACGACGAGTGCATGATCCGCGCCATGGGAGCGGGTCAAAAATTCCGAGGTTTGAAGTTCCGCCACTACAGGCCTGATCTTATAATTTGCCATTCAAAAGGCAGCAAGATATGGGAAAACGGCCAGCTGGTTAAAATCGAAGACTCTTCTTTCAAAAAGAAGCAAGTGAAATCTAGCCTAATATCCGTGAAGGTGCAGGGGATTCCTTACGAAGAAAAAGTCACGCCAGATCATCGGTTCATGTGCGTTGAAAAATACAAGCACTACGGAAAGGGGAGTCACAGAACCGACCGCAACGGGGTTTGGAAGTTCAAAGAAAAAGGTTGGTGTGAGGCCATAAACTTAACCAAAAACCACTGGATTGGCTCTAAAATAGATTACGAGATTATGGAACCTGAGCCTATCAAAAAGTACAAGGGCGGCAAAATAACATCGAGGGATAAAAAAGGAAGGGTGGTTAAAGGAAGTGAAGTAACCCCTGTTTACGAAAAGGTGATCCCGGATTATTTTAACTCCGATGAATTCTATTACTTCTTAGGCAGATGGATGGGCGATGGCGCGACTGGTAAAAACCCCGTTGTTTGCTTTAATAAAAAAGACGAGGACGGGATTAATAGAATTGTAGATTTTTGGAAATCGGTAAATAAACCTTGCAGTGTTCAAGAACAGGAAAACACTAAAGTAGTTTGCGCTTCAGATCATGCTCTTGGGAGGTGGCTGAAAAGTTGGAGCGAAGGAAACTCGATCAAAATACCGCCTATGTGGGTGAGAAAGCAAAGCAAAAAAAGAATAGTGAAGTTTATCCAGGGTTACATCGACAGCGATGGATGGGTAGACAAAAAGTCTAATCAGATAAGAATAACGAGTGTAAACTATGAAGGGTTGTTGATAATTCAGCAGATGCTTTCGAGAATTAACATTCCAAGTTATATAAGAAAAGGGGCCGGTCCAAGACTGGAGACCTTTAGTTCTAAAAAATACGGAGACAGAACCTCTCGAAGCAGGCAAAAATACGACATTTTAATTTCTCACAAAGGCAACTCTGTATTGGGATACGACATTGTAGAGCCAAGCAGATACAAGATACACGGCTGCTTCATTAAAGATGGTTTTTTGTGGAAGAAAGTGGCCTCTTGTGCTAAAGAAAAAGAGCTGGGCTGGGCGATTCCTGTGACAACCGATTCTGGAACATACGAATCACCACTAGGCCTCTCTCACAACTGCGATGACATCGAAAATGACGAAATGGTAGAGAACCCTAAGAGAAGAGAGAAACTCAGGAAATGGTTCTGGGGTGCCTTGAAACCAATGCTTTCAGACAAGGGACGCCTGGTTGTCATCGGAACAATCTTACACGAAGACAGCCTCCTTGCGAATCTGCTGAACGACCCGCTGTTTTTCAGCAAGCTATACCAAATCATCGGAGACGACTATAAGCCGCTGTGGCCGGCTCTTTACAGCCTGGAAGATATCGCCGAGATGCGTAACAACTTCGAGAAGCGAAATCAACTCGGCACATTTTACCGAGAGTTTTTCAACGCTTGCGTCTCTCCGGAAAACAAGAAGTTTGACCTGGCTTGGATAAAATACTTCAACCTCAAGGACATTGAACGGCCCGGGATGTTGGAATCCTGGTTCCGGATGATCCACGTTGACCTGGCTCACGATGACGAAAAGGGAGAAGAGGATAACGCCTACAACGCCCTGGTTGCGACCGCTTACGATGCCGACAACGACAGGAGATATTTCCTGGAAGTTGCCAGGTTCAAAGAGGAGTTTGACGAAATAGTGAAGAAACTCTTCGAAATGGTTGACTTCTGGAAACCTCATGCGGTCAGTGTTGAGACGGTTGGAGCGCAGAAACACTTCTATCAGCATATCCGGAGCGAAATGAGGATCCGGGGCAAGCGGTTTATTCTGTTGCCGTTGCCGCACACGAGAGCAAAAGACCCAAGAATACTCATCATGCAATATCCGATGCAGATAGGAAAATACTATTTCCGCCGTGGTCACATGAACGAGTTTGAAAAGGAACTCGCAGCTTTCCCGAGAAGCACTTACAAAGACGTCGAGGACGCAGCCTCGCAAATTGAAGAGTGCCTTGATAAACTTAACCTAGTGAAAACGCCCAGGAAGGCTTCTACAAGAAATAAACCTTCCCAAAAGAAATTGAAAACGTATAGGCGCGGAGCGCGGCGCATAACAGGAGGACGTCATGGCTGTACCGGCTACTAAGAAAAGAAAAAAAGCACCTGCCAAAAAGCAGGCGAAGAAAAAGTATCCCAAGAAGAGGCTGACAAATCCGAACGAACGCTTAGACATCGGCCTGACGGAAGAACAGCAGCTGGAGGCCGTTGACCAGGTCTTATACGAGTTTGAATTGGACAAAGGGGCCCGTGCGAGCTGGGAGAGCGACCAGAACGACATACTCGAAGACTGGCTTCTTGTCCAAGACACAAAGGACGAGCCCTGGGAGAACTGCTCAAATGTTTCCGTGCCGATTACAACCGTGACGGTGAACCAATTTCACGCACGCGGGTATGACGCTTTCTTCGGATCTAAAGAAATGGTTGCTTGCCGGCCAACGCCCGGTGCTTTGAAAGACATCATGGCAGAGGTATCCAAGGAAGCGGCCCGGGCAATCACCATGCAGAAAGAAGCTGCCGCAAAAGAAGGCGAAGAGCCGCCGCCTATTGATCCCGTTGAAATCAGGAATACAATTCTGGCCGAGACCCACAAGAGGGCAGAGGAAGCGAAGTCTGCAGTTGAAAGGTATATGTCCACGGAACTTACAGAAAACATGCCTGAATACGAGAGCAACCAGGATGTTATGCTTCTTTCCCTGGGGCTCTTCGGGACGTCCTTCAAGAAGGAAGTCTGGGACAAAAAAGAGCAAAGGGTAAAATCGGTTTTCGTCCCTGCAACGAAGTTATACATCCCGTATATGGATGACCGCGAGATTGCGTCTCATTATATCCACAGGCACACCATGACGCTGAACGAGGTGAGAAGCAAGATCAAGGCGGGTGACTACCTGGACGTCGATATCGTAAAGGATTCCGCCACTTCCCAGGAAAATAAAGGAAGCATCGAAAAGACAGCCCAGGAAAATCAACCGCAGGAAGGCGCGGGAACAAACACCAACCAGAACTACAGAGATGTTCTGGAATACCACGGCTACTTCAAAATCAAAGAAGACGAGCCAGAGGTCCCCGTTATTTTCCTGATCGACTATCTCAGCAGAAAACTCCTGAAAGCCGAGGTAAGGACAACAAACGGGAAATTCGACGGCAAAGAAGTAAACCACTTCTACAAGTATGTGCTTATTCCCGTTCCCGGGAGCGCCTACGGCATAGGTTTCGGGCATCTCCTGAAGTCTTTCAAATCCATGATCGAAACACTGTTCAACCAGACCATCGACAACCTCACGCTGAACAACACGCCGTGGGGAATCATGGACATGGACGCCGAGCTCCTGGACGAAGGAGACATCGAGATTGTTCCTGGAAAATTCACCCAGGTTTCCTGTGGCGAGAAACCGCTTTCTCAGATGGTTTACATACCAAGGTTCCAGCAGGTGAACCCTCTGGTAATGCAGATCATCGAATGGATTTACAATATGTCCAGGGAAGTCGGATCAGTTTCCGAGGTTATGACGGGACAGACCAATAAAGTCGAACCCGCGACAGCCATCCTCGCAAAGATCGAGCAGGGAACCAAGGTGTTCTCCGTTATTATGAAGCGCGTTATCAGGCAGGCTTCGGCAGAAATACAGGGGATATACGAGCTCCTGAAAATGCACCGGAAGGATTTTGACCTTCTTCTGTTTATGCCTCCCGGCTTCAGCAAGACGTTCAAGAAAGAATTCAAAATGCGGCTTCGGGTAGACCCGTCGAACATGAACAGGATGGCCAGGCTCAAGAGGGCAGAGATGTTATACAGCATTGCCCTTAACGATCCGCACATTCAGGGCGACCCGGTAAAGGTGTGGTGGGCCCGACAGAACTACCTGGAATCGATTGAGGACAACCCGGATATCATCCGGAAGGTAAATGGGGAAGCCCCTCCGCAGCCGCCCCAGCGAAACATCGAAGACAAGGACCAGGTAACGGAACTTGCCGACCTCATCCGAGGGGAAAACATGCACGTTCTTCCAGAGCAGAATCACCTTGAACACATTCAGATCATGGACGATTTCGAAAGGAGCATGAACTTCGATACTCTCGACAAGTTCCGCAAAAACGCCTTTGAGCAGCATAAAAGGGACCATCAGGCGATGCTGTATATGATACAGAAAGCCGATCAACAAGTTGCGGCCGGCATGGGCCAAGGAGGATAAATGAAAGGTAAGAAACCGGTGTTGACCACTCCGAAAAAGCGAAAGAACAAAGAACAGCGCCTGAAGGATCTTCTGAAAAGAACGAACCGCGTTCCATACAGGATTCTTCATGACGTTGTTGTCGAGATCGAGAAGAAACGCGACGCGGCGATTCAGAGAGCCACTTATGAAACAGCCGACATCGAAGGCCTCATGCGACAGCGCGGCAAGGCCCAGGCTTATGATGACATGGTGGCCACAATCGAAGACGCAATCAAGAAAGCGGAGGCGAAATAATGGAGTTGAAACGGCTGAAACTCAAGAACAGACAAATGCTCATCAAACCACCCGAAGATGGAGAATACCAGGTTCCGGGAACTGATAAAACAATCTGGGTTCCCGAACGTTCCAAGGCCAAGGGTGTTGTTTTTGGAGAGGTTGTTGCGCTCTGCCCGACCATCACCGACGAAGACCTGCAGCCAGGAGCAATCGTCATGGCAAACAGGTTCAACACCGGCATCGAGATCGAGTACGATGACGAGAGGTATAACCTCCTTACCCCCGGAAACGTTATCGCCATCGTAAAAAAAAACGAAGAACTGAAGGGCAAGAATGAATACCTACTTATCGACCTGCCTCACGAAGAGGTCACCAGGTCTGGTCTGGTGCTTTCCAGAAAGGCGACATACGGCCACGCGATACGCGGGAAAATATTCGTTGCCGGAGACAAGATAAAAGACGACGACATGAAGACTATCGGAACTACCGCCATATTCGAAAGGAACAGCAGTACCGAGATCGAATACGGAGACAAGAGGCTGCACATCGTTGACGCCGAAGACATTATCGGAGTGGAGGAATAAAATGTTGTACGATCAGGAAAAAGTAGACGAAGTTCTGGCATCTGCATACGGAATCAAGAAGAAAACAACCGAAGAGAAGATTAAACAGGTTTTCGGAGATGACATCGAAAACTTTGAAAAAGAACCTGAAGTCTCCGAACCCGAGAAGAACGAACCTGAGAAAGAGCCTGAAAAGGCAGAGGTCAAAAAGGAAGAACAGCCCGACCTGACTGCATACATGACCAAAGAAGAAGTCGAACAGGTTTTGGCGGAAAAGATCAAGCCATACGAGGAAGCTGAGACGAACCGCCACCTCGACGGTCTGAAGGCAGAAGAGAAAAGACTGAAACATGAGTTCGCCTTGGCCCAGGAAGACGGAGACGACGAGAAGGCCGAAAAGGTCCTGGAAGAGCTCACCAATACAAAAATCAAGATCTCCGGTATCGAAGAATCGGGAAAGAAAGACGACGGGAAACCAAAGCCGCTGATGGAGAAAATATCAAACGCAGAACGGGGCTATGTCACAATGATGATCCACAATCTCCGTTCTGAGATGTTCGAAGGAGAAGATGGGAAGGAAAGAGAACTCAAGATTGCCAGGACCCACCACGATCTTCTCCAGCTTTTCCCCGGGAACGACCAGACGGCAATCAACCAGAGGATGAATCTCTTGAGAGAAGCCTTCGACAAAGAATGGTCCATGTTCGAGCCGAGCATACCTTCCAGCGGTGGAGAATCAGGAGAAACCCGCAGGGGCGATCCGCCAAAAGAAAAATCAATCGACGATATTCCTCCCGAATACATAGCGAAAGGCCGCCGTCTTGGCTTGGACGACAAGGAGATAATGGCCGCCTTTGACGAGGACATGGCAACCAACGGAGGGGTAGTAAGATAATTTCTGCGCTTGACAAGAATGAAGAAATAAAAAATCATAAAGGAGAATACGATGAAAAAAATCGTAAAAAAGAACCCTGCGGAAGAGATCATTGAAAACGAAACGAAGAAAACCGGGTCCGGCTATGTAGATCAGAAAGAACTCGACGAGATGGTGGAAAAGGCCAAAGAAACGCACCACACAGACATGGAGCCGATCAACAAACCTGTTCCTGCTGATGAGATCGAGTCCGATGAAGTACCCGAAAAGGGAAAAGAATCCGGACCTTGCCCGTATGCCGACAACGACACTGTAATCCCCGGGAAGGCTTTCCAGCCCCCGACGTGCAAATGCGGCAAAGGGCACATGCTGGTGAATACAGACAAGTATTACTGGCGCTTCATTCTGCCGGCGAAGGTAGAACACAGGCAGCTGGTAGGATACAGGGTGTGGCTTCACCCAGAACTCGGCAAGGCTTTCACACAGGGCACGCAGGTCCTCATGGTAATCAAGAAAAGCAAGTACCACGAGGAGAAGGAGAAGAAAAAGCTCAGAAACGCAAAGAGCTTGGAGAACCAGACGAAAAACTTTGAAGAAGTAGCCAAGCGCCACAAGGTAAAATCCTTCGGCCAGGGCTATGAGCAAGACGACATTTAATTTAAGGAGGTAGAAAATGTGGGGACAGTACAAACTTAATCCCCTGGGAAAAAACCTTGAAACTCGCGTTTATGACGTGGATTCAAGCCATTCGGAAACGATTTATCCGGGTGATGCACTGACGCTTGAGTCCAACGGCAACGCGATCAAGGCCCGTGGAGATGGAACGCCGGCAAACGCCGTTGCAATTGTCGGAGTCGCGCAGGCAATGTATGACTCTTCGGGATCCCAGGAAAACGCTTTTACCAAAGCGTTGGCAAACGGCAGTTCAGGAGAGGTTTCTGTCATCATTGATCCAATGGCAACCTTCATGATTACCTGTTCCGGATCAACAAGCCTCACCCAGACGCACATTGGAAACTCGGCAAACTTGGCGCAGTCTGGGAATCAGACGCTTGACCTTGACACTGTTTCAAGCACCGAGACCAGGCAGTTCTTCATCATCGACACATACACCGACCCGAACTCGACCAAGTGGGCAATCGTCAGGCCGAAGAAGCACATGCAGCTTACAGACGCCGGTATTTAAGGAGGACCTATGATACAGAGATCAACACACCCAGCTTTACTTCGCTCTGGAATCAGGAAGGTCTTCTTTTCCGGTTACAAAGACTCGATCACCGACCTGAAGAAACTCTACAACGTCCAGGATTCGTCCAAAGCATACGAAATCGACTACCGCATGGCGGCTTTCGGATCTGCAAAGATCGTGAACGAAGGCGCAAATGTCGATATGCAGGACTCCACAGACCTGTACGAAAACCAGTACAATCACATCAAGTACGGCCTTGGTTTCAAGGTTTCCGATGAAGCCGTGAACGACGATCAGTACGGGAAGGTGATGAGCATGACTCGCGCACTGTCGCGCTCTATGCGCGGCACTATCCAGATACTTGCGGCAACGGTATACGCCAATGCGTTTACCACTGCTGGCTATGACGGGAAAGTGCTGTGCGCTGACGACCATCCCATTGCTGACGGATCAACCGGAGACAACAAGACCACAGCCGCGCTCGACGCCCTTGGCCTGGAGCAGGCTCTCGAACTTTTCCACAGGTTCAAGAGCGACGAAGGCTTCTACATTGATGTAGACCCGCAGTATCTTGTCGTTCCTCCGGAACTCAAGTTCACTGCAGTCCGGCTCCTGAAGTCCATGGGTTATCCGACGATCGACCTGGCCGCCGCTCCGACCGCAGGCTCCCTGGGCCCGAACGACACCAACGTCCTGGGCGACCAGGGCTTGAAACTCGTTGTCTTCCCGTATCTCACTGATGAAGACGACTGGTTCGTTCGCGCCAATACAGGCGAAGACGACGGCATCCTTTGGTTCTGGAGAGAAGAGCCAGACATGGTTGACTGGCGCGACAACGACTCAAGGGCCCAGTGCTATAACAGCGTTATGCGCCTTTCGAAGGGCTTCTCCGACTGGAGAGGAATCGTTGGAAGCTCCGTCTAATCGAGCTTAAAAGCCGTCCAACACCGGTTTTATTGAAGGGGCCACACTTTAACGGTGTGGCCCTTTTTCAAGGAGGGTAAATGCTTAACGGCAGGGATTATCTTACAAAAAAAGCACTGCGGCAGACTGGTGTCCTGGGAGCGGGTGCAGATCCCGAACAGGAAATACTTGACGAGTCCAATGAAATAGCCGCTCTGCACGTTGCCGCTTTACAGTCTCGCGAGAAACTGAAGTGGATGCGTGTTGAAAACGAATACACAATCAAGCTGAATAAAAACCATTATCAGGAAACGCTTCCTAGCCGGGCTCTTCCTTCCGACTTTTTCCGTGTTCTTCCCGAAACTGTTAAGCTGATGACGGAAACAATCTCGACCACATATTACAGCGACATACTGGGGTTTGTAGAAAGTGCGTTGCAGAGGAACGGCACAGACTTCACGTTTGACGCCGAGACTATGACTGCCACAACCGACGAAGACTTTGCCGCAGGAACGGCCGTTGACTGGTTTTACCCGAAAAGCTCTGACGTCAACTACAAACGCCTTCTTTTTGATGAGGGCGGAACCGAGTTTGACCTGGACGACCCGTACCCTTACGATGGCACGGCCGGGGAAAATCTCCTTGTGTACTACGGCGGGTCAATTCAGAAAGAAACCACACACTTCACATACGACGATACCACAAAGAAGGTTACGACAACCTTCACAGCAGTCGCAGGTGTGCCTCTGGTTGTCTTTTATCCGGTCACGGAAGCCAATTATAAAATGATCCGGTTTACAGCCACCGGTGCAAGCAACGCTTTTACGCTTACCGGTGTGGCAGACGGTACTCTTGCGGAAAACGCTTTCGTTGCAATTGAAGGAAGCATCCAGGATCCGGCATCTCACTACACTTATGTTGGCGGCGACATAACGATCACCGGGGTCCTTCTGCCTGCTGGAGCAAAGGTTGATATTTTTTTCCCGACAACAGCCGGCGCCATATACAAAATGCAGCGCTTCTCAACCGGGGGAACCACGTATACCTTCATAGTTGAGTCAACGCACTACAGCAGCCGTTCGCAGTCTCCTATAGACGTTGTTGGCCACAAGAAATACTTCAGCCGGGATCTTTCGAAAGCCAGGCAGTCGACCCCCACCATGGTATATTTCCAGTCCGATCACGACAGTTACACGCTGCATATATGGCCTGAAGTTATCGAGGTCCAGGAGACCAAGAACGTTTATCTCTGCTTCACTTACGAAAGGTACATCGGCGACTTGAGTACAGATGCGACCGCTTCAACCACTTCCATTTCAATACCCAAGCAACTTGAAGAAAACTATGTGGACGAACTGGCCTATAAGCTGTCCTTTTTCTATGGCCTGTCAACCGAGAGGCAGCTTTCCCTGGAAAGGAAATTGAAGAGGTCGAACAAAAAGGCCGCCCTGGGCAGCGACAGGAATGTCGGAACACGCTTCCACCCGAAGATGCCAGCGAGGAAATGACA
>Ga0272441_10008536_pt1 | contig 16188 bp, 13 predicted proteins | sample SSMProp6N_FD_193582 | JGI IMG/M metagenome (GOLD analysis project Ga0272441, IMG submission 193582) | Marine sediment archaeal communities from Little Sippewissett salt marsh, Falmouth, MA, United States - SSM-Prop-6N | ecosystem: Environmental > Aquatic > Marine > Wetlands > Sediment ... | reverse complement strand
ATCTCCGGATGACATTAAGACAAGGGATGATATATCAAAGCTGCCCTTTACGACAAAGGATGAACTGAGGCAGACACAGGCCGAATTCGGGGCCCTTGGAGGACACCAGTGCGTGCCCATGGAGGATGTTGTGCGGGTGCAGGGAACAAGCGGCACTACAGGAAAACCACTCTACATCGGCCTGACTGCCAGGGACACGGAAAACTGGAAGGAACTTTTCGCCCGTCATGCATGGACCGGGGGCTTGAGGCCCGGGGACTCCTTTGTGCATCCTGCCAATTATACGCTTTTTGTCGGGGGCCTGTCTGAGGCGATATCAGCGGAAGCAATGGGTATTGGCGTAATACCTGCTCCCATAGCCACCACAGGGCTGGAAAAAATATTTCAGATTATCATGGACCTCCATCCCACAATTCTCTTCTCAACTCCCTCCGCTACTGTTTTCCTTGCTGATTATGTCCGCAAGCAGGTGGGAATGGAACCCCGTGACCTGGGTTTTAAAAAGGGCTTCATGGCAGGGGAGGCAATGCCAGAGGAGGACAGGCAGCAGATAGAAGAGGACTGGGGAATTGTTGCGCGAAATTATTACGGACTTGCTGATGTTGCAGCAGACCTTGCAAGTGAATGCGGCATGGGACAGGGCATGCATTTCTGCGGCCAGGGGATTGTTATGGCGGAACTTATCAATCCTGTAACACTCGAGCCTGTTACAATGGTAGACGGAGCAGAAGGGGAGATCGTCTATACAACCATTGACAGGGAGGCGACCCCTGTAATCAGGTACAGGTGCAGGGACATGGTCAGGGTATACACCTCGAGGTGCGAGTGCGGCAGGACTTCATTCAGGTTCAGTGTTTTCGGACGAAGTGATGACATGCTTAAGGTTAAAGCCGTTAATGTGTTCCCGTCAGCGGTCAAGGATGTAATCAGTTCATTCATACCTGAAACAACAGGTGAATTCCGTATTGTACTGTATGAGCCGGGTCCGGCGATTAACACCAACCTTGAACTTAAGATAGAGTACGGGGAGGAATATCCAGCTGATAAGACAGAGGAGCTCGCAGGTCGGCTCAAACAGACGATAAAAGAAAGACTGGCCTTTACCCCGGTCATAAAAATGATTAAGCCGGGAACCCTCCCCAGGTCAGAGTACAAGATCGAGTATTTCGAACGTGTATATGAACAGGATAAGAAGTAGCCAGTGTATATACTGCTATGATTCACAACATATAACAGAACAGGAGGAGAAACGTGGAAAAAGAGAATAAACTTGTCAAAGGCCTGACCCTTGTGACTTTGTTCACCCTGATCACGGGCGCCATGGTTGGAATGGCCTGGGCAGTGCTTACGAACGTGTTGCTTGACAGGGGAGGGCCAGCGGTTGTGATCTCCATCGCAATAGCAGCAGTGCTGTCCCTTTTTGTCGGTCTCTGTTTTGCTGAACTCTGTTCCGCCATGCCCTATGCGGGCGGTGCCTACATATATGTGAAAAGGGGACTCGGCAAGTTCTGGGGATTTATAGCCGGGTGGCTCCTGGTGCTTGCTTATGCGGCAATGATGCCCGGGGAATGCATAATCCTGGGGAAGCTGATAAATGGGATAAATCCATCCCTTTCGCCATCTATAGTCGGGGCGTCCCTTGCGCTTCTTTTTACGCTCATAAACCTTGTGGGAATAAGGTTTTCCGGTTTAGTGCAGTTTTTCATGACCCTCGCGCTTTTTGCCGGGGTGCTGATATTCGTAATTGCCGGAGTCCCTCACCTTGAACTTGCGAACGTACAGCCGTTTTTCGGAAGGGGAGTTGGAGGTATTTTCATTGTCATCCCCATAGGCATGCTGGCGTTCATGGGTTATGATGTTCTGCCCCAGGCAGCGGAGGAGACTAACGCACCCATCAGGAAGATGGTATTTCTGATTCCGGGCTCAATCGTGTTTGTTGCTGTTATCTACGCACTGGTTGTATGGGTCTCGGCAGGGGTCGTACCATGGGAGTCTATTGCAAAGAGCACGGAACATATTCCGATTCTTCCTTCTGTTGTCAAGGCCCTTGGATCAAAAGGCCCCGCCATTATTATTGTGGCCGGTATCTGCGGTCTTATCACCACAATGAATGCGTTTATGGTGGGCGGGTCCCGTCTTTTAATGGCAATGGCAAAGGACAATGAGCTTCCGAAAGCATTCGGCAGGCTGAATAAAAGGTTCAGTGTCCCCCATGTCGGCATACTGTGCATAGGCCTGCTGGGGGTTGCGGGGAGCTTTATCAGGGAATTAATTGTCCTCTTTGATACTGCTGCTGCGTCAATACTGGTAAGCTACCTGCTTACCGTGATCAGTCTTATTGTGCTCCGTAGAAGGGAGCCGGACATGGAACGTCCGTATGCGGTCAGGGCATACCCTTTTGTGCCTGTAATCGCGATAATCGCGGTCATACCGACCCTGCTTGTGGCAATAGCCCTGCTCAAGCCCTGGGCGCTCTCAGTATATGCGGCGTGGATCATCGCAGGCTGTGTCTATTACTATATTTTCCGTAAGGGCCGTGAATAAACTGCATGCAGGGAACCCGGGCCTGATTAACTGTTATGAAGACAGTAGAATGTCCGGAAAATTCTGCCTGATTGGTATAAACGTACGGTAAAGGATGAACCGTATGTTCTTCAGCCGTAACCTCCGTGATGAATCGCGCGAGTGGGATATTATAACGATTGTTTGAGGAGAACTATTCAGTATGGGAAAAAAAGATGAAATAATTGACGTGTGCGTAATACCGCCACTGCAGGAGACCATTGAGGGTTTTGGTGATCCTACAGGTCCCTTTGCCAAATATAATGAACTCTATTCTGATGATGAAAAACAGTCAGTGATGGATGCCATTATGGATGATCCACCCGGGTTCCTGGTAAATCTGATGGATGCGTCCGGTATTGACAGGGTGCTCCTGACTGCGGAGGACGCGGAAACAACAATGAATATGGTCACTCCCAATGAAAAGGTGGCCGAATTTGTTGCGGAAAATCCGGAGCGCTTCATGTTTATGGGCGCGGTTGATCCCCATAAGGGGATGAAAGCGGTCAGGGACCTTGAATATCTGGTCAGGGAACTGGGAATGAAGTGCCTGTGTCTTGAACCATGGCTCCATAAGATCAGGAGCAATGACAAGCTATATTACCCGATTTATGCCAAGTGCGTGGAGCTGAACGTGCCAATATGGATACATACATCAATAAATTTTGTTCCGCAGCTCAGCATGGATTTCGGAAGGCCCATCTACCTGGACGAGGTCGCGGGTCATTTCCCGGAGTTGAAAATCATTGCCGGGCACGGGGGCTGGCCATGGGTAAATGAAATGATGGCCCTGATATGGCGCCATCCTAACGTGTACACGGATATCGCGGCGATCAATCCGAAATATTTTACTGCCCAGGGATCAGGCTGGGACACCCTTCTCAGGTACGGGAATACCCTGCTCAGGGATAAGATCCTCTTTGCCACGGCCTGGCCAGCGCAGGATTTCAGGGAATCCGTGGACCAGGTCATGGCCCTCCCCCTGAAGGACGAGGTGCGTTCCCTGTGGCTCGGGGGCAATGCCCGCAGGCTCCTGGGCCTGTGATCCGGAAATAAATTAAGCGCGCGCCGTATCAGGGTACTGCCCTGTGATGGCGCGCGTTAAGGTTTTTTCCCGCACTTCCCCCGCTTTCACGCGCTCCCTTTTCAGATGTACAGCAGATTTGTCGATAATAACTCAGGATGCGGATTTCCGCCCTGAACCAATTACACTATGGAACCGGAAAAAATAACATACAGGCTCTTTGAATCGCGCGAGGGGACCAGGTCTATGCTGGTAAACAGCAAAGGGAGGGAGGTGCCCGTGCACAGCAGGATCTCCCCTTCCCGTGAGGCTGAAAGTATGCGGGATCGCTTCAATCCCGATATCCATGATGTACTTATCGTGCTCGGTACAGGACTGGGATACCACCTCATGCCTCTGAAGGAGACGCTTGAAAGGTACAGTCGTGTTGTGCTTGTAGACATAATAAGCGGTATTGAACGCGAGGTCGCGGAGACCCCGGAGACATCATTTCTTACCGAATCCGGAATTGTCATGTTTGTTGCGGGAAGGGATGTAGAATCAGCGGGCCGTATTATACAGGATGAGTTTGAAAATGCGGGCGCGCGCGGAATAACTGTTGTGGAACATCCCGCATCTGTAAGGATTTTCCCTGAGTATTACAGCGCAATAAGGGAAACTGTAAAGCGGGCCATAAACAGGTTCGCGGGGAACCTTGCAACACGGAAGGCCCTTGGAACCCGGTATTTCAGGAATATCCTGAGAAACATGTCGCAGCTGGGTTCCCTGAGACCGGTTTTATCCCTTGCAGGACTCATGGGCGGTTGCCCCTCACTTGTGATCGCGTCAGGGCCGTCACTGGATGAGAGCATTGAGCATATTGCCGCTGCAAGGAGCGGGGTATACCTGATTTCAGTGGATTCAGCCCTGCCTGTGCTCAGCAGCAGGGGGATCGTTCCTGATGCGCTGGTCGCCATTGACCCGCAGCCCTATATTTACGAGCACATGCAGGGATATGACATGACCGGAACAGTATTGGTGTGTTCAATATCAGCGGCACCAGCGGTTGTTGAAAAGTATGGCGGATTCCTGTCCCTTAATTCCCACCCCCTGTCACAGGTAATTGACAGCGCCGGCCCCGGGGCAATCGGGTCCATTGATTCCTCCACGGGAACCGTAGCCGGAGACGCACTGAACGCGGCACTCATGATGGGCTCCGGGCCTGTGGGTATTGTCGGTTTTGATTTTTCCTTCAGCTCGCTCAGTATATATGCGCGCGGTACCGCATACCAGAAAAGGTATTCTCTCATGTTCCAGGACCGTTTATCAACTGTTGAACAGAGAAATGTTGATTACATACGAAAGTCGAGCCGCGGCATTACACGTTCGGGCAGGTCCACCAGGCAGTCCTTTATCCAGTACCTGGAGTCGTTTGAAGACTTTATCGCAGGCATGAACAGGGGTGGAGTCTATAATATAAATGGCGGAGGCATACCGTTATCGGGTGTGGAGCCCCTGTCCATGGATTCATTCCTGGAAAAATTCTGTACCGGGAGTGTTGACAGGCGCGGCTTCCGGGACCGGGTGGAAATGGTGGATCGTATTGACGCGGCCTGTGTGCGTGACAGTTTCAGGGAGATTGTCAGCGACAGGTCAGTACTGGATGAACTCCTGTCCGCTTCAATGGGTGAAACGGGATTGAAAAAGCGGGGTAAATACGAACACATGGTTATGGATGCTGCAATGCCTGAGGGGTGAGACCCGGATGGCTGCATGCAGAAGCATTAAAGATTTGTAAACAAGGAGAGGGTTATGCGCGTTGGTGTTACTGGAATTTTCGCATCAGGAAAGGGCACTGTCTGCGCCATGTTTGAGGAACTCGGCGCCAGGGTCATTGATACTGATATTGTTGCACGGGAGGTTGTTGAGCCCGGATCAGAAGGTTATAAAAAGATGATTGAGGAATTCGGTACTGATTTCATCCGGGATGACGGCAGCCTGGACCGCAGGGCCTTTGCAAACCATGTTTTCAGCGACATAGAAAGGGTGCGCAGGCTCAATGCTATCACGCATCCCCTTATCGCGAAAACAGTGAACGAACGGTCTGACAATAATGATATTAACATGATCAACACACCGCTTCTGTTCGAGTCGGGATTCAATGAATTCATGGACAGGAATATTGTTGTTGTTGCCGAGGTGGACCAGGTGCTTGAGCGCGGGGAAAAACGTGACAGTATAAGCACGGATGAGATACGTGAACGCCTGAAATTTCAAATTCCACTAAATGAAAAGATTAAACTGGCCGATTATATTATTGATAATTCGGGTTCTATTGATAACACGAAAAGGCAGGTTAGGGATCTATGGAAAATTTTGACGGAACTCAAAGAAAAATAAAGGAAAAAAGTGTTTATCTCCTGCATCTGGATGTTCCACGCATGGTACTCATAGGTTCTGTTGTTGTGGGCGTGATAATCGCTTCATTTCTGTTCGGCATGAATTTTGTGAAAAACGAACACGGGAAAAATCTTCCTCTTGCAGGCGGAGACCTGCTGATGGACAATCAGAATATTCCCGGACTTTCCGGGGGAAGCATACCGCCCCCGCCTGACAGCGACCCTTTTTCGCAGCCTGATAATGACAGGATGCGTATTGCCGTAAACAGCACTGTGAAACCCGGCACACCCGCGGTGGACAACAGTTTCCAGGGCGGTTCAGTGGATGTGCTAACCAATGAGAACATCAATGAGGTCATACCCCCGTCTTCAACAGTGAAAAAAGTCACGAGTGAAAAAGAAATAAAAACGGCCAGGCCCGTAAATACCGCGAAAAGTACGAAAAAGGCCGCGAAGAAAAAAGTAAAAAAGGCCCCGGCGAGAAAAAAAGGCAGGGTTGTCGAGGTATCTGACAGCGGGCGAAAAAAAGAACTTGCCGCATCCGGGCCCTCGTTCGCGATACAGGTCGCCTCCTATGATAAAAAGTCAAAGGCCCGGGCAGAGGTGCAGACCCTTAAAGACAGGAAATATGACGCCTTCATAGACCGGACACGGGTGAAAGGTAAACAGTATTACCGCGTCAGGATCGGACCGATAGCATCAAAGGGCAAGGCCATCAGGCTGCTCAACAGTATCCAGGAAGAATCACGTTATGAGAACAGCTACATGGTAAGGGAATAGGATGCGCGTGAATCAGGTAAAAAGGCTGGTATGTCCCAGCCTTTTTTTATAGGCAGAGACGTGTCCCGTAATATTCTGTAACAGTATTTGCCAGGAGCGGAAAAGATGATCCCCCTTTTTAACAAGACAAAAGACCTCGTTCTGAAAATTGATAATTTCATTGATATGGCCGTGACCGCCGGAATGCATCTCAGGTCTGCAGTTTCCATGTACATGGAAGGGCGTATGGAGGAGTTCGAGGAGCGGGTGTCTATTATACGTGACCTGGAGAAAAGGGCGGATGACCTGAAAAGGGATATCGTGTCACAGCTCCATGTGCAGACCCTCATCCCCGAGCTGAGAGGGGACGTGCTGGAGATACTTGAAGGACTGGACCGTATCATAGACAGGGTGAAATATACGGCCATGGCATTTTCCATAGAAAAACCCGTAATCCCCGATCCTGTGAGGAAGTATTTCCGTGACCTGGTTGAGCCTGTTTTCAAGTCTATTGAGGCGCTCACCTTCGGGGCTCGCGCCTATTTTTACCAGGTCAATGCTGTGCGGGACCACCTGAACATGGTCAGCTTCTATGAAAAGGAATCGGACAGCCTGTCGGAACGCCTGAAGAGGGACGTTTTTGCAAGGGACATTGAACTGGGGTGCAAGATACAGCTCAAGTACTTCATAATATATATTGACAGCCTGTCGGATGACGCTGAGAACGTCTCGAGCAGGCTCTCTATTGCTACAATAAAGAGAATCGTATAGGATCACATGCTGTCACTTCTTTTCCTTTCAAGCGGGCTTTTCCTGGGGTGGTCCCTGGGCGCGAATGACGCTGCCAATGTTTTCGGTACTGCTGTGGCCTCCAGGATGGTCCGGTTCAGGACCGCTGCGGTTGTCTCCGGCATATTTATAATTCTCGGGGCCGGGATATCAGGGAGCGGCGCCGCTCACACTCTCGGTAAACTCGGATCTGTAAATGAACTTGCCGGTTCATTTATGGTGGCCCTGGCTGCCGCACTCACGGTCTACTGGATGACCAGGTTCAGGCTTCCTGTATCAACCTCCCAGTCAATTGTCGGGGCCATACTGGGGTGGAACCTGTTTTCCGGGTCTCTTACTGACATGAATTCCCTGACCAGCATACTGATGACCTGGGTGCTCTGTCCTGTGCTCGCGGCGGTTTTTTCCATGATATTATACCTGCTTGTGCGCGCCCTGCTTAACAGCTCACACCTGCACCTTCTCAAGATGGACTTCCTTAACAGGGCAGGTCTGATAATTGTAGGGGCATTCGGCGCCTACTCCCTGGGGGCCAATAATATCGCGAATGTTATGGGAGTCTTTACATCTGTCTCACCGTTCAGGACACTTAATGCAGGTACGCTTGCGATTTCCGGGGAACAGCAGCTCTTTATCATGGGGGGCATCGCAATTGCAGTGGGTGTGTTTACATATTCAGGCCGGGTCATGAAAACCGTGGGAAACAGTATTGTCCGGCTTACACCCGAGACAGCACTGGTTGTTGTTCTGGCATCAGCCCTTGTGATGTTCCTGTTCGCTTCAGAGGGCCTTGAAAACATACTCGCATCAAACGGGCTTCCCACAATTCCCCTTGTACCTGTTTCCAGTTCTCAGGCTGTTGTGGGCGCTGTTCTGGGAATAGGGCTCATGCGGGGACGAGGCAGGGGGATTAATTACAGGATGCTTGCCAGGATCGCCTCGGGCTGGGTAACCACGCCTGTTATTGCAGGGGTTATTACGTTTATCTCGCTCTTTTTTTTGCAGAATGTTTTTAACCAGAATGTGTACCGACCGGTGTCCTATTCCATAACTGATACGGTGATGAGCAGGCTTGAAACGGATGGTATTCCCGCGCATATGACTGAAGGGGTGCGGGGCAGGAGCTTCAGCAGGGCAACTGATCTTGCCGGCGCCCTCAGGCATGATGTTCCCGCAATTACAGCCGCGGATGCGCGGTTGATTGTCAGGCGCGCGGAGATCAGGCGACTCAGGGTGGATACTGAACTTGTGCGCGGATTAGAGAATTCTGAATGGCTGTCTGACCCGCAGCTCGGCGCGCTGCGGAAACTGGGGGGAAGGGAATACACTCACACGTGGCAGTTTCATGATGATCTTGCGTCACTTTCAGGGTCGTGGAAGTTCAGGGAAAAGAGACCGGAAAACCGCCTGCGCAACAGGAACCTTGATGAAAAACTGGATTACCTGGACAGGGTGTTTTCAAGCGACAGGAGTACCGGCAGGTAAAGGGGCCCCTGTCAGTAGATATTGTCCTTGATGAGCATTTCCTCGAGTTCGTCCGACTTTGCCGCAATATAGGTAAGTGACTTCATGAAGCGCACCGGATCGCAGTCCTCAAGCATGATTGAGTTTCTCACGATAAGTGTGTTGCCCAGGAGAGCGATAGCCCCGTAATCAAACGTGGTATTCAGCTGCAGTGAATATTTATAGAGTTCGGCCAGGTCATTTTTTATAACTCCGATTATCGAATAGTAATTGATAATCTTGTCTCCTGCCTCGTCCTTTGAAAGGGTTATCAGGACATCCTGGGAGCGGTCGTTCTCAAACAGTATAGTGGTTGAGTACCCGCCTTCAGCATCCTTGTGAAATTTTATCTTAAATTCGCTCGCTATTGCTGATATAAAACCGTCAAATATTTCCATCAGGGACTCCGGTATTCGTGATTGGAGAAATACATATACCGTCCATGCTTATAAGTCAAGACATTAACAGAGAAAAATCCTTGTAAAAATTATTGTAATACTGTAGGGATGCATACTGTTTATATGGGGGGAGAAATGTTATCACTTTTTAAAATAGACAGACGTTCCGAAAAAAGCAGGATCCTGAGAAATTCAAGGGACACTGTTCATTTTCTTTCAGAAGCCATTGGAGAACGGACAATAAGAAATTATTCAGGCCTGAACAGGGCCAGGAATTATATACTGGAGTCTTTCCGGAGTAACGGGGCCGACCCCATTGAGCAGACCTATACTGCCGAGGGCAGGCAGGTGGCCAATATAATCGCTGAGATAAGGGGCGAGGAGGCCCCTTTAGAATATATCGTGATCGGGGCGCACTATGATACAGTGGAGGGGAGCCCCGGCGCAGATGACAATGCTACAGCAGTGGCAGCTCTCCTGGAACTGCACAGGCTTTTTTCGGCAACGCCCTGCAGGTGTTCAGTCCGCTTTGTCGCCTTTACCCTGGAGGAGCCGCCCTTCTTTTCAGGCGACCTTATGGGGAGCGTCAGGTACGCGAAAGCATGCCATGACAGTGGTGATGAAATCAGACTCATGATCTGCCTTGAAATGCTCGGGTATGCCTCCCGGAAGCACGCGCAGGATTTTCCTCATGATGAAATGAGAAAAAGATATCCATGCAATGGTGATTTTCTCGCGGTGGTGTCCCTGCCCTCCATGAGTGAGTATGTGTATAAGTGGAAGGCCCTGTATAACAGCCATGCAAAGCGCAGCATCCATGAACTGATCGGCCCGGCCTCTATCCCCGGTATGGCCCTTTCAGACCACATGTCCTTTATAAAAAACGGGTATCCGGCCATTATGATCACGGACACGGGGTTTTACCGGAACAAGTTTTATCACACGGAAAATGACACATTTGACACCATCAATTTTAAATTTCTGACTGAAACAATCTATAATTCATATCTGACTATACAGGACCTCCTGGACAGGGAGGTCTGCCCGGGGAAGGATTAAAAGGCCGGGTCTGATCCCTCAGCCGGTTTTGGGTGAATGCCTGATTATGGCGCCCCTGCCGGTCCCGCCGTGCGAGAATACTATTTTTTTGTCCCATGTGAGTGACAGGGCCCGCTCTGTTTCCATATCAGGTGTCAGTATAAGGTAACCGCAGCTGCTGTATTTCTGCCGGATGGTACTGCCGATTTTCCTGTAGGTTTCTTTTACGTTGAATCCTGAAAGCCGCCCGCCGTAAGGGGGATTGAGCACGATAAGGCATTGCCTGTCATCCGGCACCTGTATGCGGCCCCTTGTAAAATCAGAAGTGGATATGCGTGAGTATGGGGCAAGCCCGGCCGCTTTAAGATTTTTTCTGGCCAGGTCCACGGCTGCGGGGTCGATGTCAGCTGTGATCACGGAAAAGGAGCGCTCGCCTGCTTCTGCCCCGGCACCTGCATTCAGGGACTGCTTCAGGTGGCTGAACGCGGCCGGCCTGAACGCGGGCCAGCCCTGGAAGGCGAATTCGCGCTCAAGGCCGGGCTGAATCCCGAGCATCATTTCAAGCGCCTCAATTGTGAAGGTGCCGGAACCGCACATGGGGTCGAGCATTATTTCATACCCGTCCAGTCCTGCCTCCCGCAGCAGGCACGCGGCTGTTGTCTCCCGGAGCGGGGCCTCGCTTACAAGTGTTTTTCTGCCGCGCCTGTAGAGCGCCTCTCCGCTGGAGTCCATGCTGACAGTGCAGATATTTTCATGAAACCTTATAAAGATTTTCTGTGCTTCAGGGCCGGAAACGTCATCAGTGAATTCATGGATTATGCTGAATTCTCCCAGGCGGGCCTGTATGGCTGACCTGCAGCGGGATTCAATGCCGTCCGTGTGGTATAGACGCGATAGAGAGGATGAGATACTGAAGGAGAGTTTTGACCCGTTTCTTATATAAAGCTCCCACGGTATTTTTACCATCCGGGAATAGAACTGGCTGAATGTTTTTGCCCTGAGCGTGGCAACACGCATGAGTACGCGGGTGACAGTACGGGAACAGAGGTTTACCCTGTAGCATCCCTCAAGGCGGGACGTGAACTCCGCGCCGCCATTGATCATGGCAAGCGGAGACTCTATCCCGATTTCCCGCAGTTCCCTGACAGCGGTTTGCTCGAAACCTGGCTGTATGACCGCGAAAAAGGTATGCTCCCTTCCATTGATATGCTGCCTTATACGCCGGGCCAGTGCCCTGCTGCTGTGTGACGGCTGCGCCATGATCCATGTCCTTATATTTTATGTAAAGAGGGAAACAGGAGACCCTCTTCTGCCCAATATCAGGAAAACAGGACAGCCCTCATAGAGTAAAGAAAAAAATAAGGGAATGGTACAATTTTGTACCCTGTTCCGGGCATATTATACCGCGTGTGCGGGCGCATGCATGGCCGAAAAGGGCCTGCTGTTACAAAATTGTAATCCCTGCCACGGATTGTACAAATATGTACCGGGAAAGGGGCCTGATGAGCTTCAGTGCGTGATTATCTCAGGGAATGACAGCCCCTGCCTGCCGCAGTGGCCCTCCTATTGTTACCGCAGTGTTAAATAATTGGAATATTCTGTACGCGGAAGTGGATTCCGCCGGTGAGATGAGATAAATTTCAACATGTGCCGGTCCTGGCATGAGACGTGCAATAATTACATGTAAAAGAATTAAAAGTGTGGAGGTAAACACTATGCCTTTCGGAAAAATAATTTTTACTGTTATGGCACTCATCTTTTCCGGGGTCACAGCAGCATTTGCCCAGGAAACAGCGCCTGCAGCAGCAGATGCGATAAAACCCATAAATGTTGTATGGACCCTTGTGGCGGCATTCCTGGTGTTTTTCATGCAGGCGGGATTCGCAATGGTGGAGGTCGGCTTTACCAGGGCAAAGAACGCGGGTAATATTATCATGAAAAACCTCATGGATTTTTCAGTCGGGTCCCTGGCCTTTTTCATACTGGGGTTCGGTCTGATGTTCGGCAATAGCCTTGGCGGGTTCCTGGGCGGCTCAAAGTTTTTTCTTTCGAGCGCCAGTCCCGGCACCCCTGAGGGTTTGTGGGAATTCGCGTTCTGGCTGTTCCAGGCGGTTTTTGCGGCAACCGCTGCAACAATAGTATCAGGGGCAATGGCTGAGCGGACAAAGTTCACGTCATACCTGCTCTACAGCCTTATTATCAGCGCGCTGGTATATCCCATATCCGGACACTGGATCTGGGGAGGAGGATGGCTGGGAGGCCTGGGATTCGTTGACTTTGCCGGGTCAACGGTTGTCCATTCTGTGGGCGGCTGGGCCGCCTTAATGGGCGCTCTTTTTCTGGGCGCGAGAATCGGCAAGTACGGGCCTGACGGTAAGGCAAGGGCCATTCCGGGCCACAATATCCCCATTGCCGCGCTGGGTGTTTTTATACTATGGTTCGGCTGGTTCGGGTTCAATCCAGGCAGTACAACAGCGGGAGATGACCTCTCTATAGGATTTATTGCTGTAAACACGAACCTTGCAGCTGCTGCAGGCGCGGTCGTTGCAATGTTTACAATCTGGATAAAGTCGGGCAGGCCGGACGTGAGTATGAGCCTGAACGGCGCGCTTGCGGGCCTTGTGGCAATTACTGCGGGGTGCGCGTCTGTCTCTCCCATGAGCGCGATTATTATCGGGGCACTCGCGGGTATGGTCGTGGTACTCTCTGTTGAGTTCATTGACTTCAGCCTTAAGATAGATGACCCTGTTGGCGCGATTTCAGTGCACGGGGTGTGCGGGGCCCTGGGTACAATACTTGTTGGTGTTTTCGCGGATTCCAGGTACGCTGGCGAAGGGGTCAATGGTCTCCTCTATGGCGGCGGTTTCAAGCTGCTGGGCATACAGGCGCTGGGTGTTCTGGCTGTTTTTGCCTGGGTTGTCCTCTGCATGGGTCTTGTCTTTTTTGTGATCAGGAAGGTGACCGGACTTCGGGTTACCAGGGAGGAAGAACTGCGCGGGCTTGATATTGACGAGCACGGCATGGAGTCCTACTCCGGTTTTCAGATATTTTCGAACCAGTAATGGAGGAACGCAATGAAACTTATTATAGCATATATTCAGCCTGAAAAACTGAATGATGTCAAGCTGAATCTCGCGGCAGCGGATGTAGGTAAGATGTCTGTCACCAATTCACTCGGGTGCGGGCAGCAGGGAGGTTACAGCACGACCTACAGGGGCGTGGACATGGATGTGAACCTTCTGAAAAAGGTCCGACTTGAAATTGCCGTAAACGAGGAATTCGTGGACCCGGCAGTAAGTGCGATTATAGAGGGCTCCCGAACAGGGAACATAGGTGACGGAAAGATCTTTATTGTTGACCTGGCCCGGTGCATCCGGATCAGGACAGGCGAAGAAGGAAATGAAGCAATTGGATAAAATATTCCGCGGCAGAACCGTTTGTTTTCTGTTCTGCCGCGGTATTGACATAAAAGTGATTAGAATGTATAAATTAATAATCAAAAAGGAGACTGAAATGAAAATCAGAACAGCAACTATAATTATTGCAGCAATCACGCTCTCAGCCGTGATCATGCCAGGCAGGTCGCTTGTGGCAGCGGAAAAGGAAAGCGCGATATCCATACCTGTTGGTATAAGCTACAGCAGTACCTACTGGTGGAGGGGCACGGAACTGAACGGAAAGGGGACAGGTGTTATCTGGCCGGGAATAGGGCTCGAAATCGCGGGCACAGGACTTTCCCTGTCCATTGCAGCTGGATTGAACGTGGACTGCATTGCAGCGGACACGGAAACTGACCGCAAGGCAGCGGATGATTTTAACGAGATTGACTACGGTCTTGCCTGGTCCACTGACCTGGGGGACATGGTTTCCCTTGGTGTCGGTGTAATGTATGTCAGCTACCCGAACGCTGATTACGGGTCTTTCATTGAAGGTTCCCTCTCTCTCGGGGCTGACATGCCGTTTTCTCCGGCACTGGATTTCTACTACGATTATTACGTGGAGGAGAACGGGAACGACCCGGATGCCCCGCAGGCGGAGGACTTCTACATAAAGTTCTCACTGGGGCATGATCTGATTTCGAGCGGTTCCTTTACCTGCTCAGCAGGAGCCTGGATCGGGTATTACAATGACCCGTATTTCGGTGCTGAAGGATTCAGTGACGCGGGTATATCAATCGGCATAGCTGAAGAATACATGGGTGTATCCTTTTCTTCAGCAGTAAATTACGCCAGGTCCCTGAGTGAGGATTTTCAGACTGCATACGGAAGCGGAAAACTTAAAAACCATATCTGGGCCGATTTCGGGGTGGCTTACAGCTTTTAAGCGGAACTGAACGCATTTCTATTACAGGCATGTAAAATTAGGCGCGCACGCGGGAAAAATGCTTTCCCCTGCGCCCTTTTTTTATTACTTATGCCTCATGAAAAGAAAAAACCAGGGCAGGACATTGGCCCTGGCTTTTTTATAAATGAGGTGCTTCAGATGTCACTAATACACGCCATGCAGGACAGTAGTACGTGTGTCAGCTGTGGTAAAGAAACGATTCCTGAAGAGACAGAAATATTCGCTGATCTCGGGAGGCTTTTTACTTCAGCGGATGATCTCGGCGACCTGCTTAACAGGGTCCTGGCACTGATCGCGGGATACTGTCCGTTTGAACGCGGTTTTATATCCATATATCATGAGGAGTCCGGCAGGATCCACATTGACGCTCACCACGGATACACAGGCGAGGAGGCGCAAAAGGGGGTCTACCGCCCGGGCGAGGGGGTCATGGGTACTGTCATAAGCAGCGGGAAGCCCATGGTTGTGCCCTCAATACTGAAGGAACCGCTTTTTCTTAATAAGACAGGATCGCATTCCAGCATGGGAGGGGAAGACTTCTCGTTTATCTGTGTCCCCATATCGATAAATGCGCAGGTAATCGGCACGATATCCGTGCACATGCGCGCCCGCACTGACTTCGCTCGTGAGTTGAATATACTGACAGTGGTTGCCATAATGATCGGCCACGCGGTCAGGGAGAGGATAAAAATTATTGAGAGGGAAGAGAGGCTGAAGCAGGAAAACCGGCTTCTCAGGATCAGGCTGAAGAAGAAGTACGGAAGCAAACGGATAGTGGGAAACTCGCCGTCAATGCAGGACCTGTACGAGAAAATACTCATGGTGGCGCCCACTCCCTCAACAGTCCTTATCACAGGCGAGACAGGCACGGGCAAGGAGATGATCGCGAACGCGCTCCAGGCCAACAGCGAACGCAGGGACAGGCCGTTTGTCAGGGTAAACATTGCCGCGCTCCCTGCGAACCTTATAGAGAGCGAGCTGTTCGGTCATGAGCGGGGCGCGTTTACAGGGGCGATGTCGTCCAAAAAGGGCCGTTTCGAGCTGGCGAACACCGGGACCATATTCCTGGACGAGATAGGTGATCTTGACCTGTCCCTGCAGGTAAGGCTGCTCAGGGTCATGCAGGAGCGGTGTATCGAGCCCCTGGGGGGCACGCGTTCCATTTCCCTGGATGTGCGCATTATTGCTGCAACACACAGGGACCTTGATAAAATGATCGAAGCAGGCGAGTTCCGCCAGGACCTCTACTACCGCCTCAATGTGTTTCCGCTTCACGCGCCGCCGCTGAGGGAGAGGAAAGTTGACATCCTTTTGCTCGCGGATTATTTCCTTGAGAAGTATAACAGGGAGATGAACAAGGAGATCATGAGGCTTTCAAGCGAGGCCATTGACA
>Ga0272441_10008535_pt1 | contig 16188 bp, 13 predicted proteins | sample SSMProp6N_FD_193582 | JGI IMG/M metagenome (GOLD analysis project Ga0272441, IMG submission 193582) | Marine sediment archaeal communities from Little Sippewissett salt marsh, Falmouth, MA, United States - SSM-Prop-6N | ecosystem: Environmental > Aquatic > Marine > Wetlands > Sediment ... | reverse complement strand
ACGCCCGGCGCCCGTGCAGCCAGCCAAGCCGAAAGGGCCGCCGAGAATGGGCCCGATAGGTGTAGCTCGTCGGAGGCGGCCCTTTCGGCGATCACTTGATTTTTAAACACAGTATCTCGCAATGACAAGTGTAGGACGTGTGCCGGTTAACTTCCTTGTTCTGTGAACGCCGCCGCCGGCGGGTCAGGGGGTACCGCAACCTCACGAGTTACGTGACCTTTTTGTCCACAACCTGTTTGATGCGGGGCGTGGTGGTCCAGGTTTGTTTGTGAACGTGATGGTGGACCTCGAAGCGGTCGGGGTAGATGCGGATTTCGCTGAACTCGCCTGCGATTCCCTGTTTGATGTCGCGCTTGAAAAAGGCGCCGGTCGTGAGGTGTTCGAGGTTTTCGTAGAGGGGGTCGTGGGTGTAATTGAAGGCGTGGACGTGGCCGGCGGCGTAGAGGATGTGCTTGCCGGATTCGCCCATGACGCGGCGCAGCTTGCTTGCGTTTTGCAGGCGGCGCCACCGGTTTGATACGTAGCCCTGCGTCTTGTGCAATACCGGGTAGTGCCCAGCGATCAGTACGCGGTCCTCCGCTTGGCCAAGCAGGCTTTTTACTTCCGCAACCTCCTTGAGGGTGACGTGGCCGCGGGCGCTGAAGTAGCGCGGGCGGACCGTCGGCACGAGGATGACGGGTGTTCCGCCCGGGAGCCGCATGACGGAAGGGTAGCCGTCGGGCGGCAGGAACTCGCCGAAAAACTCTTCGAACCGTTTGCGGCGATAAGCCCGGAAGGTGTAGACGTCATGGTTGCCGGGTAGGAGGTGAATTTTGAGGCCGCGGTTTTGCAGGCCGCGCACGAATGCGAGGGCCAGAACGAACTCCTTGTCGAGGGACGTGCTCACGAAATCCCCCGTGAGCAAGACGGTCTTTGCCCCCGTCGACGCCGCCACGTCCGCGATGGCATCCGAATACGGTTCCGCCTGTGACATATCAAAGTCGTGGCGGCGGCGGAGGAGGACGGTGAGGTTGCCCAGGAAGCGTTTGTTGAGCAGGTAGATTGGGTTTCGGACGATCTTCCAGAAGTGGAGATCGGCGATGTGGAGGACGGTGTCGGTCGGGGGCTGGGTAGTCATGGTTGAATCCAAGCGGAAGCGCAGGGAATAGGACGTATGGGACGTATGGGACGTATGCGTTTATAGAAGGTCCACATTTTTTCCTTAACAACGTTTAGAAGAAAGTATTCAAATCTTCTCCGGCCGCGGGGGGTGTTCCGCCGGCTTTGTAAGGTTCCAATCGTTCGGCAAACGCGGGGTTTGGGTTCATGATGAGCAGCGGCCTGGGCGCAATGAGCGCGGCGGCGGTTGCGAGGTCGCCGACGCTGCGGATGCAGGGGATGTAGAACTTTTCAGCCCAGGCTTCATCGTCTTCGGGGTTGAAGTCGTTGGCGTCGGCGGCTACGGCATCGATGGCGGGGTCGATGGCGGCGGCGAAAAGAACCCACACGCCTGCGTCGCCGAAGCCGGCGAGGCTGACCTTTCCGGTCATGTCTCTGCGTGAGCGTAGCCACGCGGCGGCGGTGACAATGTCCTGGATGCGGTACGCGGTATCGGTGGGCAGGAAGGTGTCGGGGTATTTTCCGGTAGCGCGTTTGCGGTCATGTTCGCCCGTCAGAAACGTGTCGATGGCCAGCACGGCCTTGCCTTCGGCCAGCAGATTTGCCACGAGCGGGTTCGGCCCGCCTTCTTGAAGATCTACGGCGCCGGCTTTGCCCTGTTCGTAAACGAACACCACGGCGTCCTGGCGCGGCCCGTCGTTCGGCCCGCGGTACAGCACGGCGGGCACCCCGTCGTGTTTACCTTGGTGGCGGAGAATCCACCGTTCCGCCACAAACCCGTCGCGCGGCTCGTACCCCGTGCGTTCGCAGTCGGAGGCGTTGGGATCGGGCACTTCCGCGCCCGTAACGAGGGCCAGTACGTCGCCGTACTGTTCGCGGAATGCGGCCAGCGAGGCGGGATCCGTTGGCAGGACGTTGTCCCATTTCGCCCGGTTCTGTTCGATGACGCGAGCGGTGATTTCGTCGGCCGAGGGCAGGCCATCGGGCAATTTGCCGTCGGGAAAAACGCGCAACGCCTCTTCCGGTTCGATTGCGAACTCAGGTTCGCGGAAGCCGGCGTACTTCTCGGGCTGGCCGAACAGGTGCGCGCCGAAAAAGGCGTATACGGCCTCGCGGCTATCCTGGTTGTAGTTATGCGGTGCATCAATAAGCACCGTATCAAGCGCGTTTTCGGCGCCGTACAGCCTGTAGATGCTGTTGATGGCGGGATACTCGACGCGCGGCGTCTCTTTCGTCCAGTCGCCGGTGGCCGATACCATCATCATCGGGCGCGGCGCCATCAGGGCGCCCACCTGCATGTTCGAGGCGTCCAGCCGCAGGACGGGGGCATTTTCGCACAGGCAGCCGCCCTGCATCGTGCTCGAGATCATATTCACCGGGGCCGACACTTTCACGCGCGGCTCGACGGCGCACAGGGCGAACGTCTGGGTGCCGCCGCCGGACGCGCCCGTGCAACCGATCCGGTCCGGATCGACTTCCGGCAGGCTCTCTACAAAGTCGACGGCGCGTATCGACGACCACAACTGCGCCGCGAACGGGTGGTAAGCCCACAGTTTCTCGCGGTCACCGCCCCAACTGTGCTTGTACTGAAGGCTGTCGACGTAGCCGATCATGTCATAGGAAAACACAACCGCGCCCATTCGGGCGAGCGTAATGCAACGGCCGGGCACCGAACCGCGCTCTTCGTTCACCAGGCGGCCTTCCTTCCAGTGGCCGTGCGGGCAGACGACTGCCGGGAACGGTCCCTCGCCCTTTGGGCGGTAAAGGTTGCCCGTTACGAGAAACCCCGGCCGCGCTTCGAAGCGCACTTTTTCAACCGAATAAGTATCGTGCTCGATCCGGCCAGTGATGGCGGGGTTCAGCGGCGTTTTTTCCGGCATCGGCAGCAGGCCCGACGATACCAGCACCCGGCGCCGCAGCTTGTTAGCGTAAGCCTCCCAATCTTCGCGCGACGCGTAGTGGGGCATGGTGAACCGGGTGTCCGTGTCGCGGATGAGCGTTTCCCGGCCGTCACGCACGGGTTCCGGCGCGGCATTTACGCGCATAAGAGCCGCGGCGCGGTTCGGATCGTAATTCGCCTGCAAGGCCAGCACGACGCCCGCCGTGTCCGCGCCCAGTTTTACCTTCGTTGCGCCCGGTTTCAACTCGGCTTTGCCGGCGCGCTGCCAACCGTAGCCATCTTTTTTCTCGTGGGCTTGAGTTTCCAGCTTTTTGCCGTCAAGCTCCACGTCGCCGCCGGCGCGCAACGGCGCCCACAACCACACGGTATATGTTCCGCTTGCAGTGACATCAAGCGTCACGTCCGAGTTCGGCGCCGCCTCGCACCAAAGCAGGCCGCCATCGCCGGCCGCAAGTCCCGCAACCATTAGCAGCACAACCGTCATTTCGGATCTCCCTTTTTAACGAATAATGAACCACGTAATCGTTTTCGGCTTCATCGTTACCGGAATTTCAACCGAATAATCGCGTTTCAGCTTGAACGTTTTCTCTCGCTCTTCCTGCTCGCGTACCCGCGCCTCGTCCGTCAGGCCCGTGTAATAAAGCGGCAGCCGCAACATCTCGCGCTGGTTGCGGGACGTTGGGTTAAACACCATGGCCAGCGCCCGGGTTTGATCCGTGTCGTCCGGCGCGGGGTTACGCACATGCATGGTGCAATCGATCCCGCGCCCGTCGGGCCGCCGCACGTGGATCAGGTCGGCATCGAGGATGGTCCGGTGCTTCTTGTAGAAGCCGGCCCACTTCGCGACCACCTCGCGCGTTTCGTCGGAATCGTAAAGCCGCGGCCCGCGGTAGCAGGCCTGCACGCCGCACCCGAAGTTTTGCGCCAGGTGCCACTCGTAATCGTCGATGTGGTCGCGCAACGGCTCAAAGGTGGCTGCCGCGCCGCCGCCATGGTATTCGGTCAGAGGCACGAACATCCAGCCCATGCTGGCGGTTTTCTCGAACGTTCCGTCGTAAATGTTCTGCCGCGAAATCAGGATTTGCCGTTCGCGCGGCAGGCTGAAGTTCGTTTCGCGGTAGCCCATGCCGCACTTGTTGCTGCCGTTGAAATAGTAGTTGTCGGGAGAGTTGATGTACACGCCGCGTTTCCGGCACTCCCGGTAAAACCACGCGCACCGTTCCCACTGCCGCAACTGGGAGTCTTCGACGCCCTCGTGGTACTTGTGCGCGGTCGAATAACACACGTCGCCGTGGTACGGGCCGTCCGTTTCGATCATGTCGAGCCCGGTCGCGTCGATGAAGTTCAACACCCGCCGGAAATACCCGTCCGACCACGCCGACGCCAAACACACGCTCTGGCCGAACATGCTGCCGGGCTTGCCGTCGGGGCCGATGCAGTTGAACTCCGGCGAGACATCCCGCGAAGCCGTCATGAGCGTATAGCCGCCGAGCTCGATTCCCTTGCTGTGGGCGTAATCGACGTCGGCCTTCACCCGCGCAATGTATTCCGGGTCCTCGCTCTCGATATCGAATCCGCTCCAGAACGTCATGATGACCATCTCGAACCCGGTTTCCGCGCACTGGTCGATCGCGCGCCGCACCGCGGCCGAGCTTGATTGGCGCACGTGCATAAAAATCGGGTTTTCCGTGGCCTGCGGGGCGAGCAGGCGCATGGTGCGGCGCCTGGCCAATCCGCGCCGCTCCCGGTCGTCGCTGTCGTGGAAAAGCTCGAATGTCCGGAATGACTCGAACGACTCGCCCGGCCGTAACCGGACGCCCGGCCCGCGCGGATACCGGCTCGTCATCAGGACTGGAGAGGTCCGCTCGTAGTTCACCTGGGTGAGATAATCCGCGTCCGGCCCCCACTGCGTCGTGACCATGGTGTTGAATGCGTAATCGCTCTCGATGGCCACCCGCGCCTTCTCCTGCTCGTTTACGGCCAGCAACTCGGTTTCGAGGCCGGTCAGCACGCGCTCGGCCGGCCCGTCATTCGTCACAACAATGCGCTTCGACATCGCCGGGATGCCGTTGTAAAGCTCATAAATCACCGAAACCCTGACACCGCCGCAGCTTTCTTTCCGCGCATCGGGCGGCACAAAATCGACCTTCAGCGCAACGCCCGCCGGCGGCCACACCGTGTTTGCGGCATGCCGCGCGGGCCGCCAGGGATAAGGGGCTTTGGGCTTGCCGATGCTATGGTCGGCGTAGTGGAATGAATCCGGCGCCGCCGTCATCTCTTCCAGCCACGCGGGATCCAGGTAGGCGTAATCCGGCTGACCTTTCAATCCGCCAATCTCGAACCGTTTGCCGTCGATCTCGATCACGGCCTCCGGTTTTACGCCCCGAATGACCGACGCGCCCGAGCAGAGATTGTCGAGCGCGACGGTGGCGAAATCCGGCGCCGTCCGGAACGTGCGGCGGACAAGGCCGTTGCTGAGTTCCAACCCTTGCCCGCCGTCCATCTCCTTTACAGTTGCGTGCTCTTTACACGGCGTCACCAACCAGTCCGGCTGCGGTAAAAGAGCAACGGCCGCCGCCGCGGCAAATACGACTGCTGAATACATGACGGGCTTCCCTTACTACAAGGTTTCCACCACGATATTCTCGTTGGTGTAGATACAGATTTTGGCGGCAATCGCCAGGGCTTCGCGCACTAGGGCCTCGGCGTCGAGGTCGGAATGCGCTTCGAGCGCACGCGCCGCCGCCAGCGCAAACGGCCCGCCCGAGCCGATGGCAATGATGCCGTCGTCCGGCTCGATGATCTCGCCGCTGCCGGCGATCAGGAGTGAACGTTCGGCGTCGCACACCGCAAGAAGCGCCTCCAACTGGCGGAGGTACTTGTCCGTGCGCCATTCTTTGCCCAGCTCGACCGCGGCGCGGAGCAGGTTGTTGTTGAACTGTTTGAGCTTGTTCTCGAACCGCTCGAAGAGCGTGAATGCGTCCGAAACCGAGCCGGCAAATCCGGCGAGCACGGTGTTGTCGGCGAGCCGGCGGACTTTCACCGCGCGCTCCTTCATCACCGTGTTTCCGAGCGTCACCTGGCCGTCCGCGCCCATCGCGACGCGCCCGCCCTTGCGGACGCTCAAAACCGTGGTTCCGTGAAAAGGTTCCATTTCGTAGCCCTCCGGCCCCCGTTCTACCAGAAAAGTAGAAGAGGCTTCCACTCTCATGGGTTTGGCAGTTATCATTTGGCAGTCGGGCATTTGGTTTGCGCCTTTACTATCAGGAGAGCTGTAATTATAATTGCCCGCGTTGAAAAACCGTTCAGGAGGTGCTATCCATGATGTCGTTGTTGATACCTGTCGTAGCCTGCCTCTCCGTAGCCGCTCCCCAATTTGGCGGCGAACTGCTTTTTGAGGCTGAACCCTGGCACAACCACGGGTCGAGCGTAGTGGAGACGGCGAGCGGCGACCTGATCGCTTGCTGGTTTCACGGGTCGGGTGAGCGCCAGAATGATGATGTACTGATTCGGGGGGCGCGGAAGCGCAAGGGGGCGGACAAATGGAGCGAACCGTTTGTGATGGCGGATTCGCAGGACTTGCCGGACTGCAACCCGGTGCTGTTCATCGATCCGCGTGGGACGCTGTGGCTGTTCTGGATCGCCGTGCAGAACAACCAATGGGGCGGAAGCCTTTTAAAATACCGGACCTCGAACGACTACGACGGGGACGGGCCGCCCGTGTGGAACTGGCAGGATGTTATCCATTGCCGGCCGCTCAATTTCGAGGAAAAAGCCACCGCCGCCATCGAGGAAGCCGAAGAGAAGTTTGCCCCCCTGCTCGAAGGCAACGACCGCTATAAAAACATGATCGACGAACTCAAAGAGAAAACCAAAGACAAGCTGTCCCGGCGGCTGGGCTGGATGACGCGGCTGCATCCCATCATGACGTCGGACAACCGGATGATGCTCGGGCTGTATACGGACGTGTGGAGTTGTTCGCTGGCCGCGTTTACCGAAGACTGGGGAAAAACCTGGACGTTCAGCGAGCCCATCATCTCCTACAGCATCGGCAACATTCAGCCGGCCTTCGTGCAGAAAAAGAATGGCAACATCGTCGCCATGATGCGCGACAACGGCATGCCCAAACAGATTCGCCGCGCCGAATCGGCCGACAATGGCGTCACCTGGGGCGAAGTTACGACCATGGAAATCCCCAACCCCGGCAGCAGCGTCGACGCCATCGTGCTCGAAAGCGGCAACTGGGTGCTCGTCTGCAACGACACCAAAAACGGCCGCCACAAACTCACCGCGTACCTTTCCGACGACGAGGGCGCGACCTGGCAATGGAAACGGCCCCTTGAAGACTTCGAGCCCGACGGTGGTTCGGGCGCGTACCCTTGTGTCATTCAAGGCGCCGACGGCACGATCCACTGCACGTATTCGTTTAAACGCAGCGGCGTGAAAGGGTCCTGCATCAAGCACGCCTGGTTTAACGAGGAGTGGCTGAAGGAAAGCGCGGGAAAGTAAAAAACCGGGGCTGACAAGGCTTTTCTTGATTCCGGGCCGCTCGTCCCTTAATAGTAGCCGCAAGGAGGGTGTGTTAATGGCAACGGCAATGGTGATATGTCCTCATGCGGATGATGCGGCTGCTTTTTGCGGAGCTACGCTGGCGAAATTTGCGCACCAGGGCTGGAAAATCGTGCTGGTGCGGGTAACCGATGATTGCACGGATGCCGTCGGGCTGACGATGGAGGAGGCGATCAAACGCAACACGGAACAATTACACGCGGCGGCGAAGATCCTGGGGGTGTCGGAAATAATTGAGCTGGGTTACAAGACGGACAGCCTGGCGGACATCTCGCTCGTAGAGTTGCGGGGCAAGCTGATTTATCTGTTCCGGAAACACCGGCCATACGCCGTGTTTTCGTTCGACCCGTTCGGGATCAATGAGAACAACCAGGACCACGTGCGGGTAGCGCAAGCGGTTGACGAGGCGTTCTGGACGTCGACCTTCGATCTGCATTACCCCGAGCATTTTGAGGAGGGGCTGGAGCCTTTTTCGGTGTGCGAGCGGTGGTACTACGGGCGGAATCTGCCGGGGGCGAACCATGCGGAGGACGTGTCGGACTTTATCGAGACGAAGGTGGATGCGATGTGCGCGCATCGGGAGATGATGCGGAACACGGTGAACCAGATGCGGCTCCAGTTGAAGACGTGGGGCCGGCGGGTGCCGATGATCGACGCGGCGGTGGAGGAGGGAAACCTGCGGCCGTTGCTTGCACTGGCGATGCAGGAGCAGGCGAATGCGGTGGCGAAGCAATTCGAGTTGGGCCCGGGCCGGATGGGGGAGGTGTTCCGGCTGGACCGGTTCGGGGATTTCGAGCCGATGATGCAGACGCTGAGCGAGCCGATCGAGGGGGCGTATCCGCCCCCGCGGCGGGAACGATTGGACGCACCGCCGGTAGTCGCGCCGGACGAGAAGGAGGCGGGGCTGCGTTCGCACATGCTGCCGAAGGGGGAGATTAAGCGGCTGCCGTTGATGGGCCACCATCATTTGTGCGCGGGGGCGTTCGAGGAGCTGTTCGAGCTTCCGGCGTTTCGTGCGGCGTACGGGGAGTTGGCGGATCGGGTGAAACCTTCGCCGGATCTGATCGTGCAGTCGGTGTTCGGTTACGACACGTTCTGTTATATCTGCGAGTACTGGTCGGACGAAGAAGGGCGGTGTTCGACGGGTTGGCGCAACAAGATCACGAAAGACGCGGCGGTTCTGGAATGCCTGGGGCTGCATAACGGCAGCGAAACCAGGCTCGAGGATCTGCACCGGCTGCTGGCGGAAAAGGTGTCGCCGGAACAGCTTCACGAGTTCTGCGGGCCGGGTGAGTGGAAGTGCGAGTTGTACATGCTCGGGGTTTGCCGGAAGGCTTTTGATAAGCTCCGGGCGAAGTACGGTCCCGGCAAAAAAACCAAGTCATGAGCAAGCGGGGCCGGCGTGCGGGCCTGCTAGGCGCGCTGGGGCTGGGCTTTCTGATCGACAGCGCGGAAGACTTGGCATTGCCGATGCTGTTTCCGGCGATTCGAGCCGCGCTCGGCTTGAGCTACGGCGCGCTGGGAGTGATCACGGGCGTCCGCTTTATTTTCCAAACCTTCAGCGGCCCGTTGTGGGGGATGGCCGCGGATCGATACAACCGGAAGTGGGTGCTGGTGATCGGGGCGGGGTTGTGGGGCGTCTGGACGTCGGTGTGCGGCTTGGCGCAGTCGTACTGGCAACTGCTTGCGGCGCATACGGTCGCCTGTATAGGGTTGGGCTGTCTATATCCTGCGGCCTTCAGCATTGTTGCGGATGCGTTTGGCCCGCAACATCGTGGCAAGGCGATGGGAGCGATCGGGGCGGTGGGTATGCTGGGGATAGTTGCGGGCGCGTTCGCATTCGGGAAAATAATCGGGGCGTCGGCCGAAGGGTGGCGCTGGGCGTTTATGGGGCTTGGTGCGGCGAGCGTGGTATCGGGGGTGGTGATCCTTGTAGCGGTTCACGAGCCAATCCGGGGGGGCGCGGAACCTGAGCTTGAATCGGTGATCACGGCGGAAGGGGCGCGGCGTTATCCGTTTCGGGTGCGGGACGTTAAGGAAATTTTGCGGTGCGGGACAATATGGGTGAACTTCGCGCAGGGGGCCTGCCTGCTGACGCCGATCAACGCGCTGACGGCGTATTTTGTGACGTGGCTGGTTGACGACCGGGGGTTTTCGGAGTCGCAGGCGCCCGCGGTGTTCGGTGCGATCGTGATATCGCTGGCGGCGGGTAGTTTCGTGGGCGGACTGGTAGCGGATTGGGCGGATGCGCGTTGGCTGCGGAACGGCCGTGTGGCCATATCGCAGATTTCAATTGCATTAACGCTGCCGGCAATGTATTTTTTGCTGACGCGGGCAAATTCGTTAGCAACAATAGTGGGCGCCGGGGTGTTTGCGGCCTTCTTTCTGGACTGGACCCGGCGGGGGGTAAAACAGCCGCTGGTGCAGAGCGTGGTGCGGCCGGAACTGCGGAGCACGGCGATGGCGCTTACGGAGTTCGTGCAGGGCGCGGCGGCGGCGCTGGTGATTATCGGGTTTGGCGGGTTCGCGACGCGGCACGGGTTGACGGCGACGTTGCTGGTGCTGGTTTGCGGGTTTTGGACGGCGGGCCTTTTGGTGACAACGGCGTATTATACGGTGTACCCGAAGGACGCGCGGCGGTTGCGCGCGGCGATGGCGGCGCGGCGGGAGGAGATAGGGCGGCTGCAGTCCGCAGCCACCAGTTTGAGGTCGGGGAAAGATGCGCGGGGGGCTTGATGTTTAGAAGGATGAAGCAAGAAGGATAAACTGTCGCGGCTGGGCCGGGCGGTTAAACGTGTGAGGTTTAGGTCATGAGGGAACTTTCTGGCAAAGAGCGGCGGGAGTTGCGGGGTATGGCGCACGGGTTGCGGCCGGTGTGTTTTGTGGGGAAGAATAGCGTGAGCGATGCGCTACTTGAGTCGGTGCGTGCGGCGTTGGAGGACCATGAGTTGATCAAGCTTAAATTTGTCGATGGGAAGGAGGCGCGGAAGGCGTTGACGGAACAAATTGCGGCGGAGACGGACAGCGCGGTTGTGGGGCTGATCGGGAATGTGGCGATTTTGTATCGGGAACAGCCGGATGAGGAGAAGCGGCGGATTTGGTTGGAGTGAGGGGATGGCAAGAATAGGAAAAACTAAACGGGCGAGGTTTGGGGGCGGGTGTCGGGCATGATGGAATTGTTGATTGTCTTGTTGGCCGGCGCTCATCCGATTCTGGATTCGTCGTTTCAGGCGAAGCTGAATGACGCCACGCAGAGCGTGTTGTCGGTGAGCGATTGCACGAAGTTGCTGGTTGACGGGCGTGAATCTTATCCGGAGCGTTGGCGGATTCTGGAGGATGCGAAGGAGACGATTTACTTTTCGACGATGTATGTTTTCCAGGACGACACGACGAAGCGTCTTGGGGATCTGCTGATCCGGAAGAAGGAGGAGGGGGTGGATGTGCGGATGATTGTTTTTGGCGTTTATTCGCTGGGAAATAAGCCGTTTTATGTGCGGATGCGGAAGCACGGGATCAGCGTGCAAATGTACGGCACGATGGGGGATGTTCTTTGGCGGAACCCGCTTCGGTTGTGGTCGCGGCATCTTCACGACAAGTACCTGGTTGTCGACAAGAAATCGGCGATTGTGGGGGGGATGAACTGGAGCGGCCGTTACGCGCGCGGCGGCGTCGAGTCAAAGAAACCGGCATGGCGGGATACGGACATCCTGGTGACGGGGGCGCAGGCGCAGATCATCCATTGGGAGTTCCTGAAGCGGTGGTACCGCGACGTGGATGAGGAGCGGTTCCAGGAGGCTTGCGCGGCGTTGGACGATGCGTATTCGGGTTTAATTTGGCCTGCGGACGAAAACTATGAGGACTACGTGGGCAGCGATGCAGAGGGAGGCCTGTCGCGGTTCTTGTATCAACAGCCGTTCGAGCAGGAGGGCGAACCGCGGCTGACAACCTTTTACAAGGAGATTATCGACCGGGCGCAGTCGCACATTTATTGGCAGAGCATCGCGGTCCGGCCTGCGCCGATTCAGAAGGAGGCGTTGTTGCGCGCGGCGGCGCGGGGTGTGGACGTGCGGTTGATGACGAACAGCAAGCGGAACATGACCATGATCCCGATCGGGGGCCTGCCGGTTTATGTCTTGACGCGGGCCGATTACGAGGAACTGCTGGAACACGGGATCCGGATTTTCGAGTACGAGGGGGATGCGCCGATGCACGCGAAGGGGTTTGTGGTGGACGGTGTTGTGGCGGTTATCGGTTCGTACAACGCGACGTGGACGGCGGAGAAGTATTACACGGAAGCGGCGGTAGCCACCTATGACAAAGACGTGATTGCGGACGTGTACGAGATGTTCGAGGAAGATTTTGCGAAATGTACGGAGGTGACGTTGGAGGATCTCGATCGCGAGTCGGAGCGATTGCGGTGGTTGTCGCGATGGGGTGCGGAGAAGCCGATACCGTATGGGTTGCGGAAGCGGTGACGGGCGGAAAAGGACAAAAACGAAAGGCTGAGTTGGACGAATACACGGGGGGCAGAAACCGCCGTTGACCGGTGAAACAACAACGGGTAACATGGCGGTGCTTGTCACAGAGGCTGTAGAACACTCGAAATACCAGTCTTAAACAAATCTGGAAAGGCTCCAGCTGGGACATGCGCCAGCATAAAACTTGCCTTGGACACCCCGCTTTCACGCGTGAGGCGCCGTGATGGATGCACCCGAAGTAACCGTCTGCTTGTGCGTTTATAAGCCGGGCGAACTTTTGGCGCAGGCGCTGGGTTGCCTGGCGGGCCAAAACACTCATGGCGCCTTCCGGTACGAAATTCTCGTCATCGACGATGAACCCTCCGGCGAGACGGCCCGATTCGTCGCCGGTTTCCAACCGTCTTCCGGCGTGGCCGTTCGCTACACGGCCGGCGAAGGCCGCGGAATTTCGCACGCGCGGAACGTGGCGATCGCCGAATCGCGTTCCGAGTGGATCGCCTGGTTCGATCAGGATCAGGCGGCCGAACCGGATTGGCTGTTTGAGCTGTACCGGACAGCTCGCGAAACCGGCGCCGATTGGGTGGACGGGCCGCGTGATTTATTGGTGAATGATAATCAAACCGAAGCTTTGGTGCCGTTTTTGCGGGCGTGCCTGGGCGAAATTCGCGAGCCAGAGCACGTTCATCGCGTCACGCGCCGTTACGCCTCGTGTACCGGCAATGCGCTGGCCAGAAAGTCTACGCTCGAAACTACCGGTAAGTTCGACGAGACGATTCTTGACGGATGGGAAGACTGGGATTACATCCGCCGGTTCCGGGCCGCCGGTTTTTCGTGCTGGCATGCGCCCAGGGCGCTCGTGCACCACGTTGTCCCGCCCGAACGGCTTGCTCCGGATTTTTTTCTGTGGCACGCCGGCCGTGTTGGCGCTGCATTCGCTTGCCGCGACGCCCGCGAGTGGGGCCTGCCCCGCACGGTGCTGTCCTGTGTTGCCCGCCTCGGCCAGGCGGCGATCTTTCACGCCCCCCTTTGGGCGGTGGCGAAGGTTGGCAAACGTTCAACCACTGTTTCGCCGTTGATTCCCGCGAACCAGCGGGCCCTCACGCGCGCATGCCTCATGGCGCGCGCCGTGTCCTATGCCCGGAAGACGCTCTGGCACGTCTCCCCACGCCTGTTTCCACAACGGGCTTACCACGCGCGGTTCCGTCTTCGCAATGAGCCGAAGTACGCGCCGAGGCAAGAGCCATGCGAGTGATCCAGCTTATCAACCTGCATCGCTACCGCGGAGGCGCAGACGCGGTGGCCGAAAACACGGCCCGGCTTCTCGCGGAACGCGGCCACCTGTCCACCCTGCTCACGCGCGACAGCCGGACGCTCGGGGGCGGCCTCGCCGGGAAGTTTAAGGCGTTCGCAAGCGGCCTCTACTCAGCCGAGGGCCGGCGCCTGGTTAAAGAGGCCGTGCGAGAGGAGAAGCCCGACGTTGTCCACGTGCACGACGTCTACCCGCTGTTCAGCCCGTGGGTATTGCGCGACTTGCGCGAGGCGGGCGTCGCCGTTGTAATGACGTGCCACGACTACCGGCTTACGTGCCCGGCCGCCACGCACCTGTGCGGCGGTAAAACCTGCGAAGCGTGCCTCGGCGGCCGTGAGTACTGGTGCGTTCTTAAAAACTGCCGCGGCAACCGGGCCGAAAGCATGGCCTACGCCGTGCGCAGCACACTCGCCCGCAACCGCAGACTCTTTATCGACAACATCCACGCGTACATCACCCCCACAAAGTTCGTCAAAGAGAAACTGGTCGAGGCGGGTTTTCCCGAAGATCGCATCGCGGCTGTCCCGAACGCGTTGGAGATGCCCGAGACGGCGGTCGATTGTTCGCAAAATGCCTACGCCGCGTACGCGGGACGATTCAGTGCGGAAAAGGGCATTGAAACCATGATCGAAGCAGCTCGCATGACGGGAATTGAGTTGCGCCTGGCGGGCGACTTCCGGCCGATGCGGCATCTCGCCGAACACGCGCCTTCAAACGTGCGATTTCTAGGCAAGTTGAGCTGCGAAAATTTGGTAAGTCACTACCGCCGCGCGCGGTTCCTTGTTTTCCCGAGCATCTGGTACGAGACGTTCGGGCTTGTCATGGCGGAAGCGATGAGCCACGGCGTGCCGGTTGTGGCATCGAATATCGGGGCCGTGCCCGAACTCGTTGAGGATGGCGCAACCGGCCTGCTGTTCAAACCGGGCGACGCGGGCGATCTTGCCGGAAAAATGCGCGTCATGTGGGACACCCCGGACACCTGCGCCCGGATGGGCCGGGCCGCCCGCGAACGCGTCATGCTGGATTGCACCGAGGATGCGTATTACGGGCAACTGATGGCCGTGTATGAGCGCGCGTTGCAGGCGAAAGGGGCCGGCCGATGACCACGTCGCGGCAGGATGTGTACTACCGGGTGTACCGCAACCGGCAGTCGTGGCTGTACCACCTGGCCTACATGCGGCTGTCGAAAGTGTACGGGGTGTTGCACGCGCTCGATGCAAGCGGCGTTGGACTCGCCGGCATGCGCGTGTTCGACTACGGGTTTGGCGCGGGCACGTTGTTTCTGCACTGCCCGAAAGACACGCGGCTGTTTGGGATCGAGCTGGATCCGGATCACGTCAAGCGAGTGGGGGAGATCTTGCGCGCAAAAGGCTACCGCGCCGAACTCGAACCCGTCGATGAGGAAAACTGGCGTGGCCACCGCATGTTAAGCGGCTCCTACGATATCGTGGTGGCGAGCCACGTCCTCGAACATTTAACAAACCCGCCGGATCTGCTCCGCCGGCTTGCCCAATGCGCGGCGCCGGACGGACTGGTGGCCGTATTGCTGCCCATAAACGAGCGCGTCGAGCATTCAGGCCACGAGTGCGCGATAGAAGACGGCACAGTGGACAAATGGGCCGCAGAAGCGGGCGCGGAAGTGGTTCTGCAATTTGATTTCGACCCTTTCACGTACTACGCTTGGCCGGTGTTGGAAGGGCGGTCGCGCTTGGCCCGGGTGGCGGCGCAAGCCGTAAGCCTGACGCTGGGAGTCGCGGCCTCGCTGATCGGGAGGCGGGCGTGGATGACACTGGGCCGCTGGTGCCTGAATCTGCCGGGCGCAAAACCGGCCCAGCGGGCGGTGGTGTTGAGGCCTCGGCAGTTGCCGAACGATAGGGGAGAACAAGAAACCATTGGCAACAGCTAGCGTACAATTGGGCCGACTTTCCTGCTCGACCCACTCGATCGACGAGCTCGTCGAGGAGATCCGCACGCTGCTCAACGAAAAAACGCTTCAGCCGCGAACCATCCTTTGCGTCAACGCCCACATTTACAACCTCGCTTGGGCGGACCCCCAGCTGCGGCGGCGACTTAACGATGCCCGCGTATGCGCCGCCGACGGCATGGGAATTGTCATGGCCGCCCGTTTTGCCGGCGCGCAAATTGCCGAGCGGTGCAACATGACCGAAGCGTTCCGCGCATTTTTGCAGGCCCCCGGAATGCCTGAAAGCCGCGCTGTCCTGCTTGGGATCGGCAGCGACGAAGTCCAGCGCGCCGCGGATGCAATCGAGGGGACGTCCACGCACTGCCGGGTTGTCGAGGCCTTATCCGGTTACCACGACGACGTTGATTACAAACGCATTTTGGCGAAGCACCTGGACGCCGACCTCGTTCTCGTCGGAATGGGGACGCCCAAAACCGAGCGAGTGTGCAGCCTGGCCGAAAAGATCTGCCCCGCCGCCGTGGTGTGGGGAATCGGCGGGGGCACGTTGCGAATTTTCGCCGGCGCCATGCGTGAAGCCCCGCCTCTGATGAGGCGCGCAGGGCTTCAATGGCTCCACCGCCTGTGCACAGAACCCGCCGCCATGTGGCGCCGCTACCTGTTGGGCAACCCCCTGTTCATCGCCCGCGTCCTTGCCTCAACCCGCCGCAACAAAAACCAGCGTTAGCCCGGATCTTTCCCAATCCAGCAAAGCCGGAAAAATGGGGACGTGGAAAAATGGGCAACGTGGGGCTGTTGAAAAAGTCGCCATTCATGCGTGTTGTCGAGATAGAGCATTGCCTTGGACTTCGATGTGACCACAAATGGTCGTGGGTAATCTAAGTATGCTCCGGCTCCACCGGCGGCCCAGGGT
>Ga0272441_10008534_pt1 | contig 16189 bp, 16 predicted proteins | sample SSMProp6N_FD_193582 | JGI IMG/M metagenome (GOLD analysis project Ga0272441, IMG submission 193582) | Marine sediment archaeal communities from Little Sippewissett salt marsh, Falmouth, MA, United States - SSM-Prop-6N | ecosystem: Environmental > Aquatic > Marine > Wetlands > Sediment ... | reverse complement strand
GTCAGGGATAGTAGCTCTATGACTGATAATGGTGCCATGTTGTTCAGGATGGGGTTGCCAAGCAGGAGGGAGGAGACTTCTGTTATCCGGGCTGCCCATGAGGCGAACGGTGTTCCCATCGCGTTGGAGATGATGGCGCCTGATAGCTTTGAGGGTGGGGGCTTTGCGTTGCTTGAGGGTGGTGTGGCTGTCGCGGGTCTCTGTGATCGCTCTACACAGGGTGCTCTCGATCAGATGGGTGATTACCTGCTTGGGAAGGGGCTTGTTGATCTCTATGTCCAGTTGAATATGCCGGAGGATATTGTGCATATTGATGGCGAGTTCTGTGAATTACCGGGAAAGGTTGCCTTGATTCACCCCGAGGTAATGGAGGAGGTTTCAACTATCTTCAGGACTCGTGGTGAACGCTGGGAGGGTAGTTTCACCGAGTGGCTCAGGGAGGATAACTGGGATATACTGGAGATCAATGATCAGGAGTGTTTTGATATGGCGGCTAACTTTCTCACAATCGACAAGGACCTTGCTTTCCATTATACTGGTAACCCACGGGTTATGCAGGAGTGCAAGGAACGTGGGATCGATGTTGTTCAGATTCCCGGTGAGGAGATGAGGAAGGGCATGGGTGGAATACACTGTATGACGTGTCCTGTCCTCAGGGTTTAAGCATCCAGAATCTATCAGGGGTTATTCTTCTTTGTCTTCCTCGTCACCGTAGATGAGTTTGAGGTCCTCGAAGCTAAGTTTATCGCCGTTCTCCATCTTTTTCAGGGCTTCCTGTTTCATGGCTTGGGCTCTTTGCTGAGAGTTCATCTTTCGTAGCTCTTCGATCTTTAGGTCAGATGCCTTTAGCCCATCTCTGAGAGCATTCATCTCTGGTAGGATAAGGTTTAGATGATCTTTGATGGCTTCGACTTCTTGTATCTTTTCCACGTATCTTGAGTGGGCGTCGTCTGCCCTCTTCTTTTCTTGATCTGCTTGTTCAAAGAATAGGATCATTCGCTCGTGGTGTTCTTGGCTCTGCTCTGCCAACTGGTTTATCTCGTCCCTCATGGCGGTGATCTCTGCCTCTGTGGCTTTCTTATCCGCGATATAGTCCATCTTCTTGTCCTGTTTCTTCTCTACGTCCTTGAATCCCTCGAGGGTCTTGCGCAGATTAGCTGCTCTTGCTATGAGTTCGTCTTCTCTGCCCAGCATCTCTTTTGTGGGGGTGGTCATTACCTCCCATTCGATGCGTTTGAGGTCTTCTTGTACTCTTTTCTTGCTGGGGCGTCCCCGGTACTCATCCCTGATGGCTTTGTCTGCCTCAGCCAGTGCCTGGTTTTTCTCATCCAGCGTATCAAACAGTGGTCCTAGATTCTTCTTTATCTCCTGTACTTTGGCGTTGATCCTGTCTCTTTCCTTACGGTGTTTCAGTGCTTGGTCTCTTGTGGCTCTCGCGGTCTTGTTGAGGCGGTCTCGTTCCTCTTTGATCTTTTTTATTTGGTCGAACAGTGTGTTTCTGTTTTTTCGTAGTTCTGCTGCTTGTGCTTCCAGATCATCTAGTTTGTTTTCGTCGATAGCCATGTGGATATGCACCGTACAATTTTTCCTTTAATGCAGTAAGGGATAAGTTACTAATCTAAAAGGTCTTCTATGGGTTGAGGATGTTTTTTCGGTAATTTGATTAAACCCATGTCCACTCCTTTGATGTATGAAGGTTATAGGAATTGTCGCGGGTCCTAGAAAGACTGGGAATACCGCTAGGCTTGTTGAGGAGGTTATCATTGGGGCTAAGGATGCTGGGCACGAGACCCTGATGTTTTATCTAAGTGAGATGGATGTGGCTCCCCTTGGGGCCGATGAGGAGGGGTATGTCTATCCCGAGGATGGGTTCAGTGAGTTGATGCCTCATCTGGAGTCTATGGGTGCATTGGTGCTTGGAACTCCCATCTATTATGATCATGTTAGTGCACGGGCGAAGATTTTCATCGATAGGCTCTATTACTATAGTAAGAGCCATGGAGACGAGTATCGTGTGCTTTTCCCTGATAATGTGAAGTTTGTGGGGGTGTTCTCTTGTGGCTGGGATAACCCAGATGTCTATGGTGAGGTCGTTGATTGGCTCAATGGAAGGATGAGTCACTACTGGAACATGGATATCGTTGACTCCCTCAAAGCATATGGAACAGGGAATAAACCGGTGAAAGATAACAAGGTTTTATTGAAGAAGGCTAGATTGCTCGGTGAGAGCCTCTAGTCGCTTTGTAGGCAAATATTTACGTTGGGGGCTCCCTTGATGGTGTTTCCCACGTAGCATTTTTCGGCTTCAATGAGGAGTCCTTCTATTGTTTCGTCGTCGAGTTTTGCTTTTATCTTGATGTTTGTTGTGAACTCTGTGCATCTGCTGGGGCGTCGTTCATTGGTTGTATCCATTGTTATCTCAAAGCCATTATGCTGGATGTTGTGTTTCTTCATGTAGGAGACCAGATGCATTCCTGTGCAGAGTCCTAGGCTAGCTGCCATGAGGCGCCCAGGGCTCATTCCTTCTGATGGTCGGTCTAGGTCTGTTTTTCCGCTTATTACTGTGAAGCCGTCTGCTTCAGCTTGGAGTTTCCATCCTTCTATCTGGGTTATTTTTACCGTCATACCCCGTGACAGAAAGATGGCATTATATAGACTTTCTCTAAGTCTTCTATTCATCAAAACGAATTCTTCATCTTAGATATCAATGAACACCCTCTCAGTAAAGAAATCAAGTATGATGCCTACAATCTGTTAATGTTATCCTATACTGGGCTCATCAAAGAACCTGTTATTGGATATAACCAACTATACAAGATATAAGTGACAAGCGCAGTGGCTCCAACGGACATAACCCAGCTTGCTAACAGCATCCCCACCGTTTTTTTGTTGATCCCTGAACCTCCATAACTTGAGAATCCAACCCCCACTAGGGCACCAATGTTAGCTAAGGAAGTTGATATAGGTAAACCGTAGCCAATAATTAGGTATGGAATTGTGACAAAGAGGTGAACAACGAGGGCATTGGTTATCTCTGCCGCTGTTGCGCTTTCCAAGTTCAGATTAATGATATTAAACGCAACTGTCTTAATCACCTTTGGACCTAACCAGAAGCCTCCGACTACTACGCCTATGCTGCCAAAGAGTGCGAGTATTAACATTACCTTGTCTTCAGGTGGGCTTCCCATGACCATTTGTGTTACAGTCACATAGACCCCTGTTGCGTTTGCGATGTCGTTTGCTCCGAAAGCATAAGCCGAGTAGCATAGCGCGAGTTTCAATATCAGGCTCATGGAGTTCTCCCATCTCTTGTATCGTCTGCTCATTGCTAATAGGAACCTGTGTATTCCGAAAGCCAAGATTGCTGCAAGAACTGGTGAGGTAAACCAACTCAGTAATACGGTTTTTACTAGGCTCAACTTGACTCCACTGGTGGTAAATGCTGCTATTCCATAACCGATGATGCTGCCCACTACTGTGTGGGTGACTGATATCTCTAATCCCCTATAATTGCATAGCATTATCCACGTGAAAGCCGTTATCACGATAATTATGGCGCCTAGCAGATCAATACTCGGCACCAGCCCTGTTCCTATAGTTTTCATATTCATATAACCTTGGGATAAGGCTCCAATGGCTGCGAAAACCGTGAATACCAATACCGCCTGCCTGATTGACATTACCCTTGCACCGACTACATTGGCTGTAGGAGATGCAGCGTCGTTTCCTCCTAGAGCGATTGCCATCAGGAAGGATAGTATGAATCCAACTGCGAGCGCAATATCTGGTGTGTACAATAATTTACACTCAACTGATATATTCGTTCAATTTTTCTTGGCTTTTTTTCGAAATATTATGGCTTTTGTCGAGTCTTAATTCAATTATGTCCATTATACTTAGTTATTAATCACTTAATAGAAAAAATAGACGTTAATAGACTAAATATGCCTATATAGCCTATATAGTAAATGCTCTTAATTGCTTGACTAGTTCTACACCTTTTCGATTAACGAGTTTTGATGTATCCTGATGCTAGTGGTGGTGTAATGTATGATATCTGGGCGAAATCATCTGCTTGAGTATATTGCGCCTGTGTCTGGTGCCAGAAAACCGGTAACTCGCCATCTTTTATTCGTATTACGTAGTGGTGGCGTTCCTCAATTGGCTCATTCCTGTAATTGTATCTTGTTGGGGCTTCGTATCTGGCTCTGAACAGCTCAATGCTGAAATCACTCATATCCAGTCCCAGTACTCCGGGCTCGGGTGGAAAAAGCCACGGGATATAGTTTCTGAGATCGAATCTCAGTAGCCTCCAGAGGAAACCAAATGGACCTTCAGGCAACTCTTCCGTGGTGGGTGGATCATAATCTGATAAAAAGATGTTTGATGCTCCCAGTGAGCCGTTCATGGTGTACTGGAGCCAGTTCCACTCCCAGCTAGAAGTGGTGTAATTAGCCCCGGGTGTCAGACGTTGAGTCACTGTTACGTCATACCAGTCATACTCGCTGTTATCCTCGATGAGCTTGAGAACCTCGGTGCGTGTCCAGAGCACACCATAGGGCTCGTGGTGATCGATCTGGGTGATTATCCCTGTTACACTGTAGCCTGCTGGGGTGGTGACTGGTTTATTCTCGTTTAGCCACTTGTTGACAGATTCTTGGGCTTTCTCAGTGAACCCCGTGTCATGGACATGTATCTGGTGTTCAATGGTCTCGTTTTCCTCTGTTTGAAGCCACAAGCCACATGCCACCAGTTTGGTCTCCGATGTGCCGTTTGTGATTATCAGCTCCGGCGAGTAAATCTGGTATATGTAGTCTGAATTATTCCCGGTTAAGACCACTGGTTCACCGCTCAACAGATAAGCCTCAGCCCCATCCACGCTGTTGCTGGTATCATATACTATAGCTTCCGCTGGAAGACTGATGACTTGGGAGAGTAATAGCAACAGGACAACAGAGAAAACCCGGGACTTCAACCTAAATCCAATGTTTCACTTCCGGTTTAAAGGTATTTAGAAAAAACAACTGGAAATCAGGGAGATAATATTTATTTGACTGCCCCTGTCATAGTTGGTGCACAACGCCTTGGTAGCTCAGTGGTAGAGCGGCAGCCTTGTAAGCTGTTGGCCGCGGGTTCGACTCCCGCCCGAGGCTCCAATACTTTTAATTATTTTTTACTTTTTTTACTTGAGGTCTTCTTTTTTCTTTTCTTTGCCGGTTTCTTCTTTGGAGCCGCTTTTTTCTTGCTTGACTTTTTCTTGGTTTCATTTTCCTTATGTTGGAGCCGTTGATGCTGCTTCATCCCTTGCTCCGAATTATAGACCTTACCACAAATAGGGCATGCTACAGCTACCGCTCCAAGCTCAATGTTTTTCCCCATGAGCTCTTTCTGAAGCTGCTTCATGAGCTTCTCCCCCTCGCTGTAACTGATCTTTTTCTCTGTCTTGATCTTTATCCCCATGGTTAGGGTGAAGTTTCTGAATTCTTGGTTATCTCTCTCGAGTCCAACCGCGTTTACTACGCCTAGAAGCTTGTCATCTTGTGCCATCATTTCACCACAAAGGGGAGTTCAAAGAGAATAGTGTACCCAGATTATAAAATTATATTCATTATTATGGATAATCCGTTTCCCTGAGACAATTTAAAATATCAGAAAAAACATTTTAGATACCATTTTAAACAATGAAAACTGTGAAAAACAGGAGCAAAATGGAATTCAACGTAATAGAATGGGGAACCAGGCTAAAAGTAGGCAAAGGATACGCAGCAGACGTTGATGGAAAATGGTGCTGCTTCCTAGAAATTAAAGACGGGGCTTATAGAGGAGACCATACTCACCCATATGACCAGTATACCGTTCTTCTCGGCGGCTCAGCCATGACAGTGAAAGAGATAGACGGTGAAATAGTGGAATATCATCTAAAGGAGAATGTTATCAGCAAGACCCCGAAGGGGATACCCCACATCAATGTGGCTCTGGGGGATGCTGTGCTTTATGAGTGGTGGGATGGACCATACGAGGATGAACCATGCCCGGGTCTATTCGATGAATACAAGAAAGATAGAGTAGGTCCAAGGGATTAGGTAGATAATCCCTGTTCCCGTTTACCATAACTGACTACTAGGTCTACGAGTTTCTTTGAGTCTACTTCTGCTCGGGCTCTCCAGTCTAGGAAGAGTAATCCCTGCTCATCCTCACCCAGATAACCCTGATTGATGTAGCGGTCTATGTTGAGTTTTACCCTCCAACCGGGGAGTTTCTCTTCCAGCACTCGTTCAACATCCTGTCTGAGTGCCTTGCCCTGTTTTGATATTATATAGGCTACTGAGACTGCAAGCCCAGCGATGTCATCGATTCTCCAGCCGATGGTTTTCGCTGTCTTTTGGTCAACTGTGCCCCTCATTGTGATGTAGTATCGTGCGTCCTGTAGCTGTGTGCTTGTGGGTTCTACTATGTCTGGGTCGTCGAGTACCTGTGTTACTTTGAGGTCTAGTGGCTGTAGCTGCTTGTCCAGCACCTCCAGTATGTTCTGCCAATCTGAGCCCAGTTCCTTTCTTAACTCCCATCCCCGTACACCGGGTAACTTGTGGTGTGTAAAGAACAGTATGTGTACTGCGTCCTTGAGTTTTCTTTGATATAGTTGCTGTGATTTGCTTACTCGTTTCGCCATAGTTTCCACTCCTCATAATCCACCATTACTGGCAAGCTTACCTTGGCTTGCCCCGGGTCCGGTCTGAGCTCCACGTTATGGATTATAGTATGTTCTTCCATGAGGCGATCCCAGTCCGCATTCGCGTAGCCATAACCCACCATGAACACCGTCAAGTAAGCCCTGTAGACGCTGTCCTCATAGGTCTCTGCCCCTATCCAGTCCCAGTAATCAATCCTGCCACCGGGTCCAACCCGCTCACCTAACTCCTTCCAGAACTCCTCGATGGTCTCAGTGAAACCCTCATCCAAGATTATCCCCATTAGACGCGCCTCATCTCGTGTGGCTATTCCTGTTTCTCGTTCCTCGATATCGAGGTCCTGCCACCTCTCAGCGAAAGGCACTAGGTCTCCCCAGTATGCCATGCTCTCTGCGAGGGTTCTTGCGCTTATCTGCTCCATCTCCACCAATGGGTGCCATGATCGTAGGAATATATCAGCGATGGCTCCGATGTCCAGCGCCATGAGGCTCTGGCTCAGCATAAACGGGTCCTTGTATAGCGTCGTGGACTTGTGTTCTATCCACTGGTTCTGTCGCTCAAGCACCGAACTTAGCTCTTTTAATGCTTCTGCGTCTAGGCAGAAGTCCTTGGCGTCTTTGATCTTGGGGTAATGCTTCTGTATTACGCCCATTACGTAGTCGAAATCGATGTCGAAGGGTTCTATCTTGCCGCTCTGGACCATCCTGCAGAGGTTTATGACGCTCTCAAGCTCACTCATTTTATTCCTCCACTATCTTGGGCTCTGAGACCGTCTCTGATTTATGAACCATGATGATGTGAACATCTTTTCCCTTGAAGGTAACCTGACTCGGTGTGATAGCCATGTACTGGTCATCAGTTCCCTCCATGGTTGAGACGATGAAATCGCTTACAGCCTCCTTGTTCTGGGGGTCCATATGGAGGTCGAACTCGTCTACAGCCCTGAAGGGGCTTATCACATTCTGCTGGAGTGCTAATAGGAACGCCATAACGCTTGTACTCCTCTCTCCACCGCTGTGTGTATATGGGTCGAGGCGCTGTGGTACCGCTCCCTTGAATCCAACGTGAATCTCCAGTCCTGCGTCCTCGATATCATGGTTATTGATGAGTCTCACCTCACCGGTTGCCTGAAGCCTTCTAAGTAGAACCTTATACCGTGTGTTTACCGTGTCAAGTAGATTCTCCATTACCTCGCGCCACTTCTTGTTGCGCTCCTCTATCTCTTGGAGTATCTTGCGGCGGTTCTCCCTGACCTCCTCGATCCTTTGCTGTATCTCCTTGAAGGTCTCGTTATAGCTCTCGTACATCTCCTCGGCTTCATCAGGGATATTAGCCATCCCCATCAAGATGCCCTGAGTCTTCCTTATCTCGTTGAGTATCTCTTCACCGGTTCTCCCAGTATCTATTCTGGGTCCCCTGATTATTGCCTCTGCCTCAGCGTCTTTCAGGTCCCTGTTAGCTCGATCTATCTGACCCTGCAGTAACTGTATCCTACGGGTTAGACGCTGCCTGCGATCCTTGAGTAGAGCTAGTCTTATCCTGCTATCGATGTATTGATCGTTTGCCTTCTCGATTCGTTTACGGAGGTCTTCCATATCCTCAACGATCTTGGATGCTTCCTGCTCAGCTGTAGTTAATTGCCTCGTGAAAGTCTCAAGCTGGGTCTGTATACTGCTCCTCTGCTCATTGAATTGACTGCTCAGGGTCTCATAGGTCTCTACCTGTGTCTCCTCCATCTCCTCGAAGAGGCTGAAATAGTCATCCAGCTTCTGTGGTCCCATCTGCAGCTGGTTTAACAGGTTCTTGTATGTGGTCTCAAAGCGTCTCCGCTGCTGACTGCTCCTGAGTATATTATCCTCTAGCTGTGTAATCCTATCTTTCGAGGCATTAATGCTGTACTCGCTAACTCCTACGACCCTCTCAGACTCTATTCTTTTCTCTATGAGGTCTTCCCGCTGGGTTCTCAGGCTCCGGAGCATCTGTTCACTATCAACAATGAGCTTGGTATTCTGCTCCATCTCCTCCTCAGCATCAAAGAGCTCTTTCTCTGTCTCCTCTAGCTCTGTTGATAGTTTCTCTACCTGTTGCTCCACTGACATTACCCGGCTCCAAGCCATCTCCTGCTGGAGGAATGTCTGTCTTGTCTGGAGCTGCTTCTTCTCTTGGAGGCGCTCGTTCTGCTCTCTCCAATAATTGAGTGTCTCACGTGCCTGATTCAATAGGTTCCCAAGGCTCTGCTCTTCGCTAAGCACCCCGCTGAGCTTGCTCTTTGCCTCGATCACATCTTGCCTGAACGTGGAGAACCCGACTGCTTCTTCCAGTATCTCAAGTCTTTCCTTGGGGTTTATGTTGGCGAACCTGCTTGGCATGGCTTGATGCATGATGATAAGCATGTTGTTGGGATCAAATCCATAGGTTCTGAGGAGTTCCACTACCTCTGCCTTGGACACGTTTCTCTGGTTTATCCTGAACCCGTATTTACCATCGATTCTCAGGGTTCTTGTGAGTGTGATATCATCCATGTTGTACTGGGGTACGGGTCTGTAACCGTTCTCCCCTATACTGTTATTGAGGTTCAGTGTTACCCGTGCTGTATCGCTGCCCCATCTGATGAGGTCGCTCAGTTTCTTTGATCTCTCGGTGTATGTGTCGCCGAGGGCTACGCATATTCCTAGCAGTAGGCTTGATTTTCCTGAGCCGTTTGGTCCGCAGACTACGTTTACCCCTTCTTTTAGGGGTATTCTGGCGTACTCGTATGACATGAAATTCTCTAGAATGACTTCGCGAATGAGCATGGGTTTTCCTCGGACTCTGTCTTCTTAGCTGAGCCTCATTTTTAAATATTGACTAAAGGAATCGGATTTCTGGGTACAATCAGGTGAATATAATGGGGTTCTCCCGGGTTTTAATCATAAAAAGGACCCCTACTAAGATTCCAGCTAAGACAATCGATGCGTTGACTGGAATTTGACTAATTAATGAACTTTCAGATGTCGAGTCTTCTCTTCGTGTAAACTCTGGTTCGCCAACGTCTTCCCCGTAGATGAATATCTCCAATCCGTCATCCTGATCTGCCAGATAGACATACTGGGCGTCTCCTGAGATTCCATGAGGATGAGTATCTGTCCAGCTTGCTAACAATGTGGGTGTCCGGGGGTTTGAGATATCCAGTATCTCGACTCCTTGCTGCAAATCAGCTACCAACAGATAATCATCAACGATATGTATCCCGTATCCTTCTCCGCCATTATTATGGCTACCAATAATCACTGGAGCCTGTCTATCTGAGATATCCAGAACTTTTACACCATTTCCGTGGCAAGCCAGATACAAGGTATCTCCGTCTGAGATGACATCAAAGATACCGCTAGTGCCAGAGACCGTTGAGATATATTCAGGTTCGCTTCTATCGGTTATATCATAGACCATGAGTCCTCTGTTGGTCTCTCCGAGATACAGGGTGTCTTCTACTACGTGGATATGGTATCTTCTATCGCTTCCCGGTACAGATGATGTGATGGATGGGTCACTTGGGTCACTGATATCTACGATTGAGAATGAGCCTCCATTGGTTACATAGGCGTAATCGCCCTCAACAAAGACATTCAACGCCGTGATTCCCGTAATCGAACCCATCAAGGTAGGGTTACTTGGATCACTAACATCGGCTATGAAGAAACCATCATCAGCGCCTGCGATATACAATATATCTTCTCTGAGATGCAACCCGAAGGCGCTATCAGTGTTATCTATTCTTGTCAACTTCTCCGGGTTAGCCCTATCTGATACATCGAAAACATCAACGCCATCATTACCCGAGACATATGCCACATCGGCCCTGTAGACTATGTCGTATGCTACTCCGAAATCGTATACTCCGACCCGAGCTATCTCCAATCCCTGAACCACTGGAACCATGAAAAGTGCCAAAACCATGAGAAATATCCATCTGCGCTGCATGGCTATATCTTAGATAATTATGGAGATAACTATATTCAATAAGCCATCTTGGGGGGGATGTATCAGTTTTTGCGAGTCAATATTCTACATGATATAAATACGTTCATCGAACCAGATGGGCTCGAAAATGTAATAACTTCACGGCGTAGTACCTGATGCATGATTGAGCTTAATGATGCCCAAGAAGAAAGGGCTATGAGACTTCATAAAGAAGCCATTGTCGTCGATACCCACTGTGATACATTGATGAAGTTCCTACCCCAGAGGGGGAGTACTCCACCTGCTAGAAAACTAGGAGAAAGAAGCGATTGGGGTCACATAGACCTGCCTAGAATGGTTGAGGGTGGGGTTACCTGCCAGACCTTCGCCATGTATACAGGTAAGCGGGACTTTGTACCTGAGGCGCCTCTAGTTGCATTACAGATGGTGGACAAGTTCTACTCAGAGATAGATGCAAACCCGGGGATAGTTGCGGTTACCAGTCATGATGAGATAGTGGCAGCTAAGAAGGAGGGCAAGGTATGCGGTTTATTGAGCATGGAGGGCGCAGAGCCACTCATGGGTGATATTGGGGTTCTACGGGTCTTTTATCGGCTTGGTATGAGAATGCTGAGCTTCGCGTGGAATTATCGTACGCCTTTCGCTGATGGATTGAATGCTAGACGTTCAGAGAGCAAGCTTCCTGAGCTGGGTGTACAGGCATTGGAGGAGATGGATAGGCTTGGTATTCTTTTTGATGTGAGTCATCTTGCTGATAGTGTCTTCTGGGATGCGGCTGATTTGATTAAGGGTCCCTTTATCGCTAGTCATAGTAACGCTAGGGCTCTTTGTGGTCATGCCCGTAACTGCACTGATGATATGATCAAGGCAATCGCAGATCACGGAGGAGTGCTTGGGATGAACTATGCCCCTGCTTTTGTCGTGAACGGAGGCGAGGGAGCTACTGTTGAGCAGCTTGTGGATCATATTGATCACATTGTGAAGCTGGTGGGACCCGACTATGTTGGATTGGGCTCTGATTTTGATGGCATTGGTCCTCCTCCTAAGGGGATTGAGACTGTTGATAAGACGCCCAATGTTACCCGGCTATTGGTGAAGCGTGGTTACAGTGATGAGGATATTTTGAAGATTCTCGGCGGTAACCATATGCGGGTCTTCAAAGAGGTTATCGGGTAACCCTTCTTTTTTTGGTTTAGAAATTGCTTTAACCATATGTGTTCTCTTTGATTCTATGAGTGCGGCAGGTTTTCATGGATCAAAGTATTGCTGGATGAACGGCAAGATAATGTCAACAGATGAGGCGCTGGTTTCTCCCATGGAGAGCATCCATCTGGGTATCTTTGAGGGTATCAAGGCATACGTTAAGGGCGATGTTCTTGGCGAGGGTGAGTTGAGCATCTTTGGCTGGAAGGGGCATATTGATAGGCTCTGGAGGAGCGCAGAGGTCAACGGATTGACCATGCCTTACAGCAAAGATGAATTACTTGAGGCGGTAAGGGCATGTATCATCAGGAACGATTACACCAAGAACACGTATATCCAGCCAAGAATATGGCCAAAAGGCTCATGGGGAAGCACCGATAGCCATGTTGTGGTTCCTGTCTGGCCTTTCGAGACTCTACTCGGCAAGGGTAATCCCCTGTTTGGTGAGGAGCGACGGTTTATGGTGAGTAGCTGGAGGCGTATCAGCAGTGATGCTTTGCCTCCTCAGGCCAAGAGCTGGGCAAATTACTTGAATAGTATGCATGCTATCAGGGAGGCTCGTCGTTGTGGGTATGATAACGCTGTATTCCTTGATAACAGGGGCTTTGTTTCTGAGGGGACTTTGGCGTGTTTGATGATGGTTAGGGATGGTAAGGTGATTACGACCCCTGTTACTGCTAGTATCTTGGAGAGTGTGACTCGTGGTGCTTTTATCGAGTTTATCCCAGACTTGGGTTATCCTGTTGAGGTCAGGGATGTGACTCGTGTTGAGTTGTATGCCAGTGATGAGGCTTTCCTCTGTGGTACAGGTGGTGAGTGTACTCCCATTACCAGTGTGGATGACATCAAGTTTGGATCAGGGTACCCGGGACCCATCACAACGGAGATAGCCGAGTATTATGCTGAGATTCTAGCTGGAAATGTGAAGAAGTACAAGCACTGGCTAACCTCTGTCTAATTTTCTTTTTGTTAACTCCTATATAGACTCAAAACCTAGCATCTTGTATGAAGAGAAGCGATCCCCCCATAATCGTGGAGGAGTATTTTGATGCTGATCCAGCTTCTGTCTGGGCTGCCATTACCGACGTTGAACAGATGCGGATATGGTTCTTTGAGAATATCCCAGACTTCAAACCAGTTGTCGGGTTCAGCGTCGAGTTTGATGTTGATGCAGGGGAGAGGATTTTCCTTCATCAATGGGCGATCACCAACGTTGTCCCGGGAAAGTTGATCGAGTATAACTGGCGCTATGGTGGCTACGCTGGAGATGCTATTGTTACCTTTGAGGTGATACCTGTAAACGGTTCAACCATGCTGAGACTCACCAATATTGTAACTGAAGACTTTCAGGAAGGTATCCCCGAGTTTGAGAGACAGAGCTGCATCGGCGGATGGACCTACTTCATCAAACAAAGACTGAAAGAATACTTGGCTAAACAAGCCTGAACTCAACCCTGTTTCATAAAATGAAACACCGGTTACAACTAGGGTTTATGTCCAACGCGACTCAGATACCACCTGAACAAAATGAATAAAAAAATAGTAACCGTGGGAATCCTGCTAGCAATAGGAGCAACACTCCTAGTAGCTATTCCTACACTCGCCCAGCCAATCTGGGACGAGGAGACCGAGCAGTATTACCCATGGTGGGACGAGAACAAGACATATCCCATACCCCAATTGGGCCTCAATGGAACCGATGCCTGTCCAAGATGGAATGGCACAGACCAGATGTCATACTGGGACGAGGATGGCGAGTACTGTCCGGGACCTTACTGGGCTGACCCAGACGCAGAGACCCCATATAGTCCTGAGGTTGCCCCAAGACGTGGCTACGGCTACGGTGGATGCGGTGGCAAAAGGAGCAATGGTGGTCAAGGCAGGGGTTCTCGCCGAGGACCATCACGCTGGACAGGTTAAACCATACCAAACTTTTTTTTCTATTTTTTTGGGAAAGAATTTTAACTTACTCGCTCTGCCTATTGGGTGGAGTGGGCCGGTGGTCTAGTCTGGTTAGGACACCGCGTTCACATCGCGGTAGTCGCCTGTTCAAATCCGGCCCGGCCCACCACTCTTATTCACCGGGTTTCATGTCACTTATTTCCCGTTACTCTACCACTTTTTTGCGTTTTTTGGATCAGAAATAGGCTGTTCTGTGACTGGTTTCGTGAAAATAGTTGGTAATGGGACTGGGATTGGTTGACCCCCCCTCCCCCCTAGTATCTGAGCTGTTTATCTACCTGATTGATGGGTTCTCGCCCGTCTCTGGTCCTGATGATGTTCTCCACCATGATCTGAAGCGAGGCATCGGACTGATAGTCAGTGGAGCCTATGTTGTGGGGGGTGCAGATGACGTTGTCTAGTTCCCAGTATGGGTACTCTGAGGCTGGTTTATCCTCTACGTTCCAGAGTGGGTCCCAGAAGTGGGGCTGCCACCAGACATCAATACCGGCTCCAGCAAGGTGACCATCCCGGAGGGCATCATAGAGGGTTTTTTCCTGTATGATGGCTGCTCGTGCGACGTTCACGATGTATGAGCCCGGTTTCATCTGTCTGATCTCGTGTTCCCCGATGAGTCCACGGGTATCAGGTGTTAATGGTATTGTTACTATGAGGAAATCTGATTCACGCATCAACCTGTCTAAGTCGTCTTTGTCCCCGAGCCATTCGAGCCCAAGCTCTTCTTTGAGTTTCTCGTCCTTGGTTCTTCTTGTGGCTATTACTTTCATGCCGAGACCTTTGAGCATCTTGGCTACCTCAACACCGATAGAACCCATGCCCAATATCCCTGCGGTCTTCTCATGCCACAAGACCCCGCGCTTACTACTCCTTCCCACGTGGAACGCGTTATGTCTGGGCACTATCCGTTTAGCTAACGTGGTCACAAGGGCGACTGCACCCTCAGCCAATGGGAGAGGATTACTTCCACTGGTGTTCGCCATATAGGTCTCTGAGCGTAGTGCCTCGAATGGCATGTCGTCTACCCCTGCACCTGTTTTTTGGAGTAGTTTTAGTTTGGGGACGTTTTCCGCTACTATTGCTGATAGTCGGGTTGAGACGATTACCTCTACGTCTTTTGCGAGTCTAATTAATTCCTCGTCTGATCCTGTCTCTGGGTAGATAACCTCAATGTCTTCGGGTAGTCTCTGTTTGATACGCTCTGCGAGTCCCTTGTAGACCACTAGAACCTTCATACCACCTCTTGCACTGCGGCTTGTTTTAGGGGTTCCGAGCCCCTAGGGCTTAACTTTTTATAGAGTATTCCTACCCTATCTGCGAAATGGTCAGCAAGGCAACCCAGAAGATGCATGAGATCGGCTACGTGCCCCCAAAGGAGACATGGACTCCCATAGAGGACGCCCTCTATGGTGTTGATACTCTCTTCAAGCTACCAAAAGAAAAGACAGACGAGTTGAGGTTCAACGCTATACGACATGCCTTCAATTACTGGTATGAGGACTGCAAATGGTACCATATCTACTGCAACGAGTTCGACTTCAAACCAAGCAGCCTCAAGACCTATGCTGACCTAGATAAAGTACCCCTCATCAGCCACAGGTTCTTCAAAGCCTACCTAGAGGGACAGGAGTTCGTCAACTGGCTCATGAGCATCAGCATCAACAAGGTAGAGAAACCAAGCATCCAGAAGAAAAACCCCAGTATGGACGAGCTCATCGATGTCTTCGCCGAAAAAGGCTTGATGGCAGTCTACAGCAGTGGAACCAGTGGACGGTTCAGCTTCATACCCAAAGACCAGACCACCTATATGCGCAGCCAGTATGCCCTCGGGAAAATGGGTATCAGCGAGATGCTGGAACACTGGTACGACGACTCAGCATATGCATATCTCTGTGGTCCAAACCCGTCCAAGACCAATATGTGGGTGGGCAAAGTGGTGAAGCTCATGGATGATGTCTACACAGATGTCCAGTATGCCATTGACCGGGAGATCACCACCCAGCTAATGCGCATCAGCAACGGTGATATCAGAGGGCTCAGTGACGCGGTGATGGCGGCAGCCATGCAGCTCATGGGAACCACAAGAAAGATCACACGCAACGTAATCAAGTGGCTTGAGGAACGTGAACAGGCTGGTGACAGGGTTTTCATCGCTGAGGCTCCTTTTATCATGCAGCGGGTCTTCGATAAACTGGAGGAAGAGGGAAGATCATTTGATTTCGGTGAAAAGGGTGCAATTATCACTGGTGGAGGCTGGAAGCTCCATGACACAGAGGAGATACCCCTCAAAGAGTTTAGAGATAAAGCCGAGCGAGTTCTAGGAATCCCCCCCGAGAACAACATCGACCTCTACACCATGGTGGAAAGCAACTGGCATG
>Ga0272441_10008533_pt1 | contig 16190 bp, 10 predicted proteins | sample SSMProp6N_FD_193582 | JGI IMG/M metagenome (GOLD analysis project Ga0272441, IMG submission 193582) | Marine sediment archaeal communities from Little Sippewissett salt marsh, Falmouth, MA, United States - SSM-Prop-6N | ecosystem: Environmental > Aquatic > Marine > Wetlands > Sediment ... | reverse complement strand
CACGGAAGTCCTCACCCATCTCATCAGCGAGCTCTACCAGGGCGATCTCGAGCAGGCCGTGCAGGCGGCCCTGCGCGAGGTCACCGGCGCCTACGCCATCGCCGTCATCTGCGCCGAGGAGCCGGATGTGCTCGTGGTGGCCCGGAAGGGCTCGCCGCTGATGATCGGCGTGGGCAAGGACGAGTACATCGTCGCCTCCGATTCATCGGCAATCGTCGCCCACACCACCCAGGCCATCACGCTCGAAGACTACACCGTCGCCCGCCTGACGCGCGATTCCTTCCGCACCACGACCGTCGACAACGTGCCCATCACGGCGCGCGTGCGCGAGCTGGAGTTCGACCTGGCGCAGATCGGGCTCGGCGAGTACGAGCACTTCATGCTCAAGGAGATCTGCGAGCAGCCCCAGGCCCTGCGGTTGTGCCTGAAGGGGCGCATCGATCCGCGCGAGGGCCAAGTCGTCCTCGGCGGCATCGCCGACTACGGCCGCGATCTCGTGAAGGCCAAGCGCATCATCTTCCTCGGGCAGGGCACCGCGTGGCACGCGGCCATGGTGGGCGAATACCTCATGGAAGACCTGGCCAAGATCCCCACCGAGGTCGAGTTCGCCAGCGAGTTCCGCTATCGCAACCCGATCGTCGAGGACGGCACGGTGGTGATCGCCATCAGCCAGAGCGGCGAGACCGCCGACACGATCGCCGCCATGCACGAGGCCAAGCAGCGCGGCGCGCTGGCCCTGGGCCTGGTCAACGTCGTCGGCTCGACGGTGGCCCGCGACACGGACGCCGGGGTGTACCTGCGCGTCGGGCCGGAGATCGGCGTCGCCTCCACCAAGGCCTTCCTCGGCCAGGTCATGGTCACCACCCTCCTGGCCACCTTCATCGGACGACGGCGCTTCCTCGCCACCGATTATGTCTCCGCCCTGCTGGGCGAGCTGCAGTCCATCCCCGATCACGTGGATAGGGCCGTCGCCCTCGGCGATCAGATCAGGGACGTGACCGGCAAATACATCGAGCGCGAGAACTGGCTCTTCCTCGGACGCGGATACAACTATCCCGTCGCCCTGGAGGGTGCGTTGAAGCTCAAGGAAATAAGTTACATCCACGCCGAAGGCATGCCTGCGGCGGAAATGAAGCACGGCCCCATCGCCCTCATCGACAGCGGCATGCCCGTGGTCTTCGTCGCCACCCGCAACAGCCAGTACGAGAAGGTCGTCTCGAACATCGAGGAAGTGCGCAGCCGAGGCGGGCACGTCATCGCCGTCGCCACCGAGGGTGATCGCGACATCGCCGCACATTGCGAAGAGGTGTTCTACGTGCCCGATGTGCCCGAGCCGCTCCAGCCGATGCTGACCGTCGTGCCCCTGCAACTGCTGGCCTACCACGCCGCGGTCCTCCGCGGCAAGGACGTCGACAAGCCGCGCAACCTCGCCAAGAGCGTGACGGTCGAATAGAAGTCGAAACGTCGAGATCATATAGCCCCCGGCTTGCCGGGGGGGCGCACGCCTTGTGCACTGCACGACGCGCAGGCGCGCCACAGCAAGCCGGCTCGTCCCCGAGCCCGGGTGCCGATGGATTGCAACACGCGCCCGCTATGCTGCGCTCGCAAGTGTTCATCCCACGAACCCGGGGCCGAGGACGGCCCGGCTCGCTCCCGAGTGCTCACGGACGTTTCGACGTTTTGACGTTTCGACGTTTTGACGTTTACTCCCCCAGCTCTTCCTCCGTCTGCGCCAGGCGCCGGGCCATGATGCGGCGGAGGGGCGTGCTCATCTCGATGTAGATCGCCCCCAGCAGCAGCGCATAAGACATCGACTCCGGCGCCGCCCACGTGTGCACGGCGAGCGCGGCCACCGAAAGCTGCGTCGGGCCGCACGCCATCGATCCCATGACCAGCCGCATCGTGCGCATCCCCCTTCGGCCCCCGGGAAGCATCGCGCCCATCAGCGCCCCCAGCCAGCGCCCATCGCCGCTCAGCAGAATAAAGACGACAATCGGCCAGAGGGCGAAATGCGCGTAGATGTCGATCTTCATCCCCACGCACGCGGCCAGAACAGGCACAAGCACAATCTCCAATGCGGCCCCCGGAGAAGCACTCCGAATGCGCAACGCACCGAACTGTGCCGCCTCTTCCGCTTCCGGTCCGAAAACGACTCCCGACCCCTTTTCCTCAGAAAATGACTCCCGACCCCTTTTTTCGGAAGAAATGACTCCCGACCCCTTTTTTAATAACAGCCAGCCCAGGGGCAGGGCGAGCAGCGGCAGCGACCAGAGCAGCCCCGGCGCGCCGCGCGCGATCACCAGCGCAAAGACGGCAGCGATGATCGCAAGCAACGAGGCGATGCGCCCGGCGGTTTGGATCATGTGCGCGCCGCCGAACTCGGCCTCATCGGCCGACTCGCGATCCGCCGCCGTCAGCACCCACGGCCCGATCGCCACCGCCGCCGCGGCAAGCAGCGACGGTGCGGGCGGATGGCGCCACAGCCACGTCATGGCGAAATACGCCAACGCACCCGGAAGCAGCGATGACCACGCGCCGATGCTCAGCGGCGCGATGAACCCCTGTCGCCGATCGCCTTCCCGCACGCCTCTCGATCCGCCGCCCAGCAATGTCAGGGCGACCACGACCGAGACAGCGATCCGCATCGGCCGCTGATGATCCCATCGCGCCTCCTCCAGCGCCTCCTCCAGCGGAGCCCGCTCCTCCTGATGCCTCTGGAGCATCGCCTCCAGCGCTGGCTCCTCCAGCCCGGCGACATCCGAGGCGAGCACATCCGCCCCCTGGCGCCGCCGCAGGCTCTCCAGCGTCCGGCGCTGCTGGCCGCCCCCGACGAAGGCCTCTTCGAACGCCTCCGGTGCGATGCGGCCGAAGATGGACGGCCCCAGGAGGATGCCCGCCACCGCCCCGCCGACGACCGCCCAGCCCGGGCATCGCACCCACCGCAGCAGCAGGGCGCAGACGATGGGCAGGATGACCAGCAGGCACCACGCAACCGCCGTGCTCACGCTCACTGCGAGCATGAACGACAGGATACGCCCTTTGCCTGCGGCCGCCCTACACTTTCCTCATGACCCCAACCCCCTCGCGCCGAAGCCAGAGCGAGCCGGAATGAACCATGACCCTCCCTGAGCCAGGCAACCCCGCCCTCTTCTGGCGCATCAGCGACGATCGCGTGCTGTCCCTCGACGAGCCGCGCCTCATCGGCGTGCTGAACGCCACTCCGGACAGCTTCTCTGACGGCGGGATGTATCCATCCATCGATGCCCAGATGGGGGCGGCCCTGCGCTTCGTCGAGGAAGGCGCCGAGATCATCGACATCGGCGGCGAGTCCACCCGACCGGGCGCGGCCCGCGTGGGCGAGGCCGAGCAGATCGACCGCACGATCCCCGTGATCGAGGAGCTGCGCCTCTGCAGCGATGTGCTCATCTCGATCGACACCACGCGCAGCGTCGTGGCCCGGGCCGCCCTCGAGGCCGGGGCGAACATCATCAACGACCAGTCCGCCGGGCTCGAGGACGAGCGCATGCTCCCCCTGGCCGCGGCGCGCGGCTGCGGGCTCATCCTCATGCATCGGCTGACCCCGCCCCCCGAGGATTCATACAGCCACGAATACGAGCAGGAGCCGGAGTATGGGGACGTGGTGGCGACGGTCCGGGAGTTCCTTCTCGGCCGGTGCATCGCGGCGGAGACCGCCGGTGTGCCGCGGGAGGCGCTCGTCATCGACCCCGGCCTGGGCTTCGGCAAGTCGGTCGAGCAGAACTACCGGCTCATCGCCCGCAGCGCCGAGCTACTCGCCACCGGATACCCGGTTCTGGGCGCCGCCAGCCGCAAGAGCTTCATCGGGGCGGTAAGCGGCGTGGAGTTGCCGCGGGATCGCCTCATCGGCTCCGTCGCCGCCGGCGTGGTCCAATACCTGGCCGGCGTGCGGCTGTTTCGGGTGCACGATGTGGCCGCACACCGCCAGGCCCTGGCTGTAACCTCGGCGGTGGTGCGTGCCTCAAAGGAGATGCCGACGGCGAAGGAGCCGGTTGGTTGAGCGGCCCGGCACCGCTACCATTGTCGTCCGCGTGCTTGCCGGGGCCCGCGCCGGACCGAACAGACCCCGAATCGAAAACGAGGAGCAACACGACCATGGCCAGCGAAGCACTCATGGAATTCACCGATGGCAATTTCGAGGCTGAGGTGCTGCAAGCCGACCAGCCTGTTCTTGTGGACTTCTGGGCCGAATGGTGCCAGCCCTGCCGCATGATCACCCCCATCATGGAAGAGATTGCCGGCGAGTATCAGGGCAAGGTCAAGGTCGGAAGCCTCGATTGCGATTCCAACCGCGCGATCCCGGTCAAGTACGGCATCAGCGCGATCCCAACGGTGATGCTGTTCAAGAACGGCGAGGTCGAGAAGAAGTTCGTCGGCCTGGCACCCAAGATGCAGTTCACCGCCGCACTCGACGCGGCCGTCTGAGCGGCCACGAGGTCGCGCTTCCGATCCCGCTTCCCAAGGGACCGGGGCGCCCGTCTGACCACGATCCCCGCGCGGGACCCTGCCATGATGTTCCAGCCTGCGCCCACCCGGCGCGGGCTGTTTGCTTTTGCGCCGGCCATACGGCGGGGACCGCGCCGGGGGCCGGTATGATGCCCCCATGATGCCCCAAGCCCTGATTGCCTGCCTGTCGCTGGCCCTGCTCCTGGCCCCCCGCCCGGCACCGGCGAAGGAACCGATCGTCACCACCGATCTCCTGCGCCTCCGCAGCGTCTGGTCCATCGACGTGGCCCGCGACGGATCGAAGGCCGTCTTCGCCGTGCGATCGATCGGCCGGGCCCCGGACGCAGGCGAGGCAAGCGATCGCACCGCGCCCGAGAAGGCAGCGCTGGTCAACCAGTCCCACCTGTATCTGCTGAATCTGAGCGATCCATCGGCGGCGCCGCGCCAGTTGACGTACGGCCGGCGGCTGGACCATGCGCCGGTCCTCTCGCCGAACGGGAAGCGAATCGCCTTCGTGCGTGCTTCGGACGAGAAGGGCCGTCCGCCGCAGGTCTGGGTGATGCCGGTGGATGGCGGCGAGGCGAGGCCGGTCTCCAACCTCCTCCTGGGGGCCGAGAGCCCGCAGTGGTCGCCGGACGGGCGGCAGTTGCTCGTGGCCTCGCCCGTGGCGCCGGCTGATCTGCCCGGCACCCCGCCCTGGCCTTCGGAGCGCCCCAATCGCCGTTGGGAGGAAGAGGCCGCCGGCCGGGAAATCACCGGCGACCCGGCCGGGTCACGGGCCGAGATCCGCGCCTGGCTGGAGGAGAATGCCCGCGGGCTGAACCCGAATGTCCTCACTCGTCTCGAGTTCCTGGATGAGCAGGCGCTGCGCGGGACCATGACCTTCCGCCATCTGTTCCTCCTGGACCCGGATGATCCGGCCGCCGCGCCTCGCCGATTGACCGACGGATTCGCCGATCATCTTGACGCGGTCTTCATGCCGGACGGCGGCAGCGTCCTGTACACCGCCAAATGCCCCACGGACGAGCATCCCGACCGCGTGGAGAGCACCTGCATCCGGCGCATCGACATGGACGGCACCAACGATCGACCACTGCTGGCGCTGGACGGCTGGTCGCTCTTTGGACCTCAGCCGAGCCGCGACGGCTGGGTCGTCGCGTTCATCGCTCAGCAGATGGACGAGCCGATGTTCCGGCAGAGCCGGCTGGGGATCGTCACTGTCAGAGAAGACGGCGTCTCGCCGCCCACCTGGCTCACCGACGAAGAGACGTTCGATGCGCCGGTGTGGGCCGTGCAGTGGATGCCGACACGCTCGGCGCTGGTGTTCACCACCGCCATGCGGGGCGGTTTTCCTCTGATGACCATGAGCCTGGGACTGCTGGAGCCGGCTCCGGTTGTTGACGAGCAGGACGGTTTCCCCGTCGGCGTGCACGCCTTCGGCATTGGCGGCGGCGCGATCGTCTATGCCGTCAGCAGCCCGTCAAACCCCTGCTCGCTCCGCGTGCGCGATGGCCGCGGCGATCGGCTCGCCTTCGACCTCAACGCATGGGTGGCCGAAAAGGAGCTCTCCCTGCCCGTGGAGGGATGGGTGACCCGACCCGACGGCCTGCGCGTGCAGTACTGGTTCATGGAACCGGCGCAGCGCGATCCGGCCAGAACCTACCCGCTCGTGCTGGAGATCCATGGCGGGCCCAACGCGATGTGGGGCCCGGGCGAGTGGACCATGTGGCACGAGCTGCAACTGCTCTGCAGTTGGGGATATGCCGTCGTCTATGCCAACCCGCGCGGATCGGCCGGCTACGGCTACGCGTTCCAGAAGGCGTCCTTCCAGAACTGGGGGGAGGGACCGGGCGGCGATGTGCTCGCCGTCGTCGATCAGGTGCTGCTCCATGACTGGATCGACCCCGAACGCCTCGTGGTCACGGGCGGCAGCTATGGCGGGTATCTCACCGCCTGGATCATCGCCCACGATCATCGCTTCAAGGCCGCCGTCGCCCAGCGCGGCGTCTATGACCTGAACACGCTCTTCGGTGAAGGCAACGCCTGGCGCATCCTCCAGTGGTGGATGGGCGGCTGGCCCTGGGAACCCCGCCTGGAACGCATACTCAGGCGCGAGAGCCCTTTCAATGATGTCAGCCGCATCCGCACGCCCCTGCTCATCATGCATGCCGATCAGGATCTGCGCACGGGCGTGGCCCAATCGGAGATGCTCTACCGCGCCCTCAAGCAGCTCGGCCGGCCGGTGGAGTATGTGCGCTATCCGAATGCGGGGCACGGCCTGTCGCGCCGCGGCGATCCTCGCCAGCGGCTGGATCGCCTCAACCGGATCATCGAGTTCTTCGAGCGGCACATCGACAATCCCCGCAGCGCACCGGAGGGGCAGTGAACCATAACGCGGCACGCTGCGAAAAAGCGAGCACCGTCCCTTCGGACGGTGCTCGCGAAGTACGGGCAGCGGGTTGACTGAAACACACGATGCTTACGGGCAATCACCCCACGCAGCAAGGAGTGCCAGCAGGTCGGCGGTGTCGGTGTCGCCGTCGCCATCCACATCGCCATCCGGCGTACCCCAGTTCGCCAGGAGGTACAGCAGGTCCGCGGTATCGACATCACAGTCGGCATCGAAATCGGCGGGGCAGCCGTCATCAGGCGGCGAGTGCGTCACTTCAGCCATCGCTGTGCCCTGCACGGGCTCACCGTCGATGGTGCCTGTCACCGTGCAGGCGCCTTCCCAGAAGTTGGCGCTGAAGATCTGGTTCTCGCCAAGCCGCATGATCTGATCGTCAAACACCGCGGTCACCGTCAGATCAATCTGCCGGGTGTGCTCGCTGACGTGCCAGGCGACCGCGAACTCTTTCTGCGTCACCGGATCGGTCCAGGAAGCGATGGGAGTCATGCAATACGGCTCGAGGACCTCCAACTCGCAGTTGTCATCATAGAAATTCAGGCCACCTGAGTAGCTGCCCAGCGGCTCGTCGCCCACCCAGACATTGGCGACCATGATCTCCCGGTCATCATCGAGCTGGATGGACAGCCACTCCCACGAAACGGAGTCAGCAAAGAAATTGCCCCACTGATGATCGATCCATGCCGTGCCGCGCACCTCCTTGCCAAGGGCGGGGAAGCCGGGAAGGTGCAGCGTTCCAAGCACATCGAGGCGCGGATGGCTGTAGTAGTATGACCAGTCCTCGCTGCCGAACTCGACATACCCGTCGCCGCTGACCAGCATCGGCCATTTCAGCGCTTTCATGTCCATATCGAGCCAGAGCACGCCGCTGTCCAGTCCGCTCGCATGCACGTGATACTCGAACGGCGCGAGCACGCCGCAGCATTTCCGGTTGTAGAACCGGCCATCGACTCCGATCCTCACATCCAGGTACTCATCGGACGCCGAGAACACCAGCGGCAACTTGGCATCCGAGTATTGGACGCCCTGCTGCAGGTCGATGACCGAGATGAGCGACAACGCGGGCGCACCCAGCACCGGTGGCTTGAAGAACGAGACAATGCCCGCGTACTCCCAGCCATCCTCATCCGTCAAATGGAAGTTCACATACCACCATTCCAGCCGGTATAAGGAAGTCGGGTTGTGCTTCTTCTCGGCGTCCGGAAAACAGTACTCCCATTCCGGCGGGCAATAGGGATAGGTCAGCGTTCCGCACAGGGCCTTCGATTCCAGCGTCACCGGATCCAGCGTCTTCCCAAGGGGGGGAATCCAGTCGGTCTGCTCGTCCGGCCAGTAACCCGGATGCTCGTAGGTAAAGGTGTGGTAGCTCAACGGCGCCACGGCCAGCCACCGGTAATACCCATCGCAATCGGTGTACACGGGCGGGTGGATGATCGAATTGTCGATCTCGACTCTGGTATGACAGTCAAATGGATACGGCTCGCCTTGAAGATAGCAGTGTCCATCGACGATCGCGCCTTGCGCCGTCGTGGCCGCGGCGGATATTGCAGCGGCTGCAATGCTCATTCGTAACAACATGGTCTGACCTTTCAAACTGCGCATTGGACGTTGCGGACTCGTCTTATGTTGTCTGTACCTGTTCATGTCTGTTTCCTCGCGTCATAAATGGGTGATCTGGTCGAAGGCTTCTTCAGAAGCTCGGCGACGTGTTGCTCTCCCGTCCGGGCCCGCGGCCAGCCGGCCAGGGTGCGACGGGCAGCGCCCGGTGCTGAGAGGCGAAAAATCCCCCATCGCCCTGCTCGGGCGATCGGGGAGAGGAGGAGGGGAGGAGGAAGCGGACGAATTGATGCGCTGCGGCGACTTCATGCCGGCCCGAGGCTACCGCGACAATTGCCCCGTTCATCGCAAATGCGCTCAGGTACATCGCGGCTGCGCTTTCGCGTGCACCGGGGCCGTTCCGCGAAGGTGTTGAAAAAGCGCCGATGGATCCGCCATCCGCCATGCGTCGTATAGACTCGCAAAGCGGAGCAGTTGACGGGTCGAGCACCTGTAATGAGGGAGGACCGGCCCGATGGATGCTAAAAGATTGCGTCAACAGAGGTTAGGCCAACTGCTGGACCTGGCCAGAGCCTACCGACGAATCAGCCGCAGGAAGCTGGCATCTCTGCTGGACCGCGATCCGGGTCGCATCATCCCGGAGAGCGGCGTGCCGAAATTAGACTTGGTGGTCCGATTGGCCGGCCAACTCGATTGGCCCGTCGAACAGGTCATCCGCTTCCTTGAGCTCGAAGATGATGCCTTGCCAGCGGATGGCGACGGCCAGAGCTTCGAAAGTCTGCAGAAAGCCTCACGAGAGGCATGGTCAGCCGGCCAATACACCCGGGCGGCAGCCCTGGCGCAGTGCGCCTACGCGGCTGCCCGAAGTGCTGATGATCGGGCTCTTGCCAGCAACCGCGAGGTTGCCGCATGGAACGGCCTGGGTCATTACAGCCGGGCGGTCGACGCGGTCCGCAAGGGACTGCGTGAGACGACCGCTTCCCTGGAATTGCGCCTGATCCTCGAGTCCAACCTGGCGAATGCCTACTACACGGGATGGGAACTCCTCGAGGCACGCAGTATTGCCCGCGATCTCCTCGACTGGTACGAAGAACACCCGCCGGAAAGTCAGCGCGATCGAGCGACCCAGGCCTTTGCCTTTTATGTTCACGGTAACACTCTGCGCCGAATGATAATCACCGACGGCGAGGGCACGCGCAAGCGTCTCCAACGCGCCCGCTCCGATCTGGAGACCTCGGATCGGTTGTACGTCGAGCTGGCGGATGAGTATCAAGACGAGTCCTACGCGGGCATCGCCAACACATGCCGAGGGGGGATCATCGAGGTCGAGGTCGAACTCGCCCATCGTACGCCGGATGACGCGCTCCGGGAGTTGCTGCAAAGACTCGACGCCATCGTTGACCTGTCGAACTGCCTCAACGGCGAGTGGCTGGAAAGCTATGGCTGGCTGTGCATCTTCGGATGCAACATCGCGCTCAGACACCTGTCAGACGAACGCGTGATACAGCGCTATATGGGGGTGTTCACCAACAAGGCTGATGAGATTGCCCAGCGTATCGACAGTTGGCCCCTGTGGGAGCGCGTCTTCTCGATGGAGTATGCCCGTTGCGAGCGCATCTGCGACCTCACAGGGATGTGGCTCCCGCCACCACTGGACGAAGATGACGTCCACGTGATCGTTGGCACCATGGGCCGATACCCCGCGTTTCGGGACAGGGGCTTGAGACTTCTTCAATCCGCGAGAATCGTCCGCAATGAATAGGAGACAACCCTTATGATCTGGTACTTCAACCATACAGCCGCGTTCCGAGCGATGATTGTCCTCGCGGCCCTGTGTGCCGCGTCTCCGATGGCGGATGCGGAGGATGCCGGCGACGGCCTGACGAAGATCAATCCGAACTATGACCTGATTGACGCCCTCTCCTTCGAACACACCAACAACCCGCCGAACATCTGGGATGATGAGTGCTTCCCCGTTGATCCGCTTCTCCCGGAGGGCGACCCGCTGAGCCTGACCGATCTCGGCCCGGCGCCGCTGGTGGTGACTTGGGAGATGTCCATCGAACCGGAGTTCCGCAACCCGCCTGTTGTGTGGAAGCCCAGAGGCTTGATCGCCGACGCCATCAATGGGGACTTCGCGCCGATGATTTACGGCTCCGTTCCTTACGCCCCGGCCGTCCCAACGCCGGGCGCCTTGGCGCTGCTCGGTCTCGGAATGCTCGCGGTTGTCGGACGGCGACGTCGCGGCTAGATCCGGCGCTGCGACAGGTTAGCGGCGGCCGGGCCGGGCCGCGCGGGAAAGGGCTTGGTGCTTCGCAGCCGCGCCCGGCCGCAGGCCGGCTTCCCGGGCATCGATCTCACGACGAACACGATACACTGGTATCCGAGACGCCTGGTGGTGGTGCCGGGCGAAGATCGAGTGGGGAGGGTCGACGAAGGCGACCATACCTCCCGCCCATGCAGGCCTTTCGGGGCATATGAGGGTGACTGGTATGCCTACCTCGACGGGTCCCCGGCTGCACTACCTGGACAACATCCGTTCACTCATCATTGTCTGTGTGCTGGTCTTCCACGGCATTCTTCCGTACAGCGGGATCTGCCCGTGGTGGTACGTGAACGACCAGCCGCCGATCCCTCAAGCCCTCTATTTCATGATTTTCCTGGAACCGATACTCATGCCGGTCCTGTTCCTGATTTCCGGCATGCTGGCTCGGCCGTCGTATGAACGAAACGGCCCACGCCGGTTCATGGTCGGGAAGGTAAAACGGCTGGTGGTGCCGTTTCTCCTCTGCACGTTCCTGTTCAGCCCGATCATGCCTTTCATCCGCACGATGCAACGCTCCGCAGAGGCGGGCATCGACGGTACGGGGTTCTGGTCGTTCTGGATCGAGTTCGCTTCCAGCGGTTCCGACGTGTATGCCGGTTCGGCCGCCAGCGATACGGACCTGGTGGTCAACCAGTACTGGTTCCTGCTTCTGCTCTTCCTGTTCTTCACGGCGTTCTGTGTTTACCGCCTGATGAGCAGAATGGCAATGGATCCGCCTCGAGTTCGCGGGAGTGAGGACCAGCCATCACGCAAGGCTCTGCTCGTGCTCCTGACCGCATTCGGCCTGGTCCTCGCACTGGCCTATGCCGTTTCCGGGACCTTCATCGACACTAACGTCTGGGTCACTGCGGGCAGTCTGTTCCAGATTCAACCCGCAAGGGCCCCCATTTACCTGGCGTTCTTTCTCCTCGGGATCTACGTTCAGCGGCAGAACCTACTGCCCGGCATTCTCGGGATCGCGAAGCCCAGGGTGTGGTTCATATTCAGCATCATGACGGCGGCGGTCTACCTTACCGCCGTCTTGATGACGTTCCCTCCGGCGGAGCCGTCGCTGCCCATTCAGTTTGCCGCCAGGTTACTCAGAATATTGTTTTTGCTCCCGACAACGCTGTTCTTGCTGTCGTTCTTCTCCCGTTACCTCAACGGGACAGGGATGGTGTGGCAGAAGCTGGCCTCCAATTCCTACAACATTTACCTGATCCACATGGTGCCCCAGGTTGTGCTGCAACTCCTTGCGCTGTCCTGGCCGGTTCCGTCACAGTTGAAATTCGCAGTCATATGTCTGCTCACGTTGCTGTTCAGTTACCTGGTCAGCCGGTTGCTGGTCGGCAGATCAACCATGGCGACCATTGCGGCGCTCGTGCTGCTCTTCATCTCCATGAGCCTGTTTTTCAGGTGAAGGCACGGGTAGCTGTTCAGCCGTCTGTACTCGCCTCGCCCGGTCATCACTTCTCATCTGCCGCGCGGCCGCTTCTCCTGGCGGGATCTCCATCGCGACGCAGCCCGATGTCCATGCGGCGGCACAATCGAGGAATGCACGCTCAAAAAAGCGACCTCCCGCCGCCCACGAAGGACGGCGGGAGACGGAGGAAGAAAGGCCCGCGCGAGGAAAGAGGAGGGAGGAAAGGCGCACGGGCGCTTTCGGGGCGGAAGACGGTTAGCCCGCGGGCTTATACCACGGCCCGAGGGCGCTTCGAGAAAACGCCGCCGACATGCAACGCCGCGGCCTTTTCGCCACCCGGCAGAAAAAACGCCACTCAACGCCGTCGCGGCACGTTCCGGTCAACGACCTGATTAGGAAAAGCCATCCGCGCCGTTCGACGTCACGCCCGCGGGCGGGTGGCCGGAGGCCCGATGGCCAGGCAGCGCTCAGGGCCGCGCCCACGCGGTCCGCCCGCTGAGACCGGCGCGGCGGTGGGCGAACATGTCGTTTCGCGGTCAGGTCCGCCGACCGCAACAGCGCCATCGCCCGCCGGGCGCAGCGCTCCTGGACGCTGTGCGGGCGCTGATCGAGCGGGTCGGCGCCGCCATTTCCGGGGGCCGGCATCAGACCCGCGGGCAGGGCCAGCCTCAGCGCCTGAGCCGGGCCTCCACCGCAGATCCATCGACAGTATTGAATCCACATATGTCCCATGATCAGTCGCCAGCCCCCGGAAGGTGGGGCCGACCTTCAATCGGGTCGGCGGGCCTGTAGTGCCGCGTCCACCGGCCCCGGAAGTCGGGGCCGACCCCCGGCAAACGGGGCGTTCGAGGCGATTCGGGGGTTGGAAGTCTCACGTCATCCGAGCAGAGGGATAAAGCCCCCCACCGTCGTTGTCCGGCCAGTGGGGGGGAAGCCCGAGCGAGGAACGAGGAAAAAGGAGGAAGAGGAAGAAAGGCCGAATTTGGAGCATCTCGATCCGAAAAATGGATCGCCAGGACGGCTGTTCTTCTACCACGCGGACATCTGCGGGCGGGGAAAAACTGCCCAGATTCTCCAGGCGGGCCCTTCCGCCAGCCGGGAGAAAAAAGGCCGCAACGGAGCCGGAACGCCTCAGCGGCCGTATATCAGGAACGACGGCACCACCGAAAGACGAGGGGAGGAGCGCTGGGCCGTCGTGACAACCGGTCGCTGCCGTGCGAGCCCGACCGGTTCTCCGGAAAAAGGAGGAGCGCATGACGGAACAGGCCCTGCGACGCAAGAAAAGGCTGGCTCAGCTTCTCGATCTGGCTCAGACATACAAGGGTTGGACCAGGAAAGAGCTGGCCAGGAACCTGGGGCGCGACCCGACAAAACTCATCCCGGGAAGCGGAATCCCCAAGCTCGATCTGGTCGTCCACCTCGCCGACGTCCTCGACTGGCCGGTCGGCGACATGATCGAGCTTCTCTGGGGCAACGGGGAACCCACGGCCGCGGCGATGATCGACGGTCAGACGTTCGACGAGGTCAACCAGCAGGCGCTGAAGGCGCACCGCGAGGGTCGCTATTCGGATCTCATCCGGATCGCCCAGCGGATGTACACCATCGCCGAGGAGCCGGGCCAGCGGGCTCTGGCCTGCAACCGCGAGTGCGGCGGCTGGGACGGCCTGGGCCGCTACGTCAAGGCCCTGGAGGCGGCCCAGCGCGGCCTCCAGGAAGGACCCATCACCACCGCCTGCCGCACCATGCTCGAGGTCAACCTCGCCACCGCCCACTACAGCCTCTGGCACCTCTTCGAGGCACGCTCCACGGCGTCGAACATCCTCGAGCGCTACGTCCAGTCGCCGCCCGACACGCGCCTGCACGAGGTGGTGCACGCTCACGCCTATTACGTTCGCGGCAACGCCCTGCGGCGGATGATTGACGTCGATCCCCCGGAAACCGAACGGTTCGCCCGGATGGCCTGGGACGACCTGGAGCAGTCGCGTCAGATGTATGAAGCCCTGGCGGTCAAGTACGACGACGAGGCATACTCCGGCGTGGCCAACACCTGCAAAGGCGGCCTCGTCGAGGCCGCCGTCGCCCTTGGTGAGCGCGATGCCGAAGAGGGCCTCACCGAACTGACCGACGGCCTGGACGCGGTGATCGACAGCTCCGCCTTTCCGGTGGGCGACTGGCTGGAAAGCTATGGCTGGTGGTGCGTCTTCGGATGCAACACCGCCCTTCGCCATCTGAGTGATGAAAAGAAGCTTCAGCAGTTCATGGCCGTGTTCACGAACAAGGCTGAAGAGATCGCCGAGCGCCTGGACAACTGGGCGATGCGCGAGCGGGTGTTCACGATGGAGTACGCCCGCCGCCAGCGATTCCACGAGTGGACGGGGATCGAGTCGGAGTGGACGATCGATCAGGAGGATGTCCGTGTCGTGGCGGGCACCATGGGTCGATTCCCGAACTTCCGGCGAACCGGCTGGATGATCCTCCAGACCGCCAAGGTGATCCGAGAGAGCTGAGGAGACGCCGACTATGTCTGCATACCACACATTGTCATCCCTGTCGGTCGTCGGAGCGGTCTTCGCAACCCTCCTTCTCGCCACGCCGGCCTGGGCCTCGCCCGGCGGCGATGGGCCCGTGCTCGGTGGCGAGCCGGAGTTGTCCCGGGGAGGCCACACCGTGCAGGAGAACGTCTGGGATCCGAAGCCGCCGGCCGGAAGCGAGAACGTTGATCCGCCCGACCCGCCGGACCCGCCGCCCGGCTGGATCCTGATTGAGCCGCCCGTGGGTTCCAGCGCCTGGCAGATCGAAGGGTTGCTCACAGCGCCCATCGAGCCTCCGCTGCTGCCCACGTGGGGCCCCTTCCGCCCGCATGATCTGCCCAATCCCCTGGCCGCCTTGCCCGGGCAAGGTCAGATGGCCTTCTCCGTGCCCATCAGCCCGATTCCCGCTCCGGGAGCCGCAGCGCTGCTGGGGATGGGCATGCTGGCCCTCCTGGGCCGAAGACGAAGGACGGGATAGCCCGACGGCGAAGCCGAGGTCGCCCTCCCCGGGCCTGCCCGTGGGCGGAGACTCCGCCCGGACGCCGGGCCGGCCGACACCGCAGGACCGCAGAAACCACCGAGATCTCCGCCCGCACCACGGCGGAGATCTCGTTTTTCATCTCCCCCGCGCCCGAGGCCCGTCTGTCTGGCGGCTGACGGCGATTCGCGGATCGCTGCCTCACTTTCGGAAGGGCGGCCCGCGCCGCGCCGCCCACCCGCGGGAAGATCAACTCAAACGCTTGATCGGTCGATGGATTTGAGTAAGCTTGTCAGTTCGCCGGCCGCTTGTGGGCCGCACAGACCACTGGGGCCGTAGCTCAGTTGGGAGAGCGCTTGCATGGCATGCAAGAGGTCGTCGGTTCGAGCCCGATCGGCTCCACTTCCCCCCGCCCGCTGTCAGACGATGACAGCGGGTTGTTAGTTGTGCCAGGAGCGAGACTTATAGATTGCTGGGGCGCGCCTTGAGCGGGGCCGGTAACACGAATGGCTCTGTCATCGATTGCCGGCTTTGTACCAGAAGAGTCAGAATCTACTGCAAGCCTCACTGCAAGCAAACGATCGCCCTCGGTCGGGGCCCAGGGACAAGCGAGCACCGCCTGCGGGACGGTGCCCGCGTGCTATCGAGACAGAGTTGACTGAGACAATGGATGCTTACGGGCACTCGCCCCAGGCGGCGAGGAGGGCCAGGAGATCGGCGGTGTCCGTGTCGCCGTCGCCATCGACATCACCGTCCGGCGTGCCCCATGCGCCGAGGAGGAATTGCAGATCGAGGTGATCCACATCGCCGTCGCCGTCGAAGTCGGCAGGACAAGACGGAGCGTCGGCCTTCAGACCGAGACTGTGGTAACCGCCCGCCGCGACGGAGACGAAATCGGTGTTCGGCTCCGGCACGTTGCACTGGCCGTAGTCATTCCTTCCCCACGCCACGATCGAGCCGTCGGCCTTCAGACCGAGACTGTAGTCCCTGCCCCCCGCGACGGAGAC
>Ga0272441_10008532_pt1 | contig 16191 bp, 12 predicted proteins | sample SSMProp6N_FD_193582 | JGI IMG/M metagenome (GOLD analysis project Ga0272441, IMG submission 193582) | Marine sediment archaeal communities from Little Sippewissett salt marsh, Falmouth, MA, United States - SSM-Prop-6N | ecosystem: Environmental > Aquatic > Marine > Wetlands > Sediment ... | reverse complement strand
ATTTTACTGGATGCGTCTTCTTTTTGCCAGCATAGCATCAAACATGCCAATATAAAACAATGGCGGTGCATGGACGGAATCTTTATGCTTGGTTCTCCGAGTTTGACATGGAGATGAATCTGTAGTATAATATAAATGGGATTGGACGACTTATGTTCAAACAGGATTGCCGTTTTGTTGCTTTTTTGTTAATCGTCCATCTATGTTATCATTACTCTGGAACTGGGGGTGCAGAATCATGAGAAACTTGCTTTACAGCTTTAAATTCGCATTCATAATATCCATTTTGGTCGTGTTTTTGGCCGGCTGTGCTATTGGTATCAGGCCCAGAGATCATGATGAGATTCCAGAAGATTCGGCTTACTATGAAGAATCGGTTTATGATTCTTATTATGGCACAAGCGGCTACGCGTCCCCGCACCATTACGATCCCAACTACGATCCCTGGACTATGGGTACTTATTACCAGCATTACAGCGGCCCTCCGCGTACAGGTGAAAGCTCGGGCGGCTCAAGCGCCAGCAGCACTAAGGCTGATGAAAGAAAACCGGCTGTGAAGGGCAGAGATTCAGTGTCCTCTCAACAGTCGAAAGCTCCCAGCAGCGGGACAACCAGCATCAAAAGAAGCAGATCAGGCTCAGCTACTACCAATAGAGCACGCTCTGAGTCCACTACTTCGTCCATAACCCAAAGAAAAACAAAGAGGGAAAATACACGCGTGACGTCCCAGAAAAGACAATCGACTGATGAGTCTCAGGTAAAACAGCGAAGAACACAGGTACGGTCGTCCACCCAGAAAAGCTCCCGTGATTCGGCAAAGGATGAAGAAGACGAAGAGAAAACACCGCAAGATTAAGGCTGATCGAAATAATGGGAGAGAAGAGCCTGAGCGATCCTGGTCTGCGGAAATTGTTTGCATCATGATCAGTTAATATGTGTTATTATCTCTGACTTTCCCCTCGCCAGTTGTTTATCCCTTTCTCTATCCTATCCCAAATCATTTAGTTCTTACAACATGAAGGTAAGGAAGATTTCAGAATGGTAACAGATAAACCTAAAAACGGTGTATATGCGATGGTGTCGCGTGAAGATATGTGTGAATCGGCTCAGAAACTGCGGGATACTTATGCCCGTAGACCGGGAATACCTCTTTTCAAGCGGGAATTCGGATACTACTGCCTGGAGCGCTGGAAAGAACAGGGTATGCCGGAGAATGTGCCTTTTCATGAGCTTTTCAACTACGATCCGCCGGGAAATCACGGGCTTGGCCAGATTGGCTGGTGCGAAGCCGCGTTTCGACCCGCTTTTGAGACTAAAGTTCTGGAAGACAGGGGCAACCATGAGTTAGTCCAGGACTATGCTGGTCGCCATGTTCTGTATTTCAAGGGACGCCGCAGCGGGTTCATGCCGGAATATCTGGATCATCCTGTGAAGAACATGAAAACGTGGGAAGAAAACGTGAAGTGGCGGCTTGATCCCACGACACCGGAGCGATACGCCGATCTGACGGAACGGATGGAAAAAGCCAGAATACAGGCTGTTCGAGGCATAATGATACAGCAGAACCTCATCGGTGGATATATGTATCTGCGCAGTCTCATAGGCCCGGAACATACCCTATATGCTTTCTACGATATGCCGGAAGTCGTCCACGACTGTATGAAAACATGGTTTGAACTGGCTGACGCCATCATCGCTAAACACCAGGAATACGTCACTATCGACGAGATATTTTTCGGTGAGGACATCTGTTATAACCACGGCCCGCTTATATCTCCAGATATGATGCGGGAGTTTCTCTTTCCCTACTACCAGCAGATTATCAGCAACCTCAAATCACGTCAGATCGATGAAACCCGACATCTCTACGTCCACATCGACACCGATGGCTTTGCTGTTCCCGCGATTCCCATATATAAAGAAAAAATCGGCATGAATGCGATGAGCCCGTTCGAGGTGGCCGCCGGCTGTGACGTGGTGGAGATCGGGAAACAGCATCCTGACCTGGCCATGTTCGGCGGCATCGACAAACGAGTTCTGGCTACAAGCAAGGAGGCTATCGACAAGCATCTGGAGTATATAATCCCGGCCATGCGTGAGCGCGGCGGATACATACCTACATGCGATCACGGCGTTCCGGAGGAAGTCTCTTACGAGAATTACCTGTATTACCGGAAACGGTGTTTGGAATTAGGGGAAGGTTAGTGATCACTGTTTCGGAAGTATGCTGGCAGATATGCTTGCTGCGACAGCCGCTTTCATCAGATCAACGGGTATGAACGGAAGGACAGCCAGCGTCATGGTTTTTAGAAGGCTTGTGTTCATCACAATGGCAAACTGAACTGCACCAAAAGTGTATATAATCACTACACCAGCAACCATGAGCAGCAGTTGAAAATGGAACCGCCTGACATAAGAGTATCTATCGGTGAGCCATCCTATCAGCAAAGCCGCCGGGATAAGGCCCATTATGTATCCCCCGGTAACGCCGGTGATAACTGCCAGCCCGCCATTCCATCCAGCGAACCACGGTAGTCCCATAGTCCCAAATCCCAAATAGAAAAGCTGGCTCAAACCACCATAGCATCCACCGAGAACTATTCCGCTTAACAGCGCCGCCAACACCTGTCCGGTAACAGGAACCGGTGTGAAAGGCAACGGGATCCTGACTTGAGCCATCAGTCCAGTCAGACAGGCAAAAGTCAACGCAAGACCCAATCTGCGAGATAACGAGAGTTCGTCCCGCCATTTGAAGAGCAGATGCCCTGCATATCTGTATCTGTTCATCACCTGGGTTAACTGCATGTATGATCCTCCTATGTCTTACATTATGCATATTTGGCATAGATTATGTTCGGGTTCCGAGATCAAAAGCATAGCATATTCGGCGTCTGGGGTCAATGGTAAGTTTTTTCCTTCAGGAATAGAACGCGGATAGCAAAGATTTTCTCAGTAAAGACCGGCGTGTTTTCTGAGAAATGCGATATCCTCGTTGGTGAGACCGTAGAGTTCATAGACCAATTGCTCTATTCTTCTGTCCAGTCGGGCGATCTTGCTGGTTGCTGTGGGTTCTTCGTGGCAAAGAGCGAGCATACGATCGACACATCTGATAAACTGCGCATATATAGGGCTATTCTGGTCTATTTGTGGTATGGGTATGTGATCAGCGTAGCCGCTCCGAAAGTGCATGGTTCTTACAGCGCGGTTGTATATGAAATCATAGGTATACCAGGAAATCAGACGCGAGTTTAGTATTCCGCATATATACTCCAGATGATACTGAGAACTGGCAATGTTCGTGACGGTATTCAGATTGAGCCTGTTCTGGGATCTTTCTATGGTGTTGGTGAGCTTGATTCGGGGGGTTGGTTTTTTTATATGAGCGACGATGTCCTGAGCGACGATTCTGGATCTGCGGAATCTGTCTGCTGAAGATGTGATGTCGGCTGTTTTCATATATTTTATGTCTGACCGTATGTGGTAACGCTGAATGTTCCTTCCCCTCAAACATGGGCAATCATATTCTGAATCCTGTGTATCCGAAAGCGTCGACAGCCGCTGGATGTTCAGACCACTCCATATGTCCGCTATAAGACCCAGCGGAACGCTCCTCTCCCGCATCCTGCTGATTATCTTCCCTAACCCACGACTGCTGATCCAGATGGAGAACCGTTCAGAACTCAAAACGGCATCATCAATGGTGTGAGAGATAGAAGATTGCTCTGAGTTCAGAATGGAGACTATTGTTTTGGAACCTGCTTCATAGCATTTTTGGGCGATCATCACCATCTGCTCAAGGAGCACTCCCCTGAAGGCCTCCCGGGCATCGGCGAATTCGAGGATGGTGCACTGATTCAGGAGAAACTCTCTGATGGGCCGCCACGATACTACGTAGCTCAGAGACTTGGGCACGATGAATCCCAGAATTCCCCTATTCTCAAGTTTTTTGACGGCTTTTTCTACGAAGAGGGAAGAAGAATCGGGACTTTTGTGAGTTTCGTAATTCGCTTTGATAAGCCTGCGTTCGGGTTCGGTAAGATACGCACCGTATGGCGGATTCCCTAGTATCATGGTGAAGACCTCAGCGTTTAGTATTTCTGATGTCTCCCCGGTAAGGAAATTACCTCTTTTGATGTTTAATTTCAGCGTTGTATCCGGCGCATGATCCATGCGTTCCAGAACCTTCAGGATAAGAATGGTGTTGGTTATGTCTACAGCGTCGCTATCCAGGTCAATACCGAACAGATGTCTTTCCAGAATGACCGGAAGCCAGTCAGTTCCTGTGTGAGAGCTATAAGAATCATAGAATTCTGCCAGAACATCAAACGCATAGCTTAGAAAAGAGCCTGATCCACAGGCGGGATCGAGCACGCGTAAGTTTCGGATGCCCTCCGGGTTCTTTACCGGCATATCTCCTTCCGGCCGGCCGTTTTCGGTTCCCCAGAGGTACCTCCCTAATGTCTGATCCACAATATAGCGCACAATGTATAACGGAGTGTAATATATACCCTTGCCCTTCCTCTGGCTGCGCTCCGCCAGGTAGCTTTCGTATATATCGCTTAAAACCTCGAAAGGAAATTCGCTTAGATCCAGCTCTGCAATCTCTGCGTTCACCTTTGACAAAACCTCGTCAGGAACACATAATACTGAAGCGTCATCCGGTATCTGGGGGCCAGCATCAAGAATCCCTCTGCTCGCGAGCATCTGCGAGATTATGGCATTGCAAAGGAAACGCTGAACAGAGCGCGATGTCTCCTCCACTCGGATACTTTTACCCGCTGCGGCGTAGGCATCATGTGATATAATATCACGCCAATGACGAACCTTTTCTATGAGAGCGGCTTTATTCACTGGTCGACCTCCGCGTTTCCCCGATAACTTTGAGCCAGTATACCAGAGCATCTGGGGATGGTCAAACAATTTCCCTTTGACATCTGCGCTGTCTATCTGATAACATATCAATTACCATTGTACTGGCAACCTAATTCATGATTGGTGCCTTCCATGAAAAACGTAGTGGAGTGGCTCTGTCCTGACAGAATGTCGACGCGGAGGGCGACGCTACGGATTGAGTCTATTAGTCCATTAGTCTATTGGTCTATTAGGAATGGCACTGACTTACCGTAGTGGCAGGCTCTGTTCTGCCAGAATGTCGCCGCGGAGGGCGACGCTACGGAACGCCGTTACCAATTGAGTCGTCAGTGCGTTAAGATCAGACCGAGGTGAGCGGAATGGATATTCTGAATGCCGCTCTTGCGGCGATAATAATGGTGATAGTGACCAATACCATAAGGGATTGGATTCGTGCTCTCAGGAAAGCGCGGGAGGAAGACCGCAAGAAGCGTCAGAGGATGAAGTATTACAGATATAAGTGAGCGCTGTGATCAGGCTTTCGCATCTGAATAATGGAGAGGAGTAGTATATGGTAAGGTGTAAATCGAAGGAATCCCCGGTTTATCGGGTTGTTCTATACGGTCTTGGGGATATCGGTCTTGGAACCGGCAAATTGGTGCTACAAAGAGGGAACTTGAATCTAATAGGCGCTGTGGATATTGATGAAAGCAAAGCTGGCAAGGATCTGCATGAATTGATGGGTCTGGATGGTAAATCAGGAGTCATCGTTCAGAAGAGCCTGGAAGAAGTCATATTGGAAAAGGGGAAACCGGACGTTGTTCTGCAAACCACAGGCTCTTATCTGAAAAGGATATATCCTCAGTTGGCGGAGCTCGTTTCATCCGGCGTCAACATAGTGTCCTCTGCGGAAGAGCTTCTATACCCTTATCTCCGCAACCCTGAACTTGCGGACAAGCTGGATGCGCTGGCGAAGGATAACGGCGTTACAGTATTGGGCACAGGCGTCAATCCGGGGTTCGTTATGGACTCTCTGCCGCTGGTGTTGTCCGGAGTTTGCCAGCAGATAGACAGGATAGAAGCAGAACGGGTCGTGGACGTATCCACCCGCAGGAAAGCTCTCCAAAGGAAAGTGGGAGCGGGGCTGACGGTGAGCGAATTCGAGCAGAAGGTAGCTGAGGGGGCATTCGGTCATGTGGGTTTATTGGAATCTCTGGCTCTGGTAGCCGCTGGCCTGGGATGGGAACTGGATTCTATGGAGGAAACCATCAAGCCTATAGTCGCTCAGAAGGATATGGCAGTCCTGGACATAAAGAAGGGATTCGTCACAGGGATCGGGCAGGTTGGCGTCGCCTCTAAGGATGGCAAGGAGCTGATCAGGCTCTATCTGCAAATATCAGCGGGGGCCGAGAACCCACATGATTCTGTGAACATATACGGCGTACCAGACCTGAAAGTGAACATTTCTAACGGCACCGCCGGCGGCATAGCGACTGCCTCGGCTCTGGTAAACTATATACCGCAAGTCGTGAACGCAAAACCCGGCCTGGCTATGATGGGAAGCGAAATATTCCCCAGATACGCGCCGATGATGAATGTTAAGGTTATGCTGTGAAATGTATTCGTGAGTAGCAGCATGGGTAGTACCGGCTTTCCAGACGGGGAATCCGAGAATCGGTTTATGGGAATGTAAAGCTCTTCGGAGTGGTGATCGGCTGCGGGTAACAACCTGGAGCCGATTACTTCGCATCTAGATTTTAACCAGCCTGCGAAGCGGCACAGCACCCGCCAGGAACCCCATGCCTCCACCTAATCCGATGACCAGTGCGATCTGTTTTGGCGGCAGGAATGATACGGTTCCTATGTCCATAGCCAGGAGTTTTACCAATCCATATAGCAAGGCAAGCCCTATGCCGCTTCCTAACAGGCCCTGCATTACTCCCTGGAGCAGCAGCGGGATTCTTATGAACAGTCCGGTAGCTCCTACCAGTCTCATTATCCTGATCTCCTCGCGTCGGATGTAGGTGGTGAGCATGATGGAGAAGCAGACGATTATTATGGAGGCTAACGCGAGTATTGATCCGATAAAGATGAGTGCTGTTTCGATCTTTTTCACCAACTCCGACGTTCGCTGGGCATATTGAATATCCTCAACGCCGGAGAGGGCCTTGAGCTTCTCAGCGACTTCCTTGGCATCGTCCATAAACTGGTCTTTTAGCTCTACCTCAAAGGAGCTGGGCAACGGGTTAATATCTTCCAATCCATCCAGTATCTCCTCCTGGCCTGCAAACATTTCTCTGGTCTTGCGTAGTGCTTCCTCCTTGGAGACGTATCGCGCAGAATCCACTTGGGGCATCCCCTCTATATCTCTCTGAATCTTCTGCTTGGCAGAACCGTCCAGCCCGTCCTTCAGGAATACTACCACTAACGGTGATTCCTTCAGGACATTTAATTCCATGTGAATGTAATTGGCTATTATGAGAACGGCGCTGAGTACCATGGCAGTCAAAACGACGACGATTATGCTCAAAACGCCTACGAATCCGCTGTACCTCATATTGGCGAATGTCTCGCTCCAGATATACGCCATTTCTACTCCTCAACCGCTGGGTTATGCTCAAGTTTTATCACCCGCTTGCCTAACTGTGCCACAAGATTAATGTCATGAGTTGCTACCAGGACAGTAGTGCCCTGCCTGTTAAGCCTATCAAAAAGGCGCATTATCTCCAATGAAAGCCGGGGATCCAAATTGCCAGTAGGTTCATCTGCCAGTATAATCTGAGGGTTATTGACCATTGCCCGCGCTATGGATGTTCGCTGCTGCTCTCCGCCGGAGATGTCTTCGGGAAGAGCATTTCGCCTATGGGTGAGATTAGTCCATTTCAGCACCCTTTCCACGTTTTTCCTGATCTGTGATCTCCTGGCCCCGGTGACTCGCATGGAAAAGGCTATGTTCTGCTCTACCGTCTTGTTAGGAAGCAGTTTGAAGTCCTGAAAAACTACGCCCAGCTTTCTGCGGAAATATGGAAGCTGTGAGCTTTTGATCTTGGACAGGTTCTGACCGGACACGATTATCTGCCCTTCTGTGGGTATAAGCTCGCTATAGAGCAGCCTCAAAACCGTAGTTTTACCCGCGCCGCTGGGCCCTACAAGGAAGGCGAATTCGCCTCTATCAACTGACATGGTGAGGTCGTGGAGAACCTCGATGTCCTCCTTATACCTCATGGAAACTCCATACATCTGAATCATTGCGTAAGCTCCCAGTCCCTTTTATTCCCGTGTTCTGCTGAACAAGGGCCTGTGTGCTATCCGGAAATTAGGTTCTTCTGTGAAAAGTTTATAGAGTGCTCAAACTCTCTTATCCTAACGAATCGCTTCAGCATATCTTATAACATGATTGCTAAATAAGTCAAGAGGAAAGCGACTTTATAGGATTTTCATGGGCCCATTACCAAATCGCCTGCACATTCAACGGGCGTTACTACTGCAAAATCTCTTGAAGTAACGAGTTACTAATGATATATTAGAGGAATGGCTGGGTGTTTTCCGTCTTTGAATGGGTGCGAAAGGGCTGACGATATGGCAGAGGAAGAACAACAGGAAAATATAGATGAGATAATACGGAAAATTTTTAGCACCCGTGGATTCGATGTTCGGAACTACAGAACGTCAGATCTGCAGCGCAGGATAGGTCGGCGCATGGATGTCCTCGATATCTCAAGTTTGACTGAGTATTCGGAGTACCTCGAGGCCAATCCGAACGAGTATGAAGCTCTCTTCAACACAATCCTCGTGAATGTGACCCGGTTCTTTCGAGACCCGGAAGCGTGGAGCTTTCTGGAGGAAAATATCCTGCCAGATATTCTGAAGGAGAAAGACGAGATCAGGATCTGGTCGGCGGGATGTTCCAGCGGAGAGGAGCCATATTCTGTGGCCATAGTGCTGGCTGAAATGCTAGGAGACAATCTCTACGGGCGCGCAATCAAGCTCTACGCGACTGATATAGATGAAACAGCCCTTAGACTCGCTCGAAGTGGTACGTATAGGCTCGATCAACTTACTGGACTTTCGGAAGACATGAGGAATAGGCATTTCAGTCGCCACGGCGATCTATATACCATAGACGGGGATATCCGACGATTAATAATTTTCAGCCGCCACAACCTGCTATCAGATCCACCTATGTCTCACATTGATTTGCTGATCTGCCGGAACGTTCTGATCTATCTCGATCAGGCTTTGCAGTCCAGAATTGCTTCCAAACTCCAGTATGCCGTGAGGGATACCGGTTATCTATGGTTGGGCAAAGCCGAAATGTCCATCACTGGCATCCGTGGCCTTAAGCCGCTGAATACGGAATGGCGGTTCTTCAAGAAGATACGGTCTTCCACCTACCCACAATACAGCGATGAGACCCACACCGGGCATGACGCACGGCCTGGCCTTATGAATACCAATGGCAACCCGGGAGAGGTCACACAGGAAACCAGAATGGGCATCATAATTCTGGACAAGGTTCTCAACGTGGTCATGTGCAATCAGATCGCTGGGGAAATCTGGGGATTACAGCATGAAGAACTTTTGGGCAAGCCATTTCCCAGCCTACACATCAGCTATTGTCCAGTGGACTTGAGGCATAGGATACAGAAGGCCGCCGCGTCCGGCGAACCATTGGTAGTCGATGATGTGGAGCACTGGATCACCAAAGAGAGAAGGATCTATCTGAGAATAGAGATCATACCTGTAGCGTCACAAATCATGATCTTTTTGGAGGATATAACAGAGCTATACGAAATGCGGTGGGAACTCCAGACCACAAACAGGGCATTGGAGGCCGGTACCGAGCGGCTTTTGTCAGCGAACGAGGAACTGAAGGTCTCGAACACACAGTTGCAGTATATAAATGAAGAACTAAAGTCCACAAATGAGGAACTGGAAGCCACGAGCCAGGAGCAGATCTCACGGATCGCGGAACTGAGTAAATTGAATCAGCACTATGAAAAAGCGTTGAGCAGTATTGATCTTGGTATCATTGTTGCAGATACGGATCTATTGGTGAGAGCGTGGAACGGCGCTGCAGCACATATGTTCGGAAAAAGCGAGGATGAAGTCAAAGGAAAACACCTCGTAACTCTCGATATTGGTCTATCCCCGGATCAGTTGGCAGGTATTATAAAGACAGGAGAACCAGTGACAAACACATTGGAGTTTCTCGATCAACGAGGTGGAAAATCAATGGCCGATATATCTATATTTCCCTTAATGGATGGAGTTTCAGAGGATCTGCCTTTGAATGAGGCGGAGGGCCTGGTGCTTGTAGTCAAAGGAAAAAATTCATTATAAGACCATTTTAACAACATGTGCTGTGCCACTGGCAGCTTGTCTGCCAGTGCATCAATAGACATTCCACAGCACTGGCAGACAAGCTGCCAGTGGCATATATGTATGCCTAAAAATGGTATGAACTATCGGAAGAAAAACAGGGGCAATCATAAAGATCACCCCTGTTCTGAGATTATAGATCCGCCAGCCCGCTTTCGATAACGGGTATCGCCTCGTCTACGTGCTGCTGGGAGATAACCAGAGGCGGCGCAAAGCGTATTATACTGCTGCCGATGCAGTTGAGTATAAGACCAGCCTTCATACATTTACTGACCAATTCTTTGCCCTCAACGTTAAGCTCCATACCGATCAAAAGCCCGCGACCTCTAACCTCTTTTATGACGGAGAATTTGCTTTTCAGGGAGCGGAGTTTTTCCATCAGATACGCCCCTACGAGTTGAGCGTTTTCCGGCAGTTTCTCATCTATTATCGTATTTAGGGACGCCAGAGCTGCGGAACATACCAGCGGGTTGCCGCCAAAGGTCGACGCGTGTGATCCCGGCGTCAGGCTTTCCGCTATATGATCCTTTGTCATCATGCAGCCGATGGGCGCGCCGCCGCCCAGAGCCTTCGCCATGGTTATGATGTCCGGCTCCACACCGAAAACTTCATACCCAAACAGCTTCCCAAGCCGCCCCATCGCTGTCTGAACCTCATCGAATATGAGGACGAGATTTTTCCTGTCACACAAACTGCGAATCCCGGCCAGGTAATCCTCGATAGGCATGTTTATACCACCTTCTGCCTGTATAGGCTCTACCATTATGGCGCACGTATTGTCTGTGACAGCATCCTCCAATGCTTTCAGATCGCTAAATGGAACGTATTTAAACCCTGGCGACATAGGCTCAAAACCCTTGTGATACTTTGGCTGCCCGGTAGCGGTTATGGTTGTCATGGTACGACCGTGGAAGGATTTGAGCATGGTGATTATCTCGAACTTGCTCTCCGCCACGTTTTCTTTTGAATACTTACGGGCTAACTTGATGGCCGCCTCGTTGGCTTCCGCTCCGCTGTTGCAGAAGAAACACTTATCAGCAAACGATACTTCCACCAGACGCTTCGCCAATCTGGCCTGGGGTTCTATATAATAAAGATTGGATACATGAATCAGCTTTCTAGCTTGAGCGACAATAGCTTCTACAACTCTTGGATGACAATGTCCCACGTTGTTAGTAGCAATTCCGGCTACGAAGTCCAGGTATTTTTTCCCCTCAGCGTCCCAGACGTATGCTCCTTCCCCACGCACTATGGAGATGGATCGTTCACCGTATGTGTTGATTATGTACTTGCTTGCCATATCTTTGATTTCGGCTGTAGTCACTAGAATCGCTCCTTTCCAGCGTTTATAGTAAACTGAGATTATGGGAATGGGCTTTCCATACTCCTTTGCTCAAGCTTTTTTTCAAAAGCCTGAATTGATTATCTGAGTCCCGATTCCACTGTCTGTGAAGATTTCTAACAGCAGAGAATGGCTGATCCTGCCGTCGATTATATGAGTCTTTCTCACGCCGCCCTTCAAGGCAGTGACACAGGCTTCTACTTTGGGCAACATGCCCCCGCTGATAACTCCACTTTTCTTAAGCGCGTCCAGTTCGGATGTTTTGAGCGTTGATATAAGGGATTTCTCGTCATCCTGATCCCTCATTATTCCGCGCACATCGGTAAGCATCATCAGCTTTTCTGCATTCAACGCGTTGGCCATCTCACCTGCGACTGAATCCGCGTTGATATTATACGTCTGCCCTTCACAGAAACCTATGGAGCTGATAACAGGTATGAAACCCGCTTTATCCAGGACGTTTATGATGTGGGGATCTATCTCAGCTACATCGCCCACAAGACCAATATCTACGTCAGTCCGGCACTTCTCCGCTGAGATCAGATTGCCGTCCTTCCCACTCAACCCTACGGCCTTAGCGCCATGCTGATTGATGAGGGCGACGATCCCTTTGTTGATCCGCCCCAGCACCATCTCCACGATCTCCATAGTTTCGGAATCAGTAACCCTCAACCCCTGGACAAACTTCGATTCTTTGCCCATTCTCTCCATGACTCTGCTGATCTCCGGGCCACCTCCGTGGACGACGACCGGATTCATACCTACATATTTCATCAGCACAATATCCAGAATCACTTTTTCTTTGAGTTCTTCATTTGTCATGGCATTACCGCCATATTTTACCACGATGGTCTTGCCATAGAACTCCCTGATATACTTCAATGCCTCTATGAGGACATCTGCTTTTCCTATGCTTTCCTGTAATTCAGCTACTCCTCCCACAGACAGCCCTCCTGTCAGCCGCGGGCGATCTCACTGTCAGCATTCAGACTCCAACTGATAGCTAATCGCTGACCGGCTATATATTGCATTTAATGTATTCGTAAGACAGATCACACGTCCACATGGTGGCGTCTGCTTCCCCAACCTTCAGGTCGACGGTGATTATATATTCGCTCTTTTTAACTATCTCTTTTGCATGCACTTCGTCGCAACCTGAGTCCACGCTGTTTTCCACTATCTTCAGATCATCCAGCCAGATGTCCACCGTCGCTCCGTCCATCTCAATCCCAGAAGCTCCCAGGGACGACATGATGCGTCCCCAGTTGTTATCTTCGCCAAACATAGCAGTTTTAACCAGCGGCGACCTGGCAAGATCGTGGGCGGCTGTCTTTGCATCATCGTGGCTTTGCGCACCCTTGATCCGAAGTTCAACGAATTTGGTCGCGCCCTCGCCATCCTTGACGATCATCTTTGCCAGCGACAGCGTTACAGAGTTTAGTGCCTCGCAGAAGGCCATGTAATCATCGTCCTTCTTCTCTATCCTGCGATTTCCCGCTTTACCGTTGGCCAGGATGATCGCTGTGTCATTTGTACTCATGTCTCCGTCTATGGAGATCATATTGAAAGACCTGTCCACAGCGGATTTAAGGGCTTCCTGAAGCAGCTCGCGGTTTATGGAGGCATCTGTTGCCATGAAACAGAGCATGGTGGCCATATTAGGCTCGATCATCCCCGCGCCCTTGACCATACCGCCTACACGAACGGTCTTATCCTGGAGAGTAAATTCCACTGCCGCTTCTTTTGGAAAGGTATCTGTGGTCATGATAGCCCGGGCTGCCTGATGGCCGCCGTCGGCGCTTAGCTTCGGCGCTGCCATCTTAATGCCCTTCTCCACCTTATCCATAGGCAGCAGTATCCCAATTCTTCCGGTCTCACCCATAAGAACCAATTCAGGAGCGATATTAAGTTCCCCGGCTACCAATTCCGCCATTTTTCTCGCATCCCGCAACCCCTGCTCTCCTGTACAAGCGTTGGGATTGCCGCTGTTGGCAACGATGGCCTGGGCTTTGCCGTCCCTTATATGCTCCTGGGATACTATAACTGGCGCGGCTTTGGCCTTATTGGTGGTAAACACACCAGCCGCTATGGCTGGCTCATCACAGCAGATTAGGGCCAGATCCATCATCTCCGCGTAATGTCCACCCGGTTTTTTGATGCCACATTCAACACCAGCGGCGCGCACCCCCTGCACCGCAGTAATTCCTCCCTGGATTTCTTTCATAATCTGCTCCTCTTGAACTGAATACACACCGGCTTTGCGGATTCGTTTAATATTACTTTGCCATTTGGCCGGAAACAATCGGTAGTCCAGCCCTTTATGGGCGTTCATGGGAAACTCCCAGCCATCACAAAGACGGGCATAAAAGCCCTAAACTACGTAAATGACAAAGCAATATTAATAATATGAAGAACCCGGCCTTAAGAATGTGCCAACTCTGCCCATTCCCGGAAGACTGCGCAGGTTCCAGGACTTGGTAACGTCGTCATATCCCACCCCAAGAGCCTTTCCGGGATCAGCAACTATGTCAAGCTGTACGAAAAAATCTTTGCGAACATACCCGTTTTTGGTGCCTCTTCGGCTGAAGACAATGCGCGATTCCCAGCAGTGTAACATGCGATACAGGGACGCACGCATCAGGTAAATATCCTTCACACGCTCGTCATATTCATACTGGATCTCGTATTGTAGACTCCAGGTTTTGCTCCATCGCAGGTCGACCTTGGCTGTAAAGAACTGCTGGCTTTGCGACCCGTGCGGATTAGTGTACCGCCGGCTTAGATAGGCACTCCACCTTCGCTTTGAGTCCGAATATCTGAGATCGCTGTTTAAAGACCACAGAAGCGGGTCATCTGTCCCTATATTGTTGGGATCAATTGTAAGTACAGTCCCAATGTTTACCAGTTTGTGTGGTTTCAGGGAAAAGGTATTTCTTATAAACTCGTACCTTCGATCTGAATCCTCCTCCTCGGTGTAATCAGCACCACCGGACAGAGTCCATCTGAACAACTCCAATTTCTCCCGCTTCCGCTTCGTCTTAATCTTGATGCTGTTGGTCATTCCCATAGTTAATTGTTTTCGCTCATATGTCCACGTGGCCGCGCCGAAGGGATAGAGACTTGGCTCCAATTCTTCCTGTCGCTTTTCTGTCTCACCGGGTGGAACATAATAGAATCTCACGTAGGGGCTAATATCATGTCTCATTGCGTGAACTCCGGGTATAGACGGTGTGCGATATATCCTGTGAAGATCAATGCTCAGACGCGCGCTAGCGTTCCAGGCATTGATAAGAACATTCGTATCACGTCTCTCCGGGTCAAGCGTTGAGTCTTGCTCTGACAGATAAGCCATACTACTCCCCAGTTTCTGCGTTTTGCTATGCCAGAACTGACTGTAGTCCCCACTCACATCCAGGTTGAGTTCCCGACTTACTCCCAATTTGACTATGGCCCTTTTACTTATAGATCCACTTATGTCAGCGGTCTGAAGCCAGATATTGTCTTCATCCCGATACTTGTCCTTGAAATAATTACCCACATTAGCGTCGAATGAAAAGGACGTATTGTCCAGCGTCAGAGATCCCATTGATGGTCGCTTGCCCTCTACAAGCTTCCTGTATATTACATCTGCCATTTTGCTGGCTTCATCATCTGTCCTTACGTCCGGATTGGCGGAAATGAATATATGCCTTGCCCATACGCTCTCCCTTTTACCCGCCTTTTCCTCCACTTTCTCTATCTTGACAATATGATACCCGTCTGTAACGGATATGGGTTGGCTCACGTCGCCAGGACTGAGTTTGTTAGGATCGAAGATGTCCGTCTCCACCTTCGGCGGCATTTTTCCCTCTCCCTTGCGGAACCACCCCAGATCGCCGCCGTTGTCCTTTGTGTCATCATCTTCGGACACCTGACGGGCAAGTTTAACGAAATCCTCTTTTCCCTGGACTCTATCCGAGATAAATTGAAGCCCTGAGTTGATCTTTCTGAATGGCTGTAATTCATGCAATCGGTAGTTTGGCGAGCGGAAGCTGATCTCCGGGTATTTCTGCAACTGCCCGGTATCCTCACCCAGGAGATCCCTTGTGCCATCTACCATAAGCCCTAATTTGCCGCTGGATCCTGTCTTAGACATCCAGTAGTAGTCTAGAGCACAGTATGATCTCAACTCCCGTTCAGGCGTATAGCTTTGATAGACCTGTTTAAACTCTCTCCCGGCCATACTCAGTTCCGCCCTCATACCCAGTGATTTCTCCATCCTCAGCCTATATTGTCTGGTTCTATCGTCTTGCTGCTCACTACCGCGCCAGAGAGTCTGGTTATGGTGAATATTAACATCCCACGTTTGGCCCAGCTTTACTGGATTTTCATCTATCTGATATGAGTATAAATCACCATAGCGTACATACACGTCGCCGCCCAGACGTCTTTTCTTGTCCACTTTCATAATTCTATAGCCATCATCGCTTTTTATGGGTCTGGTTATACTACCTATCTGTGATCTGAAGGTCTCACGTCTTACCTTGGGATCAAGCTCCCATTTGCTCCTATAACCGATATCGCCACCCTCTTGCGCGCTGGGGGCCTGGGAATGTTCCAGGGCCAGGTCAGCAAAT
>Ga0272441_10008531_pt1 | contig 16191 bp, 9 predicted proteins | sample SSMProp6N_FD_193582 | JGI IMG/M metagenome (GOLD analysis project Ga0272441, IMG submission 193582) | Marine sediment archaeal communities from Little Sippewissett salt marsh, Falmouth, MA, United States - SSM-Prop-6N | ecosystem: Environmental > Aquatic > Marine > Wetlands > Sediment ... | reverse complement strand
GGCGACCGAACTACCGCCAAATTTCATTACGATCATAGCACTAATGCTCAAAAACTGAAAAGGGCATGGGATCCGGGGTTGGAGGGAAGGCCTGCTCACCAAAACAATTCCTATTTATGCTGACCCGTTATGGATCTGAAAGGAGGCACCCGCCACCGCCGAACAGGATGCCCTGCATCATTCAAATGTAGCACATTTGGAGGGTTGACCAAATATCTTCCACAGAATTCTCAAGAGGATAGTTTTTAGCCAAATTTCTTTCGTTTCAACCCTACATTTAGTTCCTTTATAACGGAATATCGCAGCACTCGCCCATGAAAATCCTCAGCAAAGAACAACTCTATAAGGCGGATCAGGAAACCCTCGTGGCCGAAAAGATACCCAGTGAGGCCTTGATGGAACGTGCGGCCACCATGGTGTTCAATTGGCTGCATAAACGCCTTCAGGGGGCACCGGTAAACCTGCATATCTTCTGCGGTATCGGGAACAATGGAGGGGATGGCCTGGTAGTTGCCCGTCATCTGATGGAGCACGGGTATCATATACAGGTTTACATCGTGAAGTACTCCGATCACCGTTCGGAGGATTTTCTGATCAACCTGAAGCGGTTGAAGGATAGGAAGATCTGGCCCGAATATTTGGACCAGGGCAGCCCCCTTCCTGAGATCAGTGCTTCAGACCTGGTGGTGGATGCCGTTTTTGGCATTGGATTGAACCGGAGGCCGGATGCATGGGTAGGCACCCTTTTTGAGCACTTGAATGATTCAGGAGCTTTTATTCTTGGGATCGACGTGGCATCGGGGCTTTATCTGGACCGGATCCCGGATGTAGATCAGCCTGTCCTCCGTGCAGATCACCTGCTGACGTTCGGATCTCCCAAACTGGTATTCTTCCTGCCACAGACCGGGAGGCATGTCAAGGGGTGGGAAGTTTTGGATATCGGCCTGGACAAGGCTTTTATGGAACAGGTAGAGGCATCTTATGAGCTGCTGCTTCCCGAAATCCTGGTCCCGCTCTACCGGCCCCGCACCAAATATTCACATAAGGGGACCTACGGACATGCGCTTATCCTGGGGGGCAGCCATGGAAAAATAGGCGCCGTCGGGTTGGCCGCACAGGCTGCCCTCCGCACGGGTGCCGGGCTTGTGACGGCCTGTGTTCCAAAATGCGGATATGTTCCATTGCAGGCCCAAATACCGGAGGCCATGGTGTGGACGACCCCCGGAGAAGACCAACATACCAGCTTCCCCGAACAGAGGGAAGGGTATGTGATCGGCTGCGGGATGGGACTGGGTACCTCTGAGCAGACCCAGAAGGCATTTCTATCCTGGCTATCCGCGCAAAAGGCACCCCTTTTACTGGATGCCGATGCCCTGAATATCCTGAGTTTGCATCCGGATGCTTTAGGGACTGTTCCGAAAGACAGCGTGCTAACCCCCCATCCGGGAGAGTTAAAAAGGCTTATTGGTCCGTGGAGGGATGATTTTGACAAGCTTCAGAAAGCCAGGGAGCTGGTGCGAAAATTGCAGTGTGTGCTGCTAATTAAGGGGGCGCATACCCTGATCCTCTCAAGGGAGAAAACCTATGTAAATTCCAGTGGAAATCCCGGCATGGCTACAGCTGGGAGCGGAGATGTTTTGAGCGGGATGATCACGGGTCTGATGGCCCAGGGCTACCCGCCGCAAGAGGCTGCAATCCTTGGGGTCTTCCTTCACGGAAGGGCTGGGGACCTGATGGCCGTTGACACTGGTTTTGAAGCACTGACAGCCTCGGGGATCCTCGAAGGTATTTCAGGGGCATTCATGGAATTGACCACAGTGCCGGAGAACGAGTCACCTGCTGCTCAAACCGCCGGGGACATTCCACCCGCAGAATAGGCCCGGGGATATTTATTCAGGATTGCTTAGAACAACCTTCTTGCGTACCCAGGAAAGGGCCTTTTGATAGTCCACGAAAAACTTCATGGGATTCTTGTAGAAAAGCTTCTCGATATGGAAATTATGCATATCCACTTCCTTGTTTGATACCACCGCATAGGCCTTCAGGTTGTCCAGTTGCCTCAGATAGGTATACACCGTAGGGTCTATGGCGTATGAATTGATCCGGTGGCTGATAAAACCGAAATTCTTGTTCCTGAAGTGGATCTCAGAGATCCCAATGATTTGATAAGCGCGTTCCAGGGTGAGGGTTGCTCCCTGGTCGAAAATAGATACCATGTAGTTGTCATACACTTGTATCTTTCCGACATCGAGCAGGTATTCCCTGACGATCACGGTCTTTTTAGCCGGTCCGAATTCCATTCCATTTACATTTATAGTGTCTCGAAACGAAAGTAGAAGGAAGGCCCTGCTGACCAAAAAATATTAGATTAAAGACCTAAATATCACTTATAAGGCAGGTTGCTGTGCGGGCTTGTATTTCAATTCCTACGAACCCCTATAGCCCCCATAAAAAAGGGAGTCCCATTTCTAGGACTCCCCCTGTCAAATAATTCCTACAACTTTCAGGCCTCTTTGGAGGATTCACTGGATTTTTTGATGTTGATGTCCAGCCTGTCTTCCGCTTCGTTCAGGTCCATCGTTATGCGATCCCCTTCTTCCAGCTTGGAATTGACGATTTCCTCCGCCAGGGCATCCTCGATGTATTTCTGGATGGCCCTTTTCAGTGGCCGGGCGCCATATTCCTTGTCAAAGCCCTTCTCAGCAATATAATCCTTGGCCTTGTCGGACAGCTTTAAATCGTATCCAATGTCCTTGATGCGCTCGTAAAGCTTCCTGAGTTCGATGTCAATGATCTGGTGAATGTGCTCACGCTCCAGCGGGTTAAATACGATCACATCGTCAATCCGGTTCAGGAACTCAGGGGCAAACGCCTTTTTCAACGCATTTTCAATCACGCTTTTCTGATGGGAACCTGCCTGGGATTTCTTGGCGGAGGTCCCAAAGCCAACGCCTTGTCCAAAATCCTTTAGCTGACGCGCTCCGATATTGGAGGTCATGATGATAATCGTATTCCTGAAATCGATCTTACGCCCCAGGCTGTCCGTCAGGAAACCGTCATCGAGCACCTGAAGCAGCATATTGAATACGTCCGGATGGGCTTTTTCAACCTCATCCAGAAGGATCACAGAATAGGGCTTGCGGCGAACTTTTTCAGTAAGCTGCCCGCCTTCTTCATAACCCACGTACCCGGGAGGCGCCCCCACCAGGCGTGAAATGGCAAACTTCTCCATGTATTCGCTCATATCGATCCGCAACAGGGCATCCTCTGAATCGAACAATTCCTTGGCGAGGACTTTGGCAAGCTGGGTTTTCCCGACCCCGGGCTGTCCCAGGAAGATAAAGCTTCCAATGGGTTTGTTGGGGTCCTTCAGCCCGGCGCGGTTCCGTTGAATGGCCTTGGCCACCTTGGCGACCGCTTCATCCTGCCCGATTACGCTGTTTTTGATCAGCTCCGGCAGTTCTGCCAGTTTATTGCTCTCCGTCTGCGCGATCTTATTTACGGGGATGCCGCTCATCATAGAGACCACATCTGCTACATTTTCCTCATCCACGGTCTCCCTGTGGAGCTTGCTGTCCTCTTCCCATTTCTCCTGGGCGATGGCCAGTTCCTTCTCCAGGCGTTTCTCATCATCCCGAAGCTTGGCAGCCTCCTCATAGCGCTGCTTTTTCACGACGCTGTTCTTGAGTTCCCGGACTTCCTCCAGCTGGTTCTCCAACTCGAGGATCTGCTTTGGCACATCCATATTGATGATATGGACACGGGAACCCGCTTCGTCAAGGGCATCAATAGCCTTGTCCGGCAGGAACCTGTCTGTGATATAGCGATTGGTAAGCTTCACACAGGCCGCAATAGCCTCATCCGTATAGTTTACATTGTGGTGCTCCTCGTATTTCCCCTTGATGTTTGTTAGGATTTCAACGGTCTCTTCGACGGTAGTGGGTTCAACCATGACCTTCTGGAACCTGCGCTCCAGGGCGCCGTCTTTTTCGATATATTGACGGTATTCATCAAGGGTAGTTGCCCCGATACACTGGATTTCCCCTCTTGCCAGGGCGGGCTTGAACATATTGGAGGCATCCAGGCTTCCCGTGGCACCACCGGCACCTACAATGGTGTGGATCTCATCTATGAAGAGGATGACATCGTCATTCTTTTCAAGCTCGTTCATTACCGCCTTCATCCGCTCTTCAAATTGTCCCCGGTATTTCGTGCCGGCCACCAGGGAGGCCAGGTCCAGGGTGACTACCCTTTTGTTATAAAGGATGCGGGATACCTTCTTGTTGATGATGCGCAGGGCAAGGCCTTCCGCAATTGCGCTTTTCCCTACCCCGGGTTCCCCGATAAGCAGGGGGTTGTTCTTTTTGCGGCGGCTGAGGATCTGAGAAACCCTTTCGATTTCCTTTTCCCGGCCTACCACGGGGTCCAGCTTGTTCTCTTCAGCAAGGGACGTAAGATCCCTTCCAAAGTTATCCAGTACAGGGGTTTTAGACTTTTTGCTTCCCTTTTGGGAGCTGCTTCCCGAATACGAGCTCTCCTTGCTTTCTCCAACATCGTCTGAATCGCTCGGGTAGGACTCGGCGGAAGGGGAATCTCCATAGTCCTCTTCACTGTCGCTGGTGATCATGCTCTTAAATTGTTCCTTGACCCCATCGTAGTCCACTTTCATCTTGTGAAGCAATTTGGTTGTGGGGTCGTTTTCGTTGCGCAGGATACAAAGAAGCAGGTGCGCTGTGTTGATGGAAGAACTCTGAAAAAGTTTAGCCTCCAGAAAGGTGGTCTTCAGCGCGCGTTCGGCCTGACGTGTGAGGTGCAGGTTCTTTTTATCCTTCGGTTGTGAACCGGAATTGGGATTGGGGGGGCTAAGAATTTCTACCTTTCTCCGAAGATGGTCCAGATCCACATCCATGGCGTCGAGAATGCTGATTGCCTTCCCGTTACCATCGCGCAGCAGTCCCAGCATCAGGTGCTCAGTCCCGATAAAATCGTGCCCCAGCCGCAGTGCTTCTTCCTTGCTATAGGCAATAACGTCCTTTACCCTTGGTGAAAAATTATCATCCATATAACCTGCTTAAATCAAATTTAAAATTACGAATTCTATTCTTAAGAACGTCAAATACCATACCTATATTCGTCGAATCTAAACGAAATGACGAAAAATAGAGGGAATTACAAAAAAATTAACGCTCAAATTATCAACCTTTAAGGCGGTAATTCCTGTTGATAAAATCTTTAATAAAAGCAGGTCAAGACCTGATAAAAGGTAGGTTTTTCCTTATATTGGCTTGATTTTTTAACCCCAAAAAACAACTGAAGAACTGCAATATGGCGGAAGGAGAAAAATTGATCCCCATCAACATTGAAGATGAGATGAAATCGGCCTACATTGACTACTCAATGTCGGTCATTGTGTCACGTGCACTGCCAGATGTTAGGGATGGTCTCAAGCCCGTTCACAGAAGAGTACTCTACGGCATGCATGAACTCGGAGTGCGGTCTACGAGCTCGCATAAGAAGTCTGCCCGTATCGTGGGGGAGGTCCTCGGTAAGTACCACCCGCATGGCGATACTTCTGTATACGATACCATGGTCCGGATGGCCCAGGACTGGAGTTTGAGATACATGCTGATCGATGGCCAGGGAAACTTCGGCTCTATAGACGGTGATAGTCCGGCGGCCATGCGTTATACGGAAGCCCGGATGCGTAGGATTGCTGACGAGATGCTGGCGGATATCGACAAGGAAACCGTAGATCACCAGCTCAACTTTGACGACTCCCTTGAGGAACCCACAGTCCTGCCCACACGGATTCCCAATCTGTTGATAAATGGTGCTTCCGGAATCGCCGTCGGAATGGCCACAAACATGCCCCCACATAACCTTTCCGAAGTGGTGGATGGCACCATTGCCTATATCGATAACCGAAATATCGAGATCGACGAACTGATCGAGCACATCAAGGCCCCGGATTTCCCGACGGGAGGAATCATTTACGGCTATGGCGGGGTAAAGGAAGCCTTCCATACCGGAAGGGGTCGGGTCGTCATGCGGGCCAAAGCCAACTTTGAAGAAGTACGGGGCCGGGATTGTATCGTGGTTACGGAGATCCCCTACCAGGTGAACAAAGCAGACATGATCCGCAAGACCGTGGACCTGATCAATGACAAGAAGATCGAAGGCATTGCGGACATACGGGACGAATCCAACCGGAAAGGCATGCGCGTTGTCTATGTCCTCAAGCGAGATGCCATCCCGAATATCGTCCTGAATACTTTATTTAAGTACACCGCCCTTCAGTCCTCTTTCAGCGTGAACAATATCGCACTGGTTGAGGGCCGGCCGCAGCTGCTGAACCTCAAAGACCTTATAGGTCATTTTGTAAACCACCGTCACGAGGTGGTGGTACGGCGGTCCCAATACGAGCTGCGCAAGGCAGAGGAACGGGCTCATATCCTTGAAGGGCTTATCATCGCCTCGGACAATATCGATGAGGTAATCGAAATCATCCGGGGTTCGGCCAATGCCGAAGAGGCCAGGGCCAACCTGATCAAGCGCTTCGAGCTTACTGAAATCCAGGCGCGTGCCATTGTGGAGATGCGCCTCAGGCAGTTGACCGGCCTGGAACAGGATAAGCTTCGGTCGGAGTACGAGGAAGTACTTGCAACCATTGAGGACCTGAAGGACATTCTGGCGAGGGAGGATCGGCGTATGGACATCATCAAGGAGGAGCTTTTGGAGGTCCGCAAAAAATATGGGGACGAGCGGCGTTCTGAAATCAACTATGTGGGAGGGGATCTCAGCATAGAGGATATGATCCCGGACGAGCAGGTGGTGATCACCATCTCCCATGCCGGATACATCAAGCGCACCCCGTTGGCCCAGTACAAGACCCAACAGCGCGGAGGCGTGGGAAAAAAGGCCTCGGCCACGCGCACAGAGGATTTCCTCGAACACCTCTTCGTGGGCACGAACCATCAGTATATGCTGTTCTTTACTCAAAAAGGACAATGCTACTGGCTGCGCGTATATGAGATTCCGGAAGGGAGCCGCACTTCTAAGGGTCGGGCGATACAGAACCTGATCAACATCGCACAGGACGACAAGGTGAAAGCCTTTATTTGTACGAGGGACCTGAAGGAAGAGGAGTATGTGAACAGCCACTATGTGATCATGGCGACCAAAAAGGGAGTGGTGAAGAAGACCCCCCTGGAGCAGTATTCACGTCCTAGACAAAATGGGATCATCGCGATCAATATCCGGGAAGGGGATGAATTGCTGGAGGCCAAACTGACCACGGGCTCAAGCCAGATCTTCCTGGGTCTGAAGTCCGGAAAGGCGATCCGCTTTGAGGAGAACAAGACCCGCCCTATGGGCCGGAATTCCTCTGGAGTTCGCGGGATCACCCTGGCCGGAGAAACAGATGAGGTGATCGGCATGGTCTCTGTCCATAATTTTGATGAAGACATCCTTGTAGTATCGGAAAACGGCTATGGCAAGCGATCCAGCATCGAGGACTACCGTCTGACCAACCGGGGAGGAAAAGGGGTCAAAACCATTTCCATATCGGATAAGACAGGAGGTTTGGTTGCAATTAAAAACGTATCGGACTCCGACGACCTGATGATCATCAACAAATCCGGGATTGCCATCCGGTTGCCGTTGGAGGAACTCCGGACCATGGGCAGGGCTACACAAGGGGTCAGGCTGATCAATTTGAAGGATAAAGACTCCATCGCAGCGGTGGCCAAGGTGATGAAAGAAGAGGAGGATCTGGACGAAACCGATATCCTCGATATGGAGGTAGACACTGAAGATGGCACAGCTCTTGATACTGATAGTCCACAGACCCCTCCAGCTTCGTAAATAAAAAAGACACTAATTACTTATAAACAGAGTTACATGAAAACCAAGTTCTTATTTTTTGCAGCCCTGCTGACGAGCGTGGCTGTATTTTCACAGAAATCCGAGATCAAAGAGGCCGAGAAAGCGCTCAAAAATGGTGATGCGGCTGCTGCCAAAGCCAGCCTTGAAAGCGCTGCAGGAATGATTGATGGTGCCGACCCCCGCGTTCAGGCACAGTACTATTTTGTAAGGGGGCAGGCATACGCCGATCTTGCCCGTAAGGGGGATGTAGCAGCATTTGAAGAGGCCGTATCCTCCTACAAAAAGGTGGTGAGCACCGAAGAGGCCAGCGGTAAGGTAAAATATACCCAAGATGCCCAGGTCCAGATGTCAACCATTGCCAATGATCTGGTAAATGCCGCAGTGGATGACAACAAGGACCAGAAGTACAAGGAAGCGGCCGAAAAGCTCTATCTGGGATATCAGCTGAGCCCTATGGATACCGTGTATCTTTATTATGCTGCCAGCAGCGCGGTAAATGCCCAGGATTACGAATTGGCCCTGAACTACTATAATGAGCTGAAGGAAGTCGGGTATGACGGCAGCCAGGTCCTCTACAAAGCCACCAATGTGGAAACAGGGGAGGAAGAAGCCATGAACCAGACCCAGCGGGACCTTATGGTGAAATCCGGAGCCTATACCAATCCGGTAGATGAGAAGACCGAGTCCAAAAGGGCTGAAATCGTTCGGAACATTGCCCTGATTTACACCCAGCTTGGCAAGAATGAAGAGGCACTTGCGGCTTACCAGGATGCGCGGGCGGACAATCCGGACGATGTAAACCTGGTGCTCAACGAAGCGAACCTGTACTATCAAATGGGGGACAAGGAGAAATTCAAGGAGCTGATGGCCGAAGCAGCTGCCATGGCACCGGACAATCCGGACCTTCACTATAATATTGGGGTGATCAGCATGGAGCAGGGAGATATCGAAGCGGCACGTGAATCATACCGTAAGGCCATTGAGATCAATCCAGGATATGTCAATGCGCAGTTGAACCTGTCGACTACCTACGTGAACGAAGGGAATGAACTTATCGATGACATGAATCAATTGGGTACCTCACGGGAAGACATCGCCAAATACGATGAGCTCAAGAAGAAAAAGGACGAGCTCTTCCAGGAAGGTGTCGTCGTTTTGGAGGACGCCCTTAAGACGAATCCCGACAACCAGAGCATCCTGGAACAACTCAAGAACATCTACGGAGCACTGGGAGACAACGAGAATTATATGCGTGTAAAGAAATTACTGGGAGAATAGTTCTTTCAATTGTGCAAATAAAAAGCCCCGGATTCCGGGGCTTTTTTGTTACAGGACTCTGACAATTACCCTCAGGGAGTGGGTATAGTTCCGAACCTCTGTGTTGAAGATCCCGGTATGGTCCAGCCGGTCTATTCGCACCTTTCCATAGGCGTGAACGAGATAATTGTCGCCCATGATGATCCCCACATGGTTGATCACGCCATCAGGGCCGTCAAAGAAGGCCAGGTCGCCTGCTTCGCTTTCCTCGATAAAACTAAGTGCGGTACCCTGAAGGGCCTGCTCCTGTGGCTGGTGTTTCAGCAATATACCCTGAGTTTTGTATACCAGCTGGCTCAATCCCGCAGCATCGATGCCAAAAGGGGAGCGTCCGCCCTTCAGTTCAGGACTGTTCAGAAACATAAGTGCAGTCTGGACCAGCTCCTCTTTTTTATGCTTTTCCGGGAACACCTCCCCTTCGTGCTGATGGTTCATTAATGAAGCACCTCCAATGCTTGCACCCAGGGATACCGGGAGCAACAGTCCCTCCTTTGTAGTAATATGCGAAATAAGGTCACGGGCACAGCCGCAGGCGATACTGTCTGCCAGATCCTTATATTCGGCTTCCTCAATGCTCCACCACTGAAGATTCCTGAGCCAGCCTTCTGACTGATCCAAATGCGCGCGCACCCGTGACCATTGCTTACGGGACTCCAGTACTTTGAACACTTCCCCGTACAGCAGCTGGGTAACCATTCCCGAAGCCTCATCCGGGCTTTCGTATACAGGAACCATGCTCAGGGAACAGATGCCGTATTGCATTCGATTGGGGGAGTGAGTTAAGATCTATCCAATACCATGGCCGAGGCACCTCCACCTCCATTGCAGATGGCGGCGGCCCCAAGTTTGGCATTGTTTTGTCTCAGGATATGGACCAGGGTTACCAGAATCCGGGCACCCGAACATCCCAGGGGATGCCCCAGGGCTACGGCTCCTCCGTGAACATTGACATTCTTATCCGTCAGTCCGAGGAGCTTGATGTTTGCCAGGCCTACTACGCTAAAGGCCTCGTTGAACTCGAAAAAGTCGATATCCTCCAGGCTGAGGCCCGCTTTGTCCAGGGCGATGGGCAGGGCTTTGGCCGGAGCCGTCGTAAACCATTTGGGTTCCTGGGCGGCGTCCGCATAGGAACGTATCCTGGCCAGGGGCTCCAGCCCCATTTCAGCTGCTTTTTCAGCGCTCATCAGGACCATGGCAGCCGCCCCGTCGTTTATGGTCGAGGCATTTGCGGCGGTTACCGTGCCTTCTTTGGTAAAGGCCGGGCGCAGCTGGGGTACCTTTTCCATTTTCACATTTTTATACTCTTCATCCTCAAGGACCATCAGGGGTTCTCCCCGTCGCTGGGGAACCTCTACGGGAATGACCTCATCGGAGAACATACCATTTTTCCAGGCCGAGGCAGATCGTTCATAGGATTGTATGGCAAAGGCATCCTGGTCTTCCCGGCTGAACTCGTATTCCAGGGCACAGGCATCTGCGCAGACACCCATAGCCTGTTGGTCATAGGCATCTACAAGGCCGTCTTTCTGCATCCCATCTACCATGGTGGCCGGACCAAATTTTTGCCCGCTTCTCAAGTGAAGGTAATGCGGGATCATGCTCATGTTTTCCATGCCCCCGGCAACCATAATTTCCCGGTCTCCAAGGGCGATGGCCTGGGCAGCCTGCATCACCGCTTTCATTCCCGAGGCGCAAACCTTGTTTACCGTAGTACATGGAACGGTATCCGGAACCCCGGCTTTGATAGCCGCCTGTCTGGCGGGAGCCTGACCAGCACCTGCCTGAACCACATGCCCCATGAGGACTTCCTGTACCAGGGAAGGATCCAGATTGATTTTGGCCATGGCGGCCCGAATGGCTGTGGCGCCCAATTCCGGGGCGGGAACCGAGGACAAAGCTCCTAAAAAACTACCGATGGGAGTACGCACCGCAGATACGATTACAACCTCTTTCATATGCATAAGTTTTCTGGGGCGAAAATACTAAATTAAAACTGTAAGGGGTATCGGACAGCCTTAAAAGCCCGGGATTTTCCTATTTTTGGTGCCTAGACCCGAACCCATGTCCAAGAGCCTGGATTCTTTTTACCGCTCCCAAAGTCTGATCTACAAGATCATTCTCTATCTGCTGACGGTAGCCTGCATTGTCTTTTTCTTTCCCCGGGGCGGGCAATTCAAGTACGAATTTCAGAAAGGGAAGCTCTGGCAGTACGAGAACCTCTATGCGCCCTTTGACTTCTCTATTCTGAAAACCGCTGAGGAACTCGAGGCAGAGCAGCGCGCGATCCGCGAAAATCAGATCCCCTATTACCGCTTCAACACAGAAATTGCCCAGGAAGTCTACGATACTTTTACGGTTGAATTTGCCCTGGAGTTTCCGGAAGAAGAATCCTCCCGAAGACTGTGGAACGTGCTGCGCAGAAGCGGCCGGCAGATGTTGGACAGTATCTACAGTACCGGGTTGCTGGGGACGGGAGCCCGTCCTACGGGGAGGGAGATCTACCTGGTCCGCAACAACGAAGCCAGGCGAATCTCCGCCAGCCTCCTCCACAGCGAGGCAACCGTGCAGCCACTGATTGCCTCCATGGCCGGGGAGCGCGGTCTCGATGGATACACACCCAAATATACTGCGCTCCTCAACCGGGTGTTGCGGCCCAACGTGAGCCTGGATGAAGCGCTTACCCAGAAGGAGATCCTGAATCGGTTGGACAATATATCCGTTACGCGGGGTAATGTCGCCCAGGGGGAGCTTATCATTGCCAAAGGAGAGGTCGTGGAGTCTGATAATTTCAAGGTCCTTGAATCCCTGAAAGGGGAATATGAATCTGAGCTATGGACGGCGAACAATGCCTATTTCATCCTTGCGGGCTATACCATCCTGGTCGCCCTGGTGTTGATGATGTTAATGCTTTTCCTTAAAAAGTACCGCCCGGGGGTCTTCAGGAACAACATCAATGTCACCTTTATCTTTTTCAATATCCTGGTGATGGTATTTCTCACCACTTTGGTAGTCAAGTACGACGCCGGCCTGGTCTATGTAGTGCCCCTCTGTATCCTGCCCCTCATTCTAAAGACGTTCTTTGATGCACGCCTAGGGCTTTTTGTTCATGTGCTAACGGTCCTTATCCTGGGATTTGTGGTCCCAAACAGCTTTGAGTACATCTTTCTGCAGATCGTGGCGGGGATTGTCACCATACTTACCATCTCACAGCTTTACAAACGGGCCAACCTCTTTATCTCCGTAGGGCAGATCACCATGATCTACATTGTGGGGTATTTTGCCTTTCACATCATACATGAAGGCAATCTGGAGAATTTGATCTGGGTTAATTTTGGTTTCTTCCTGCTCAATGGGATGATTACCCTGTTTGCCCAGCCGCTTATCTACATCTATGAAAAAATGTTCGGGATGGTCTCGGATGTCTCCCTTCTGGAGCTTTCCGATACGAACTCCAAGCTCCTTAAGGAGCTTTCCAACAAGGCGCCCGGCACCTTCAACCATTCCCTGCAGGTAGCCAACCTGGCTGAAGCCGCAGCCAACGAGATCGGGGCCAATGCCATGCTGGTGCGGGTGGGAGCCCTCTATCATGATATCGGCAAGATGAAGGACCCCACCTATTTTACTGAAAACCAGACCACCAATATCAACCCGCATGACGACCTTGAGCCGGTTGAGAGCGCCCGGATCATTATCAAGCATGTCCTGGATGGGATCGAGATGGCGCGCAAGAACAAACTCCCGGACCGGATCATCGACTTTATCCGAACCCATCACGGCAACACCCTGGTATATTACTTCTATAAAAAGTCCAAAGAGGACATCCCGGATGAGACGCGGGAAGATGATTTCCGTTATCCCGGGCCCATCCCTTTTTCCCGGGAAACGGCCATTCTTATGATGTCCGATGCCGTTGAAGCCGCCTCAAAGAGCCTGGTGAATCCTACCTACCCGACTATCGATGAGTTCGTGGACCGGATCGTAGGCGGGCAAATGCAGAGCGGACAGTTCCTGAACGCGGACATCACGTTCAAGGATATAGAGACGGTGAAAAAAGTCCTCAAGCAGCGACTGACCAACATCTACCACCTTCGGGTGGAATATCCCGAGTAGCAGCCCCGCACTCCAGATTTAGCCTTCGTTATCCGTAACCTCCCAGCCGCTTTAACGGTACGATATTTGATAAAAATTTCTTAAAGTCTTAAATGAAATAAGTAAATGTTTATATATTTAAAATAAAGGATAAACGTTTGCTTATAATTAAACTAAGGAATACTTATGAAACAACTGGTGCATCTTCTGATTTGGGTAGGCTGTTTGCAAGGATTTTATCTTTATTCCCAGGGGGATGCTCAGCCGGTCCTGAGCGAATTTCCTCCGGCCATTTATGAAACCCCACAGGACCAGGCCGTGATCGATTCGCTCATCCGCTGGGAAGAGCGGGTCTACCTGCATATGGACCGCGATCAGGCGGCTCCCGGAGAGCCCATGTTTTTCAAGGCTTATGTATACAATCTGCCCACCCGGCAGCGGTTTAGTCCGAGCGGTGTGCTTCGTCTGGAACTCAGGAATGCAGACGATGCCTTGGTAGCCACCCAGTATCATCCCATACGCGAAGGGGCAGGGGAAGGCGTGCTGCAAATTCCGGAGAAAGCGAAAGCGGGAACGTATCAGCTTGTAGCGCACACGCGCTGGATGCAGAATTACGGGGAGGAGCAGTTCTTTCGCAAAACCATAAAGGTGGGAGAGGCTGTATCGGAGTATTCTGAGGATTTCGAAACAACTGGTGAAATCACCTTCCATCCGGAGGGTGGCCGCCTGCTCGCCGGGGTCCAGAACCGCCTGATCATAAAGGCTACGGGAGATAATACAAAGAACCTTCAGGGGACCATCCTGAACGCGACCGGAAAAGTTTCGATCCCCGTCCAACCCTACCTTGAAGGGTACGGCATGGCCATTTTTACACCCGAAGCCGGAATGGCATATCAATACAGGACCCCGGATGGGGAGATACTGGACCTGCCTGATATATCGGCCCGGGGCTACACCTTGAAAGTAAATAATTTGTCAGCGGAAAAGATTAGCCTGGAGATACAGCCCACCAGGGGCATGGGCCGCGACCCCGTAGTCCTGAAAGGAGAACGGGATGGCCAGACCTATTTTATACATATGCTGGAGTTCGATCAATCCGGTGTGGCCGTCCTGGAGATCCCCAAGGCGGGGTTGCCTGCCGGATTTATGGACTTCACCGTTACGGGCCTGGATGAAACCCTTTGGGCTCAACGTCCGGTCTGGATCGAAAGACAGGAGGAGCTAAGGGTTGTTGCCAAACCCCTAAAGACAGAACTGAGCGAAGGGGGTGATATGGCCTTCAGGATCAGCGTAACCGACGCAGCGGGAAAGCCCGTGCAAACAGACCTTTCGATAGCAGTCAGCAATGCCTCCCCGGGTAGGTCGGATGGCATTGACACCTATTTGAAGCCCATTGCCCTGGAAGCGGCGCAGACCGAAGATCGGAGGATGCGCTTTATCGAGGATCTTAAGGCCCAAAGTATTGCGGAGGCGAATCGGCATCGCCAATTGCCGGGCGAGATTCGATTTCCCGTGGAACGAAGCCTTGAGCTTCACGGCACGGCATACGATCTGGATAATACCCTGCTGATCAACACAGAAATCCAGATGATGGCTTCCTCGGAGAACGGTCTGGTCATCAGGGAGCTGAAAACGGATGCTGCCGGAGTTTTACATATAAAGGGCCTGGATGTTGTTGGGAACACGCAGCTCATCTTCCGGACAAAAGGGGAGGAGCAAACCCAGCGACTCGTTAAGCTGGTTCCGATCAAAAAGAGAGCCAGGGGTACAGAGGCCACTGCAAAACAGGTGGCGAAGACCAAAATCTACGAGAAAGCTCAGAAGAAAAATCCGGTTGTGGAATCAACTCCGCCAGTGCCTTTTGATACCACGGGGGTCATCATCCTGGATGAAGCCACTGTGGAGAAGCGACGAGAGCAGCAGAAGGTTGTGCCCAGTCTTTATAACCTTCAACCGAATCGAAAGGATGTAGTTTACCAGGACCCTGAGCGGCCGATGCCGATTCCAATACTCGCTCAACAAATACCGGGCGTACAATACAGGTTAAACTCGAATCTCCAACCTTTATTCTATCATTTAAGGCGCGGAGGAGGCGGGATTGTGTATGTGGTGGACGGAATGGTATTGCGTCAGGACCCAGATCTGAATCCATTCACCTTTCTGGCGCCGGGGGACATCCTGCGAATGGAATTTTATATTGATGCAGCCGATATCTCAGTGTTTACAGCCATTACAAGTCCAAACACAGGATTTCTTGTTATTTACACTCGCAGTGGGAACTTCCTGGATTATGTGAACCGCAAAGAAGGTGGCCTGGTGTTCAAAGGTTTCGAGCCTGTTGTCGATTTCGATGCCTGGATGGCCGAAAGGCAGTCCAACCGGAAACTGCGCAAGACAGATCCAAAGACGCTGTACTGGAACCCCAGTGTTCAGACCGATGAGAAGGGAGAGGCCATCATTCGGTTTAGGAGCCCCGGGGATTATTCGAAGGTTCGCCTGACCGTTGAGACCCTTACCCGTGAGGGTACAGTCGGTTCCTTCCAAAAATACTTCTAAGACCCTTCTTGAAGAGGGCTACAAAAAATCAACTAAAAAGTTGCGTCCCTAAGGTGTAAAAATTACCTTTGCCTCCGCATTAATCCGGAGCTATTCCGGGATTGTTCTTTTAAAAGTTTTTGGGAGAGGTGCCGGAGTGGTAACGGAGCAGATTGCTAATCTGTCGACGGGTAACCGTCGCCTGGGTTCGAGTCCCAGTCTCTCCGCTGAGATCGGATCCGTCCGGTATTCAAAAATTCGTTTCGGGGTGTAGCCCGCCATCGCCAAAGGGCGCTGTCGGATAAACTCCGCCCGGTTTCCGGCCTACAGAGAAGTGTGTGCCATTTTGGAACTTGGGATTTGTAA